>Ga0214545_1001219_pt1 | contig 47138 bp, 23 predicted proteins | sample CNSS4metaG_FD_160064 | JGI IMG/M metagenome (GOLD analysis project Ga0214545, IMG submission 160064) | Root nodule microbial communities from cowpea collected in UCLA plant growth center, Los Angeles, California, USA - CNSS4 | ecosystem: Host-associated > Plants > Roots > Nodule | place: USA... | reverse complement strand
GCAGAAGAAAAGTTTAAACAAGGAAACATAAAAGGGGCCATCACTTGTGCCACTATGGCCAAAACGCTAGACCCAAAAGTAGATGGAATTGATGAAACAATCTTAGCCTACAAGATCCATCGGGCAGCAATAAAAAACATGGCAATGGTACAACAAATTGGTACAAAGTTCTTGGCATTAGGAAAGGCTTTGAGGACGACATTGAGAACATCAAGATGCAACGCAACAAATTGGTAGTCATGCTCAACCCAACCAAGAATGCTTCAGTGGCAACTTGGGGTGCTTTTAGACTCATCTACGAGGCTTGGGCTCACCTAAGTGACTCAAATCATCAAAATGTGAATCTAAGAAGAAAGGTAACGCCACGATGCAACAAACCAACCAAAAGTGCATGTGTTCGATGTAGAAAGTGGTGTAAGTACGAGGTTCTTAAGGTTTCAAGTGAACACAAACATGGAGACCGCACTAAAAGAGTTTTATTAATTGAGTGTCCATGTTGTAAGTGCAAGTTTGATCCAATATCTAGGCAGATTTCAAAGTCTAAGCATTCCAACCTACAGAATCATGCTTAATTTTGTAACAATTTTGTATTTGGATTCTATATTTTGATTGAATATCCTCACTTATAATTTTCCGAGTTTTTCATAAATCTAATACTTTGTTATATGGAAACATATCGTTTACGAGTAAAAGAATGTTATACTAACAAATACAAAAATTGTGTTAATGACATTTTCTTTCAATACATGTTTATAATTTTTTTATATTTTATATAGATTTATAATATTTTATTTAAGTTTTATTTTATATATATATATATATATATATATATATATATATATATATATATAAAATCACGTGTGTTAAAGAAGATAATCAATTTAATTAAAAAGGTCCCCGAATTTAAATAAAGAGTGATTTAAAAGAATAAAATTATGAAATAACTATTTTATTTCAAAAATAATTAAATTCATATTAAAAATTATTTAAAGAGTAAAATTGAAAATATTATTATTTTAATTTAAAATAAAAATTATTCAAATAATAAAATTAGAAAGAAAATTTGTAGACGAAAAAGAAAATTCTCTCGGTATATATACCAGTGAAAAGATATACACATGTATATTTAATTTTCACTCTTCTGTTTCATTATTTATATATATATATATATATATATATATATAATTTGAAAAAAATATATTTATTATTCCTATTAGTATTGTTTAGGGATTGAGAACATAAAATATGACGTTGTTAAATATTATTCGGTTTAATATACTTTTTTATATTCTCAAAGATATAGATTAAGGATTATAAAATTTTGGTATAATTTAGTAATAAATTAACCATTGAGATGAAAATATGTTAAATATTATTCGGTTTAATATACTCTTTTATATCGTAAAAGATATAGAAAGGGTTATAAAATTTTGGTAAAATTTAGTAATAAATTAACCATTAAGATGAAAATATGTTAAATATTCCATTGATTCTTGTTTTCTTATCAAAATCTTAATTAGGTGCTCAATTATTTTTAGTCTTAGTTAAGTTTATATTTTTGTAAATGAGTAACAATGGAATACTTTTGTTATAATGATATTAACAATATTAAGTATGTGTTACATGTCAATTTTTTGTTTTTAATTTTTTTTAAATTTTTTAAGTTTTTTAAATATTTATTCCATGTGTCATGTCAGTAGTATGTCACATGTTTAATCAGTATGATAACATGTGTCAAATCATTGTTTAAATATCAATTTGATTCATATATCTATTATTTTGATTTGATGTCAGTTTAAAATTTTTAAAAAAATTTTCAATTTCATTCCCTCTAAATTGAAATCAAATTTAACTTTTATATAAATGTTAGAATGATATTTTTAATAAAATTGATATTTTTATTAAATATTTTAACAATATTAATTTTATTTAAATTCAAATTTTACATCAAAATATATATATATATATATATATATATACATATATATATATATATATATATTAATTTTAAACATATTTATTTTAACTTGTTATAAATTATTTTAAAATTTTACATTTGAATTTATAAAATTGTTATTTTTAAATCAACTCTAATATTTATATCGAAATGGTTGATATATAATGTTATACAAATATTTTGTATATAAATTTATCGTTCTATATATTTATAATTTTAAAATATTTTAATCTAAAATATAAATTTAAATAAACTTAATATTGTTAAAAATATGTAATATAAATATCACTTATAATAAAAATATCATTATAACATTTATTTAAAAGTTAAATTTGGTCTCAATTTGTAGAGACATGAAATTGAAATTTTTTAAAAAGAACTTGGACTGAGATGGGATTAAAATAACAAATATAGTGACAAAATTGAGACAATAACTTAACACGTGTCACCATACTGACTTGACACTTGACACACTAACATGCCAATGACATAAATAATTTAAAATAAAAATAAAACTTTAAAATAAAAAATAAAAAAATAAAAAAAATGAAGAACTAACACGTGACACGTACTTACCGTTGTTAATATCATATTAATGAAAATAATCTAATTATATTACTCATTTACAAAAATATAGACTCAATTGAGACTAATAAAAATCCGAAGACTAATTTAAGATTTTGGTATCAAAATGAGGATCAAGATAATATTTTAACCTTATTGTTACCACTTGCTTTAATTTGATTTAGTATTTTCTAGAATATGTCTTAAAAAATATGATTAGCATAATTATCATTACAAATATTGTTAGTAACATATCGACACAAATACTATAATTATAAGTAGAGTTAACTATAATCAATGGTTCATACTAAGTCACGCTAAAGAGTAAATAATACGAGTCAAAAAATAGAAGTAAAAGTATAATTTTCTTTTAACAATTATATCTCTCTTGACTTATCCGAGATTCATCACTAGAAGAAATGGATTGCTTCCCATTCATTGTGAACTAAAAATCAAAATTCGGACCTAAATTTGGATTATAACAATCCACTATTTTTCCATTTCGACGTTTGTCATTCATAAAGGAAGAGTTTTAAATTGTCTGGTTGGAACTGACATAGGCCATTGATTTCTATGTTCTGCCTCAAACCCCTCTAAAAATGTTGAAGCAAAATTGACTTCTCTGAAATTCTAGCTGACTTCCTATACTATTTTTCAGCATACCTCTCTTACACAAATATACTCGCTACACTTTTCAATCATTTGAGTTAAATTAATTCTAACTGTGAACAAATGCTTTATTCATTTAAAATAAAATATAACATAATTGTGATACCTTTATCAATAAGAAACAATTTAGGAAAACTATTCCTTACTAAATCACACACATACCTGTGGAACAGTTGATGACCAATGTAGAACATTGACAGCATTAGTGTTCTTGCATAAAGTTGCAGATAACTTTTGACATATAAGGTTCTGGCTTTGACGACCCTTTGCTTTACTTTTCAACAATGATAAAATACTATGATGTATATCAGCAACTGAGATACTACCTAAGTTCACGAACAAGAAAATGGTCGGAGTAGTTATCTCCATCAAAGATTAATATATAGTCATTCAAACGTCCAGCACATCCATGCCTGAAGAAAGTACCAACAGGAAAAGTGAAAGGAAATAAGGGAATTTAATTTATGCAAGTTCATCACTCATCCTGAGACATAGGAAAACTTCAAATTTACAAGTGGACCTTGAACTAAGAAATTAGCTACGCAGAGCTATTGTTGCACTAGCATTGTGCTTGTACACACAACTCATTAAAAACTATACTTAACATTACTTAACATGCAGACCTCTCACTGTTAGAAAATCACTCACTACAAAATTCAACATTATTTTTAAATTTTTTGAAAACTTGATTAGTTGCATCATGGATACCATTTTCTTGCAAGAATCACTCTAGTGGTGCCAAGGAAATTCAATTCTCTTGAATACCTAAACAACTTCTGCCTTTAATCCAAAATCTCTCTAAAAAATTTGAAACAACTATGACTTCTCCTCAATTCAAGCTATCTTTTTTTCTATTTTATTTTCCAGCAGCAGCATAAATTTGAGATGTGTTTGGATGAGTCAATTCAAGAGAGTGATTCATTTATTTAGAGAATTTGAAATTCTTTGTAATAAAATGTTTTGTTTGGATAGAGAAATTAAAAGGCATTTAAAATGCATGCATTTTTTTTGAAGTATTTCAATTAGTCAAATTAGAATAAATTCAAATACTCTAAAAAAAGGTGAAATTTGAAAATTTTCTCACTCAAATCGGACCCGGCAAACCAGAACCATGACAGGCTGGGCTGGTTAGACGATTCAGACGGATCAAACTGACCTGACGACACAAACAGATTGAGCAGGCCTGAATACCCAGACGGATCGAGCAAGCCTGACGACTAGAGGGACCGAGGTGACCTGATGACACATACGGGTCAGGTAGGCTTGAAAACTCAAACAGGTCAATCAAGCCCAACAACCCACACCGCCCAGGCAGGCCCGATGACCAAGATGTGTCGCGCTGGCATGGAGACATAAACGGGTCGAGCAGGCCCGACGACCCAAATGAGCCGGGTGGGCTCGAAGATAAACACGAACTGAATCTACCTAACAACTAAGACGGGTCAACAGATCCGATGGCCCAAGCAGGATGGGCGAGCCCGACGACCCACACAGGTTTGTGGGCCAAACGACCTAGAGGTGTCGGGCAGGCCTGACGACCCAGATGTGTCGGGCATACCTAACAACCCGACAGACCCATTGACTCAACAAGCCTGACCGACTCGATGACCTAGTTGGGTCTAACCCGCTCGACAATCTAGATAAGCCCGACCAATCCGAAGACCCGAGCAATACCAACTAGCTCGACGACCTTGCCCGGTCTAGCCAGCCCAATGACGTAAACTTTTCAGGTGTGCCCGATCACACAAACGGGTTTGACAACCTAGATGGGTCGGGCGGGCCCGACAACCTAGTGGGGCCACGCCAGGCCAACAACTAAGACGGGTTGGGTCGGGCTGGGTCGACGAACTTGACGACCATGACAGACCTGTATGGACCGTCAGGCTAATCAGGCTTGTCTGGATCGTTGAGCCGATCCAACCTAGTCCGTCTGGGTTTCCCGGCCCAGCTGAGTCGTCGGGTTGGTCCGACCCATTTGGGTTGTCGAGTCCGTTTCCAAATTTATCATGAACTCAAAATATAATTAAACCTAAAATAAATATTGTTAAAATGAAATTTTATCTCATAAGAAATTCAATTATTTTATCCAAACAAAAAATTGAAATGTCAAATATTTTAATCTCTCTATGCAAACAAGTTATTTAGAAAATGAAGGGAATTTAATGGTAAACAATTCTAATATAATATATTTTAATTATCAGCATTGTTAAAATGTTTCATCTAAATACAAAGATAAGGATTTAAGATTTAAGGTTGTTTGGGAATGTTAGTGAAGTGCCACTCGAATACAGTTCAATTTGGACCACACAGAAAGGTTAAAGAAAAACGAGTGACGAATACCTGGTAGTATCAACGAAGACTGAACATAAACGGCGTGGGTGTTATCCATCAAAACAGGTTGCCGATAGAGAAAATATAACTTCCGGCAATGGAATGTTGCGTTTGGAGATGGTAGAAAGGAGAGAAGGAAAACGAATGTGAGAACGAAAATGTTTTACCAGAAGAACAGAGTTTGATTACAAATTAATATTTTATTTTTATTTTTTATAATCTAGATTTTCAATATTCTTTCTTTGTTTAGATAAAATAAGCAACTATCATATAATCTTCTATCCGGTACCTTCTTTTTTATTATACTATTTCAATTGCATATCTACAATATAAAATTTTACATTATGTTTATTTAATTATAATTTATTTAAATATAGTTTGTTTGAAAAAATAAAAAGTTGTAACTAATAGGACACATGCTTATCAATATTGTTTTTAAAATAGGACACTATTAAACATAATCTTAGTTTTTAAATTACTTTTCTGTATCCACGAGTCATTCAATATTTATAAAATTATGCAAAACTTAGTAATGTTATGTTGAAATTAATTCCAACCCTAGTCTAAAACACTCTGTTTCAGTTTGTTTTAGTTGTAACTGTTTTTGTATCAGAACAAATGGTGTACTCCTATATATAAGAGTACCCATAAAACGATTTGAATGTGTCAATAAAATTGCAGTTTTCATCCATATCATACTCTGTGTGTGTGTGTGTATGTTATACGCGTGTGAGAAAATAGAGAGGTGGAAAGAGAAGTACTTAGCTATTGGTGTGACGATGGAAAAGTGGGGAGGAGTGTGACGGTGGAAGCACTCCTGGTTCTGAACCCTAAGACGAGGTCGTCTTTTTCTTCTCTCGCGAAGCCCCTAGATGATGTTCGTGTGTTGTGGTGGCTGGACAGCAGCTTGAATTCTTTATTCAAGCACGTGGGTTACTTAAAGAAAGGTGTGGGCCAAGGAAGTGGGCCGGATTTGACAGTGGTATCGAGAGCAAGGTTCGATTCTGGGAAGAGAAGCTACAGGCATGGCTGCTGGTAATGGTAATGGGGGTTTCTTTTCAAACTTACCTATTCTTGATGGAAATAATTATGATCATTGGGTCATAAGAATGGAGGCCATTCTTGGTTATCAAGAATTGTGGGAGGTTGTCACGGAGGGTGCTAAGGAGAAGGACGAAGCCGCAAACAAGAAGAAAGATTGCAAGGCTCGATGTCTCTTGCATCAATGCGTAGATCCAGTGAATTTTGAAAAGATTGCCAAGGCCAAGACAGCAAAAGAAGGTTGGGAAATCCTACAGAGGGCTCACGGTGGTGCTGAAAAAATCAAGAAAGTACGGCTGTAATGTATAAGAAGGAAATTTGAGTTGGCTGAGATGGAAGATTCAGAAAAGGTAGCAGACTATTTTAATAGACTGCAACTATTGGTGAATCAGATTAAGAGCTGTGGGGAGGCTATCACAGAGATCAGTGTGGTGGAAAAGGTTCTACGCTCTATGAGTGATAAATTTGATAACGTGGTTACAACTATTGAAGAGTGTGGCAGAGATTTGAAGACTTCGTCAATAGAGGAGTTGCAGGCCACATTAGAAGCACATGAGATGAAGCGTTCAGTAAGAAGTTCAGAGAAAAAGGGTGAAGAACAGGCTTTAAAAGCCCAGATCAGCAAGAACAAAGGTTTTGGCAGGGGCAAATGGAAAAGTAATAGAGGTGGTGGCAGATTTGGTAGAGGTGCTCATTCCTCAGTCCAAGAATCAGGTTCTGGTGAGCAATCAGAACAGAAAGTGCAGGGTGGACGTGGATCTTGGAGTAACAGAGGAAGAGGAGGAAGAAAGAATGTTGACATGAAAACAATTCAGTGTTATAATTGTGAAAAATGGGGCCATTATGCAGCAGATTGTTGGCATGGAAGAGGGAAGCAGAAATAGGTCTCAGATGATGTTGAAGCGCATGTGGCTCAAGATGATTCAGAAGAGGAACCTGTGGTGCTAATGGTGACAACCAGTGAGGAGGATTTTGGACGTGAAAATTGGTTTCTTGATACTGGATGCTCTAATCACATGACTGGGCATAAAGAATGGCTATCAAACATAGACACCAGCAGGTCCAACAAGATAAAACTGGCAGATGATAATATGATTAGAGCTGAAGGAGTCGGGAATGTGGTGATTAAGAAAGATGGTAAAGAAACTATGGTGATTGAGGATGTTTTATATGTACCAGGAATCAAATATAACCTGTTGAGTGTAGGACAGCTGGTGCAGAAAGGATTTTCAATCTCCATGAAGGAGGAAGTGTTGAAAGTTTATGATGCAAGGAAATGACTTGTGCTGAAGTCGCCCCTAGCGAAGAACATGACATTTCAGGCAAGGCTCATTCTGCCAGAAAATCAATGTTTAAAGGCAACCACATCAGAGGATGTGAGTTGGTTGTGGCATAGGAGGTATGGTCATCTGAATTTCTCCAGTTTGAAGAAATTAGCAGATAGAGGGATGGTAACTGGACTGCCTAAAACATTTACTTCAAGGATAAAGATGTGATAATGAAACATGTACCTGTCCTATCCCAAACATAACTTGATTTGGTATCTTTTAAAATATGTCTCTCTCTAAACATTCTTACTAACACAATTATCATTTATCATTACAAATATTTTTAGTAACATATTAATATACATATTATATTTGTATAGTATAAAACCTTCGGTCAAACAACAAGTGTAACATCCTGGTCGGATATTACGAATTTAAATAATAAAATAAAAAAATATAAATAAAACCTCATTTATTATAATTTCATTTCCCAAAAACACGGGAAAACTTTTAAACATTTATTACCTCGGTAATGATTCAAAATCCACAATTTATAATGCTCGATTACAATATCGAAGTCTAGTAATGTAAAAATTTACAAAATTATTCAAAACAAAAAATGATAACTAAAATCCATGAAAACATAAACTCCATGATTGTGTTTCCCAACTAGCCCCTCTTCGATGCTAAGCCTCACCAGAACCACCTACAACATTATCTGCTCCCGTGTAATGGATTACACGATCATCGTCAAACACAAGCAGATAGGGTGACCTAACAGAAAACATATAATAATTAAAAAAGATATCAACTTACACTCATCAAAGGAACTCTATCCTTTGATTCAATGCCACATGGCCACCATCATGTTATCTATGTTCTACGTCTTTAGATGAATACCTCAAGATGCTCTTGCTGCCACACCTACAAGCCACAACTTATAGAGCTCGTGTGGGAAACCTGCTACGGACCACACTCTGTAACACTAGGTGGAGTTTCCGATACGAATCATAGTTCCCGATACAGGCTGAAATTTTGCAAATAATTCTTGAAATATGGTTCTTCGCTTTGGTGGTTGAGATTGTCAATTAGATGTAAGTGGTTAGACAAATAAATCTCACAATTTTGGTATACTTAATGGAAATTTTGTAGTTTAATATTATCTTAATGCAATAGAAAATAAACATTGTATTATTAATATTTCAATTTGATTAAATATATTATGATATGTGATAAGTTTGGATTGAAGTAAAATACATTTGCATGAAATGGTGTGATGATTTAAGCGTATATATGAAAAGGAAGAAGTACGGAATGTGTGAATGTTGTATATACTTTGAAATAGTTGCAATTTACTTTGGATTGAGATGAATGTGTGGAATGACAAAGTAGTGATCCCTAGGTGGGAATACTATCATGTGTTGTATTATGTGTAAGTATATTGATGACATGGATTGAAATGAATCATTCTGACGCTACTAGTAATTGGATTCACATAGATGAAAATAACTAGATGTGAGAATCGAGGGAGGTTCCTATATGAAGTTTTGGCAAGAAGTAGAACTCATGAGATATAAAATTTATCTTACCATGCTTTATAGATCGGGAAATTTCCCGAATATGATATAGTTATAGCTCCTAAGAGGCGGGCATGAGTGAATGAGTAATAATTATGCTAGCCCACACAATAGTTCGGATATGAATAGGTTATGAGAGTTTTGGTGTGTGAGTACAAATTTCATGTTTGATGTGAAGTTATGTAGTGATTATATTAATTTTATATAAGCTTTCTTTTCTTTAAAAACTTATAATTTTAAAATTACACTAGCTTACCATATTGTCTATTATGTTGTGGTTTGTTCATATGCAATAATAGAGTTGTGAAGCAATAAAAATGTTAATGATTATCCTAGAGAGATTAGTTGTTACTGAATTTTTTTTATTGTACAAATCTCTTAGTTGATGAAGTAATATATATCTTTTAAAAGTTTTGTTTGGTTTTTCGTGTGGTGGACTTGTAAGCATATTTTATATATTATTATATGTTGTTTTATACTTTTTATCAACTATGTAATGCTTAAATTATTAAGGTGAATCCTATGAAATTGAAATATTAAACACAATAAATAGATTTTCAAAATGAATTTAATATTCTAAATTTAAATATTATTGATTGATTTGATTCTTAATACTTCTTGTTTTTAAATTTATTTGTTATTTTAGATATCAACCAAAACATATTTTATTATGATTTTATAATTCCTAAACTAAAGAAATCTATAATTTCTAAAACATTTTAACTAAGTCGTTACTAGAATTTTTCATCATAACTTAGAATATACACCTTAGAAAAAAACTTACTCTAATTAAACATTTTTAATATTTTAATTTTTTAAATATATCCCACACTAATCGAGCTTTTCGATCCTATCCTGAACTCAAACTCAAAGTATACAGTAATGTCTAGTTTGAACTTTTTCCTAAGAAAAAAAATCATATAAAAAACTATTGTATATTTAATATTATTAATTATTTATCTCAATTAGTCATCTTTTATTTATGTTTATGTGTTAAATATCAAGTTTTTAGGTATCAATAGTTAAAAGTAATTCGATTGTAATTTAAATCCAATATATATTTATAATAACTTGTATTTCTATAAAATATATTTATTTGATATGATATATAAGAGTATGGTTACAAAAACTAAAAACAACTAACAACATTGTAATCTCCTAAAGTTAACATAGTAACATCAATACAACTTGATTACAATTGTTCTAGTACATCGTAATAAATGAAATTGACAATGTTAACTACATGTGCTAGAGTGTGTAGTAGATGAGAAGTGTGCACGTATAAAGAGTGAAAATAAGTGCTTTCTATTCCATCTTCTATTCATGATCTAATACTTCTGATTTGCAAATGGGACAAACATTTTTTTCATGTAACCATCTTCTTATGCAATCTACGTGGTATTCATGTCGGCATCGAAGAATTCCAATCTCCTCTTGGTTCTTATATTCATCCTGTGAAATCATGCAAAAGGAAAAAAGTTAACTATTTCGTGATATATCAGACCCAAATGAATAATCTAGTGGAGTAAATTAAAAAGAGTAAATAATACCAATAAAATAAGACATTTGATGGATAATAATTCTTTGAATTATACATGGTACTAAAATCCATACCTGACATATAACGCAAAGATCAATTTCTTGTTCATCAGAAGTTACTCCCTCCAAGTTATTAGGCGCTAAAAACGTTTTTGTCTTCACTACTCTTGTAAAAATTTCTTCTGACAAGCCCGTGCCTACGTTGCCAATTTGTTCAAAATACTCAACAACCTCCTATTGTCCGATTCCAAAGAGTTAGCAAATTAAAGATTTTCATAATCACTAAGTTTTTAGTATGCAAAACCTCATAAAACATTCGTAAATCAAAATATACATAATATACTTGCCTCATATGACATGTTCTCGATGTCCAAGTCAAAATAATAGTCGTATAATAAACTATCATCCTGCACAAGAAAAGACAACTTGTAAAAAAAGAAAACAAGAGCTAGTGTTTTGTTTATATTAAATCCAATAAAAATTAAAGAGAATGACATATTACAGTTTCAAGAAAGGCAACAGGAGAAGAATTCATTCGATGTCCAGGAGGTGGAGGTTGCTGCATATATGCGCTCGCAAATGAAGCATTTTGTATAGGTGTTGAAAAACTGCTTGGGAGATGAAAGTTGATTGAGTGACCTCTGACCTCTTGCACAGGTTGTGTTTGAAAATTAAAGACATGGTACTCCGGATGATCTGACCAAAGAGGGGCAATGGGTTGATAGTGTTGATCACCTAAATAGTTGCCTAGAATGAAAGCATTAGAGTCATGTGTGATCATATATTCCCCAAAACCATAGTAGGGTAATATAGGAATGCCAATTTCAGTGTGCCTTGTATTATGGTGAGCAATTGAAGAACTAGCACCCGAAGCATTGAAATGTGGATTCAGATATATAGCTAAACTAGATGAAACTGGAACATGTATGTTAAGATTCGGTTGGTGTCCATCCCATTCTGTCATTCTATGCATTATGTCAGTTTCATATGCATCTAGAATGTAATGAGAATCTAGATTAGTTGTTCTCGCTGAAACTGTTGCCTCTGTGGACATATTTGATGATGCAATTTAATCCTATTATACAAAAAAGTGTGAATAAATTTAGTCACCTTCAAAATAATAATTAAAATTTTAAAATCAAATAAACAACGTGACCAAGAAAATAAATAATAAGTTATGTTCAACCTTCTACTGGATAGTTACTTTCCAACAAATAATTTAATATGGTAACGTTACTACATGTATCCATTAAAAGTGGAGGTTTTAATACTGATTTATTAGGAACTATACTTCTCTATACAAACGAATAAGAAAAGTTAACCAATTTGAAACAACAAGATGACAAAGGAGAACCACCAGATATTCACAAACAAACAATGAGTATTTGTGAATGTTATGGTAAACCACTTTTTGAATACTAAAAATATTATTATATAAGCCAAAAGTACAAATTTTTCGCTATCCTATACTTATGTCCACAGAAAAAACATTCATCATCATCCCCATTTTAAATTTTTGTCTCATCCTCATCTCCACCGGATAACGAGTATATTCTCATACCCATACTCATACATATTTTCTTAATGTTTCAATATTAATTAATTAATTAATTAATTTTTATAGAATAATTAAAAATTACGATAAAGGAAACATAATATTATCAAATATTCAATATTAAGAGGAGAGTTGTTTCTTCGATATATCAAATATTTATAAAGAAATTATAATTGTATACATTTCAAATTAGTATACCAAATAAAATTTTATAGGAACCAAAACATTTATTAAATTTGCAAAAATTAATGGAACCTAGTTGATAAAATTTAAAAATATTTTTAAAAAAATATAAAAGGAAAAAAATATTCAAATTAAAATATATTTTAAATGTTTGTTTACTTCAATTTTTTAAATTCTAATGAATCTATTATTTATCCAATAATAAATGTTATAATACATGACTTGATCAAAATCATGCACAAAACAAATATTAACTAACAATAACAAAATTTTAACATAGATGTTGTATCTTTTGAATTTCAATATTTGTTGGATAGTGATAAAAATAATTCATGGCAATTACATTAAAATTTTATATTATAATAAATAGAATATTCAATTATAGTGATAAAATTACACTATGATTGATAATGAAATAGAAAATAAAAAATAATTATGTAAAATATATCAAAATAATATTCTACATGATAAAAATAAAAAAAAAAATAAAAAAATATTAAAAAAAATATCAAATGGGTGTCTTAGAAACAATTTGAGAGACTATTGAATGAAATCCCACCATAGAAAACAAATATATAATTAAGGGTATGATAAGATGAAGAATATCTTAGAGATTTAACAAACTTTTCAAATATCAACACAGTGAATGGTTGAGAAATAATGAAAATTGATTTAACGAAATTAAAGAGTTCTTCAAATGAAAGAAAATTTAATAAAATAGAGTAAAGAAGATAAATTTTTTATATTACCTAGTAGATGAAATATTTATGCTATTAAACAATTAAATTGAAAGGAAATATATAATAAATAAAATTATTAAAAAAGAATAAAAATATTTAAATGTGAGACATAAAAAATATTTAATTGACATACATCATTTGAACATAATTATGCAAATGTTATAATTAGATGAAAAATATGTTAGAGATGAAAATGAATTTCATGAGAAAAAATAAAAAATAGAAAGTGTTTAGTGTGTATATATATATATATATATATATATATATATATATATATATATATATATGGTTACTCAATTAAATTTTAATAATATAAAGGGGAAAGAGGATATGGTGGGGACGATTATTATGGCGGGTATAAGGACAAGGACAGGGTGGATATTTATATCCTCATACCCAATTGAAATTCGGTGATTTCCCATATTAATACTCATACTCAATCAATGCGGGGATTCCTTAAAAAAATGGGGACGAGTTAAGGAAATACCAACGAGAACAAGTTTATTTGTCATCCCTACCACCAACTAGTAATCCAAAAATACAAAGAAAATAACTAAATTTGTATGCCAAGAATAATATACCAATGATGAAACCCAAAATTAAAAGGAATTAAAAGAATAACACCAATCTTTGGAGCCAAGATTATCATCACTTATCAATTAAAACTGAAAACGAGGAGAACAGATAAATACCTCGTTATCAAACTCACAAGTTTTTCGTAGATTTTCGACTCAGGTTCCCCTTTGAAGAAAAAATTGGTGAAAATAAAGAATCCAAAGAAAGTACTAGCAAGGAGTACAACGAGGTGGGCAAAAAGTAAGATATGGTTAATAGTGTAGTTTGCAAAACTAGCATGGATTATTTATATATATACAAATTAAAATAAAAGGAAATCTTTAGTAAAGATAAATTCAATTTTTAATATTTAATTCTAAATATCTATTGTATTTGATATGGGTGTCATTTTATCTTTTAAAACTGAAAAAATGAGGTATATAAAGATTATTTTATTCCATAAAATAAATGCTATGTGTGACTATAACTATAAAACTTTAAAAGTAAAAGTAAAGAAATATATAAGATAAAATATAACAATGTATACATATAATAATAAAAATACAGAAAATACAACGACTTATTATTAAAAATTCGACGTATCTATAAATACAAAGGATAAATTATATCTTCTCACATAAAATAGATTACGCACAATCATAAAAACTAAGATCAAATATTATATATTCGATCTTTTATTTGAGTTCCACAAATATTTCATAGATAAAGTAGAATGGAATATCTATCAAACTTACAATATAATATTGCGATAGTTTTGCGGAATAATTAATTTTGGTACTGTTTTTTATATAATTATTTTATTTATTTAATAAAGATAGAAAGTAGTTGGATATACATAAATTAAATGGTATATATATATATATATATATATATATATATATATATATATATATATATATATATATATATATATATATATATTTAAATAGATAGATCGAATGAGAGCGGAAGATGTTATATGTAATTAGTTTTTGACACATATCTTTCGATAAATTTAGTTAAATAGGATTAGTTATATTTTTAGTATTGTGTCGATAAATTTAATCTTATTTTATTCACATGGAGAAATAATTACCAAAAACAAGAATATTATTTCTTATAGATAAAATGTCAATTTTTTATATTAACAAAGATTGTGTTACTATGATTTTATTTTTATATATAAATATGTATGAGTAATATTTTGAGTTTAATATATATTTACAAATTTTGATTTTAACATAATATTTTTGTTTAAAGTTTAGTGGGATAAGATATATTTACAATATTTTTTCTTGTCGTAGATAACCATTATTTCATTTTTTTATAATATTAATTTTGAAAAGATTTTGTATTTCTTTTAAGATAAAATTCAAATATCATATAATTTGACAATTGGAAAAAGATAAATCTATAAAATAACTTTAGTTACTTTTACGTAGACTTAAGATAACCAAAAATAGTCCTACAAAAATATAAATAAAATATGTAACTAAAATAAAGATAATATATATATATATATATATATAATGGTATTATTAAATATCAAATAATATATTTTAGATAATATAAATATACGATAATATTAGTAATAAATATTTTGTTTTGTTTTTTTCATATATACTGCAAAAGAATTTTTATGTGAAAAAAAAAAAAAAAACGTAGGTTATTTTTCACTTCTCTATGCAAAATTGAAGCAACCAAAGGTAGCCTTTTGTTTCGTTGAAACGTTGAGTCTTGTATTGTATTTTTCTCCGCAATTGCTTCAAGTTCTGCATGGCTTCGTCGCTGGTGGCTTTGAGTGAAATTGTGAGATCTCCTCTGCAATTTGTGGGCTAATCCATTGAAGGGTTTTGGGTTGCGAAAAGTGGGGTCTATGACTTATACTTCTACACCTATAAATAGGTTCCAAAGGCTCATCTGAAACAAATATTCACACATATTTCATTTTCTCATAAACAATCTTTGTGGAACACTAATTATAACACTCCAATTTAGGATGTCACGAAAAATTATAAAATGTATATGTGTAGCGGAAAATGATTATCGTTGAAACCTTAAGCAAAATGTTATATTTTAATTATTAAATATCGTAGTTCAAAACATCAATTATCTAAAAAAATTTCAAATAAATCCGACAAATAAAAGAAATTACATCATCTTTAATATTTAATTTAAACAACTTAATAAAAGAGAATAAAATCATGAGTTCACACCATCCTTTCATCAATCAACGTCACGCCAAAAGCATTTGAATTATCACATGTTCAGGTATAACACACACGTCATATGATCATCTCATATACAACAAACACACAAAACAAACAAATAAGGATAAACTAACCATAAACAATTATATATAAAAGAAATTTAACGAAATAAGACATTACAAGAAATACCAAACATCACATCCAACCAAGTAAAATATTTAAACATGATAATCATAGTCACACTTTGGTTTTCCGTGTCACCTGTTCCCCACCACATGATTTAGCTCTCTAGAACCCAAGGGTTCGAGTCGTCCTACCATCGCAGCACCGAACCTGTCTCCTCTGCTCCTCAAGGACTTACGAGTAAAAGCTTCTGTGAATCACACATTATGCACTATACTTAATAACAACTCATAACTAAGGACGAAACATCTTTCCTCTCCCCATGCGAGAGAGTACGACACTCACACCGGCGGAACTAAGGAGTGTGTTGCTTTGCTACAAGGGCTAGGACATTATCTACTAAAGCTTTAAAAAGGTACGAGAAAAAAACTTGATCATAAGAGTAAATTTAATTTTAAGATTTCTCGTCCAATTGCATCTAACATCATTTTTAAAAGAAATAGAGTTATTAGGAACGACAATTCTCTTGAAGCAAATATAGTCGAAGTAGGCAAAACAATTATTGTGGTCGTTTTCGAATTAAATCTTATGACCAATTAATGTGAGCAAATGAATTGTATACTTTTGTGCTACCAGGCACATATGTGTAAAGAGAAGTGTTTTTACCTTCTACAATAGTGTAGGAGGGAAAGAAACATGTGTATGTCGGTGATTCCAGGATAACTCATGTTATGGGAAAAAGGAAAGTTATTGTGAACCTCACATATGGGAAGACTTTGGCCTTAAGTGAAGTGCTTCATGTGCCATCAATCAATTAAAATAATCTTTGTAGCCTTGTTGGGAAAAGTTGGTGTTAAAGTGTCATTTGAATATGACAAAAGTGTTATCACAAAGAATAATGTGTTTGTGGGGAAGGGATATTATGATCAATGTCTTTTTATACTCAACATTTCTGAAATTATTAATAAATCTTACTCATTTGCTTATAATATTGATTTGTGTGATATATGGCATGCTAGATTAGAACATGTGAACTCCTCGTATGTTATGAAATTACAACTATTAAGATTAATTAATATGTATGATAAGCAAAGTAGTAAATGTGATATATGTTTATAATCTTAATTAACAAAGAAAACTTGTCATTCTTTAGAATCTCAAACTGAATTGTTAAGAATAATTCATATTGGTCTAGCTTATTTAAAACAAACCATGTCTAGAGGTGATAAAATTTATTTTGTAATATTTATAAATTATTATTCTAGATACACCAAAGTGTACTTAGTCAAACATAAGGATGAAGTCTTTGATGTGTAAGAGGATTAGATCATATAGAGGATTAGATTGATTGAGGAGCTTTCAGATGGGGAAGGTAAGGGATATGCGAACGATGCAACTTCGTCAATTTTGGAGTCTTGTTTCAGCAAAGGGAATGGTCATCAGCCTTGAGAGGTGACAATTAGTCCAACAAAAGCATTGGACTTGAGGGGGCAATATCGGAGTCGTAAGGTGGTTGGTTCTCTGAAGGAGGACTCTAAACCAAAAAACGCCAACTTGGACATTGATGCGGCTAGCGAGGGTGATGATTGGAGTACGTCACATAGTATTGTTGGGGGTAGTTCATTCGTTATCTAGCCGAGAGGAAGTGATGTATTACATTCATCATTTCTATAAAAAAGAGAAAAGGAATCTCATTATAATTTAGGAAAAGGTAGTAAATAGACATTTGAAATATTTTTTAACTTGATTATTTACTTTCCTTTTATAATTTTTTTAAAATTAACTTTATTAACTTTGTTCATTTTTCTTCTTCTTTATTTCATGTGTTACCTATGGTAATTTGCCGAAGAGTAACCATTGGATATTAGATTTACATGTAACAATATCACAATCTTTCAATGTATTTAAAACCAATAATAATTTATATTTAGAATAATAAAAAATCGTATAAAGATGCAGGTCCAAGTAAATTCGTTATCTAGTAAAGATGAGGATAAGACAAATATAATAGTATATCCATTAGATACAAAGATAGTGATGAACTTTTACTTCAAAGATAGAGATGGGATAATGAAACATGTACCCATCATGTCCCAAACATCACTTGATTTGGTATCTTTTAAAATATATCTCTCTTTAAACATTCTTACTAACACTATTATCATTACAAATATTTTTAGTAACATATTAATGCACATATTATAGTTGTATAGTATAGAACCTTCGGTCAAACACCAAGCTATAGTCAACCAACATAAGGCTGATCCAGTGTAAACACTCGACCATACTTCAGATTGCCAATCAATATCTATCTGACACTATTAACCAACTTAAAGATGGTCTAGCATAATTCAACCAGGTAATACCAATTAAGGCATTACTAAAGAGGTGTGTCCATTGTTATGATTATTTTTTTAAAATACCTTTAATAAACTTAATGATAATTATTGTAGAGGTGTGAGTCACAAACTATCCTTTTAAGGTTTACTTAATGAGTGTGATGGTGGAACCCACATTCTGAGACATGGGCATGTCTTTAAATGAGACTCATGAAACAAGATACATGAATTAGGTTGTAACGTGCAACAACTAAATCATTATTTTATTTAATCAGATTCAATACTATTTACTCCCTTCTACCTATAAATACTACATATTTTCATAAGCATAGGACATAACAAACACATAAGCTCATAAAAAGTGTTTTTTTTTCTTTTCAGTCTCATGCTCTATATTGTCTTTTAAGACATTGGTGTTCATAAAGTTCAGAGATTCTTCATTACACTTGATAGATCTGACCAATTGTTGTATATTGGGAGAGAAACGCATATAATTTTGTTTTGCCTTGCGCAATAGGGGTGTTTTCTTTCTAAGAACAACACTCTATGTCCCTTAACCTAAGTTGTTTATATTTCTTTCTTTAAATATAATTTTATCATAATTTTATTATTATTTTTTTACTTGATGGATCTTCTATTATCTATATAATTTTCTTATTCTTATATAATATTTATTATTATTATTATTATTTATTTTTGATTATTTTCCTAGTAGGGCACTCACTTGACAGTGAGCTTTAGAGGTCCAGGACGTTGGTTGGTACCCTAGTCGCATTGGGCGCTGACTTGACAGTGAGCACCATGGGATTTTGAGCGCCAATTTAGGGTGTTGGGCACCAACTTAGTTTTTGCTTCTGGGCTATCTTGGTAACAACTTCGTTAACAGTTGGACAGGCTGAAATTTTGACAAATAATTCTTGAAATATGGTTCTTCGCTTTGGTGGTTGAGATTGTCAATTAGATGTATGTGGTTAGAGAAATACATCTCACAATTTTGGTATTCATAATGGAAATTTTGTAGTTTAATATCTCACAATGTATTAGTAATATATCAATTTGATTAAATATATTGTGATTGATGATATGTGATAAGTTTGGATTGAAGTAAAATACATTTGTATTGTGATTAGATCATATAAAGGTGGTGATGATGTATTGTGTAATGAATGTTGTGTTAGAGAATGTATTATCCATGAAGTAACCCCACCATATTCATCTGAGTCTAATGGAGTAGCTGAGAGCGAATAAAACTCTTAAAGAAATGATGAATGTCATGCTTATTATTTCTAGTGCACCTGATAACCTTTAGGGAGAAGTTTTTCTTACTGTATGTTTTTTACAAAATAAGATACCTTATAAGAAAACTAGTAAAACCCTATAAGTTATGGAGAGGTTATCAACCTAATCTTCAATATCTAAGAGTGTGGGGGTGCCTAGCTAAGGTAATGTTATATGATCTAAAGAAAAGGAAAATAGACCCTAAAACCTCTGATTGTATGTTCTTAGGCTATGCAGAACATAGTGCTACCTATAGGTTTCTTGTTCTTAAAAGTGATGTAATTGAGCATAATATTGTAATGGAGACAAAAAATGTTAAGTTCTTTGAACATATATTTCCTTTAAAGGTTCGTGATAGATCTATGTAATATATTTCCTTTAAATGTGTGCACTCTAAATTGAAAAATGATGATTGTGTCATTATACATTTGTTTATGGATGACATGTTAATCTTTGGTGCATGCATTGATATAGTCTCTTGAACTAAATTTTTTCTAGGATCTAAGTTTGAAATGAATGACATGGATAAAGCCAATGTAGTTTTAGGTGTTAGAATCATAAGGAAGGAAGATAGTATATTACTATCCCAAGAACAATACATTGAAAAACTTCTTAAAAAGTTTGGGTATTATGACTTCAAACAAATGAGTACCCCTTATGATGTTAACTTTAAATTAAAAAAAAAAATAAAGGGGAATCTTTTTTTCAATCTCAGTATGCCCAGATATTTGGGATCTTATTGCATTTATTGAGCTTTTCTAGACCAAATATTATTTAGTAGGTAGACTGAGTAGGTACACTCAAAGTCCTAATCAGGAGCATTGGGATGAACATGCAAGACTTATGAGATACCTAAGAGGTTCAATGGATTATGCCATTGAATATAGTTGATTTCCCACTATACTAGAAGGATACAATGATGCGGATTGGATCTCTTATTCCGATGAGATTAATTCCACCAATGGTTATGTATTCACACTTGGAAGTGGTGCGATTACATGGAGATCAACCAGACAAACAATTATTGCAAGATCAACAATGGAATCTAAGTTTTTTTCTCTTGAAATGGTTGGTAGTGAAATTGAGTGGTTAAAAAAATTCTTAGCAAACATTTCATTAGGAATGAAACCAACCTCATCTATGTCAATACATTGTGAATCAACAATAGTAATAGCTAAAAACAAGAACTACAATGGAAAGAATGGGCATATACAATTGATACATAATTTGGTGAAGCAACAATAGTTATGTGAAGTCAAAACGAAATTTAGCAAATCCTCTGACAAAACCCTTGGGAAGAAATGATTTTAGAGCGAGGGGAATGAGACTTACGCCACTTAGAAACAAACAAGTAATGATAATCCAACTTTTGTGATTGAAGATCCCATGAATAAGGTTCATATGGGTAAAAACAAGTCATTTGTTAGTTCTGATAACACTAAATTGATTTTCAATCAATTATGTTCATTCCTATGTTGTGTTTATAAGTGCTAGAGACTACATTATTGAGAGGTTAAATTTTGTAATTAAAATTCTATATGGTGTAAGGATTTTAGTTTAAACAAAGTTTTAATTGTTTTCACATCCCTTATAGGTGGTGATGCTTTGCAACATAAGCTTGATGAAATCACCTATATGAGTGTATGTATCTATGTATGTATGTATTGCAAAAGGACTATTATATGCAAAACATAACCTAGGTTTTTTTCTGCTTCTCTGAGCAAAAAGCAAGCAACCAAAGGTGGTTTTTTGTTTTGTTGAAACGTTGAGATCTAACGTCGCATTTTTGCTCCGCAATTGTGTTTCAAGTTTTGTAAGACATGGGCTTCTTCGTTGGCGGCCTTCAATGAAGTTGCGAGAACTCCTCCGTAATTTATAGGCTGATGCGTTGAAGGATTTTGAGTTGCGAAAAGTAGGGTCTATGACCCATGCTTCTACACCTATAAATAGGTGTCCTAAGGCTCCTCTGAAACATTGACACGTCTTTCATTTGTTCTTTGTTTCATTTGCTCTTCTCATCTTTTATCACTTTCTTTCTTAAATAATCATTGTTTTTTATTTAATATGTTAAGAGATACTTATTAGTTTTGAGATCTTCAAAAAAATCTGAGAAGTTCTTGTTATATCTTAGGGGATTTGCACAATATACCACGATTAAGCCCTTAAGGTGATGAATCTACACGTCTCATGAAGTCTTTTTGTTCGTATTTTTGTTAGTTTATGCAACACCGGTTAGGTGTTACCAGATTGACCAGTCCAGTTAGGCATTATCAGATTAGCGAATTTGCTTAGACATTTCCGAATCCAGAATTAATTTCTAGAATGAATGTTGAGGTCGTTGATGACAACTACAACTATGCACACAAGATTCTTCATTCTCGTTATTGTTTTCCACATTCTGAGATGTATTCTAGATTAGTTATTCCAGTAACCACACCCCTCAAAAATTGTTCTCCGAACTACATATTATGGTCGTCAAACTTCCCAAATTTAGTAATTCAATACATACTTCCAGATTTAGGGTCATCAAACCGGAGTGTTCCGGTGAACAACTTTCTTTAGGGGTAAAATGGAAAAGAACGGCATCTTTAAGAGTGCTGGAAGAAAAACGTGGAGTACATGAAGAAGCTCATTGTTTTTATTATTATTATTATTATTATTATTATTATTATTATTATTATTATTATTATTATTATTATTATTATTTCGGCTATAGGGTGGGATGGAGATTTCGGAAACAAAGGCTTCATGATTCTTGTGTAGTGTTTGGTTCTTTATGGGCTAACGCCTGCCACACCTAAAGGCTATAATAAACTATAAAAAGTTATCTTATGACTTTGATGTATCCTTTAGTTAACCAGGCACTATATAATATAACTAGCTAGATAGATAATAATGTCATAAGCATTACTCTAGCGATCAATCAAATTCAAACCCCTCACAAGCTGAAGTACCTTTGGAGATTGATAGTGAAATAGGGTCCATGTTCATAGAAATGCAGCAAGTACCTCAGAAAAATAAATAAAAAATTAAATTCTTATAAAGATTGAGGATAAGCACTATGAGTAAAGCTTCTTTTTTTTTTTCATTTAATGGTGATATTATATGTTATGACCAAAGAAAGTGAAGTAAATGAAAAAAGAGCTGAATTGACAATTCAATATTCAGCAAATGATTCTATTAAAAAACCGGTGAACGGTTACGGTAGGTTACTATTAAATATATTCATTTATAATAATTCACAACGTTAGTTGCTATACGGTCTCACCATCACTTAGGATAGGGCTTTGTTTCTCCAATAACATATTCACTAAAGTTATAAATTGTATATCAAATATAAAATAATAATGCATATCTTTTTATTTAAATAGACATATGAAATTTAAATGAATAAAAAGATTATATTTAAATTGGTAAAAACAAAATAGTATAATAAAATAATAATTTAGGCAAATAAATTTGAATATTTTTAATTAAGCTTTTAATAATAAAAATATCATTAAGTTGGATGCTCAATCTTTTTAAGTATCTTTGATTTTGTCGATTAAAAGATTATGTGATCATTATTTTCGGCTTTTTTATCTTCAACTTAGGTAGTCTTGTATCTTTAATTTGTTCTAACTTTGACTAGTTAACTTACATGTCAACTTAAGAATATGAGTTGAGAGACAAATTAGAAATTATTGAAAAATAAATAAATTGATTGCCAATAAAAAAAATAAAAATAACAGTAAAGTTATTTCACTATCCACAAAAGTCAAACAATAGAAGATTTAGATAATTTTTAATAATTATTAAACCTCAATTAAGTATTAAATGAAATTCAACCATGTAAATATGCAAATTATGGTGTGTGTTGGTTAAGCTTGGGATGTGAACTTATAAATTTTTAGAATCATATTACAATATAAAATATTAGGGGTTATATAATTACAATATAAAATATTGAATATTAAAAATGTGTAAAGATTGTAAAATATGAAATATATAATATATAATATATATAAGATATATGTTACATGAAGAAAAACTTGTTATTTTATTTTTTATATATATGTTTTATATATATATATATATATATATATATATAAACAAATTAGAGATGTCAAAAATATCCGTATCCGCGGGTATCCGCAGATAAAACCGCAATGGGTAGAAAACAGATATTAAAAATGGATACTCGCTACCCGTGGGTACGGGTATTTTTGATACCCGTATGTTAATGGGGCGGGTACGGGTATCATAGTATCCGTACCCGTGGATACTCGTACCCGCTAAACTTTAATTCACAAAATATTATGATCTAATATTTTCTAAGCTGCACATCTTATATTCTTCTGTCTTCATTCTTCCAGCTTTAAGTATTGGTACGTTGTCTTCTTCCAATTACACCCATTGACATTCTTCTCTTTTCCTTCTTTGAAATTGAGCATATACATCCAACCCTATATACAAGGGCGGAGCTTCTATGAAGCTGGGAGGGGCCTTGGTCCCCCAAATATTTTTGATTTTTTTTAAAATTATATATATGTTTTTGAAATTTTTAAGAATTTTGAAATTTTTTTAAATTATACATAGTGTATTTTAAAAAATGAAAAAATTAAATTAATTTTTTTTATTTCTTTTATAAAATAAAATATTTAATACTAATAAATAATAAAACATAAAATCAAATATAACAAAGAATACAAATATTTATGTTTAATTACTTTTTTATCTACATTTTTATCTAAAAATATCAAATTGTGACTAAACAATTGAGATTAAATTGAGACTAAAAAACAGAGGAAGATCTTGATATTTTTGGAAATAGTAACCAAAAGAGTAATTAAATAAAATATTTAATAAGATATTTTTTATTTTCTTTCTCATTGTCTTTTTAGTTTTTCACTCTTGTATTCTTTTTTTTGAAGAAAAAATAAAGTTAGATATATATATATATATATATATTCATTATTTTTGCTCTTATTTCTTATTTGTTTCTTTTCTTTCTCGAATAACAAGATGTAACTCTCTTGTTGTACTTGATAATGAAATATTAGTTTAATGGTTATTAAAATTATTTTTTTTATCTCATGAGTATCTTATATATTCATTTTTTATTATTATAAAAGTAAAAAATAATGTATTATGTGACTTGACTACCATATATTTCTCTTTTAATAATTATGTCTCTCAATTTTTTATTAGATTATAACAAATTATTTTTTAATATATTTAAAAAAAGTATATTGATGAAGAATAAAATAATAAATGTTTTTTTTTAAAGTGATACAAGAAAAACTACGTGAAGATGAAAAACAACATAGATTCTACTTCTTCACATATTTTGAAACATTATACTAATGATTCAATTGTTCAGTTACATAAGTTATTTTTTGAAAACATTATATTAATAATTCAATCAAAATCAAATAACCATATTACTTTGGCCCCTCCAACATTCTTGATCAAGATCAGCCACTGCCTATATATACAATGACGTTTATGGTATGCTTGTTGTCAAATGATAAAATCAAAATAAAAATACTTGGCACGTGGCAGTTGGGGTTTATTATTTGATTATTTTTTAGGAATCAATCGGAGAAAGTGGACTTGTTGATCAAAACATTAATTAAAGAATTTCTATTGTGTTGAACGTCATTTTATATTTATTTTTATAATTATTTGGACGTGTATGGACTTGAGTTTGTTTCAATTTTATTTAAAATTAATGACACTGATGTATTTTATTTTATTTGAATTTATGATTAAATATTTATTTTTTAAATAATTTTATAAATACCCGCGGGTACCCGTGAATATTCGTGGATATGAAAAAAATAGACGGGTACCCGCATCACGGATACCCGACGGATATAGATACGAATATGGGGCGAATATTTATCGAGCAGGTAGGGTACGGGGGAGGTACTACCCGTATCCTACCCGCCCCGTTGACATCCCTAAACAAAATATAATAAAATGACTTTACATTATTTTTTATTAAATAAAGTTATCAAATAATTGATTCGAAAAATTCTCTAAGTGCAAATTTAGATAGGATATAGACATAAATGAATGTAAATTTAAACAAATCGTAATTAATTGGATTTAATCGAAAGAAAGAATACAACAAGTCCAAATTCTAAGAGCTAATTGCTTCAATTTCTTCAAACTTCTCATGTTAAAGTCTTCGAAGGAAAACAATCCAAATCCAGAAAAAAGAGATCCTACTAAAGATAACATAACATACTTCCTAGACAAAAATTAATCATTTACTAACCAATACTTGAAAAATAGTTTGACCTTGTCTAACACTTTTCATGAACTGAGTATCTAATCTCTTGTTCATACCAATACTAATCGATAACTTCATATTTCTAAAACATAACAACTATTTTGTTTGATATATTATATGTGGAAAAGATAAATCTACAATCTCTCACACCTTTCCTTCTAAATCCATCTAATCAATTTTATTTCTTCAAATTATTATCATGAAGATCGAATCCACGATTTTTTATTTTTTTTCCTTCCCTCTCGTCCAACCAGTAAGTCACCTTGTGTGAATATAATTGCTGAATTCCTATCTGCAAACCTCTTCAAATCTGTGTTTCACGTGGAAAATCATTGCTGGCAAGACAGTGAATCGAATTTGGATTCAGCCTTCTAAATGACGAAGGATAAGGACAGGGACGGAGCGGCAATTTCGCTTCAAACGACAACTGGGACCACAAGTCACTTTCATTATCACTAAATCGATTTCTGTGAACAATAGGTGTTGTGCCCCCATTACTAGTAGTCATTTTCATTTCAGGATCATCAAATTGAACAAGAATAACGTAAAGAAAGAGCATGCCATACACAAAGTCTTTTTTCATGATGTGACAATATTTTTCCCAGAATTTACCATTTTACAACTGAAATACAGTGCCAACTCCATGCATTGGCATCATTTAGTTACCATTTGTCAGAGGTTTCTGTAGATGCTAAGCTTGAATGTCCTAGACCCCTAGTCCTTGTACAGTCACTCGTCTACTTAGAGAAGCCAAAACTTGGAAGAAGATTAGAACAACAAGAGTTGGCATTTTATTGCATGGACCACAGCAACTAGCTTCCTCCAAAGCAATGGATAAGGTATGATTTCCAAGGCCATACGCATCCTATGCTTGCCTCTATCAATAAGTGATTCCTATCCTCAATCCTCCTATTAGTCCTTTATTTATGTAGAAGTATTATTGGTTGGTTTTGAACAAGTTTAAAGACTAAAACTAGAGTAGAAGTATTGTTAGTTGGTTTTGAACATGTTTAAAGGCTAGAAGTAGAATACCAAGTGAACTGGTCAGAGATGTATGAATTTGATTTCAACAGAGCTTGGAAGTTCTCTCAAAGTGGTTCTCTCTTTAGGCATGAAAGTGGTCAGTGGTAAAGGGTTAAGAATCTTACAAATGACTCATTGTACTTCAAATTAGTGAGAAAATTTACAAAGTAACTGTAAATGTCATAAATGTGAAATTTCACAACTGATATGACTTGTTTATGAGGATGTTTTGAAATAAATTGAGATAAATTGAATTACAGGTTGTGAAAAACTGTTTGATTAAAAAACTAAACCATATATGGATATTAAATGGTTAATCAAATTGAACTGAATCAAATCAAATAAAAAAAAAAAATAGTTGTGGGTCAATTCAATTCACTTTCTATTTGATTGTCAGTATTGTAGTTCAGGTAGGCCAACACAGTGGACTGGGCTGGTCTAGTCAACGTAAAAAATCACCAGGTTATACTATCCTTGTTTTCTCTGGGGTATAATTCTACTCCCCAATAAAAAGTGTTGTACAAGAAGGTAGAGATAAATCATGTAAGAATATGATTATTCATTTCATATATAAATAACTACCAGAGAGAATGGTAATAAATAATTACACATAACTCAGCATTAATTTGCAACTTCTCTAACATAGAATACATCTGGATCAATGGGATATTGTATTCTATGCAAGGATGCGCTATGACTAAAGATAAAAAGGAAGTATCAGTCAGAATAAGAGGAGACACAAAACTAGGCAGCATAGGAGGAAACAACTTATTCTGCTGAGTGATTTATCAACGTGCATTAAATGTCTTCTCATCCTTGGGTTACTGATCCCAGAAAGATTGTACGAATTAGCATATGGATGCATGTTTGTGACCTGGTTACCAAACACCCTTGCATATATCATCTCACCAAAGATTCCAAATGTGTTGTCAAGTGAACCACTTGTTCTAAGCATTGGTGAGGTATAACCACTTGGAACTGAGTTGAATTGCTGAGTATAATAAGGATTACCATAGGGATATTGATAACTTTGAGAAATAGGTTGGGAAACACTGCTGGTACTCAATGATCTGGGACCATGAGGTCTTTGTGGTATGACAGTTCCAACTTGATGTGTTTTCCCCTTAGAAGGTCTTGTGGTTAGGCCACGGCCATATAATGGAACAAGGGAGGATTGAGAAACTTCTGATTTGCATACTGGACATTGTGGATTCTGTTGCTCTTCACTGTCTAAAGAGGTACGTTGAAAATGAAGCCATTTGTATATGCATGGCCAGCAATAAAGATGACCACAAAGTGTGACAACTGGATCTTGCACACACTCAAGGCAGATGTTGCAGTCAAAGCCACTAGAGGCATTTATATCAGAATCTGCAATCACTTCATTGGAAGATTTCCACTTTTCGTTCTGGGGCACAGTCTCCTCCATGTTATCTAAGGCCATTTTTTCCCTTCAATTTTCCAATGTTTACTCTTACAGGTACCTGAACCTGAAATGCAATAAGCACATCATGTATAAGTTGAGTGCCTCATGTTATTAGAGATTGATCCATAGTTTTCATGAATGAAGTTTTGTTATGATGAGGGGGTTTAAATTTTAGAAAGAACTCAAAATTAAAGGTTGAAGTAAGAAATGTCAACCTTTAATAGTACAATTGTACAGTTATCTCCAAATTTCCTCACACCTAACATATGCTAACTGTTTCTCAAAATCAATGAATGTGTACTATGTAAATAGAAAAGGCAAAAACATTAAGTGAGATATATCAACCAACCAAATGAAAACCAAATTCTTGAGATCAAATCAAAAGGTTTACACGATAATATTAGAGTAGCAACATCATTCACAAATATTTGGAAACTACCTTTCTATAAAGGGTGATGATTATTTCATCAAGGCATTACTTGGTTGGTGAGGGTGTGGTCGAGTGTGGCTAGAGTTGACAAGTTCAAGTTATGGATGACAACCACTCCTAGCTGCCAAATATTTATGTTTTGAAGAATAATTTTTTTAAAAGTAAAATTTACATAAAAATATTTTAACAGTTTCAAATGCTAAATTTGGGAAGAACCAACTGATTCAACTCTCCAGCCACCTTTAAGAAGACTTTATCATGGAAAAAATATATATAATTGGAAAACTGGAGAATAATCTATCCTCACAGACCCTACTCTGAATACAAAGTCTGTGTTGCGGTGCAACCAAATTATTCTATTTTATTTCTTCAAAGTAGTTGAAAATGGATTTGGATTTTCTCGTGAGATTAAATAACATAGCATGGTTATGTCGGAGAAAGAAGCACACAACTTTAATATTTTTATAAAATAAAAACTCATCATGATTTGTTATATTGCACTCACAATTATATTTGTCAAAATTTGCATTTCTCTCTCTATCTAACCATATCACATTATCCAAATACTTTAAAAATAGCTCCAATTAATCTCTGTTCCTGGAAGAAAAAAGGTTATGGTGATAAAGATTTGCAAATCTACTATCACTTGTGGTCAATAATTGCAAGAAAAACGACAATTACAGCTACTGAAAAGAAACATATCAGTACTTTATTTTTTATTTATTTGACAGATTGAAACAATTGCAGGCAGAACTCATCGATCTACTTAATAAACTAATTTCAAAAATTTTCCCCACAGAAATTCTCTTTCCAAGACGATAGGTTCATAATACTGTTAGACACTAAATATATTATATAAATATTTTTATCAGCTGAAATTCAATCCTTTATTCTTTACATAATCAAAGACTAGTTCTCTTCCAATAGACTTAACTTTCGCTAATAGTCAATGCAATTTACTTATTATCCTAATTACATTATATAAGAGATAATCATCGTTAGGCTAACAGAAAAGGTTCTTCCAATTGAAAGATTCAATAGCAAAATATCGCTCAAAGCAAAAGAAAAGTCAAAAAGACAGAGAAACCTATGTCCAAAATCTCAGGGATGTCCTGTATCATGCAGATCATGTACTCTGAAGGAAAAAAAAAAGTTTCTGATATCCACCATCCATCACCAAATCACTTTTTGCTGGAACAAGAAAATTCTGTAGGATTTGCTTCTCGTTTTCTGGTTTTATAAACTATTTTCTAAAACAATCTCATACTGCATCACTTTTGTACTAAAATCAGTTCTCCAAAAATAAAAATCAAACACACCCTAAACAAAGTTCTCTTAGATCTGCCACAAGAGAAAACAAAATTCAGCCATCAATGAACAGTGGAGTACAGTGGCGTGTGTTGAACATAAAAAGAGACAGTGGTATTTGTTTTCATCTATTAGAAACATAAAAATCAGGATCTCAATCATCATCGCAGAGTATTGATAGTTACTTCATAAGTTTCCTTGCGCAGAGATAAAGTAATTGAAGGCCAAGCAGTTTTCACAAGAACAACAAAAGAAAACAAGAAAAAAAAAACATTTTTGATGGAAAATTTCAACACCCAGATGAACAAAAGAGGCTAAGAACACATAAATAAGGTGAGTAAAGGAAAATAAAAACGAAAGTGCATGACCCATGTTTTCATATGGTGTGCAGAAAAAGAGAAAGAGAGAAAGGGGGGAGTTTGAATACTTACAAGTCAGTAGAGAAGGGAAGTTTGTGTTTGGAGGGTGCAATTAGAATTGCAAGGCGTTGAAAGGTCGATCGAAAAAAAGAAGAAAATTGGATTTGAAGGGCAAAAGCAGAAGCAAGAAGAAAGGAAGAAGAACAATGAAGTTGAGGTACGAGGGAAGGAAGAACTCACGGATAATAGGATTTTATAATAGAATAATTATACCCTTAATCGTGACTATGGTATGAATTCCGCGCGGAAAATAATAAATAAATAAATGTGATAAATCTTAAGATAAGAAAATAATTATAAAATATATATAAATATAAGGAGTTTAGTTTATTGTGTACTACTACTATTCTCGTCACCAACCATCATCTATACACACTCTTTTTATCTTGGTTTTTCCTTTTTAATTCTTTGTCCTCAATTTTTATTTTCTTTTACATTTATTGTGAGGATGTTAAGAATCTAATGCAATAATGGACTATAGGATGAAGTATTAGATTAAAAAAAGTTGGATTAAAGAACATAAGGGATTACTAATTTTTTAGTTTCTTAGAATTTGTTTTTTTGTTATTAAAATATAATAAGATGGAATGTTAAAAAATAACAAATCTAGTCCTTGAAATTAGGTGTTGTTCTAAATTTATGAAAAAGTTATTTATTATTTATGCCAAGTAGATAATATTACTATTATTATATCATATTCTTGGTCATGGTGATAAGAATGATATCAGTAAGAGAGTTATAAGTAACTTTAAGACTCAAAAAAATTGTTTATATTGCGAGAAATCTGTATCTAATTTTTATGCTATATAAAAATTTGTTTAACGAATAATAATCATGTATTACCAGAAACGAAATTAATATAACATCTAATAAGTCTAGTAGAATATGTAATAATAGAATAAAATAGACTATAAGATTAGCGTGAGGCAATGATTAGTGGCAGACAATTTCTCGATTTTTCAATGTGTCTAATAAAGGAAAGAACTTTAAATTTCTCAGATAAAATATTATTTCTGCGTGCACTTAGAATTAAATTTTGATTATTGTGTTTAAAAAACTTCATCAATAGATACTTATTTCTGTTGGTTGTACTCCTTTAAAAAATTCAACACTTTTTGTTAAATTATCATACATTTAAAAATATGATGTATATATTGTAAGTTTAATTATTTAAAATCAATATTTATTTTCTAAAATATAGAAATTAAAAGAAAGTTATAAACAATGGTAATTAGCGTGGCGCCACATATACTTAGTCTAATCATATTTTGTAATCAGAATGGATAACCTTCCTGACGTGGCTCCACATATAACACACTAGCACTCTTTCCGAGAGAACCAACGTCTTTTTCTAACAACTTCTAAAAATTTTTAAAACTTTTATTTACATTTTATGATTTAAAACAGAGAATGAATAGACTTTTGTTTCTGTATAAGATTTTTTAGCAACTACTATTATAATTATAATACAATATTATAGTTATCCTGGACAAAATTTTATCAATATAATATAATAATATTATATTTTTCTGTCATAAATATTACAATCTCTCTCGTATAATACATTGTTATATAAATTGAAAATCACACGTACAAAAGAGAATAAGTTAGCATATTTTGAAAATAAATAAATAAATACCTTTAAAATTAAATCATTAAAATTCTTGCCTAACAAATCCAAAAAATAACAATATTATTCAATTTATATAATAATCACCGGCAATAGGCTCTAATTTTAAAAGATTTAGGTGTTTAATTGAATTTAGAGAATTTGCAATTATAATATGAGTTCTTGTTCATTCATGGTCATATTTTAGGAGATAGTTTCTCCTTATATGATAAGATAAATTCTATATAATAAGTTTGATATCCTCTATCAACTCTTACAACTAAATATATTTTTTGTCTGAGTCTTATAGTCAATAGATAGTCAATAGAGTTACAATAATTTTGTTAAGGAATTTTCATTCAATACACAACCTAACATCACTTAACATAGTATTTTTGTCTTAGGAATAACAACATTCATATCACATATAGATTCAATCAATAATCTCGGTACATTATGGCTACTGTCCTATCTCTACTTAACCTTTTACACATTCTCAATAAAGTATTGCTAAAGGCTTTGACTCTACTCGGCCTCTCACATGTATTATCGGTAGATTATGGCTAATATGTTGGCCCTACTCAACTTTTCACACATATTCTTTTATATAAAATCTCAAATCATTAGTTTTTCATATAAAAATGTTTCCCTCTAGCTCAACAAGTACACAAGCTCGCCCAATAAGACAAATTAAGAGTTTTTAAAACTTAAACATGCTCATTGAGCATTCTCACTCGCTCAACGAGTTATCTCGGAAGGTATCGTTTAACAAGTCTTGTTTTGCTTATTAACCAACCCTTCTCTAATTCTCTATATTTTTGTCAAATTAATTTTTCTCAATGAGAGAACGCATCCACCAAGGGACCAAGTACTAGGAGTAAGATTAAATAAATTCACCCAATGATAGTTGTGACGCCCCGACTACTATATTAAATAATTATTATTTGATAAAAAAATATGGAATTAATTCTTTTTCTTTTTGTACAATAAGATTTTCACTTTCTCACTTTCTCAAGTAACTTCTTTCCTCATTTCATATCTATATATATAAGTCATGCATGTGCTCATTTTTTTTTCTTCAAATCATCATTTCTTCCATTAATGAAGAGATAATGTTTATCTCTTTAGCTTATCTTCTTCTTTTTTCCCTTTTTCTTTTCTTTTTTTCTATTTTTTTTTCTTATCTTCTCTCTTTATCTTCATCTCTTTAGAAGATTCTTCATTTTTTTAATACACAAACTTATTTAATAATATTTTAATTAATATATTTTTACCTAATATTTTTTTAATATATATATATATATATTATTAGTTTGGTTTTCTTCTTATTGTTATTTTCAACAAGTAAAAATTATATCATGATAAAAAATATATTTTTAATGTTTAAACTACATTTAGATAAAATATGAAACATTAGTAAAAATAATAGATTTTCTAACTGCTTTATTTAAAATAAATAATATAGTTTATTAAAATTAGGGATGTTACAAGAGCAAACTCGCCTAGTAACTCATCCACTCTAAGCTCTCTAGACGTTTCATAAAATAATTTCACTCAATAAGAGTTTTACTCACCCTAACCAAACCCTTGAGATCTTTTTTCATAAGGCTCACCTAAGAGGTATCAGCCTGTCTAGTGAATATAACAACCTAAGCTCTTTAGATTTTAAACTTTGAAATTTTGCTCAATGAATGATTGGCTCTTCTAGTAAGTTTGCATAATCCAGAAAAATCAATAGATATATAAGAGTCCAAATTAGTTTAAGTCGAGTCTTTCAAATGTTTTATCTAGTAAAAATAATATATTTAGTCTAACACAATCCTCTTGTTGAACCAATTTAACCAATTGATATAACAATTTTGTTCACGCTCATACAAATCATTTTATCAAATTCAAATTAACATTTCATTAACAACCAATATCATTAATATACACATCTCACCACAAATTTTATCAACATAATATCATGTAGTATAACAACAAAGAACAACAAAGTAACCAGTTTTCCTTACCTGAATTGAGCTTCTAACTTAACTAAGATCTTGAGACTCTAACTCTCATAAAATATTCTACATGTATATAGAAAACTAAGAGTAATAACATACACATACCCTAACAATTGTAGTCAAACAAAAATTCATTTTGAATCCCTTTGAGTCCTTTGAGTCACGTGCAAAGGCCTTATTGAAACACATGCAAAAGTTCTAAAAATTGACTCAAGAGAAGAGATAAAAATAAATTTACTGTGATAAAATTTTTGATCTTGTAGAATTGTTATACTCTAAGCTAAGACTCCTATGATAGACTCTAATATTCTAAAAGATGAGTAGACAAAAACTTAAGCAAAAAGTTAAGAAAAAAAAAAGAAAACAATTTTAAAGAGATAAAAGTATTTATAAAATGAAACTCGACTAATTAACTTTTCTATCTATGTATTTTAATAATAAAATATTCAACTTCAATTTATATATAAGTTCCCTTCTTTTCTTAGCTATTTTCAAATTCTTACAATTTTAATATTATAAAAATTAATAGAAAAATGTTTATATAATTATTTTTATGTAAATAATTTTTATAAGTATAAGTTTTAGTAATATTTTTTAATTATTTTCTTATAATGAATAAAGTAAAATAGGCATTATGTTCTCACTATTAATAATAAAAATAATTGAATGCCTCGAAGATTATTAAAAGTATACTCCATTAAAAGAAAACAATTATGCAATCTCTCCCAACTAATGTTGTAATAGTCTATTTTCAAGTGATTAAAATTTATAATAATATACACACATTGATATATGTATGGCTAATTAAGTAATTTCCATCTGGTCTATATTTTGGATGTTTGCTTCACTTACTACTACTATAGACAAAAGTGTCCCTTTCTTTGCTTGGTGACAATATTTTAAGAAAATACTTGTAATATTGTATTGATGAATAGCTTATCGACATGTTGGCTCAGCTTCTTTAAGAATCTTAATTAGGTAACTTCAGACTGGATGGGTGAAAATAATATTTGGATACCATTTTTGAACAAATATCCATATCAAAGATTAGTGTGTGATACTGAAACAAACGTCCCTGACACTTAAATAAAGGTTACCTCTATGGAAAAAAATCATTTCATTGTGTAGAAAAAATTGAAAACGAAAACAAAATAAATAAATAAAATTGTCAAGGAATCTAAATCTTCTTGTTGGGTAAATTCATTGGTCATGAATCTTGCTTTATAACGTTCTAATGATCCATCAACTTTGTATTTTACTTTGTATATCCACTTATAGCTAATATTATGCTTATGTTGGGACAAGGGAACAATGATCCAAGTGTTAATGATTTCTAGAGCCTTGATTTCTTCTTACATAGCTATAATCCAATTAGAATCTTTGATGACTTCATAGTAAGATCTCGGTTCATGAATAGAAGTGATCATGACAATATATTTTTGTGTTTAAATAAAATATGGTAGCAAAATTGTAATATTGAAAAGTGTTAAAGGAATAAGTTTTCTTCCCTTAACACTTTTTCACAAGATGTTACATTGGTGAGTATTTATGATCATTACAATTTTTTTATATTATACGAGTTTTACGGCCAATGTAGGACAATTTCACTTTCTATATCAATAACATCTAAATCAACTAAGAAATCAATGTATAATCTTATGAATAATTTATACAAAATATGTTTTTAGTAACATTCATATTTCTTTTATAAATTTTCTTCTAAACATTTCTTGCATTATTTAAGTTTTGAAATACAATTTTTTACACCTTTTTTTTCTACATTATTTAAGATTTGAATTGCTTACTTTTTACTAACTTTTTATTATTTATGAAATCTCTTGTGCATTTTAATAACAATATAACCCAATTCTAGCATTTATTTTCCTATTAAATCATTTTATTTCTCATACCATTTTATTTCCTTTCAATTTATTTTTAATTTTGATTAATACAATGCCTACATTAGTTTCACAAATCAAACTTCTTCCATACAAGTAAATATATTTATAAAAATATTACTCTCACTTCTAAATAAGAAAAGTAAAGAGATTCTATGTAATTGTTACTAAATAATAGTAAATAAAATTTTATTTTCAATTTTATTTTTGGATTGATGAAAATATTATATCTTGAAAAATTTCACATCATATATGATAAGCACTAAAATATGTGATAGGAACTATATAATAGACTTAAGATCCACCTTCTTTAAACATTTTTGTCAAAAATACTTTAAATTTGTAATTGACTTTTCTTCTACTATTCTAATAAAGTATTAACGAGGTTTGGTCTGGTTGTCATTAAACAGTAATCTTTTCTTTAATTTTGTATCGATTATTTTTATCTTATTTCTATATTAATAAATGATCATGGATAAAGATGTTGTTATTCATAACAATTATTTTCCATAAAAGAAACAGTAGCAAATGCATCGGATAAGTTTCGAAATGTGGTAGAGGTAGAATATAAGGGGATAAACAAGAAGCATTGTGATTGTTAAGGTCTCATTACTCGTGTCATCTCATCTTTCGTTTTATCTTTGTCTTTTATACACATCATTCCAATCTTTATCTTTAAATAGTTGTATCTCCTTCCATTCACCATTTCATCCATATCTCATATCAAACTCTTACGCCATCAATTATTAACTCTTTCAATTTTTAACTTCACAACAAATGGCCTAAGTAACAACCATTTTGTTATAAGCTATATATATTTTGTATAAAGTAATAAAATCACCTTTTTTTCCGATTTACCCAATTTTGGTGGGTGCAAGAGTGTAGGCTCATTATTTGATCCATGTCAATATATACTATTTTACCATATCCATATTAAATAACGAAATGATTCAAAGTATGGAACTTATGCTAAAAAAAATCCCTTTAATTAAGTTGCCAAAATTTGCCTTATGGGAAGCATATAGCCATACTTATCAATTATACTATATATTAATTTCACAACAATGCAATTAACTTGGTTGTTGGTTATTTATTTTAAGGATAAAATCTATTTTTGTTGAAAAATTTGATTATTCATCGGTGTTATTCTTAACCTCGTTCTTTCTAAAACAAATCGTGTTTAAAATTCTTTAAGAAATTTTAATCCCTTTTTACGCTGGTCAAGTATATGTGGACTTAATATTTAATAAGAAAATATAATTTTGGATTTTTATCATAGATTATAAATACCCATATTTATAGAATTTATAGATTGGCAAAATACTTTGTTATAAAATAATTTAGTTAACATATTTAGAAATTAAACATATATTTAGTTAACATTTTAGTTTGTGCCTATACAGGCCGATGGGTTTAAATTTCTAATGACTTGTCTGACATTTATCATCTTAATATTTTAGAATTACAAAAATAATATAAATTTAATTTCAGTTGTTGACATTTCCTTTAAAATTGAGGATTTGAAAAAATGCGATTCCAAGATTTAGTTTAAAAAAGAGAGCAGCTTGATATGATCCACATAATTTTTTATTATTCAGGACAATAAAGTCTACCTAGCAACTCAAAATGAATAAAATATTATAAGGAATATGGAACTAAACAATAAGAAAAGTAAAGCACGTATTTTCTTAATTAGATAGTTTAATTCTGTCACGAAAAAGTTATATACATGAACTTAAGATATTTTTTTCTTAATGAAACTATTGCGTGTCATCCTTATCCATCTCAATGGAAGCAATAGAATCACATAATTATTTCTGGGGTTTGCGTTTATATTCTATATTTGTCACAACAAAAGCCTTTGACTCAAAATAACACTGAACATGATTTGGTGGTCAAGAGCTTAAAAAAAAGGTGGTGGTGGTGGAGAACTTCTACAAAAGTCAAGAGGTTTTATGTTGTACTCCTATAATTGAAATTCTGTGGTATTAAAAATATTTACGTATACCGTTAAAGTATTGAAATTCTGTGGTATTAAGAATATATACGTATATTGTTAAAGTACGTATGCCATTAAATATTGAAAGATTCATTAATCTTAACATATTCCCCACCTTTTGTTTGGTTGACATGCATCTTTTTTTGTCTTTTGTTATTTATTGGTGGGACGGTTTGATGAGATTAGAAGAATGGGAAGAAAACAAGGTGCATTGGATGTCATATAAGAAATATTAAACCCAACAATGCTTCTTAAATAAGTTACGTTATTCACTAGTAAGTTTTTTAAAAGGAAAAAAGTTACCTTCAGCAGCGTCTATCTTTTTGTTATATATATATATATATATATAAAAGATGAAGTATAATAGTTACCCTCAAATAAAGAATTATGGATATTCCTATGAATAAAAAGGTATTTTTACCTTTCTATTGAACCTCGTAAAAACGGTAAGACAAGTATATTGTGCCACATATATATCTTACACAAAGAAAAAGTAAATATGGTTGGTGTCACTAGTGCAGAAAAAGTTTATTATATCGGTTATTTTGGGCGTATTATATCGATTTTTTTATCGATGTGGTAGTTCTCGATGTAGTAAGTCCCTGGAACCGCTGTAATATCTGTAATATATTACCTCGATGCAACTTTAACCGTTGTAAGCGCTTTAAAAATAAAAAACGGAGTCTGAACATATTACATCAGTTAAGGTGTGAAACCGATGTAATAGGAACCTATATTACATCGGTTATGGTCACAACCGATGTAATAGGGACGTGTTTTTTTTTCAAAAGCTGATTTGTTTTGGGAACTATCCAATAACCTACAAAAGTCACAAAAAATCCAAATTCCAAACAATTCAAATTTTTGTTTCCTAAGATACAATCATTTACTAAAGTCTATCAAAACTATTAGGCTAAATGTTAAGGCCACAAAATACCTTAAATATGCAAAATAAAACATTTCTAAATGGCTATCAAAACTAATGTTTTAGCCTCAAAAAATATCTTGCCCATTCCTTGCAAATTTCTTCAATTTTATCTTTACCCAATGGCTCGACTCCATCAAAAACCTGAAATATGGAATATATTAATTATGGTGTATCATAGGAAGCAAAGTTAAACATCAATAATTAAATTATAACTCTTACATCGGCCCATGAATCAACAATGGTAGCACGAGCTATGGTCCACATCCAATGCATAACGTAGTATCCACACTCAAAGCTTCCACGTTGCCTATTGCACTAATATATGAAATTTATGTAATAAATATATGAAGAACTAAGACATTTTAGTTGATAATATGTAGATTCAATGCAAAGTACATACCTTAGGATAAATCCAATCAAGATGAGATGAAGATGCAATGGATTTACCATCCAAGACACCGCTTACATTAATAGCACTAAAATAAAAGTCATTAGTAATTTACAATATAATTATGATAAAACACATTACATTTGTAATGAACACATACCTTTGTATTAAAGTTTTCATTTCTTTGCTTGGCTTCTTGTGCAATGAACAAAACCATATGACAATACGGTCTATGGGGCAAATAATAATCAATTGCCAATGACACCTGCTAAATAAGAAATTTAGTTAGTGATATGAAATTAGTTAGATAATAACTAAAGTAAGAGTCCAACTTACCCTTCAATATAAGGGGCGATGTAAATTCTTTTCTTGGATTCATGAATCCATCGTTGAATATATCTTTGAGTGTGCATTGATCTATTCCCAGACTTTTGTATAATTTGAGGCTCAAGGAAACCATAAATATCATTGTGCCCCGCATTGACAATTAATTCATTTAGGTACCTACATTCACACAATTTCAGAAGGCTAAAGTTGATTTCACAAAAAACACCAACATAAATGCAAAATCTAAATTTAGAGTGCACCCACATAATCCAAAGTTGAATGACTGCAATGTTCAACATCTGATTACCCTGTATTATTTCCCACAAATCTGACATTGGCATACAAAGGTATATTGCCATTGTCAACGCCAAATATTGTTGCATCCCAAGGAATGGGAAAAGGTTCTTGATAAAAATCAGAAGAAGCCACAATCAACCTCTGAATTGGATTACCATTCTGGTGAGATAGGGGCTCGAGCTCAGGCTCATCCTTGGGCTCATCCTCATGCTCATCCTCGGGCTCATAATCGGGCTCAGGGCTTGCATGAGATACAATTGGGGACTTTTGTCTAATCTTAGGGTCCTATAAAACATACTAACAAACTTAAATATGATGTGTGTTAAAAGTTATGTACAAATGTAATTAAGAAAAACATACTTTTTTTGTTGAAATTGACTTGATTAATTCTTTTGGCCATGAGATAAATGTTTCAATTGCGTCTCCTACTACTTGCACCTCCCATGTGGGCACTGGTACTGGAGCAGTGGCATCTCTAATGTCTTCAACCACCATTCTAACCAAATCATCTAGCATTGGCATAGTGTGCATGGTGGACCCACCTGGATAGACTCTCCCAATGGCCACAAAATGAGGAACACCTCCAACTAACAACTTACAGCGATAGGAGATATCAGTCTCTATGTCCTCATCTTCATTTGGATTCAGCACATTATGGTTTGTGGACATGGACCAGCAATACGCACATGACCAGGGTGTTCTTCAGTACCAATAACAGTGGTCAATATGTCACGACGACCCTAAGAGACAAAATTACCTTGTGAACTTTGTTCTACAAGTTCATCCTGTAAAAAATAATACATTGTCACTTATAATACAAATTACAATAAATAATTGCTACATCATCTCCATTGTAACTTACAATTCTTTTAGCAATCATCATTGATTTCTCAGATGTCATTTGTCCTCCTGCTTTTGTACAAGCCATCTTCCATTTCTCATGTCGGCTAGGAGGAGATGAGGGAGAAGGAACTTCTTCAGCAGCAGCTATGTCCATTTGTTTCTTTAACTTCTCTTCCATCATTCTCTTTTCCAATAAGTCATATCCTCCTCAAGAAAGTCTGTGAGGAGTAGCATTATTTTGTTGGATAGCTTGAGCTTTCTTTCTCTTTTCCTGTTAAAGAAACAATATTCATAAATAGTGAATGGCACTATGACTTTATCAAAGTGTAACATCAACAAAAAATATACTTGCCAAGAAGGATCCAATCGAGTCTGAACAAACAATTGCCATGTCTCCTCATCTATGCCATCTATGAAAGAATAAATAAGGTTGGTGTCTTACAATTAAAATGGAAATTAAAGGTCAATTTTATTACATAAAAGATGTTAATAAATGAAATTTAAGTCTAACTCGAACAATATGAAAATGAGAGAAAAATGATTTCATAAAGTAGATAAAAACTTTGTTTTGAAATCTGATTAGTTCAAAATACTTTATAACTTCTCAATTTCAATATGGTACGATTAGATTTTGTAATGGATAAGAAATGAGAATGAATTTTTAGAGAATAAAAGATGGAGGATGACTCGTGAAAGTGAAAGGAGAGATGAATATGCACTGCATATTACCTTGTTTCCATTTTTCTATTCTCTCACTCTCTTTTTACTATTATTATATTTACTTATTAATGTTAATTATTTTTTTTAGCATTTTATATAAGTGGCTCCAATAGAGCATGCCATTGATATATGTACCCTACAAAGAAAATAGTTTCAATTCTTTTAATCTTATATTAATGATCTTATTTCTAAGTGAAAATGTTGAGTCGTCAAACATATATTGATAAGATACTCAAGCATACTAATATCTAAAAGGATAATTATTAATTTGTAGATGATGATTCTAGGTAGACTAGGGATGTCAAAAAAATTCATATTCGCAGGTATCCACGGATAAAACCCGCAACAGATAGAAAACATATATTAAAAATGGATATCCGCTACCCGCGGGTACGAGTATTTTTTATACTCGCATGTTAATAGGGCGGGTACGGGTATCATAGTATCCGTACCCGTGGATACTTGTACCCGCTAAATTTTAATTCACAAAAGTATTCTTATATATATATATATATATATGTATATATGTATATATATACATATATGTATATATATACATATATGTATATGTATATATATATACATATATACATATATATATATATATATATATATATATATATATATATATATATATATATATATATATATATATATATATATATATATATATATATATATATTAGTAAATATTTATGACATTCTTCAAATTTCAAGTATCGGTACGTTGTCTTCTTTCACGTATATCCCTTGACATTATTCTCTTTCCTTTATTTGAAATTGGGCATATATATCAAATCCTATATAGACAATGACGTTTATGGTATGCTTGTTGTCAAATTATGGAATCAAAATAAGAATACTTGGCTCGTGGCAATTGAGGTTTATTATTTGTTTATTTTGTTTATTTTTCAGGAATTAATCGGAGTAAGTGGACTTTTTTATCATAGCATTAATTAAAGAATTTTTATTGTGTTGAATGCCATTTTATGAACTTGAGTTTATTTGAATTTTATTTAAAATTTATGACAATGATGTATTTTATTTTATTTTATTTGAATTTATGATTAAATATTTATTTTTTAAATAATTTTGTAAATACCCATGGGTACTCGTGGATACCCGTGGATATGAAAAAAATAGGCGGGTATCCGCGTAACGGATACCCGACGGATATGAGTATGGGTACGGGGCAAATATTTATCTAACAGGTAGGGTACGGAGGAGCTACTACCCGTACCCTACCCGCCCCGTTGACATCCCTAAGGTAGACACATGTGAGTTTAGTTTTTCATGATGTTTATTTTAATATGTGAGGTATATATGACATAATTCACGTATTTTAATATAGGAGGAATTTGAGAGCGTATTTTGTGATATTTCATTTAATAGAATAATTCTAATAAATGAAACATCACATAATTATAATATAAATAAGAGCAACGACATAAAGTATATGAGAAATAACCTTTTACATTTATCCAAAATATACTAGAACAAGAGTACTAGGGGCACAAAATAATGCCATAAATATGTCTTAAAACATAAAATAGACTGGTAAAATGTTGCTCAACAAAGCAAGAAATTACAAATAAAATTGTTCCTCAAAAGAAGTTCAACAATGAGCAAGATCCAACATGCCTAACTAAACAACAACATCTTCATCATCATGGTGATCACCAAAAGTTCCCACATCTGCTCACATCAACATTGGTGATCATTGCAAAAAGGAAAATCAAACATGAAATAGACATAAAAAGAAAGGGTAAGCTAGAAAAAAATAATTTTAACATATAAATAAATAAGCAGATTATGAACAAGAACAACATGTGATAGCAAACAATTCACATAGACCAATCCATAGATTACCCTTGGCCCATAAAGTTGTTATTACCATTTTGATATATGAACTTTTCTTATGTAGACTTTCAAATTATATTGATTTTTAACCAATATAAAAAAGTAGGACTTTATTTAGGGACAAATATTAAAATCAAATTAAATTATAGAATGTAAATACAATTTTCTGAATATTTTCAATCATCAAAAGTTAAATATTAAATAAGTTTTACATTATCAATAAAAAAAATTCAAAAAAAGTATACCTTATTTTTAATATACATGCCTAATTTTTGTACCGAATGTACGTGGCTGCTGGAAGAGTTTATAATAAACTTATTCCGGCTTATAACATTTTTGTGTGTTCGTTTTTAATGTACTTAATTTAAATAGTATGCCCTACAAGAAAATGTCTTATTAGTAATTAATTTTAGTGACCAAAAGTTGTTAATCACTATATTGACTAATTTAGATATCAACTTACAAAGTAAAAAATTATTAGTTACTAAAATAGTTATTATTATGAATAAAAAATTATAATTAGTCACTAAATTGATTTTTAAAATTAGCTACCATAGTTTTTGCTACCAAAGGAAATTGGTTATTAAAAACTAGTTATCTAGATTTTGACTATCAAAATGACTTAATTACTAGATTGGTCTCTAATTAATTAGTGACCAATTAAGTGACTAATTATAATTTTTTATTTATAATAATGACTATTAGTAACTAATAATTTTTAATTTTGTAAATTTGTATATAAATTAATTATTGTAGTGACTAATAATTTTTGGTCACTAAAATTAGTTAAAAAATTTTTTAGCGATATTAGTCTGATATAATTTTGTTATTAATTTAGTTCAGTAACTTCGACGGTTTTTCATATTACAAAATAGGACTAGGTGTGTGGACTATTGTTTAAGAAAAAAAAAAAAGGTTTCTGGATTAGTCTAATAGGTTTAAACTTGTAGTTCATTGGGAGACCTCAAAACATGCGTTGGACTGTATATTTGGGGGACTTCTTCCTATAATTCCAAAAAGTTTTTCTATACTCTCAAAATATTTTAAAATTCTCACTTTTTCCTTCAATTAAAATAAAAATATATAACATGGTATTCAACGTGATGAAGTAAGGGAAAACACCAGCATTTCCATTACCACTGCCATTCTTGTTACCATCCAACATCTCCTTTTACAAACTTATCACTACAATGGTGTGGAAGAAAGAACGAACTGGAGTTGGGATTTTTTTCATTTAGGAACTGATTATTGAAAAAAAATAATAATTACATGATCATCATTCTTAAAGTTACTTTTTCGAGGTGATTTTTTTTATCATATTTAATATTTATAATTTAAAATATTAAATTACAAATAAGAACAACCATTTATTGTTTAGACTTAGATATTCATATTTGGTGCATTTGTTTTTTCAAATTCGTTATTTATTACAGATGTCGATATCTGATTTATTGTAATGGTTTATGGATATTGACATCTAGTATTTTTTTTTCTTGATGTCATTGTTTTTTATATATGTTGACATCTGATTTGTTGTTTTGATTTATGGATATCGACATCCAGTGTCTTCTGTATTAGTTTTAATTATTTGTTTATATTTTTATACATACCTCTAGGATATGAGGTGACACCATACACTATGAAGAGGAAAGCTCCCAGTAATTTTGAAAATTTGAATTTGGAGGTGCAAGATTTCATAATTAAATATGGAAATTCAGTGGTTTTTTTAAGGATAAATCATTCCAAAAGTCTCCATTTTTGTAACAAAATCTCAAATAGGTATTCTCAGTTTTATTTGACTCAATTAGGTCTTTACTTTGGAAAATTTGTTGCAATTAGGTCATTTCCGTTAATAGTACTCTAAACATGTTACCTATGTGCCACGTGTCAGCATGATGTTTTTTTGAATTTTTTTTAATAATTTTTAAAAAAAAATAAAAAAAAAAATTGTTACATATCAATTTGACATTGTGCCACATGGCACCGATAGTATGATGTGGCAGTACTAGTGTCACTATTCGATGTGAAAAATCTCAATGTAGTTCCTATATTTGTTATTTTGTCTTAATTTAATCCAAATTTTTTAAATACTAAATTAATTTCATCCTTATTTCAAATTTAATTTTTATATAAATTTTATAATGGTATTTTTAATATAATTGATATTTTTCAGAAAATTAAGTTTATTTAAATGTATATTTTGCATTGAACTTTATTTAGATATTGTTTTAAATATTTATATATCAATAATTTATAGACAAATGTTAGAGTTGGTTTAAAAATAACAACTTTATAAATTGAATTGTAAAATTTTGAATAAATATATGTATTTTGAATTGTTATAAAATTGTTTTAAAATTTTATATTTGAATTTGTATAGCTTTTTATTTTTAAATCAACTCTAACAATTATCCATAAATTATAGATGTATAAATATTTAAAACAAAATTTAAATAAAATTCAATGCAAAATATATATTTAAATAAACTTAATTTTGATAAAAATATCAATTATAATAAAAATACCATTGTTAAATTTATATAAAAATTAAATTTGATATAAGGATGAAATTGGTTTAGTTTTAAAAAAATTGGGGCCAAAATGAGACAAAATAATACATACAAGAATTACAGTGAGACTTTTCACATCAATACTAACATGTGGCACTACCACTGTCACATCACACCGCCTCTGCCACGTGACACAATGTCAGATTGACATGTGACAATTTTTTTTAAATTATTAAAAAATTCAAAAAAAAATAAAAAATTCAAAAAAATCACATGTTGACAAATGATACATAGTTAACACCATTAGAATACTACTAACGAAAAGAACCTAATTGCAACGAATTTTTCAAAATATGAGCTCAATTGATTCAAATAATATTGAGAGGACCTACTTATGATGTCGTTACAAAAATAAGGACATCTTGAATGATTTAATTTTTCTTTTTTTTACTATTATCCTGCTGAGATTGGTAGGGATATTAATGTCATAAATGCACAGATTTAGAGGTACAAGATAACTCTTTCGAGGGAAAAGTCCCCTATATTGCGCTCCGAAGAAACCGGGCTCAGAATTTTTGGCTGGATATTTCTTTTTGCACCTCCCTGGTTGCTTTCTTCACCTCTATGGCGAAGTGTGGAAAAGATAAAATATTCAGTCTTTTATGTTGTCACTATTGATTATTTTATTCTCTTCGTGAATGTTTCGTTGGCTCTATTTTTTTTAGTCATATAGTTGTTATCTCTTATGTTATGTTTTATATAGTTAGAAAGGTAAACTTATCATATTGTATTTTGATGACCTTTTTTTACTCCTTAATAATTACTTTTAAATTCCGTGATCTAAAATTGATTTCTGAATTTTTATAATCTAATATATATATATATATATATATATATATATATATATATATGTTTAAAAATATATATTTTATAAAAAA
>Ga0214545_1001216_pt1 | contig 47167 bp, 23 predicted proteins | sample CNSS4metaG_FD_160064 | JGI IMG/M metagenome (GOLD analysis project Ga0214545, IMG submission 160064) | Root nodule microbial communities from cowpea collected in UCLA plant growth center, Los Angeles, California, USA - CNSS4 | ecosystem: Host-associated > Plants > Roots > Nodule | place: USA... | reverse complement strand
TGTATTTTTTTTTTTTTTTTTTTTTTTTTTTTTTTTTTACTTTTTTTCTTAACTTTTTTTTTTAATTTATTTTTAACTTTATATAATTTTTTTTTAAATTTAATTTTTTTTACTTTCTTTTAAAATTTAACTGTATAATTTTTTTTACATTCATAAATAATTAATTTTTTTATTTAAAATTTTATATAATTTTAATATTATTTTAATTATAATTATTTTTACAACATCAAATTATAAAATCATTCTCTTTTTTCATCAAGGGTATTTCGGTAACTTTTTAATTCTATCTATTTTTACAATTTATTTTATTTATCATATCAATCAAAACTTTCACTAACTTTCATAAAACTTATCTCCAAATCCACTCACTTTACCCTCTAAATCCACTCAAAAAAACACAAAAATCCATCCACCCAAATCTACACAAATTCATCTTCAGACTCTCCTCCATATCCATCTTCCCAAAAAAACACACCCTAAGGACTCTGTGTCTGCTTTATAGAGTCATCACAGAAAACTCACTCCTAATAATAAAAAAAATGTAGATAGCGATTCATCACAGTTAATGTGACAGTAATTGAAAATAAGATGACAGGTACATTAATCAGAATGACAGATGAAATAATAATTGAGAAAAGTTAAGGTAAGTTTATATTTGAGGAATTTAAAAATATATTCCAACACTAGAATCAGTTCATAATTAAGAAAATTGTACCTATTTATACAGGTGATAAAATAATAGGGAAAACTAACTAAAATGTAAAGCTTTTTATTTTCTATTCATTTACCAAATTCAATTTGATATTTTTAGTAAAATGATTATTTTAATTTCTTATTTTTCATAAACAGTTTAAGATTTGTTTAGTTGAGGAAAGAGGCTTGTAGAAATGAATAATTAAAAGGGAATGAGTGGTGAAAATAGTAAAATTAAGTGAAATTTGAAAAGTGTGTACTTTTTGTTTTTGAAAGATTGAAAAATTATAAAAGACTAATTTGTAAACATTTAAATATTTAAATGATTATTTGAATTTAGAAAAAGAAAAGAGAGCATAATATAGCATTTCTATATCAAAGATGCAATTATTCGCACGGAAACCATTGTACCTAGAAAGCCACAGATATTTTAATTTAAAATTGATTATACAGTAGAATTGAACTGCATGAGTTGTTGCATTTGGATATGAAGAGAGTCTTAAATCTACAATATTCATGATAATAAAATGTAGGCCTCTCATAATTTGGTATTTGGAATGAGGTTGATTTTATATTTTGGAACCCTAAAAATATTTGAATATTTATCTTAAACACAACTAATTTTATAAAATATTAATTTATTTTTTGTGATTTCTATTATGCCATTACTTTTATAGTTTTTTATAATTTTTATCTCACGATAAAGTTTTATAAGAACCATATTTTATTTTTTTATTTAATTGTAAAAATATATATTTTTAGCATTGAAAAATGATTTTTTATTTTTAATATTCAAAATGTTATAAATCTTGTTTCTATAACATATAAACATATTTTAATAAAAGTCTTACAAAACCTACATCTTAATTTTATAATGAACTATATAAACCTATAATTTTTTTTATCAACACTATATAATAATGAAATGGCTAATACTCCAAATGAATCATTTTCTTCATTTTTACCATTCTCATTTCTACATATATAACCACAAATCATGATAATCCCAAGATCCAATCAAAACCACACACATATACACACGATTTCTTAGGAACAATTTGTTAAGCACTTCCAAAAGAAAATAAATAACTACTTTTTTATTTTCACAAACCTTATGAAATGTAACATGCTTATTTAATATTTTAAAACACTTCCTTGTATGCAACATTTGAAATCATATTGGAAATGTTTCCTTCAAATTCTTGCACACTTGAAATGCCAATATATAGTTTTTCTAAAAAAAATTGAAATGCAAAAGACACACTAAAAAGGAGAGGTTGAATAGTGTGTTGGTAAAATATGAAAACTTAAACGTAGTTTTTGAAATCACTTCCAAAAGCAGACTTAGAGTGAAAATTGTATAGAATGTTACAAGTATTGTAATTCATCAATTTAAATTACGATAATTTTTTGTGTAATATTAATGATTCTAGTAGTAGAATAGTCATAAATTATATTAGAATTCTCTTGATATTTTTTGTTAGGAAAGAAATATTAATGAAGTAATTAAATTAAAACGCTTTAAACAAGAATCGAATTAAAGCCTATAAATTTTAATTTAGTGATTTTCAAAACTTTTTAAGGTAATAAAGATTACTATTTACTTAGTTATTGGTAATTGATCATGAAAATTAACGAAATGATAATTACTAGTGACATTTTTAATATAAAAGCAGAATTTAATAAAAATTTGATTAAAAGCATGGCAGTAACTTATATCATTGATAGAGTAGAATACTTCTCCTCATAACAAAACTTATTTTTGTTGTTATGATAATAAATTTCAAAGACTCATTTCTTTTAATTACGGAAATAAGATCTAAATAAAAATTCTGAATTATTAAAGTTTTTATTATATATGATTCCTGTTCCACCAACATGTGCACCCTATAACTCAAATGAAATTTCTGGATTATTATGTCGACCATGTGATTACATGCAGGACCTGTAAATGTCACCTCTGTCTAAGGACCACATAATTAATAAGGACCTAATATTAGAGTTCATGTCGGAATATACCACAGGCCACAAACTTCACCTTTCACAAGATATATCTGTAATAATAGAATATGTAATTTAGATATAAGAAAAATATAATTATAATTAATGGACTATTTATGATCTTGAATCCTTCAAAATAGACCTAGTCTGTTTTTGGTATATTTCTCCTTTGGAATAGACTCACAGATAATACCATGCCACTGGACTGTTTATCAGATTGATGGACCAATAATTGTTGACAAGAATAAGAAAAGTTAGCATAATATATTTTCAAATAAATTTATAGGTTTAATCAATTGAAAGGTAAAATATAAAATTCTATTAATTTTAATATATTATACTGTAAAAATTAACAATCAATTTTAGTGGTAAAAAATTGTTATAATCACTATAAAGACTAATTTAGATACCAATTTATAAAATAAAAAAATTAACGATGACTAAAATAGTTACTATTATGGATAAAAAAATATAATTGAATTTCTAAATTGACTTTTAGCTACAAATGATATTTTGTTACAAGAGACCTAATGACGAGATCTTTTCCAAATATTTATTGTATTTAACAAAAATAATTTTCAAATTTAATTAAAATTATAAAATTAAAAAAAATTACAAAAAATATAAAACATCTAACTATAAAATTATGAAAACAAAATTATAAAATATGAAGTTATAAAATATAAAATTACAACAATTAACAAATTATAAAATTACAAAAACATATAATTTTATAATTATGAAATTATAAAATATATAAATATAATTTTTATTTTATTTTTAATTTAAATTTAAATTTAAATTTTTATAATTATAAATTATAAAACTATAAAATTCTAAAACTATAAAATTATGAAATAAAAATTATACTTATATATTTTATAATTTTGTAATTATGAAATTATTTATTTTTATAATTTTGTAATTTGTTAATTTTTCTAATTTTATATTTTATAATTTTTCAGTTACATATTTTATATCTTTGTAATTATTTATATATATATATATATATATATATATTAATTTTATAATTTTATAATTTTAATTAAATTTAAAAACTATTTTTGTTAAATACATTAAATATTTGGAAAAGATTTGGTTATCATGGTCTTTTGTAACAAATATTATTATGTGGCATGGAAGGTGACAATGCAACAATGCAAGATAATTAATACATCACAGAATTAAGTCACACTTAAGTGTAAGGACCTAATTGAAATGTTTTAAAATTTTAAAGAAAGGTTACAAAAATTTATTAGGGACTCAATTGAAAGTTTCCAAATTTATAAAGGACTTAAAACATAATTAAGTATTTTTTTAATGTATACAATTTTTAAAATTTTAAATTAAATTTTAAAAGTATTAGCGAACTTAAAATATTTAACTAATTTATACTATTAAAGGTCCTTAGAGTCCAGTCCAGAATATGATGTAGTGAGTGAGAAAATTTTCAAATTCCACCTATTTTAAGGGTATTTGAATTTCTACTAATTTAGCAATTGAAATACTTTAAAAAAGGTGCTTACATTTTAAATGCTTTTTATTTCTCTATCCAAACAAAATATTTCATTACAAAGAATTTCAAATTTTCTATATAAATGAATCACCCTCTTGAATTTCCTCATCTAAACACACCATTAGGTATGTTCCGTTAGTTTGACCAAACGGTGTTAAAGTAAATATCACATATCAATTTATGTTTTTTTTTACTTTTTTTAATTTATTTTATTTTTTTAACGTTTTTTAAATTTTTATTTTTTTACACATGTCATCTCATAGTTGTGCCATGTGTCAAGAAGTCTCAATTTGGTTTCTATATTTGTTTTTAGTTTCAATTTAGTCTCATTTTTTGTAAAAAATGGAGCAATATTGTCCCTCATTAAATTGAGACTCGATTTACTTTTTGTATTAATCTTATGGTGATATTCTTACTAAAATTGACATTTTTATTAAATATTTTTGAAAATATTTTTAAATTATTTTTGAAAATACCCTTCTTTATTTGAGTACCACTATCACCAGAAGCCTCACCTACTCATGCATACAATGTGATCATTGCAAAAGAAAACATAAGCAACAACCAAAAAAGGGTAAGTTACTGAATATTTAAAACAACCAAAAATTGTAACTTGATATACTAAAGAAAAGATAAATCAATAATCTAGTCATTATTCTAATTCAAACAAAATACCATTTCCAATTATACATATTCTAGACTCAAGTCCGGAAGAAGTATGCATTAAATTAAGTACTTATGTAGTCATGCACCTATCATGTAAAGGTGTGGCATAAAAATCAAGACTGGCCATATTCACCCGTCTAAAATCTCCCATGACAAGGTTAGTTTACTATGGCATGGCCATAAGTGGGCTTACTACACCAAATCTCACCATAAGACCTTTTTTAACTCTCACCTCTAAATTTCATTCTCTATATGACCTAAAAGTGTGTTTGGATAGAGTATTTTAATGATTCAATTCATTTTTTTGAAGAATTTAGATTTCTTTGTAATGAAATGCTTTGTTTGGATAGAGAAATTAAAAAGCATTTCAAATGCAAGCATTTTTTTGAAGGATTTCAATTAGTTAAATTAGTATAAATTCAAATACCCTCAAAATAGGTGGAATTTGAAATTCTTCTCACTCAACCTCACATTCTAGACTCTCTGGTAGAGTTGTCAAACGGGTATGACGACCCAAACGGGTCGGGCGAGCTTGACGACCAAGATGGTCGGGCAGGCCCGACGACAAAGATAGGCCAATCGGGCTTGATGACCCAACCAGATCGGGCGAACTTGATGATCCACACGGACCGGACGGGCCGGACGACCTAGATGTGTGGGTGGGCTCAAAGACCTAGACGTGTCGAGCAGATCCGATGACCCCGAACGAGTTAGGCATGCCCGACTGACCCAACGACCTAGTTGGGTCAAGCCAACCCAACGACACAAACTGGTAGGGCAGGCCTGATGACACAAACGAGCTCAACGAACCAAATGGGCCAAGCATACTTGACGACCTAGTGGGGCCAAGCTGGGCCAATGACCTAGACAGGCTGGATCGGGCCATATTGACGAACTTGACGGCACAATCGTCCAGTAAGGGTTGTCAAGCCTCTAGATCATCGGGCCGACCCAGCCTGTCTGGGTTTCCCAGCCGGTCCAGCCCGGTGGGTCGTCGGGTCAGCTTGACCCATCTGGGTTGTCGAGCCCATTTCCAAATTTATCATAAACTCAAAACATATTAAGCCTAAAATAAATATTGTTAAAATTAAATTTTATCTCACAAAAAATTCAAATTTTTTTCTAAACATGAAATTGAAATGTATGGTATTTTAATTTCCTTATCCAAACAAGTTATTTAAAAAATGAATGGAATTTAATTACAAGCAATTCAAATAAAAAGCATTTCAATTTCTAAGCATTGTTGAAATGCTCCATCCAAACACAAAGTAAGAGTTTAGTAGAGTTAAGATGATCACATCTTTGGTACTCCTAAACAATGCATACACAAAATTAATATTAGGATATTCCTCCTTAAGAAAAACCTTTTCCATGCCATTCATAATTTCCCACATCTTTTCAATCCATTTATTCTATTATCCCATAATTAAAATCATTCATATTACCCCTCACAATATTACACAATTAAAAACTAAGAATAAATCAATATACACACTGCCTAGAGGACCCTAGAGCGTCCAACGATATATATATATACAAAGAGCTTCCAGGAGAAAAGATCAAACTTGTGCCCACCTGTTTGAGGTTTTCGCCCAACGGTGAAGCCACGCACAACGACTCAAGCCCTGGATCTTTTTGAAATTTAAATTCTAGTTTGGTGCGCAATGGCACTTGAGCAACATACAAGGCTAATTGCCCCTAAAGCTCTCTACTAAGTGAGCGCCTAACAACCTTAAGGTGGCACTAGCACTGTAGACCACTAGAACACACTATGTGTGCATGGCAGTCATGGAGTGAATCCTAACACTATGGCCATTGGCCCTCACTGACTTGGCATTTCGAAGTGGTGTCCGAGTGTACATATTCATCACCTAATGCCATATCAAAAGTTAGGAAGAATTGGACACTTTAGCTTGTGCATTTGGCTCAAAAGGTCTTTTTTCTAACTCTCAACCAAGTCTCAATTCAATGTAAAAGGAATACATCTTTATAAGCCAATTGTTCAACCCAAATGCCCAATTTTCAATCATTCACCAATCGAACCAACATTCAAATACATGCAATGCTAGAAAAATCCTAAATTTCATAGAGTCAATCCAAATCAATAATTTCATTTAATCTTTCAAACATTCACATCAAACACAATGAAAATCCATTCACAAGTATAAAAGACAACAATTAACACTAACTTTCCTAACCTTTGTTAAACACTCTTTTCAACTCACAAATGCTCCTTATAGTTCCATCTCTCATAGGATGACCTAACTATAACAATAAAACGCCAAATTAGAATATAAACACATCATCACGATCATCAACCAATAGATATTCACTTTGAGCATAATTTAGTCACATGCATTAAGGATTTCTTTACACGCATCTCAAAAAGCTAAAATAATCTTAAAAGGGGTGCAATATGAACTTACTTCATATCAATAGGATCGGGTATATGTGTAGAGATCTTCACTAAGAAAAATCATATGATTCTTGATCTTCAAAAAGATTGAGATTGAGATAAAAAAATCCAAAGAAAATGTAGAGAGAAAATTTAGAGTGATAATTTTTTATAAAATGAACTTCAGTTAATAAAAAATCTATTTGTGGTTTTACCCTTTTATTATTAAAGTATTCTGTTATTATATTTTAAAAACTATCACTGCTCTTAGACCATTATCAAGATTTTCGACATTAATTATTTGGTCTTTTCTTGTTGAGTATTAAATGTGACTAAACTAAATTTTTCATTATTTCATCAATATCATATATGTATAGGTATAGATTTAGATTTTATTTTATGGTTCGCTTTAATATATGATTTTAATAATTTACTTCTAATAAATAGAATTTTATTAGTCTTTAAGTATTTTTAATAATCATTCCTATAGTAAATCGTTATTTTTATAAAATACTCATACTTAAAATTAAAAAGCTACAAAAAATTTTCTAATCTGTTTTTCTTTCTGTTGTATTTTAATTTATGCAGGTCACAAATTCACAATTATGTGGAACAAACCAAATTAATCACAAACTTTAGGTGGGTCATCTACCTCCAATCTATTTTTAGTAAGTTAAATACATGGAAAATCAAACGGGATAATCAACTTCAATATTATTCCTAATTTTATTTTCTATATATAAAACTGTAGTATTTGTGTTTATTTTTTTTTCAAAGTAATGGCCATTGAGATGATTTATTAAGTGCTGCTATATTTTTAACCGTTTTTCTTTTCTGAAAATATATAAAGTAAATTCATAGGCAGCTAGTAGTAAAATAATATTAAAAAAAGCTATAAAAGATGACAAAAAAAATCAACAATCATTAATTAAATAAGTATCTTTATATATATATATATATATATATATATATATATATATATATATATATAACATTATTTTGAAATTATAATGCCAAATTATAATGTAATGGTTATTTTGAAAATTAATATTTTATATATAATATTATTATTAATGTAATATTTAGTAAAAGCTACTGATATAGTTTAATTTCCCTTATGTATATAATTTTAAAAATAATATTTTTATTCAAATGAAATAATTTTTATATAAAACAATATTAGCTAGGAAAAATATGATAAAGAGATACAAATATGAATGGATGGTAGTAGGGGAAGCAAATGAGCGTGATAAGAGAAGGTTTGGTCACTGAAAATGGACAAATGAATATGATATGGTATGATAAAGTTTTGGAATTGCATAATTTTTTGGAAATAATTTTAATATGAAAACCTGTAAAAAGACAAAAAAATATTAATACACAATTATACATGCATGGACCAACTTTATTCCAGCAAGGTTTTTTGTACTGCCACTAAAGACGAGACATTAATTATAAATGAATTTTTAATTATTTTGTCTCGTGTGGACCAACTTCATCACAGAACAAAACTTCACCTCCATGTGCTTCATTTCAAACGCTTTCTGCAAAAAACATCGATAAACATCGATGCCTCTCACTCATTCATTCAAACTCATAGTCTAAATCAATCATTTGGCTAGTGCATTTCCCATTTACCATTTAGTTTAATTCTTTTACTAAAGTTATATATTCATATTTTATGATATATATTTTAAATATTTATAAATTAACAGTTATTGTTTATATACCAATAATACAGGAAATTCTTTTTTTGATGTACACAATTTTTCAATTTTAACATCTAAGTAATATTCTTTTTAAGTAAAATAAAAATTACATATATTTTGTTTCTTCAAATTATTATAAAAAATATTATCTCACTTTATAAACTATTTAATTCCTAAATTTTATAAAAATTATTTAAAATATCCTACCACATATCGGTTTGCTGTAATAATCTTTTATATGACATTTACGAAATTCAAGAATTAAATATTTTATGCTTATTTTAAAAATAAAAAAATATTATAATTTGCCAATAAAAAACATATTTAATCTATAAAAGAATTACCTTACTAAATTTATTTTTTGAGGGCTCTTTTATTTAAAATAATTATCTTTCAGTTATATTGGTTATTTGAATTTAACAGTTTTTGAAAATAAATTAATTACTTACAATAAAAATGAAAAACAATATGTACACTTAATTCACTGTCTTTCCACTAATAATTGATGGAGAAAATTTTTTTCTATTAGTGTATGCAACTTATTTTCTAATTTTATTCTTTTAATTACTACGTGTCTTAATTCAAAATTAATATATAGTAAAAGAATTACATGTAATAAAATTATAAAATTGTTTATTTTTATAATTACCTATTTATAAAACATATTTTATAATTTTATAATTTTTTATTTGAATAATTAAAAATTCTTTTATATTTTAACAGACTTGTTATAATAAGAAAAAGTATACACATATGTAAAAATTTACGGGAGAAAATTTTATCATATTTAATAAAAATAGAAAAATTGAGTAACATATAGAAAACAAACACTTACAAAAATTAAATATTGAAATTTTAGATGGAATGATTTACTAGGAATCCTTGGTATTTATATTATTTTTTAATTTTATCTTTAAATATGTTTTTTAATTAAATAATTATTTTATGAATATTGTATATAAAATAAATAAAATTATTTAAAATAAAATTATAAAAATTAATTATATTTAATTTTATAGTTATAATCACAATAATAATAATTTTATTATTTATTATTATAAAAAAATTAATACGTGTCATATATTTTTATGGTTACGGTGTATATTATTTAGACTCAATCAATCTCTATACAAATTCTAGCAGTAATATTCTCTTAATAATATTAAAAAAGGAGAATTAACCCAAAACTATCAAAAGTATTTTTTGTAAAATATTTTATTGATAAAATTGACAAAAAAATATTAAATATAATATTTTTTAAATTTTGTATAGAAGTTATAAAATAAAAGTAATAAAATTTTAACTTTTTTACCAAAAATAATAACAAAACTTTATTAAACTATCATTTCCTCAAAATTACACAACAATAAATTTGTACATTCTTTATTTATTATATATTATTTATTAAAGTCCGACAAAGTTCACTTCCATGCCTTGCTTTTGAAGTGCAGTTTTTCAATCTAAACATATTAAATAAAAAACTAGCAGTTTCTTTTTTATTTTATTTATTTTTTACTTTTTTACTTGTTATTAGGTTGCATTGCATCATGAGATTGTTTTTGTATTTATTAATAACGTTTTCTGTCACATTCAGTCTGCCATTACCTGTAAGCTGTCCCAATGATCCAAAACGGCCTTAAATGGAAGCATGTGCTCTGTGAAACTAAATTCAACTAAAATCATTATATACCAACCCAACTCCTGTACTATGGCTTCCTCCTCATGTCAAACCAAATCACACATTATTCACGTGTACCCTTACTCCAAACATCTACAATAAATCATTTCTAAAATTACACTCTCTTTTAATTAGGGTTAAAAATAAATAAATTTTAAATCTAATTTAATTTCATAATATTAACTTGTAGTATAAAATTTGTTCATATTTATATATAAGTGAAGTTAGATTATCCTATGTCGAAGTATATATATATTTAGAATATAAAATTAAATATTAATAATAATTTGATAACCATTTAATAACATGTAAAATAATAATTTAACAAATCTTATTGAAAATAAATTTTAACTTATAATTCTAATATATCATATTAAGAAATAAATTATAAATATAACTCAATTTATGAATTTCCAACACTATAACAATGTTTATTTCATTTTAATAATAATAAAAACTTTATTAATTTTAGTAGGATTTGACACCAAAACCATAAATTGTGCAAATTTAATGAGTAAAAAAGTGTAGCTAGTTCTACTTCATGGAATATATATCTCACAAAGTCATCTTACACTCGGGTTTGATCGTAGATAAAAGGTATAATTATTGATTTGGTTCCTCAATTTGTTGTGTTGGTTTAATTTAGTTTCTGAATTTTTGGAAGATTCAATATAGTATCTTTATTTTGTAAAGTGGATCAATTTAATACCTTCCATTATATTTCAGTTAATGTCGTTTGTATAGTAGTAAATTGTCATTGTGCAACAAATTAATCAACTAATCTTAATATCATACTGAATACACATGATCAAGGAAACATCAACAAAGACACAAAAATGAGGTTAACTACACCCAACAAACAAACCAACCCAATTATCAAATTCATCCATGTTTCTATTGCACATTGATAGTTCACCACTATACAAACGTTAAATCAAAAATTGAGAAACCAAATCCATAATTATACGGTAAATAAAAAATTTTATTTTTTTATATTGACTCTATTAAAAGTGATGGGACATAGTTCAAAAAGTTTCTTTCTTGCAGTGTAATGTCACAAAAGTCCGTAAAAGTCCGTATTTGTGATCTGTTGATCAATCCCAAACCAAAGAACTCCCTCCTTCGTTGAGGAGTTTAGAATATGCAAGTACTGTGTTGAAAATCTTATATAAATGGGTCTAAATAATATTTTAGAAATCAACTTTATAAAATTGAATTAAATTAACTTCTCTTTTTACAATTAGTATAATCATTCAAAAATTACTTTAACTATGTATTTTAAATGTATCATTTATCATCAATTCTCATGTCTCGTCTATTTTCATATCTAATATCTTAAATGTTAAACATGTGTTAGAGAATATCAGTTTCTAACACATCTTTAATACATTTAATACCATAAATTTTAGGTATAAATTCACATCAAATATTAGTTTCATTATAGAAATATTGTAAAATGGGATATTATAATATAATATTAGCCTTTTATATACATAGATGTCACTGTCTTTTGTTTCCACGATAATTATATATATGGTAATATGTTGTTTTTTACTCTTAAGATAATAGTATCTAACTCATGGTACACACACATTCTTACAATTCACTGTAATATTTTCAGAAGAATAAAAAAAGATACGAGATTACAAGGCATAAAGTGAAAAATGAGTAATTAAGTCTATAAACATGTAATTCACCACCTCTGAATTAATATACAGCACAAAAACTGCACCATCTCTCGCCCCCAGATGAAATAGAATGTCCAAAAAATTTCGCTAGGATAAGTTTTAATCGGGCTCTGATACCATATTAGAAATGAACTTTAAGTCTAACTCAACTCCACAAATTGGCTTGTAAGATAAGGATTGCATCCACTTATATATTGTAAATTAGTCTTATCTTTAGTCAAAATGAGATTTCCAACACTCGCTAATAAACTAGGTTGGACTATTTTTTGTTGTTAAGTTTTAGTTTTAAAGACTAATTTAGTATCATGTCATGAATCATGATATTTTTATTTGGATAATTTATCCGGTTTAACCGTTATAACTTTTAATCTAATAATAAATAAATAAGAAAACAATCTTTATAAGATTGTTATAATATTTAAAAAATTATGAAAGGAATTTTCATTTTGTTCAGTAACTAAACATACAGTGTCTCAGAGAGCCAGGATAAGACAGTGCAAATTGTCCTTGTTTGCATGAAGGTTTTTGTAGCAGTGAAGCATACAATGTTGATACATGTTCTCATTTCAGTACTTTCATTTTCAACCTGTTTCCACCTTTCGTTCCCATTCAGTTCTTTCGTTTTCAACCTCTTTCAACCTTTCATTCGTTATTTCTGAAATATATATATTAGAAATACTATATATTACGGGGATTATTGGTTCTGCATCACGGATCTTTATTCCGATTCCGTGGTAGCACAATAATTCATCCCTCTCATCAAAACCCTAACTCTTCCCATGTTGGCCACATGTTCACATTTATGACTTCATATCCTCAAATTATAATCCTTCTCTCTCCTACTTCTCAGAAAAAAAATAATACACACACACCTTTCAGAGTTTTGGTCACAAAATTTCCATTAAAAATAATACTCAGATGCAAGTTGGAAACAATGGAGCAAAAGCATTGCCACTTTCTTTGCATAAAATAAGACAACCTCGATGATTGATGATGTGATGTCTTGTGTTGGCTTATGAGGTAAAGCTTTATTATTATTTTGTGTTTGGTTCAGATCACAAAAATAAGACAAAATTTATGTATAATAAGACGAAATTTATATATGTGTATATAGAAATTTAATTTTAGATGTTATTTTATAATATTTGTTTCTGTTCTTAAAAGATTATAGAAATTAGTCTATATCATTTGTTGTTTCACAATATTTGCAATATCATTTTAATACTAACCACATAATCTCGCGTCTTAACACGCAAAGACAAACAAGAAAGATGATAAAAAAACGATAACATCATCTAGTTAACGAAAAAATTGTACGACTCAATGTTTTAAATACTCAATATTAAAAAAAATTAATAAAAAATTCAATCAAAAATAGGATTTGAAAATTACTTAATAGGGGATTGAAACTTAATTAAAGCAAGAGAAAAATGAAAACAAAAGCATGAGGACAAAACCAAATCCATGCTTAAAACTTCTATAACAAACTCATTGGGAAAATATCTACAAAACCAGTCTAGAAATTGGTGTTGATGATTTTCTGTCTACTTCGTTGATGTTATTGCTCATGTGACAATATGGAAGATATGTCACATAGTTACGTGTGATTAATAAATTCATAGTAATCAATACTCTATTGGACATGTTAGTTTTTATTGTTAATTTATTATTATTTTTATAAATTCTTATTAAATATCTAATGTTGATATGAAAAGGGTTACATTCTTTTTTCTTCTTAATAATTAAATTGGTTGGATGAACAAGGAGGGAGAAAATATCTTCTTCATTGATTAGGTTGTATTCACGTAGGGACCATGAATTTTATCTTTTTCTAATGAATGCAATTAATTTTATGAGTATGGCAGTGCACAATCTTCTCATTCGCTGGGTGGAAACAAACTGAATGAAAATGGACCAGTGCTGTTTCCAGAATTAATTTCTGTAAATCTTCTCTGCAAGACTGAAAAATCAATTTTAAAGTTTAGAAATTGTAGGATTTTATACCGAAAGACTAAAAAAAATTATATCTAATTAAGGAATTAAAAATATATTTAAGTTTATTTCTAAGAAAAGGTATACAAATTTTATGTACTAAAATAAATAAAAAATTATTAAAAACCTCTTATAAAAAATATATAAATAAGTAACAAGTACATCTCTTTAATTAATTTTTCATGTCAAAATATTTATATAAACCTTTAATTTCTCACTTAATAGAATGTATTAAAACCCAAATGGAAATATAGTCCATTTTTTTACCATGTGCATGGTTTAGAAACGAAAATTACCTAAACTTTTTCTTATGAAAACATATTTTCCATTGTTTTATATCAGACAACCAGTTTCTCATTCACAATCTTAATGGGTTCTTCTATCTTATGTATAATTTTTTCTTCAACGGTTACGATATTTATTATTATTATTATTATTATTATTATTATTATTTTAAAATGAGTTAAATATATTTTTAATCCTTTTATTTTGACGCAAATTCAGAATTTGTCTCTAATTAGAATCAATGCATTTTAGTCCCCAAACTTTAAAAATAATTAAATATAGTCTTTTTTAACTCAACTAGTTCTAAACTCATGCTTACGCACATGCTGATGTTTCTTTGTGTGTTTTTTTATATTATTAAATATATATGATATTAAAAGATATTTAGAAAAAAATAATAATATTGTTAAGTTTATAATTAAATTTTGAATAGAATCAATGTAAAAACTATTCATAAGTTTAGAAAGTCAATATATATGTAAAAATGTAAAGAGTAGATTTTGTAAAAATACAAAGGATATAACACATTAAAAAATGAGTAAACTTTATAAAAATACAAAATATAGACTATGCAAAAATATGTAGAATATATTTGGTATAAATACAAATCATTGTATGAAAATATTTGTCTAATGTTTATTATTAGACTCGTATAATTAGTGTATTGAAAAATTCATCTAATATCTAATGTTAGACTCGTCTAATCAGTACATGGACACACTCATCTAATGTGTATTGCTACACTCATCTAATGTGTATGGACAAACTTATCTAATGTGTATTGCAAGACACGTCTAATTAGAGAATGAATAAAGTTGTCTAATATGTATGAATAGACTCGTATAATATATGTATAAATAAACTCATCTAATGTGTATTGCTAGATTCATTTAATTAGTGTATGCACAAACTCATCTAATGTGTGTTGCAAGACTCATTTAATCAGTGTATGATAGACTCTTCTTAAACTTGTCTAATTAGTGCATGAAATGACTTGTTTTATGTTTTATGCAGAAAATACTTGTCTAATTAGTGCATGGATAGACTCATATAATGTGTATTACTAAACTCTTTTGATTAGTGTATCAACAAACTCGTCTAATGTATATTAAAAGATTCATCTAATTAGCGAATGGGCATACTCGTATAATGTATATTAATAGACTTGTCTAATATGTGAATGATAAAACTTGTCTAATGTATACTGTTAGACTCATTTAATGAATATATGAATTACTTGTCTAATGTGTATTGCTAGACTGGTCTGATAAATTCATCGACAACTCATCTAATAAAAGTATTTGTAAACTCATATAATCAAAGTATGGAATGAATCGTCTAATATCATTTTGTTATACTTTTCTAATTAATGTATCCACAATCTCGTCTAATGTGTATTGTTAGACTCGTGTAATATTTTTTGCTATACTCGTCTAATAAGTATATGGAAAGACTAGTTTGATGTGTATTCCTAGACTCGTCTAATCAATGCATCGACAAACTCTTCTAATATGTATTGATAGAATTGTCTCATAAGTATATGGACACACTCGTATAATGTATATTGTTGGACTCGTCTAATCAGTGTGTGTTCAAACCTATCTATTAGGTATTGAGAGACTCGATCGTCTTATCATTGAGTGAACAAACTTGTCTAATGTGTATGAAAAGAATAATCTAATGTATTTTGGTAAGATCATCTCATCAATGTAAGGACAAACTGGTCTAATGTTTGTTGATAGACTTGTCTAATTAGTGTATGGACAAACTTGTTTAATGAATATTGTTAGACTCAACTAATCAATATATGGAATGAATCATCTAATGATTTTTGGTAAACTAGTTTAATTAGGCTCTGGACAACATTATCTAATTAGTGTTTTTTCAAACTTATCTAAAGTGTATTGTAAGACTCGTCCAATTAGTGAATCAACAAACTCGTATTGTATTAATAGATTTGTCTAATTTGTGTATAAATAGACTTATCTAATGTATATTGATAAGGTCATCTTATCATTATATGTTGTTTGTAAACTCGTATAATCGGTGTTTGGACAAACTCCTTTAATATGTATTCATAGACTCATCGTGTAATCAATGTATGAAATGTTTCGTTTAATGTTTTTTTGCAATACTTGCCTATTGATTGTATGGACAAACTTGTTTAATGTGTATTGTTCGACTTGTTTAATTAATGCATCAATAGGCTCCATTAATTTTTTTGTTATATTTGTTTAATCAATGAATAGAATGGCTCTGATACTGTAGTTTTGGTGTAAACGAGGCATATCGAAAAGCGATGTCATTTTTTAAATTTAATTGAATTTTTATGCCTCAGTTGTGATAATACTTAAGGCAAAATCTGTTTTATGCTTTGGTTCATCCACAACTGAAAATGTCTCCCAAAATTTTCAAAATTCTCGCTATTTTGAATTTTTTAAATTGATCGTAGAGTTTTATGCTTCAGTTCCCTTGAAACCAAAGCATAAAACACATTCTACTTTAGTTTCCTGTCACCCAAGGCCTTTAAGTTGGTTTAATTTAACAAAATGACATTGTCGATGTGCCATCAAACAGTCATTGCAACGTCGCACCTATTTCCGTTATTCCACCCCACCCCTTTGTACAATATATTTTTTACGTTTTTCTTCATTTTTGTTTTGCGTCCATTTTTATTTTGCATTTTTGTCTGTGTTTTTGGTATGTTCTTAAGTTTTCAATTTTAAATTTGTTATTATAATGATTTATGATAGAAATTGGGTTTGTATTTTGGTAGAAATTGAGTTTGTAAAATTTGTTTTGCTTGTAAAGATGAGATTGTTGATGATGGAAAATACTTTGCTTTTAAAAGTGGGATTGATTATGATGAACTATGCAAAATACTTTGTTTTCTTTTCAAAATTATGCAAAATTATCATATATGCAAAACTATGAACTTCTCTTGCTTTTCCAAATATCATAAGTTATTTTGGATCTTAGTATTTAGTACGCATACATTTCATCGAAGTTTACTACAAACTTTTGTTAGTGTTTCTTTATATGGTTGCATTTGTGAGATCTATGTGTTTAGGTATTGTTGCATTGTTGTGGGACTATGGGGTACGGTTGTATTCTCTTTCATTGTTGCTCATGTTTCACGTTCCCAAGTTCTTAACTTTACTTTGACCCTATGATTTTTTAGTATATTGTTTATTTTTTGTATGTTAGATAAATTGATTTAACTTTATACTAAAATAAATGTATGTTGTTGTATGTTTATTTAATTATATGCTTAAATAAATTGATTTATTTTGTTTGATCTGAGATCGTTATTGCATAGAGTTAGCCTTAGTTTCCTGTTTGAGATTAAATTGAAAATTATTTACTTGTCACCAATTTTTTTTTTTGTAAGAATATCTATTTTTTTTAAAGGAGACAGTACTAATAATTTAAATGTATTCAATCTTGAACTGTCCAATTGGACAGTTTAAGAAGATTAATCACTCAGTATTTGTCATAGGATTGATTTAGAGGTGGTTCTAGCCTAGGAAGGGGGCTAGAGGTAAAGAGAGTAAGCTCTATAAAAGATGACTCTCAAGTGGCAATAGTGAGGAATGTTCTCAACTCAAAGTGTCTATTGCACAAAAATTCAAGAGTGTCTACAAATGAGTGAAATTTTGGCTTTTATATGAAGCCATTTACACATGAGAAAGGAGAGCCATTGGATGGAGTGGGTCTTGATCTTGGCCCTTAGATCAAGCTTGGAGAAGGAGGCTTGATCTTGGCCATTGGATGATGTCTTGGAAAAGGAGGAAGCATTCCTAACCCTTGGATGCTTTGGATCCATGAGGTGTAGGAAGAAGTGTTGACTTCCACTTAGTCCACCTGAGCTTCGAGCGGACTTGTCTGAGGCGAGGTAGCAAACCCTAACAGAGCTCTATTGACGTAGTTGAGAGAGACGGCTGAAGTCTGTGAATGAGTGAGAGTGAATGTTAGGGCAGACTAGGATTTGGTTTTATCACTTGGACCAGCCCTAGGCCTAATTACAAGAGACAGCCCTTTACTTTAGGACAGAAAAAAATAAAGCAATTTAATGGCCTTACAGAAATTGATATTTTTATATTAATTTTACAATCGGTATAAAAATACCGAATCTCAAACCATTTTAAAAATCTTTTTTTAACGGTATAAAAAGACTTTTTTGTCCTAATTTAACCTAATATGTTTTATTTTATATTATATTTTTCATTATTTCTTGCCCTTTCTACCTCTTTCCAATCCAAACAAGCCCTATACTTCTAACAAAAGTATTTATTATATTCTTTATGTCATATTTAACCAACAAACCATGTGGGAGAGACCTACATTACCAAATGACGAAAAATTCATCATAATTATATTCTCCCTGCATTTGAAATGTTACTGTATGAAAAGGTACCTTGGTCAACACATTAATTGTAACTGTTTGGCACAGACAAGAAAAAAATTGAATGGCTCTCATCGTTGTATAGTTCTAATCAATCACTTTTTTAAATTTGGTTTTACCGTTTTAGACACACTATTTAACTAAATGCAATATACGAATTTTATATTTGAGCAGAATCACGTGATGAAATTCAAATAACAACTCATCTATGTTCCTTGCTTGGTCAATAGATACTCAAATTGATTCTCTAAAACACCTCTTATAAATGACATGTAAATCTATATTGACGATGTTCACAAATGAATATCCGTAAATGCTTATCCGTAAAACAAGATATTTTTTCGTAAATATTTTTAAAAAGAAAAAAGGAAAAAAGGATTTCGAGTTAAGAAATTTTTATGCTGAAGTTTTGTCTTTACAAAATATCACTAGTGCAAAATAAAGTAATTATTTCACTTTGTTAAGTTAATTCATGAAAAAAAAAAAGCACAGTAAGAAATCCTTAAATTTATATTGAACATTGGAAGAAGGGACGTAGAAAATGCTTTTTTACATTATGATATCATCCAACATAAAAAACACTTTTTTCGTTTATTTCTTCACAACTGAAGTAATATCCGTTAAGGTCGTGGGTACTCACTTTTTTCTTCAATTCTTTTTTATGGCACTTTGATATCAGAATTTTATTTACACATTATTCTTTATTATCTTTTTACTTTAAAAAAAATAAAATATATATAAGTTAATTTTTTATATAAGTAATTATTAAAAATTATTAAATAGTAGTTAAATAATGTGAAATAATATTTTTCTTTTCAATCTTTTTCTTTAACTTGTGTCTGATTCTATTACATTTTACATTTGATCGCAATCCTGTTAACGTTGGCATGGTTTCCCTTTCGGGACTCTACATTCCCCAAACTTACCCGGAGTTCTGCACCACTGCTCCCACCACCTACTATTCAACGTTTGTACTACCATCACTCACGTTTATGTCCCTGCTTTGTCCCTTCCTTGTCGCTGCCCTTATTGTTACGTATATGTTTCTCCATTCTAATTTTTTCATTTATGAGATAATTGTCATATAAATTAATAAGATACTACTTAAGTAAATATATTTTAACGTTAATACTGTACAAAATTTAGCTTAAATTATTCATCAATATTTTGTAAATTATTTTGGAAGTTACATATAAAATATCAAATCTATATATATAATATGTGTCAATTATTTCAATATATATATATATATATATAAATCTAACATTTCTTGTTTTAATTAATATATCATGTTTCAATTATTTTAAGATCCAATTCTATTATTCAATAATAATACGTTACGTGTTAATAATAATAATAATAATAATAATAATAATAATAATAATTATTATTATTATTATTATTATTATTATTATTATTATTTATGACATCCAGCGTGTGAATCTTTGGACAGGTGACAAAATTTGAGTAAATTGAAGAATCTTAATAGATGCTTCTCAAGACTAATGTAATATTAATCAATATCAATAAAATAACAACTTTCCTTGAATAATAATAATAATAATAATAATAATAATAATAATAATAATAATAATAATAATAATAATAATAATAATAATAATAATAATAATAATGTGACATCTTACCCGATATATCAAATAACATGAAAATATTTGGTATCAAGACATAATCAAACTGCAGAGATTTGTCATAATTACCGTTAAGATGAGAATATTTGTCTCAATAGATATAACTTATAATATTTTGTAGTTTTTAGGTGATGATGCTAATTAATCTTATTAGGTCGCATTACTTAGCATCATCTATTGGATCGGATAAGTACAACAACAACAACAACAACAACAAGTATTAATATGTTTTTTGCCTTCAACTTTTAGTGAAAATTAAAATTAGTCTCTTTCGAAAACTTTGAACCAATTTAGTCTTTCAACTTTGTAAATGCGTGGATTTAGTCCTTTTAACCAATTTTTATTAAATTTATTTGTTTACTTGACGTTTTAAACACATTTCATTATAGTATTTTAGTTTGTTTATACCGTTTGACACATGTTCACTTCGATGTTAGTTGAGAAATGAAATGAAACGTCAAATAAACTTACAAAAATTTGGTTTAAAGGAATAAAATCACGCATTTATAAAGATAATGGAATAAATTGGTTCAATGTTTCCAGGAGGCACTAATTTCAATTTTCACTGAAAGTTAAAGGATCAAAAACATATTTAACCATAATAATAATAATAATAATAATAATAATAATAATAATAATAATAATAACAATAATAATACTAATAAACCTAAATTTTAATATATTTAATTGTGTTTTATTAACATATTTTAGATTATTTACTGTGTTAGGTAGTTAAAATAGATCATTTAATTAGTCATTATATTTTTTTAAAATTAACTAGATAAAAATTATTTATTGTATTTTAATTTTATGTTACTGTGGAAACGAGTAACTTATTTGAAAAAATGAGATTTTTTATTAATTTATTTAATAATTAATAGTTATTTGATGACTTAAGTAATTCTTATGTTATCGATAATTTTGTTTTTTTTTTTTCGGTTCATCTTTAATATATGCCTTTAAGTATTAAAAAATGTATATTTTTTCAAGTTATTGTTGTCTAATTTTTTGTTTATTAGTGGTGTGGTTAATATATTTTCCAATTTATTGTACATGTTATTTTATAATTTTAATTTAAATGTTACATAAACTCTTTATTATTACAACTCACCATCATTAAATCTAGGACTGTATCTGTATTTATTAAATGTAAGTTTCACACTCTGCATGTGCATGTTATATGGAGGTGAGGATCGAAGCAAAAGCTAGTTTTGCGAAAGTGAAAGTACTTGAAGCTTTCTCATGGTTCTTAGGATGGAAAGAAGAAGTTCGGTAAGAATGTTATCCTCTTCGGTGAGGTGTGTTGTTAATGTAGTTGGAGTTAACAACAAATGTTGCACATTTTTTCAAAGTTTCCTTAGAGCCTGATATTCCTCCATTTAACTTGTTATTAGAGAGGTTGATGAGGTTAGATTTGAATGAGAAGTTCGACAAAATATCGTTAGATAATGTGTTATAAATATGGGAAATGTAGGAACACAAAATGGTGTTCAAAGATTTTTTCGATGAGAAGATTGCATACGAAATTGAGAATTAATAGATGATGATTTGAAAAAACAAATTTACAATAATTGAAATTGGTGACAAAAATTGTGACATAAATGATAGAATTGTGTGAAAAGTGCATTCAAAATCGCTTAATAGGCTTTGGTTTCAAGAAAAATGAAGTCTTTCAAAATATAATCATATTTTTAAAATTATTTACGCAATACAAGCTTCAATTCTACAAGAACCAAAACATATTCTGCTGCCTAAGGTTAAATTTTAGAAAAGTAACTTCCTTGCTATAACATTTTAGACTCCTACTGCTCTGAATTTTCATTTCCATGGTCATCATTTGTTCACCATTTAAGAAGCTCCTGTGTTTGGGTGTTTTTCCACAGTGAATCGTTTAACTAGTTTTCAACTTTTACTTAAGTTGTTTGTTTCTCCACATCTGGTGATATAGAGAAGTCTAATATCGAAGTTTATCCTTCATTTCAGAATCGAAGTCAAAAGATCTATTTTTTACCCCACTTTGATATTCTTCAATCCAAAATTCGAAATATAATGTCAAAAATAACCGGTGTCAAATCTTTTATTACACTAGTGTAATTATAAATTATAAATTATAAAATTATAAGAAAATGATTAATTCACATTAAAAAAAAATCTCAATTTTCCATTACAATCAACCTAAATAAAGGAACTCTCTTCTATGTTTGTTGATTATTAGATCCAAGTAAAGAAAAAATTTTGAAAATCTTCAAACGGTAGTAATTCTTTACAACGGCTATGCATTACCATTAGTGTATGAAAAAAAAAAGCATTTTGTTTAATTTTCTCAGTAGTTAAAAAAATTATCCAAAGAAATCGTATGTACGAAAGGTGTGTGCTTGTGATTGGTTAATAGGATTGTCTTGATCGAGTCACGGGATTTGTGTTCTATTAAGAATTGAGAATGGTAAAAATAAAAAAGAAAAATGATTGAGTTGAGCATTATATGGACCATTATTTAGAATTTCAAAGTAGAATTAACCACATACTAACATACAGCTACATATAATGAGTTATGATTCCCTAAAACTTTTTTTCTTAATTATATATATATATATATATATATATATATATATATATATATATATTAGTTTCTAAAATTTTTATTTAAAATTTTTTATTTTTCCTAAATTATTTTAAGATTTTAAAGTCTGAAAATTTCAATCCATCACCTTTCTTTTTTTTTTTCGTACCGTAAGACTCTCTGTTAAAATGCCTACTCATGATGCTCAATTTTAGGTACAATTTTTTCAGTGCCAATAATTGTGTGATATAAAAAGGATAACTAATGAGATTTTAGTAAAAAAACGAGAAAACGGAATATTTTAACTTAATAAAATTATAATAATTAAATTTTGATATTTTTTTGAGTTAGATATATTTTGAGTGAGTTTGAAATATAAAAAAAATTGAAAAATAAAAAATCACTTAGAAAATATAACTCATGTTGTAAAATAAATTATCAAAATTTAGAATTTAGTTGTTATAGTATAATTTTTTAATATAAAAAAATCATTATGCCTTCTTTTAATTCAAATATAAAAACAATTTTCTTTTTTACAAAACTACCTTTCTTTTTAAAGAAATATTTTTCAAAATTTTATTCCATTTCCAATTTATTTTAGTCTATTTTACTTTGATTAAACAATATTTTTCTCACTTTCCTTTGCATTTATTCTTTTCCACATGCCTCTTCCCTCAAGTAAACAGAGATTAAAGTATTTTTTGAAAAAATAAGAAATTAAATTAAACTTCTTACTAAAAATGATCGAATTGAAACAGATAAACAAATTGAAAAGAAGAAACCATTTACCGAAATTTTCCATCATACTTTATTCCCAATATATTGATAGGAGATATTAAGTGTTTAAAACTAAATTATTTAAGTTAACTGAAAATCAATCAAAGCTAACTTATTATGTTCAAATATAATATTCTATGTTTAGAGTTAATTAGTAACTATCAAATGTGTATGAATTTCTTTTCACTATTGTTTCAATATATTTTATTATATTTTACTTAAAATGTATTTATATTTATCAAAATGCTATAACAAATTTGTTTTAATTTTTATCTATAAAATTGTGTAATTTATTTATGAATATAAGAGAAAGATGAAATTATGAATATAATTATAAAAATTTCATTTAATATAAACTTTAAATAAAAAACAATTAAAAATTTAAAAAATGTATATCAACTTTTTATAAAAAAAAATGATTAAAACTTTTTAAAGTAAGAAGTGTTTAACAAATCTGTAGTATGAATATTGTAAATGTGAACCCAAATTGAAAGAAAAAAAATATTAATTTGTTTGATCATGGAAGATTGAAACTTGTGCAAGAGGTGGATTGAAAGAGGATGAACTCTGAATCAGACTCTTGAGCATCAAATAGAGATTCATGTATATGATGCTTAAATAAGTATAATAATAATAATAAGTATAATAATATTATAGTAAATCTGAGTTCTGAGTTAATATTATGTTTTTGTTATTATAAACTTTAAAACCTCCACCTATAAAAAAAATCAACAAAACTAATTAGAATTTAAATATTCAAGATGTTATGAACAGGTATATAAATAAAATTATATATGATAGAATAATAAAGAAAAATAGGTAAGATATATGAAAATAATTTCCATTATTGAAAAAAAAAATGTCCTTCAACTAAACATATAAATTGGTTCACATTAACTAATAACATCTTTACCTTGTGAAAAACACATCACATTATCTATGTTGTCTTATCTGTTGCATAAACAAGTGGTACTGCAATTGCCCATACTCACCAACATCCACCGCCTTATAAAATAACACGAAAGTTTGACTAAAATAAAATATTAAATAAAAATTTGCTTCGCTATACTCTGCAAATGATATTTTGAAGATAAAGTCAATACAGATTCTATTCAGTTTTTCGATGAGATTTCGGAAAATATTTTATATCAACTCATGGAAACATGTGTGTGCATTTCTTTTAGTAGCAAAAGTTTTATTAAATTATAAAATAATTTTTAATTGTTAAAATAAAAAATATTAATAAATTTATGAAATATTTTCTAAAAATTAATTATAAATATAAATAACTTGAGTAGTTATTTGAATTTTAAAAAATAATTGATAAAATTAGAAAATATTTTTTATTATCTATTTATCTTTTTGGTATTTACAATTTTCTTTTAATTTTATCTATTTCACTGCTTTTTTAAACATAACATCTTCTACTTAAATAAACAAAAATTACTTACAAAATAAATAGATAACTCTATAATCAAATTATAAAAAATATTTATATATTTTTATTAATTATAATTTTATTAATATTTGTTATCATGAAAAAAAAATAAAACATATACATAATATATTTTTTCATTAATAAAAAATTATCTAAATTTTAAAAAAGTCATTAAAAAAGTAAGAATAGAAAAAAATTGTGTACATACAAAAGGTGAATATGTTTGTTAGTAAAACTAATGAAAACAGGTGTGGATGTGTGTTTATTTTGAAAGAATAAAAATATAAAAATATTATTATAATTCAAAATCTTGAAAGAATAAATTTACGAGTTTTTTTTAAATTATATATTGCTCATTTTAGTTAGGAATAATAAATGAACTCATATAGGGGTATTGTCTAAACATATTTCTATTTTAATGGACAATTCTTGCGTTATTTGTAGAGATGACAACTAACCATTTCTGTGGGTATTGTTCGAACCTGTTCTCGTTTTGACGGGGAATTTCCGCATTAACTGGGTTTAGGTATGGGTACGGAGAATCTCCGACTTTTTCAATTGGGTATGGGGATGGTTATCGGTATGTACATATCCCCGCCATATCTCCGTCATCATTTAAATTATTAAAATATTCACAATTAATTAAGTAACTCAATATATATATTTATGTAATTATGTTAAAATGATGTATGTCAATTAAAAAATTTTTATGTCTCATATTTGAATATTTCTATTATTTTTTAATATTTTTATTTATTGTATATTTTCCTTTTACATGAGTATGTTTAATACTCTCAATTTAAGTGTTTAATAGCATAAACCTTTCATTTAATAGGTAATATCAAAAAAATTCTTTACTTATTTTTATTAATTTTTGTTTCATTTGAATAACTCTTTTTTTTCGCTAAAACAATTATTTCTCAACCATTGAGTATATATATTGATATTTGAAAAATGTTCTTAAATGTTTAAGGTATTTTTCATCTTATCATACCCTTAATTATACATTCGTTTTCCTTTGTGTGATTTCTTTAAATAGTTTCTCAAATTGTTTCTAAGACATACATTTGTTAATTTTTTAATATTTTTATTTGTTGTTTATTTTCATCATGTAGAATACTATTTCAGTATATTTTATCTAATTATTTTTTATTTTCTAACTCATTATATCAATCATACTGTAATTTTTCACTATAATTGTATAAAAAACTTTTATTTACTACAATATCAAAATTTAATGTAATTGCCATGAATATTTTTTTATCACCATCCAACATATATTGAAGTTCAAAAGATACAATAATCATGTTAAATTTGTGTTATTATGTTTATTATTTATTATTGGCTTAAATATATATTTGGTCCCTATTTTTGTTGTTTTTATTCAATTTGGTCCCTATTTTCGTTTTGTGTTCAGTTAGGTCTTCATTTTCGTCAAATTGTGGTCAATTTTGTCTTTTTCACCAACGATGTTTAAATAGTTAACGTTTTTTAACAGTACACGCCACGTGTCATCTCCTGTTTTTTTTTTTAATTTTTTTTAATTTTTTAATTTTTTTTAATTTCAAAAAATACGTCCACGTGTCAAGTCACAATTGTGTCACGTGTCAATGTCAGTGCCACGTGTCAGTTTGTGGTTGTATTATTTCTTTTTGTTCAATATAGTCCCAATATTCATTATTTTTGTTCATTTTAGTCCCTATATTCATTATTTTTATTTAATTTAGTCCCAAATTTTGTTAAAATAGAACCATTTAATTTTTAAAATTGGCATTATTATTAGTTATTTTTTAAATTCAATTATAAATTATAATATTTAATTATAAATTGAATATAATTCTTAGATTCAATTGTTAAATAGAATATAATTATTTAAATATTATTAAAATATAATTATTAAAATTTTAAAAATATATATTAACATTTGTAAAATTCACATTTAAATATAAGATATTTAATATTTTTATTGCATTTTAGATATTAAAATCTAAAATATTTTATATTTAAATGTTAATTTTACAAATATCAGTTTGCTTTTGTAAATATTTTTAATATTTAAAATATTTTATATATCAATTTTAAAAGTATTTTAGAATATAAATATTAGAAAAAAAATTTAATAACTATATTCTTATAATATTTTAAATAATTATATTCTATTTAGCAATTAAATATAAGAATTTTATTTGATTTATAATTAAATTTAATAATTTATAATTGAATTTAAAAATTAATAAATTCAAATGTCAATTTTGAAAAATATTAATATAATTTGTATAAAAGATATTAAATTTAGTGTCAATTTAAAAGGGACAAAATTGATTTATTTTAACAAAAATTGGGACTAAATTGAACAAAAAATATAATACTACTACAAATTGACACGTGACACAATTGTGACTTGACACGTGGACAAATTTTTTGAAACAAAAAAAAATTAAAAAAATTAAAAAAAAATTAAAAAAATTAAAAAAATAAACAAAAAATAACCAGGAGCTGACACGTGGCATGTACTGTTCACAAACATTAACTATTTAAACACCGTTAGTGAAAAGAACCAAATTGACCACAATTTGACGAAAATGAGGACCTAATTGAACACAACGAAAATAGGGACCAAATTGAATAAAAACAACAAAAATATGGACCAAATGTATATTTAAGCCTTTATTATTTGTGTCATTTTGATTAAGTGATGTATTATCATTTTTATTAGTGTATAAAAAATAAGATTCATTAGAATTTAAAAAAATTGAAGTAAACAAACATTTAAAATATATTTTAATTTCAATATTTGTTTCCCTCTAGATTTTTTAAAAAATATTTTTAAATTTTATCAACTAGGTTTCATTAATGTTTGCAGTTTACAAATTTAATAAATGTTCTCATGAAATTTTATTTAGTATTTTAATATAAAATGTAAACAATTATAATTTATTTTAAAGTATTTGATATCGAACCATCCTCCTAATATTGAATATTTGATAATATTATGTTTCCTTTACCGTAATTTTTTATTATTTTATAAAAATTAATTAAAATTTAGATTGAAATAGTAAGGAAACGGGTACGGGTATGGGTACGAGATTATATCCGTTACCCGGTGGGGATGGGGATGGAATAAAACTTTGATACCCGTTGGGTTTGGATATGAGAATGATGATGAATTTTTTTTTGCGGAGATAGATATGGGATAGTGAAACCCGTCCTGCCCTGCCCCGTTGTCATCCCTAGTTATTTGATTATATGTATGGATGTAAACTTTTTCTTTTCTTTATTAACAATAAAGAATATATTAATTTTAGAGCATTTGGGGTGTTCTAATTTTTATACATAAGAATTCAAAAAGAAATATCGAACTTTTTAAATTGATATGAAAACATGATAAATATGTAAATATGTGTTGTATCTCGTTCTCATATTCACCCTATTTTAAATTAATAAAATCTAAAAAAAATTGTATATATCAACTTTTATTTTATTATTTTGTAATTTATTTCACAAACTTATAATACTTTTACTCTTTTCTATACTTATTTTATTTTTATCTAACTATTATTTGACACTCTTATTTAATATGTTATAATTTCTTTCTTAATATTTAATAGTTAAAAAAATATGTTCATCTTCTCATATCAAATATTTGATAATACTATATTTTATTTGATGTGTTTTTTAATTAATTAATATTTAAATAATAAAATGATATATTACTCTAAAACAGAAAAAATGTCACAATTATATATTAAATATGAAAATGTGGTGAAGATGAATTTGATTAAAAAATAAGTAGTGATGTTGATAAATTTTTATATAGGATGAGATATGCCACCCTAATCTTAATTATGAGAACATTCACACATGTAATCTTAATAGATATTTCTATGGTTGTTCTTATGCATAGCAATGAAATTGATTCATCAACATTATGAATGTGAATGAAGAAGATGGATGACATATAAACGAATTAAATGAAAGGTGGAAAAAGATCGAAAATGAAATAGCTCAAACCACGTAACTTATCCCAATGTTGTCTCTTTCACTTACTGTTGCATTCGGTTTCTAAATCTGCAAGACTTATAAATTATTTTTTTTATACTATAATCCGATAAAAAAAAATCTTATCTAGTGTCAAATTAATATTTAAAATTAAAATTTTATAAAAAAAAATAGTGTCATGGCATAACTTGTACATTTTCTACAAATTTAAAATTTGTATTCTTTTACCTTTGATGAAGGCTTGACCATCCAAGATGACATGGAAACTCTCCCAAGAAGGATCACAAGGAGCATGTCTAGAGAGGAGATTTCTAGTCCTTTATCTTTATCTTTGTTTAGCATTATTGTTGATTTCTCTAAATTGACTTGTTGACCTTTTGACTATGTTTGATTTGTTGACTAGAGTTGACTTGACTTAAACCAACATACTAATCCATGTTTAATTGCTTTGTAGGTGGAATTAGGCTAAAGGAGCATGGGATAAGTGGCACAACACTATTGGAAAGTGGAGATGATGTGGAGCCTATGTGAATGAGAGAGGAAAGGCAAAAAGCATAAAACAAAAGCAAAAGCATGTGTACCTTGTGTTAGATTTGATGCACCAATATTTCACAACCAAGAGCGGGGTGAATTGGTTTTTCAAATTTTACCCAATTTTAGCAATTTCGAATCTGTTTTGATAAAACTTTTGCTTGTTGAATCAATTAAAATAGTGTAATTAGATGCTTAATGTTTGGAGCATTTATACTATGTCAAAATTAAAAGAGAATGAAAGAGAGCACAAGAGACAACAATATTTATACTGGTTCGATTCAAACGAATCTACATCCAGTCTCTAGCTTTCCTCACTAGAAATTTCACTATATCAACAAGAGAAGGAATACAAGAAAACACCTATGCAATTCCTAAACTCTAAAACCACACTTTCTTGAAAACACCCCTTCAAGAAATGTGCAAACTGTAATGCTCTAAGCAATTACACACAATTACCACAATCACAGTGATAACACACAAAATTTCAGATTCAAGAAACTACAAGAAACTAATACAAAAATAGTGACAGTAATGGAACAATAACACTTGATTTAGTACACAGCTTTGGTGTCTATATTACACCCTCTTCATTTGATCTTGATGATCATTCTTGATGAACACTTAAGCCCTTGCTATAGAATTTGCTCCAAGAAGATATTCCACACTTTTCTTTCTTTCTTTAGGTTGAACAACTGCTTAAAGCAGAAGGTGCAGTTATCTGATTTTATAAATCAGTTGCTGTCAGGACGAGCCTAGTCGACTACATTAGTTGGCTAGTCGACTATCGAGGCAGCATATTAACATTTTCAGATTATCACATACATGTCATTTTAACCATTGTCAAGTTATTATGGACATCATCAAAAACATTTCAGATACAATTAATCAGCAACACCTTGGTGACCACATGGAGGCACCATTTTGGCCGAGAATCATCATAGGAATACACACCAGATTCCTTTTGTTGCATCGTTTGACCTACCTTTTAGAATGTAGGGTTTTCTATTTGCTATGTAATCCTTTTGAACTTATGTTTGAGTTTGTACACTTGTGTTGTTCAACCAAAAACTGTGAGCTTCCTCATAGGAGTAGAGTCTTCACCTTGGCCTTATCTTGCCTAGCAAGTGGCAGCATTAATCACTCATCTCTAAGGTTGGTTAGCCATATGGCCCCCTATGAGTGTAGTGCTTCACTTCCATATCTACCATCTTTTATGCTTTCCATTTTCTAGTTTGTTTCCCTTATTTCAATTCGGTTTTATGCTTATGAACTCCATTTTATTTGTTTTCTTAAATCAATCCATTTCTCTCCTTCTTTAGAACCTTTAAAAGTAAACATTCACATCTAGATAACTTCTTATTTTAATGTCCAGTGGGAATCTTCTCTAGGTTTTCTTAAAGAACTCATCACAATATTCAAAATCTAAAATAAACCAACTCAATCCTTCATCAACTTTCAAGTCGTCTTTCTTATTCTCAAAACTAATTAACCTTTGTGTTCTTTTGTTGATTTTTTTTATCGTTTGGAAAAGTATTGGAAAGGTTATCCATAGTAGTAAAATAATGTGCAGGAAAAAATAGTCCCAAAAAATAACTTGATGTCTTTCATTATTATTATTGATATTCCGACAATAAATAATGCTTAGATTATTTACAATAACTATTACTCATAAGTACAAAATATCCTATAATTTGAAATTATGGAGAACAAATCAATTTATCAATTGCCTAGCTTATTAATAGGAAATCATATAAAAATATTTAAGGAGAGAAATTAATTCCTGGTTGACACAAATCAATCTATGAATTGCCTAACTTATTCTTAAGAAAATATATCAAACTATTTAAGGAGACAAATTAATTCCTAATTGACATCCACCCTCAAATTGATGGGGTTGGTCAAGAAACATCAATTTGCTAACAAGAAACATCAATTTGCGCAGACGAGGAACAACCTTGGTAAGAATATCCACAACTTGAAATTGAGTATAAGGTCCAAATAGAGTGATAGTCTACTTCAATGTGCTTGGTATGCCCATGGGACACTGAATTTGGAGCAATTTGAGTGGCCTTTGTATTGTCAGCAAAGAGACGTGTTGGATTGTGTTGAGGAAACTCAAGTTTAGGCAAAAAGACCACAAAGCCAAATTATTCCAGAACAAGCAGTAGACATCACACAATACTTGGATTCAATAGAGGATTTAGATATGCATGGTTGCTTCTTACTTTTCCATGAAATCAATGAGGAACCTAAAAACATGCACCAACCAATGACTGATCGGAGAGTGTTAGGACAACCATTGTAACATCCCAACAAGATATTACAGATTTAAATAATAAAATAAAGAAATAGTAAATAATAATCAATTAATGAAACCTCATTTCCCAAAAAATGCGAGAAATTTAAAACTTTATTACATTTATAAAGTATCTCAAATTCAACTTATAACTCAATTATAAAATAAATTCATGTTTATAAACATAAGGTTACAAATATGAAAAATCCATAATAAAAACACTTTATAGAAAATATCCCAAGCTAGCCCCACTCTGACTCTATGCATCACCAGATCTACCTGCAACATCATCTACCCCCGTGTACCGTGTACACGATCATCGCCAAACACAAACAGATAGGGTGAGCTAATATCAAACAAATCATGTAAAACATTTATATATCAATATAAAAATATAACAAAGGAATTTCATCCTTTGATTTCATGCCACATGGCCACCACCGTGTTAACCGTGTTCTATGTCACTTAATGAGTACCTCAAGGTGTCTTGCTGCCACACCTACCAGCCACAACTGATAGAGCACGTGCAAGAAACCATGCTACAAATCACACTCTGTAACGCCAGGTGGAGTTCCCAATACGAATAAGCATTCATAACGTCCCAAGACAACCAAACTCGTCAGTGTGTTACTGAGGAGGGCAATCTAACTGGACCATCTGTACACGCCACAACGTGCACACTTACACCGACAACACTCGTCAACCTGAGCCACAACTTAAGAGTTTCTCGTGTTCATCTGCATCCCGAACCACAACTCAAGAGATGTCATTCCGAGTCACAACTTAAGGAATGTCATGTGCTTAACCCCTATCCCGAGCCACAACTCAAGGGATACGTTCCAAGCCACAACTCAAGGAACACCAGCAAGCCCACCTTCGAGATATCACCAAAGCCTTATAGATCACTCACATCCAAAGCAAGCAAAGCAATTACGGCTGCATCAATATTGCATGACGCTACTTATGAGTCGCCAGGCGCAATGCGCTCCAGACCGCCTGGCATGGGACACGTGCCGCTAGGCGCCACGCGCCTAAAGACCCACTGTCATGTAGACTCCGCTTGGCGGAACCATCCTCACCTCGAGGCGCCACTTGGATCTAGAGCCCACTATTTTTCTACTGTCGCCTAGCGGGTCAATCACCACCGCTAGGCGCCACACCGCAGGCACACTTCACATAGACCACTCGTACTCTCCCCATTCCAAAGTACCCCTAAGTAGTGCATTGTTGCCTACAAGGTTTCTAGTTATCATAACACCCGACGTGTAAATTCATTATCTAAATATGGTCATACAGACAATCCCAAGCATTCACACTTATCATTTCTTGACAGGATCCTAACTATTTCATCCATGACAACACCACAACCATATTTCCCTACCTTGTTATTCTACATCCTCTATGTTTATCTAAATACCAATTAGTCAAATTACTTTAAGTCCATTCTCAACCCGGCGAATAATGCTTATGGTGAACCTATGCCAACTATTGCGATATTTTATACTTCAGCCACAATACCATTAAAATACAGATTGTTAAACCATTCCTTAGTTCTCATCTCAATTCATTAATCAATCACTCTTCCTAGTAATATAACCAACAGATCTTGATTCTGCGTTTACATATCACCAACTGACCCCTCACTGAATTTCCCCTCACTACCAACTCAGCTGCAACTGTCCCTAATCTGCACCTGTCGCATGGCGACCATGCAAGTGTCGCCAGGCAGTGCATAGAAATTTGGAGATTTTTCCAGAAATTCTTGCACCTGCGAACCCCCAACCCTTTCCAGTTTCCCTTGATTGATGACTTCCATCAATTCACACGCGATCTCGCTTATGATTATAATAATTTGCAGCCTAAACGTATCCATTATCATTTTCTAAAGCAATTTAAACAACCATTATCCTTGTGACATTCAAGCCCAAACCCTAAAATAGCAATCATAGCAATTTCCTGAATTTTAACCTTCAACTTCATGCAATTCAATGTTCCCCGATCAAACTAAACCTACAAACCCCAAAAATCGTCAAATCGAGCCAATAGGGCTTGTGTCGCATGGCGGGTCAATTACCACTGCCAGGCCGTTCATAGGGAACCCAGAACCTGGGTTGAACAACATGTGTCGCTTGGCGGCACAAGGCTCACCACTAGGCGGTTCCTCATAGAAACCCAGAAAATCACACACAAACATATGTGTCGCCTGGCAGCAGTTCGTCGCTCGCCAAGCGATTTCTCGAAATTTTCCAAAAACACGAAATCCAAATAATATACGAGAAAGAGCATACACAATCATGCTATAATTCATGCAATTATTCAAAAACATATATGAACGTGGTGCAGCTCTCCTAACCTGGAAATCCTTGGTTAAACTTGAATTCTAGAGTTCCTTCTTTGTTCAACAATGGCTTCCCTTCAATTCAGCTCCAGGTTACCTCAATTTTCACAACACACTCTTCAATTCATTCTCTTCTCACTAGGCAACAATGGCAAGCACATAAACCTTTCTTCTCACCCAAAATTTTCCTTTTAATGGTTCCTTAATGATAGGTTAATGTACTAAAACGAAAATGGTTTAATGTTGATGATAATTGCCATTCAATGGGTCATTATGGACTGTTTTTCCAGCCTCCCTTGGCTGCCCATTGTTACTAGGGTTTCTTTGCCCTTTCACATTCATGCCAAAACTAAGTTTAGCAAAAAGAAAGCTTAATTTGGGTCTACCAAGATTCAAACAAATAACCATACCAATGTCAAATCAATTCACAACCATTCAACCAGTTCATGTTTCATGATAATTCTTAAAACTCTAAGTTTATATTATCACGCATCATGATCAAACATATTATTAAAAATAATAATAAATCAAAAACACATAAATGGCATACATAGGACTCAAACCTAAGTCCTTTCAACACAACCAAGTACTCTCAACCACTTGAACTAGTACTTTTCCACGTCATATCAATCAATAATTAATGTCATAAAGGCTCCCACTACTCGCATTTATTAATTAATTATTTAATTAATTAATTAAATTTCACGGGTCTTACAACCATCCCAATCGAAATCAATATAAGCAATTAATTTAGGAGGTGTGCATATGGGAGAAAAATAAGTCTCGCTAAGAGGTACCTTTCAAATAACGAATTATGCAATGAACTACTTCCAAATGGAGATGGCGAGGAAAGTGCATGAATTGAATCACTTGTTGAACAACAAAGGAGATATCATGGTGTGTAATGGTCAAATAATTAGAACTACCCACTAGCTATTGGTATAAGAAGGATCAAGCAAAATGTCGCCCTCGTCGTAGTGATATTTAACATTAACTTCAAGAGAAGTATCCACAATAGTAAAGAGATTATTAACGTACTTATGTTGATGGAGAAATGTACCATTGAAAGTGGATTGAACTTGAAGGCGAATCATATAGTGTAAGTGACCAAGATCTTTCATATGATATGAAGTTTGCAATTGTTATTGAAGATCTTGGATGAATGCTTGAGCCAGTAATAACCATAGCATCAACATAAAGAACTAGAAGAATAATGCTTGTAGGTGTGCAGTGGATGAACAAAGATGAATCGTATTTATTATGTATATAGAAGAACCAAAGGAGAGTGGAACAAAACTTGTCATACCATGCTCGGGGAGCCTGCTTCAGACCATATAAAGAACGATTGAGCTTACACACACTTATAGATGAATAGAAGATGTCTTCAGGAGGAAACATGTAAATATATTTTGTCAACTCACCATCAAGAAACACATTTTTCACATCTATTTGATGAAGAGACCAACCCTTAGAGGTGGCTATAGAAAGGACAGTTATGACAGTTGTCATTTTGGCCACAAGTGCAAATGTTTCATCATAATCAATGCCATTTTCCTTTTTGTTTCCTAAGGCAACTAGTCTTGCCTTGTAACGATTGAGAGAACCATTTGGTTTCACATAATACACCCATTTGTAGCCTATGGGTTTAATATCAGGAGGACAAGAAACAATATCCCATGTGAAGTTCTCTTATAGAGCCTGAAGTTCATCATTCATTGCTCTTACCCAATGTATATCTTTAACAACTTGTGAGTAACAAGAACAGATAGATGTGCCAGAAAGAGAAGTTGTTAGAGAAGTATGAGAATAAGCATACTTGTTTGGTGAATACCTATCAGGATCTTGAGATATTGGGCTAGATCATTATGGTTCAATTGGTATAGACACAGGTGGCAGATTAGAGTCGAAAGGGAAAGTGAAAACTTGTAGACGAACTTGTCCTATATATGTGATGCCAGGTTGGAAATGTTATAAGGATAATGTAGAAAAAATGGGAAGAATAGAAACATCATTTGAAGTAGTAGAAAGACAAGGAAACAAAAATTGACTATAAAAAATGTCATATTCCTAAAAATTCAAAAATGTTGACTAAAAATATCATAACACATAAAATATTTGTTTTTGTGTGTGTGTGTTTGTATCTGTGTTTGTGTGTTTTCTTTTTCTTATAATAAATATTAACCTAAGCTTTTGAGTAGAAATTTGGGATGTTACATCCCATGCTTTATATTCTTATTTTATTTTTTCTTTTAATAAATTTTCATGTGATGGCAAATGATTGATTGGCTTTGGGGTCAACATAGTTGAGATGTCAAAGTTCATAGTGATTCTTAACATGATCTTATTTGAAAATATAGAATTTGGAAAGTATTGTAAAATATATAAAGTTGTTGTAAATTATTTTGGCGTAACATTATGATATATAAACATATATGTAATTATTTTCTTGAGGCTACATTTATGTTTAATGTAAGACCCGGGAAAATTAAATAAATAAATAAATATTATTTAAAAAATGCGAGGGCGGGAATCTCTAACTTAATTAATATGGAAAAAGAAGACAAGGAGTAATGGTAGCTTAAATGGTTAAGAGTACATTACTATTATGAAAAGACTTGGGTTCAAGCCTTGTGTATGTCATTAATGTATTAATTTAATTGTTTTATTATTTTAATAATAGGCTTGACCATAGCACAATTTAGCCTTGACTTATTTGCATTTTATTATTTTTTTGGTTCTACAATGTTAGGGAAAACCTAGAAACCCTATTGGAAGGAATGTCTAAGGGTGGAGATCAAAGGGGAGATCAATTATGGTGTAAGGAAGGATTCTAAGAGCACTTTTGGAGCCGAAATTCCAGGGGAGCTGCCATTTCTTGTTTCATTGATATTACATGCAATTGCGTTATATATTGATGCATGAACTTCTTGATGTTTGTTGTATGTAGTTTTATAGAGAGTTTGTGTGTGTTTATGGTTTCCATTGTATTAAGTTGTCTTTGTAAACTCATCACTACTATGATTATTAGGATTCTTCTTTTTTGCTTGACGTGATGTTTAAAGCTTTTCTTCTATATACGACACACTTATGATTATTATTATTATTATTATTACTACTATTATTATTTTATTACTATTATAATAATAATTATTATTATTATTATTATTATTATTTTCATTTTATTTTATTTTATAATTAATTTTATTATTCTTATTATTATTATTTTCATTTACTATTATTTTATTATTATTGTTATTATTATCATTGTTTTATTTTATTTATGATTTTATTATCACTATTATTATTTTATTATTATTGGTTATTTTAATATTATTATTATTTTACTATTATTATTTTATCTTATTAGTATTATTGTTTTATTATTATTGTTTCATTTTATTTTATTATTATTTTCATTATTATTATTATTTTTCTTTTTGTTGTTTCGTTTTATTATTATTATTGTTCTTGTTCTTGTTCTTGTTTTTATTATTATCATTATTACTATTTTATTGTCTGTGTGATATTTTAGGGTAATGGTTATGTGCTCTTCCTAGCTTGTATATTGTTTGGTTGTCCATGATTGTGTGTTGGGTATAACACTTTGTTTTGATGGTTTTCTATGGATTTATTGTGATTCTCCGGGATGTATGAAAGCAATGATATGGTTGTGTTTGATGTATGACCATGTGATATTGTGTAGTTGAGTTCAACTTAATGTTATGAAAGTGTATTTACTTGTCACGAATGCATGTTTTGCATGAACTGAGTATCTTGTGTAAATAGGTTCATTGTAACCTATTCTAGAGTGTCAAATACCAGTAAATTACCAGTTATTGGTGTGGCATCTGGTGGAACGGTGTAAATCGTCAAGAGATAGGCCACAAATTGAACTCTAGAGTAAAACTCGAGAGTTGGCGCTTGGCGATAGAAGTGGTCCCGCCAGGCGGTGTGTTGTAGAACTAGGCTTGGACCAAAATCCATTGAGTTGGCGCTCGGCGGCGCCAAGTGTTCTGCCAGGTGGTCTAGAATGCGAGTTAACCTAGCGACGTGAATGTTGTGCTAGGCAGTTTTGGATGTAGTGATGGGTTATGTGAGGGATTCTACACAGTTTTGGATGGAGGTCTTGATGCGATGCTTTGTTGGGGCCCAGTTACAATGCAACTTGTATTGGGGTAACACGTGGCCATTCAAGGTTGTAGCCTGGTGGTTTTGGAAGTCCAGTGGAGTGTGCGAGATCGTGGCTCGTACCGATGAGTTCTGGAAGATTGCTCTCCTTAGTGTTATCCGACGAGTTTGGTAGTCTTGGGACAAATACAGACTGCGGTTCATAATGGGGAACTCCACTTGGTGTAGCGGATCATGGTCGTGGAAAATTTATTCCCACGTGTGGACTATTAGGTGGTGGCCTGTAGTCGGAGGGGCGAGTAGACACTCATGGCAACAAGGACCAATCAATGTAATCATCAAAGGGTGTAGAATCAAGAGGCGTCCAGAGGAAGATTTGGAAGTCGAGGATTAAGGATTATGGCTTGTAAGTCTTAGGAAAAGCAACGCTCTTATCGGGCTTTGGTGAACAAGTAAGGGTTGTGCTCTTGTCAGGTTTTTGTGAGTAGGTAAGGATCGCTGCTTGTAAGTCCTAAGGAAAGTAATGCTCTTATCGGGTTTTGGTGAACGGGTAAGGGTTATTGTTTGTTCTTCCCAGGAGGCGTTGGGGCGTAGGAAAGGAAACTCGTTAGTAATGAGAGAATAATATACTATGTGATGAGACTTGGGAGTATTAGAACTGTTGCAATATTGTATGGTTATTTATTATATTGTGTAGTGCACTTTTATTCTGTTGAGCTCACCCTATCTGCTTGTGTTTGGTGATGATCGTGTAATGCGTTACACGGGAGCAGATGATGTTGCAGGGGTGCTTGTGAAGCGTAGATTCAGAGAGGGGCTAGCTTGGGGAAAAGCCTTTATGATGTTTTCTTATTTTATGAATTTTAAACGTTTTGTAGAAATGATTTATCTTTGAGCATGATATAATAAAAATGATAAAAATTAATTTTAGCATGATATAATAAAACGTTTTGTTTTATGCATAGACCGAGATGTTACATTTAATATTAATTTGAGCATGATATAATAAAAATATTAAAATTAATTATGTTAGATAAGGATAAAGAACATATGAATAAATTTATCTTAAAGTTTAGATTGTTGTTTTATCAAAACTCAAGTATAATGTAATTATCTATTAAATAATAATTAAAAATTAGATTATCATATATTTGGGAAGGGATGTCACAATTAGATGGTATCATAGTAATGTTTCATGTGAGACCTATGAAATATGTTCATCATAAGATTTTTTTTTTTACCAATACTTGACTTATACAATTCTAGATGACAAACAATAGGAGAAATAATGAATAGACTGAAGTTGTGCAAGCTATCAAAGACATTGGTACTGCTCTAGTAAGGAATCAATGACCTGAAGGAACCCTTAAGTCACAAGGTTTAGTTGAATTTAAGAGAAACAAACCACAATTTTTTGGAGGCTATAACCCAGAAAATTTTAATGGTGGATTAAGGAAATAAAGAAAGTATTTTGAGTTATGATTGTGTAACAACCAAAAGGTGAATTATGTTGTGTTTATGTTTATAGGAAAAGCATAATGTTGGTGGAATAATACCAGAAGGTTACTTGAAGGGGGGAATATTCATTACCTGGGAAGTATTTAGAACAAAGCTTTTAGAAAAAATATCTTCCAATTGATGTGAGGAGAGCAAAAGATATATAGTTTATGCATTTGAAACAAGGAAGTGTGATAGCAGGAGAGCAAAATAAATAGAGTTTATGCTTCCAAGTTTGAAGAATTAGGAAAGTACTCTACCATCTTTTGTCACCTAAAGGAGAGGATGAAGTCTATAAAGTTTGAAAATGAACTTAGGCCTAAATTGAGGAAAGCAGTAGGAATATTCAAAATTTCTTATTTTCCTATGGTTATTCACAATTGTAAATTTTTGAAAGATTTTGAAAATACTCAAAACCAAAAACTAAGATATTTCTGACCCTAAAGAAATAAAAAAGGACACAATGAAGGAAAATCTTATAATCGTCCCCAGTGGAAATCTCAGCATAACCAATTTTCTTTAGAAAATTTTAGTAGAAATGTGAATAATCATATTAGATGTTTTAAGTGTGTACATGATCATTATACTAAAGATTGTCATCTTAAGGGACTAGTATGTTTCAAGTGGGGAAAACCTAGTAATGTATTCTCTATGAACAACAGAAGCCACATTTTGGTCCTACTGTTTCAAGAAAAGCCTTACCACAATAGGGAGAGTCTACACCATTACTAGAGCTTAAGACTCAAAATAATGAGTTGATTCAAGTTATGTGTTTTATTAAAGGTAAAACTTTAAAGGTACACTATGGCTAAGGTGATATTCATTCATTCATTTGTAATGATTGTGTTCAACACCTTTACTTGCTAATCTCCATTTTAAACACTAGTTTGGTTGTTCAACTCTCACGAGTAAGTTTGTAATTACCAATAAATTGTGTTTAGATTATCCTCTATTCATTCAAATAAAAAATTCCATGTATGTTTAGTCTTTCTACCTTTGTCTCATTTAGATGTGATCTTAGGTGTAGATTGGTTATCTTCAAATCAAATCCTTTTGAATTATGCAAAAAAATCACTAATATTTCCCTATTTTGAGGATCTTTTGAATTCATCTACCAATTCAGTAAGTGAATATTTAAAGAATGAAATTCAAGTATTTTTTTATTATCTTCTATAAAGATATGGAGGAAGTTGCTTTGAAAAATTTAGCAATTGTCCAAATTTTCTTGAAGTCTTTCCCAATGATATTCCTAGTTTGTCACCCAACAAAGAGATTGAATTTTCAATCGATTTGATGTCTGGAACTGGACCAATTCCTATAACACCATATAGGATGTCACCCAATGAATTAAAAAAACTGAAGAAACAATTGGAAGATTTACTTGAAAAATAATTCATTTGCCTTAGTCGTCTCTTTTTGCATGCCAACAACTATCCACTTTAATCCTCTCATTAACCTTTTTTCCTCCAAGACTTGAAGATCACTAAAAGTATTACTAGATAAAGAAAGAATTGTAATTTAAATAATATTCCTTCTCCTTCTAGTATTAGAAAAATGTTAGAAAAATGTAGGATGTAAAATATATAAGGTTGTTATAAATTATTTGGTGAAACATTGTAATATATAGACATATATGTAATTATGTTCTAAAGGCTACATCTATGTTTTATATTAATCTAAGTATGATATAATAATAATAATAATAATAAATTTAATTATGTTAGATAAGGATAAATGACATATGTATAAAATTCTCTTTAAGTTTATATTTTTGTTTTATAAAAATTCAAGTAAAATATAATTATCTCTTAAATAATAATTAAAAATCAGATTATCATATATTTAGGAAGGGACGTTGCATTCGTTACATTTCACATTCTCCCTCTTGTATATATAGGTTTGTCTTCAAAATCTTAATCAAAGTGTTACTTGATATAGATATGACTTTTACTGTTGTTACTTATAAGTAAATATATTTGAAGAGAAAAACCATTATTTAGTAGTTGTTGTAATCTTTTAGGGCTTGAACATGTTTGATTTAGAAATGAGTTATATTCAAAAGTATAAGATCTTATTTTAATTATAAATTAGTTATGTAGATCAGTAGAGGTATATTTCATAAGAGATAAAATGTGCTTCATGAGCTGATTGTTAAAAGATTGTTGTAAGATATGAGAATTTTAAATAATTTAATAAATAATTATTTAATAAATGCGGGTAGTGGGAACCTTTATGACATTTAATGTTGGGATTTATGATTTGGAAAAGTACTAGCTCAAGTGGTATATAGTATTTGGTTATGTGAAGAGGACTTGGGTTCCATTTTTGTGTATCTTGTTTGTATGATATTTTGATTGCTTATTATTTTAATAATATCTTTGATCGTGTTGAGTCATAAGATAATCCTAAATTTGTAGAAATTATCATGAAACATGAATTGATTGAGTGGTTGTGCATTGGCTTGGTAATTTTATAGTGGTGGGTTTGAACCTTGATTAGAGTAAACTCGTAACATCTTGATTCTTTTATGCCTTAGACTTAATCTAATTAAATTATTTAGGGCTGGAAAGCTAGACACATTTTTGAATGGGGAATTCAGATTAGGGGAATTCCACTCCATTATTTAATTTTAATTATATGATTTCGTGCAATGATTGATGATTGGGGTGCATTGCCTACCATTTTCGTCCTGAATTTCTTCATGTTTCTAGAATTTTCAAGAAATCACCTTGCGGCGTTGAAGGCTCGTCAGGCGACTCATGCTTGTAGAACCCATTTTTTGGGTTTTTCTATGAACCGCTTGGCGGTTGAGAGCTATCCGCCAGGCGAAAGTTACGGCTTGCCCAATTTTTCTCTGGTTTCATTTTAATCTAATTAAATTAGTTAGGGCTGGAAAAGGAAAGGGGTATCAGCCATCAATCTTTAGAGTAGAACAATATTAAGGGTGAAGTTGGAAAGAAGAGATAATGAAGATCAAGAAGAGGACAACTTAGAGCAAGGAAAAAAGCTAGACACATTTTTGAACAAGGAATCCAGGTTAGGGGAGTTCCATTCCATTATTGAATTTTAATTATATGATTTCATGCTATGATTGATGATTGGGGTACATTGCCTACCATTTTCGTCCTGAATTTCTTCACGTTTTTGGAATTTTCCAAAAATCGCCTGGCGGCATTGATGGCCCGCCAAGCAACTCATGCTTGCAGAACCTATTTTCTAGGTTTTTCTATGAACCACCTAGTGGCTAAGAGCTATCCGTCTGGCGAAGCTTGCGGCTTGTCAAATTTTTCTCCAATTTCTTATGTTTCAATGATATTGAAATGTCTGCATTGAATCTCTATATATATTTGTATGATTGGTGATATGATTGAATCTCTGAGTTACATTATTTAATGAAATTTTCATGAATGTGGCTATGATTGAAGTATATGGGTTCATGTGGGGTTAAGGATGAAGAGATATGATTCTAGTTTTTGATTGAGGTTCGGTTTAGTGAAATTGATCTTAATTGAATAAACATGAAATATATAGGTTTGATTGAACACTAAAAGAGTGCCAAAATGCGTGACAAAACTCATGACTAGGAAATTTGGGGTTCGTACAGGTGCAAGAAAATCTGGGGAGAATCCAGATTTTTATCCACCACCTAGTGGTATATGAACTGTTGTCTGGCCATACATCAGGTGCAGATAGGCACTTTGAATTTGCTTCGCATTGGGTTTCTAGGTGAGTTGTCTGGAAATTTTGTGCATAATACTAAGTAATTGGGTAAAGTGTATGAGAAGAAAACATATGCATGTAATTAAATTTGACATATGCATGATGATGTGATGATTGGAATTAAAAAAGAAAAAAATAGGGATGTTATCTTAACTATGATGTGGTATAGTGTTTTTTTTGGGTGAATTTCATTTAAGTGCAAATTGTGTAAGGGTTAGTAACTTGAATAATTTGATTTTACTTGACCAATGAGTTTGAGTAATGAATCCATGATGCTTGAGATTGTGTTGGTCTGTAATTTAGTTATATGAGTATGCCAAAACGATGTTGTGTGATAACATGAATTGAATGCTGAGTGTGAGGTCCTTTGGGACTTATCCAGAAGTGCCAAAAACCAGTAGCACTTGCGCTACTGGTATGGCGCCTGGTGACGAGGGACGAGCTACCAGGTGATAGAGACCCAAAACAGTGGCAGTGGCCATTGGAATCGGGTGGCACCTAGCAGAAGGGGTGGTCCCGCCAAGCGGAATTGGTCCAACAGAGGTACTTGAAGGCGCTTGCCGCCTGGTGACGTGAGGAAACCGCCAGGCGGTCTGGAACCAAACAACACTAGGCAATGTGTGTGATGCACTAGGCGATTTCGGGTGTAGAGTTGGATCACGTGGAGGATTCTACATAGCTTTGGATGGAGGTCTTGATGCGAGGCTTTGTTGGGGCCCAGTTACGAGTGCATCTTGTATTAGGGTAACACGTGACCACTCGAGGTTGTAGCTTGGTGGTTTTGGAAGTCCAGTGGAGTGTGCGAGATCGTGGCTCGTATGGATGGGTTCCAGAAGATTGTCATCCTAGATGTTATTCGATGAGTTTGGTAGTCTTGGGACAAATACAAACTATGATTCGTATTTGGGAAGTCCACTTGGTGTTGCGGATTGTGGCCGTGACAAGATTATTCCCGCGTGTGGACTATAGGTGGTGGCCTGTAGTGGGAAGGGCGAGTAGACACTTGTGGCAGCAAGGATCGATCAATGTAATCATCAAAGGATGTAGAATCAAGAGGCATCGAAAGGAAGATGAGAATGTTTGGGTCTGAGATTGGAGAGTATCAAGAGTGTTAGGGGTTTTAATTTATTATTATAATGTACTTTATGATGTATATTTCTTTTTTAGTTCACCCTATATGTGTGTGTTTGACGATGATCATGTAACTCGTTACATGGGAGCAGATGTTGATGCATGTGAGCATGTGGATACTTAGAGTCGGAGTGGGGCTAACATGGGAATTTTTACATGGGATTATTGTCATGGATTATTTTTGTAATTAGATACTATGAATAGTTTTACATTTGTAAGCGTTGAACGCATTTATGGATTTTAACTTTTGGCGCGTATAAACTAAAGTTTTAATTTTTCTCGTGTTTTAGGAAAGTACTTCAATAATAAATGTAGTTTGCTAATATTTTATTATTTTAATTTTAAATAAGTAATTTCCGGCCAAGACGTTACAGTTGTAACTTAAGAAAATGGTAATGTCAATTTGTTTAATTCAGTGTGAGAAATTTTAACTTGTGATCATGTAAGAGAGATAATAAAACTCAAAATAATATTGCATCGCATCTAGTTGATTTATGAGATGTGGAAGGTTGAGTGTAGTGATAAATAGTTCTCACACTTTAAAAATGACAACTTTTATAATTAGGTTGCGCCGAAGATTGATTATATAATGTGAATGAAATTATTTGACGACTTTATTGGTTGTAAAGGTTATGAAAAGAAACTTAAATACCATGTAAAGAAAAGAATTAAAAGATGGTCAATGTTATGATATTGGCAAGTGTACCAAATCGTACAAGTAATAAAGTGAAAAGTCAAGATATCGTTGTCCCAATAGACTTGTGCAACAGTTTGCAACTCTCGCAATTCACACTTAATTAGACAAGAAAGTTCAGAAACATCTTAATTCTAATTTCATGTTAAAATCAACTCACAAATATAGTCAAATCTTATCCCTAGAGACTTTGGGTCTATAATAACTCATCAACAAGTAAAATCATGTATTAAGTCTAAGAGTCTTAAGATTACTAAAGAAGAAATTTCTATCCCTAGATATAATTTTCATTAGGTACTTAATTTCAGTTGTAGATTCAACACACATTTTCCTACACCTCAAGAATCACAATCAAGTCATGGGTGTTCAAGTCACAACAAACATAGAAATCAAATACTTTAGAAAAGCATATGTATTAACCTCACAATATACGTAAGAAATCAATTTATTATGTCTAATCTCAACAAATAGGTATAGCTCTCCATGTTGGAAAACCTAGGGTTTACAAAATTGAAGAATCAAGAATAAATTGAAATCTTATAACAAAATTCAAGTTCTCTATAAAGGTTCTTGGTGGTTGTTCCATGCTCCAATGGTGCCTCTCATTAGCATCTCCACCTCTAATTTCGGACACATCTTTCTTCTCAACCCAAAAGGGACAAAACCTCTATGGATGAAGATGAAAACCCAAGGAGGAGAAGGGAGAGCTTCCCAACAACCAAATCAGCCTCCAAGGGTCTCTCTCCAACACCTAGGCGATTTCTAGTCGTGACAAGGTGGAAGATGATGAAATCTTCATGAAAACATGTTTAAATACCTAATTTTGCAATGCACACTCGTTGGGCAAATTGGGCCAAACTAACTAGGCATGGAAAATGTATTTGAATGAATTGTAACTAAATGATAATCCTTGATATATTCTTCAACCTTCTGGGATTTTTATTTATCTACAAAATATCTGACAAACAAAATCCAAATACTTATCTTTTTCAAAATTATGTAAAAAGATAATAATAAAAATTTCCACAAAAGATAAAATACTTATATTTTCTAAAATTATTGAATAGTACTACCAAACATAATGTTATTGATTAAATGTAGTGCAATATATTGTGCTATTCGGAAGTAAACCAACACAACAATGAACAAATGTAAAGGAAGGGATTATAGGTAGTAGATGAAGTTATAAAATGATGGAGTTATTTTTTAGTATAATGAAAATATGCATCTTTTAAAGTCTCACTGTGGCGAAAAAAAAAATTTCTATTTATTTATTTATTGCAGTATACTTATAAGAATTTAGAGGCAATAATTTATACACTAATATATCATTATATTTAAAATATTCACATTTATATATATATTTACAATGTTATAT
>Ga0214545_1001215_pt1 | contig 47201 bp, 22 predicted proteins | sample CNSS4metaG_FD_160064 | JGI IMG/M metagenome (GOLD analysis project Ga0214545, IMG submission 160064) | Root nodule microbial communities from cowpea collected in UCLA plant growth center, Los Angeles, California, USA - CNSS4 | ecosystem: Host-associated > Plants > Roots > Nodule | place: USA... | reverse complement strand
AATATATAAAAAAAAAAAAAAAATATATATATATATATATATATATATATATATATATATATATATATATATATATATATATATATATATATTTTACTTTAAAACATAAACTCGGGGTAATACTTTATAGGATTAATTAATGATTAGTGAATAAAGCATTAGGTTATAACGAGTTTGAATGGTAAATAAAAATGCAAAAAAGAAGTTGATTGCGTAGTGTAGTGCTCTACCACATGTTTCTTTCAAGTTTCATGAATATGGTTACTTGATGTATGTATTATCCGTCTTCTTCAATTTCGTAATGGTGTATATGTGAGTTATACATCTACACGTTATTGCCATCATCTTCACCCATTCTAAAGAATCAAATTCCTTCAACTCTTCTTTCCTTTGAATCATTACAAAACAGTGCGTGACATCCACCAATAATCAAACTCAATTTTAATCATTCACCGCAAATTATTATGTATGAGAGAGGCCATGAAAATTGAGAGATTTAGGCATTTACACATAAATACATTTTGTTGAAACTCCGTTGATCATTAAAAATAATAAGATCCATTTATGGGTTAAATATATTTTTTGTCCCTTAACTTTCAGTGAATTTTGGAATTAGTCTATTTTGAAATGTTGGACTAATTTAGTCATTCATTTTTCAAAATATGTGAATTTAGTCATTTTAATCAAATTTTATTATGTTTATTTGATGTTTCGTACGCATTTTAGGATTGTATTTGAGTTGTTTATACTGTTTGACATATTTTTGCTTTGATGTTAATTCAAATATTATTATGAAACGCGCTTGAAATGTCTAATAAATTTAACAAAATTTGATTAAAAGAACTAAATCTACGTATTTCAAAAGATAAAGGACCAAATTGGTCTAAAATTTTGAAATTAACTGAAAATTAAGAGAGCAAAAACATATTTAATCCATCAATTTACAGTATATAAACATATATAGAGAAGTCGAGTTAAACAAATTTGATTTCTAACGTTTAATATATTTCTTAAATACCATTTTGCTTTTTAAGAGTTTCTACACCATAGAATAAATTAATGATTTGCAAAATTAATTGTATGGTCAGAAATAACAGAGTTGATAATAAAGCAGCATTTTTTTTGGCATGTTGATATTTATGTGTGTCTATGGAGCAAAAAGATGATCAGTTGTTGCAGAATTGCACCCAAATGGACCACCTTTTTATTTTCCTTTGAGAACATCAACACAAATAAAGAATGGACAATGTGGTTTCAATGCAGAAATCCACTAATTTAAAGGAACCTTTTTTCTTCCAACATTGGATGCTGCCTAATTCACTTACGTACACCATCAATGTTATCAAAGGACAAAACGAAATTGTGTACGATAATATTTTATCTCGGTTAAAAATAATACAACTTTGAGTTTAAGTCTCACATCAAATAAAAATAAAAAAAATTAAATATTCTTTCAATCTGCTGCAAAAAGAATAAGAAAAGAAGATTTTGCATTGAAAAAAGGGGAACAAATTTTAACTTTGGTTACCGCTAATTAATGATAATCTATAACATAAGAATCTGGAATATTATAATTGATAAGATTGAGAAGTCAAAACAGGAAGAATAAATTGAAGCAGCTTTTGCAAAGGTCAAAAGTCACAGTGTAATATGTTGCTACATGCACGCAACAAAAGATGATAATAATAATAACATTATTATTGTTTTACTACGAAAAACATAATAGTATGTAGCATGAAACCAATGATTAAGTTGTGCGTGAAAGAAACACTAGAATCTAATCTTCACACTCAATTAAGACCTTGATGCTACATGCATCATTACTACCCTCATTTCACCAACCTTCATACCACCATGCTCTTCTTTTTTCTCTCTTCTAAATACACTTTCTCACTATTTAATCTATCTCCCAAATAAAGAAAAAAATATTCATCACATGTCCATACATAGGTAACGTAATCACACAATAAACCTACCGTCCATACTTCTTAATATCTTAACTTTTTCACCAAATATTAGATATAAGTCCAAATTCTTTGTTGATTTTTTGTTGTTGTTTCTCAAAACACACTTATATTAATACGTTACAAACTTTTTAATAAATTTTAGGATTAAATACGATTTTAGTCTCAAAATTTAGATGAAAAATTGAAATTCGTCCTTGTCTCAAACTTTAATATATTTCAGTCTCGTTAACCAATGTCAACTCTTTTCTTTTACATATTTAACGGTGTTTTAGATTAGCATTTGAGTTAGAACATGTCAAATTGTATAAACAACTCAAATGATATATATTCTTCTTCTAAAGTTTGAGAACCAAACTATGAGAGAATAACAAATTTTAACTTTGTATCCAAATTTAGAAAGTAAAAATATATTAAACTCTATTTTTTAAAATATGTATTTTGAAAGTTCAGCATATAAATAATAAAAAAAAATAGTAAAATTCAAATTCATATATAACATGTTAGATGTAATATCTTCATGCAATCATAAATTATACCATGAGATGGTTGGATTCTATCATATTAATTATTATTATTGTTATAGTAATGATAATTGATCGAAAGTGAGGATTTTTATATGGTTGAAAAGAATATGCATATTATATGTGGTGGAAAAAATGAATTGAAGTGGAGGAATAAAATGAGTAAGAGATTTGTATGGGGAAGAATATATAGTTTAGCTTGAAAGGAAGCTATTGGGAGAGAGAAAGAAAGAAAAGAAGATAGAAAGTGCATGAAGCTTGAGCTTACGGCGGAGAAAAGGAAAAAGAAGAAGGAAAAAGCAAAGAGAAACCACCGAAAAGCAACCTCGCCACCTGTATGTCGCTGTCTCACAACAAGTCTAAGTGTCTCTGATCGATCTTTATCATCGTTTTTAAACACTCAAACAACAACAACAACACATGTTGCACCAACCATTCTCTCTCTTTCTTAGTACTCTTTCGTTTTGTTCTGTCTCTTAATGAGAGAAGAAGAAGAAAGAGAGAAAATTTCTGATGGAAAATAATCATCAAAACTTGTTCAAGAAACAACACAGTTATTCTTCTGTCTCCATGTTATTGCCTTATGCTACTTCTTCTTCATCATCATCGTCATCATCATCGATTCTCTTCTGCTATGGTTTTGATCATATTCAGGTACTGTTCTTTATATTCCTTCATTTGTTTCATTTTCTCAGTGAGTTTCTACTGTTGTGTTCGTTGAATCTTTATCGTTCTTGAGTGATTGTTATTTTATGATGATAATGTAAATATTACTTTAAATTATATAGATTATAGTTTGTAACAAACTCGCACATGTTTATGGAACTGATGAACGCATAAGTTTGATCGATTCTTGTTTGCTGAGAAAATCGCAAAGGGAAGTTAACGAAAAATTGGACGCTTTCTTCGAGGTTTGGGAAAACGAATATTTCTTCCGATTGTTCTGTTCTTTTAGATATTATTGAAGTGGAAAATCTTTCAGGGAAAAATTATAAATTTATGTTCTTTATTTTTCTTTATTTTAATTTAAGACAGACAAATTTTAATATCTTTACTCACCCCACTTTTTTTTTTATATTTAAAATTTACATCTGTGATTAATTAAATTATTTGTACTTCAAAAATGTTAATAACGATGGTGAGATTATTTATTGAATTGTCGAGTTTTAAATGATATGTTTAACAGTTTTTAATCTGAAAATGTTTTCTTTTTCATGAAAAGGTGAATTTACACTTTTCTTTTCTCCTTCTCTTGATTTTCTTTTTATCCAAAAACACTGCGAAGGGCAACCCAATATCAAGATAGTTACAGCAAATGACGTGAAAAAGTTCTTTCACTTTCTTTTTTAATAAAGAAAAAAACTTTAGTCACTTAAGAAGGTGGGGGTTAAAATGCCAATCCAAAGACAAATTTTTTTCTTCTTTTCGAACTTTAAAAAACACTGCTTTCGTGAAACATACCGTTTTTCACTTCAACAAGGTAGAGGTTTCTAATTCGATGTACTGCAGGTAAGACTTTATAGAACCAAGGAATGTTCTATTAATATTTTTTTTTTCAGGGTTAGACTATTTTTCTTATATAAAGGGAATTTCAATGATATGGTAGGCATACCAGAAATTTTGGGGTTTAGCATATAGTCTATGATGATAGGTAAGATAATGCAGAAGGGCATGAAAAGAATCTATGACTAGTAGGACCAACTATAACGACTATTATTCTCAGGGTTAAGTGAAGGCTTATCGTTGGTTCTTATTTAACTGTTTGTTCTGTTTCATAATTTTTCATTCGAGGCCTAGATAACTGAGATGAATTTTGATTTAGTCTTTTGATGCACTGCAGTGCAGGGGAGAAGATTAGAAGATCTTGATTGGAGTGTGTGGATCATATTTTTTTGTGTCTGTGATCCATTCATGCACACTGTGTTGCATTGATTTGTTGAAAGTTAGATAGAAGATGGAGACAGGGGAAAGCAACAGCAGTAACCAAAGGTGTGAAGTGTCGAAGGATTCTTCATGGTATAGTCAATTCAGAAATGTTTCAAACCCATGGTTGGCAAGATATGTGTATGCTTTGATTTTCCTAGTGGCCAATCTGTTGGCATGGGCTGCACGTGATGAACTTTCGAGCCTCACTGCTTTAACTCAACTGAAGGGTGAGATTGCTTCAATCCTTCATGAGCTTTCACATCACATTTAATTTCTGGTTGCTACTTTCAAATTTTGGCCATGTCCATGCCATGTGTTTGATAGAAAGAGAGTTTTCTTTCTTAACACATGCATGGTTTTAAGCTGTTTCAAGGTGTCATTTTTCTCATCACAAATCTTCACATTACAAGAAACTCTAGGCAAATACTGTGAATGTGACAGCAACATGGACTCTTAGATTAGAACAGTTTGCATGAACTCTTAAAAAAGGAAAAGTGAACGAAAACTTTGAAACTTGAAGTAGTTTTTTGTTAGAAACTTTCAATAAATGTCACTTTGCTTAACAAGTACACCACATTAAATGTATTATGAGCATTATTCTGTTAATGCAAAAGCTTGAATTCTAACATATATTGAACATTCAGGTGTAAAGGGATGCAAGGTTGGAAAAGACTGTTTGGGTGCAGATGGTGTTCTACGTGTGAACATGGGTTGCTTTGTATCCTTTTCAAGTTTCAATACTTAGATGCAAGAAATCTGGTCTGGTCAAACATTAGTCAACATTTATTCTCAGTTTTTGAACCTTAATTCTTGATTAGTTGTTTTATATGATAATGTTTTGGTCAACTGCTGGTACTTCTAAATTGAAAGAAGGCAGAGATGAATGGCACTCAGGATGGTGGTTAGTCAAGACTGTTCTGTTGATCCTTGTCACAATATTCCCATTTTTACTCCCTTCTGAGTTGATTGAGCTCTATGGTTGGTAAATTGTGTCTCTGAAAAAACCTCCAATGTTAATGCTATATTCATTGCCTTCATTATCACTCTTAACACAGTTATTTTCTTTTGGTGCAGGTGAGATTGCACATTTTGGTGCAGGGTATGTTTATTTTTCACCTCAACTAAATGATTGCAGTATGTTTTTGTCTTGAACTGATATATGATAGCTTTAACTTTCTCTATTTTTTTCAGGGTTTTCCTCCTAATTCAACTAATAAGCATAATCAGCTTCATTACGTGGTTGACTGATTGTTTTGGCTCTGAAAAATATGCAGAAAGATGGTATGAAAATTTTAATTCCATTAGCTATTCTGTGCTATTCTTCTTTCATAATTCAGTTTGCAGAATTCTTATACATTGCTAAACGTTTACACTGATCTTCAATTTCTGTGCAGCCAAATCCAGGTGATGTTATTTGCAACTGTTTCATATTTTATCTGCTTGGTGGGGATCATTTTGATGTACCTTTGGTATGCACCACTACCATCTTGCCTCCTCAATATTTTCTTCATCACTTGGACCCTAGTGCTTCTCCAACTCATGACAAGTGTATCTCTACACCCAAAAGTAAGTACTATTTGCAGATCTTTTGCTTGCTCAACTTACTTTATCTCCCATCATAACTTTGGATGAAATTTATGTCTCTCACTAGGTGAATGCTGGCATTCTAAGTCCAGGGTTGATGGGGCTTTATGTTGTCTTTCTTTGCTGGTGTGCAATTAGAAGGTAGAGACAACAATCTCTCTATGTACTTTTGGATTTGTACAGATAATTTGATATAGCTGTGTGATGCATGAAGCTTCAAATGTTTAAATTTTTTTCAACCAAAGGAAACATGGATGTAAAATCAAACCATGTCTTACTTTTTGTTTTCCTAATTTCTTTCCATCAATTGTCTTTGTGATCCCTCTAACTTTCTATTTTCTTCATTTCTGTTGAATCTGAGCTTTAGAACATATTTGTGTGTGCAGTGAGCCTGCTGGAGCTGATTGCATCAGAAAGTCAGAATCTGGATCCAAAACAGATTGGCAAAGCATCATTGTAATATTTACTATTTCATAATTTGGACTTTATCTTTGAAAAACTTCTCACATCAATGAATAACATCATTGCTAGAATTTCATTTTCAAAACATGATATCACTTTACCTTGTTATTGTCTGACATCTGACACTAACTGTTGGCAGAGCTTTGTTGTTGCAATACTAGCGCTTGTTGTTGCAACATTTTCCACAGGCATAGATTCAAAATGCTTTCAGGTTAGTCACAGGATCTTAACTGAACTTTTTTTTAACATCAGATTCTCTCCAAAGCACATCTAACTGATATTCTTACAGTTCAGGAAGAGTGATCCACCAGCAGAAGATGATGTTCCATACGGTTATGGCTTCTTCCATTTTGTTTTTGCCACAGGAGCAATGTACTTTGCAATGCTACTGATTGGATGGAACAGTCACCATTCTATGAAAAAGTATGATCCTAAAATTATATCACTCACAACATAACCTTTTTTTACCTGGTTGTTTCTTGTCTTAGAGAAAACTTCAATAAAAGTTATGAACTTTAATACCTATATTCTACTGCAGATGGACTATTGATATAGGCTGGACCAGTGCCTGGGTCAGAATAGTGAATGAATGGTTGGCAGTTTGTGTTTATTGTAAGTATGAATTATCCCATCTCAACTTTACAAATAAATCTCCAACACATTCTTTATGTTTCAAGTTTCAAAACTGTGTTTCAAGTTTGAACAATTTTAAACTCTTGATAGTGCAATTTCTTGAGCAAAGAAGGTTTTGACTTTTTTGACAGTGTGGATGCTGGTGGCTCCAATAGTATGGAAGAACAGACATAGTGATTCTACATAAGGACTTCACTGTTATTCCCTATTCTGGTTTGAAATTGTGAGGATTAAGATGTTAAAGTGCCCTATATATCTGCTGCAAATGTAGTTGATTCCTCCAAGTGCCTCTCTCTGATAGGAAAAAGATGCAACATCCTAGAAAATTGAGGTCAGAAGTAATGGTGGTGACACAAATGCACATAAGCTTTTGGATTTGTTACTTGAGGCTTTCACAGTACCTGTTGTGTTCAACTAGAGTATGCTCATCGGAAATTTCATTCATCATTTTTCAATTTCCCAGTTTCAACTGTTACATTTTTTACGTGACTGAATCATTGTATGTTCGACACAAAGTGGAATTACCATGTATCTGTAACAAATAATGTCCAATCCAATACAATCAAAGAAACATAGTGTTAACTGTTTTTTTTTTCTTCTATTATTTATAGATATAGATATAGAAACGATGTGTTGGGGTTTTTAATATATTATTGTTGTTAAAAAACTCGTTTTTACAAAGTAAGATATATTTTAGACAAATTATAGACTTTATCTTACAAATTTTTTAGACAAAAGATATATTTTAATAATTGTTAAGGTTTACCTAATTATTAAAAGATATTTTTAAATTAAAACAGACTTATTGTGTAAATAACAATAAGTTAAGCACTTGGATTTAATTGCGAACATTCGTAAGTCTTATGTGATAAAAAATATATTTTTAAATTAAAAACAGTAACAAATAATTAATTTGTTAAGTTTAAAGTTAAATTATTCATTAATTAAAACGATTCTTCATCTAACTTTTACTTATGATTAAATAAAAGCTTTGATACGTTTTCCTCAAATAGAGAAAATGTCTCACTACCCAATGTCACATCAAGCACTAACATTATTCCTGCAAAGATATACACTCTGTTATAAAATTAAACAAAAAATCTTTTAATAAAAATATTGTGTTGCACCAATTATTTCGTCAAAATATTAAGTTAATTCATTTAACGTGTTAATAAAAAGAAAGTTTAATTAATTTTTGATTTTTGTATTTGTTTCGGATATTGTGAAGTTGGTTTTTCATTTTTTTTTCTTAATTTAGTTCTATTTTTCTAATTTATTTAATTTAATTTTTATTTTTTTAAAAATTGATTGAATTTGGTATTTGTTATTAGTTTTTCACAAATATCGTTGAAGTCGGTTTTCATATCAGTTTGTGATTTATTTTTAATTTTTTAAAATTTTATTTTACTTTTTCAAAATAACATATGTCAAAAATATATAAATTAAAAAAAATAAAGTAAAAACAAAAATTGACACCTAATACATATTTTCTCATGATTTGTAAAAATTTAAGAATAAAGACCGAAATGAATCAAATTAAAAATATTAAAATCAAATTAAGATAAAAAGAAAAATTAGAACACTAATTTAACACTTTTCAAAAAAACAAGATCCATACGATAGTTAAACCTAAAAAAAATTTATGTAATAATAAGATTAAAGGTGTATCATGACTTCATGCAAAATGCTGTCCATACACACCAACATGTTTTGTCTTTCCAAGCTAAAGCAGACACAAGTGGCCTCACCATGTAGTTGTTCATTGTCTTCATCATGTATTCTTTTTTTTTTTTTTTTTTTTATTTCCTTTTCTTTATCATATTTGCAGATTTTACAAGAGAAAAGAAAATGTAATGATCATTAAGTCATTAAAAAAAAAATTTAAGATTCTTGTATATATGATCAAAATTTAAATTCAAATTACTCATTGGATCGAGCTTTAATACTTGGTCAAAAGTTATAATTGTTAGTCAGAACGCAACTCTTTCTATTTAAGAGCATATGAGTCCAAACACTATGATTCGATTGTGAATTGATCCACTCGACCTTTGTCACGAGACAATTGATTCCACCCAAAAAAAATCCATATGAATTGAAGCATTGTGAGCTATCTTCAATATGATTAATGAAATTAAAAGAATATATTGCAGTGACTACTGAGTGTGCATTTTATTTTCACTGTCCCTCAACTTTCATGCATGCAGAAACAAAAGGTGATGTGATTAAGAAATACCTGACACATCACTTAACCCTTAGCATGTGTTTTTCAAAATTCTCCTTCTGCTTCCATTGAAAGCTTCCACTGTCACATGGACCAAGCTGTAGAAAAAAGACTCTTTTTTCTATCACAGTTGTTCAATGATTCAATAATTTCTTAAACGTTTCTTATCTCACAGACTTCAATAATGCAATGCAATACATGACCTCCTGTCCCATCATCATATATTCAAGCTCAGGACAACACACATGTCCACACCTTCTCATTCTGCTCTTATTACCTCTCAATCACTTATTTTTATCATTTGTCCCTTTTCTTTTTAGAATCTTAAATCACTTCCAAATTCATGCACAACTCACACAATTTGTCAGCAAATTTTAGAGTAGATAAGTAATATATAAGCAAGCCTTACAAATTTTATAGTTTTTTTATATGTTCAGTAACCCAGCAAAATGATTGGTCTTTCGAAAGAAAGAAGATTGAGTTTATGAGTTTTTTTTTTCAAGTACTTCTTACTTGTATAGTTATCAGAAAGATTTTCTATATAAGATTAAATTGTACTTTGGTTACGAAGACAAACCTAATTGTGAGAAGAAGAATCATCAGAAAGGAACAATACTAATGAGACATAAACTCTAATCCACATACTAACGAGACATAAACTCTAATCTATACATAAGAGATTGACATCATTTAAAATCTAAATCCGATTCTGTGAGGGAAGGATTATTGGAGAGAGACAAAACTAACAAAAAATGAGTCTAATTCACACATAATATATTGACATTATTTTTAATCTAAAATTTTAAGACAATAAATTTATAGGATTGGATAATGATATTTTGACTATTTTTAACCCACCGGTCACTCTTCAATTATCTATTTTAATTTTTTTGGTGGTGTGATGTGATAATTTAAGAGTGATTGGAGTGATAAATTAAAAGTGAGTCGAAATATTATTATCTTATATGATTTTATTCTTACAAGATACTCAACTTTATATTTTTACTTAAAGTGAGACTTATAGTCAAGCTTGAATTTTCAACTATACTTAAAAGACTTTAATTCGAGATTGTTAGCTGAGTTATATAAACTCAAATAAGACAAGTAACTTTATGATTGGAGCAATAGTATAAAGAAGCTTGCATAATAAATCAAAACATGTCATAAATTTTGAGTGGTATGAACAACCCTTTTATATGAATCATGATAAATCACCCACATGGATCTACATGCAAATTCCTTTCCTCCAACTTGGGCTAATCCTCATCACATTCACTAATAAAGTTTATCATTTCTATTTCTGATTTTTGATCTGTGTTTCCTGCTTTACTTGTATCCTCCTTCATCATGTGATCCAAGTTTCACCTCTTTTAATACGACTTGTTTCTTCCATCACCAAATAGTCAGAGACAACTCACAAACCATGCTTCTCCTTTTATAATACTTTTTAATGTCTCTGTTTCTAGCAGATTTGCCCTTAAGATGTGAATGCCAAAACTCAATTTTTCAGTATATATGAAAAACCACATTTAAGATATAACAACACACACTAGTAATTTGTTGTTTAAAGTTTATTTACACTGCATTTTTTATTCACAGAAACTTGTTTTGTAAAGCAATTATGCTCTTCATCTGATTCACATAATTAAAATCTGTAAGTTGTGTCTCACAAGATTAGTAGTACTTTATAGTGAGAGTTGCATACTTCATTTTTAGTTTGATCTAGTGTTTCTGGAAGTTCATCACATGACAGTATGTAACCAAACTGAATCTATTTTCTATTGTTATCCTCTTAAAATTTATTGGATTCTGTGCTGCTTTTGGCTTCTCCAATAAAATTTGACTTTAGTCTTATTTGTTACCTCCACACTCTCCCTCATACTCTCTCTCCTCCTTTATATAAGATATTCCTACAACCATGCTTTGGTTGAAATGAAACTCGAGACTTGTGTGAGAGGTTAGTTTAGTTGTTCCAATACTGGTTTTCTTTAAACTCAGACTTGCCTTAGACTTAGAACAAATCTTTGAAATGGGAAAACTAGGGAGAATGTTGGATACTTTTTGTCTTTCTTTTGGCTCAAACACCTGTTTCTGCATAAACTCCATGGATTTTGAAGATGAGTTTGAGAAAAAGCCTTTGATTGTAAGTGCTAGTGGTGATCATAAACTGAGATTGAAGGATGTAGTAGATGGAAAACAGACATTGGCTTTTCAGCTGAAACCCCAGGTAAGGCCTTTTTTCTTTGTTCCAACTCTTATTCTGAAACTTTAATCTTTAACTGAACTGATAAATGCGTATAATCTCACCTAATATGATAAGAATTTGATGTTGTTGTTGTTGTTGTTGTTGATGATGATGTTGTTCCAGCTCTCTTTTTTAGTCCTTTTTCTCTCTTTTCAATATGAAAAAAGTTTGTATGTTCTTGTTCACAAAATATGCAGATAGTTACATTGAGGGTGTCCATGCATTGCTATGGATGTGCAAAAAAAGTTGAGAAACATATCTCCAAGTTGGAAGGTGAGAATATTAACCTTTTTTTTCTCCCCATATCATAAAGCAGCTTTCTAGAGTAATTCAACTGTCATAAACAAAATGAAGAAAAGAAAATTAACCATCAGTGTAACTATGTAAGCTTTTTGCTTTATCAGTTTATCTTTATTTCCTAAGTTTCATCACAAGCTAAAGCAAATTCTGTCAGATATTGAAGAACAAACACAGTGGGTTACTCAAATGTCCACCACAGGATTCTGGGATAGAGAATATGCTAGCCACTCCTTTTGACAATATCTGCATAAAGCCAACATTATTAATGTTTATTTTCAGTATCTGTGTGTGGTTTTTGTTTTCTTTGAATCTAGTTATGATCATAATATCTGAATCCACTTTCACCTTTAAAACAGGAGTGAGCTCATATAAGGTGGATCTGGAAACAAAAATAGTAGTGGTTATGGGCGATATTCTTCCCTCTGAAGTGTTGCAGAGTGTGTCTAAGGTGAAAAATGCAGAGATTTGGAATTCTCAAGGTGGTAAGCAATAATTTTGGACACAAGAACCATCTTCATCAGATTCATCCAAAAGAAGACATTGAAATAGAATTTAGCAGCTCTAATTTTCTGTGTGTCCTTTCTGGTGTTGTATATATGATATAGTGTATCATGTTAAGACCTGTATCCAATCTCCAGTAATTTTCGTGCAAAGAAGGAAAGTAAAAAAATGTTGCAAACTCTTGTTAAAATGTATGGCATACTTTGTTTCAGAAATATATGTCATACTTTGTGTTCCTACTACGTTCAACAGTCTTGTATCGTTTAGAAGTTGAGGTCTAAGACAATTTAAATATCTCTTTCTATCTTCCGAGACGTATTTATGACGAGTACACACTCCAAAACGGACAATACTTCAAATATACGGTGATCGATAAACTATCGGTCCCCTTAAGACTTCTCACGTCGGGATGATCCTAGAGTATTCAAAGTTTGATTTCACACTTTACATTATTAAAGCAACAAAAATCTATGGTTATTGCTTCAGAATAATTAAAAAGAAGGTCCATTATGCACGAGTTTTATCCCAGTTTGAAACTTCGGATTACTAAACAAAAATGTGTCCCTGGTAGCAAACAAAATAATTGTATCATGGCCACAGACTAAAAGAAGATTAATTGAGTCAGAAGCAAATGTGGTGAACACAGATAAAGCACAGAATGGTTTTCTGACATGCTTAATATAGTCATCACCATTAAATAAATGCATGATTTGGTGTTTTGCCTTCTTGAACAAGCATCACAGTTCCCTCTGTCATTAATCATCAAAAATAAAAAAGAGACAGCAAAACAAATGGAGGAAAAGATAATGCATCTTTTACTTAGAGGTCTGAATTTGTTTGTAGCCTAATGTAGGACATGTGCAAGTTGTTAAGAACACAAGGGACATACATGTTTGATGATGTTTGAGATGTCCAGCTTAACCTTTTGGCCACGTGAATTCAATAAGAAATTAGCTTAAAAAAGTTGTTAATTTTACTTATCAAAGAATTGAGTAACAGGTTACATGCATAACCCAGGTAATGATGAGTTTAATTTTCGTCACGAGATTTCAATTTCTATTAAGCCCGGTTACAGACACGGACATGGAGATACGGCTAAATTAAAAAACATAGGACACGGGACACAACATGCATATACATATTACTTCCAACTTTTTAACTAATAAATTGTCAACTGACACAAAAATGAATCTAATTTATCAATCTAATATCCAAAAAAGTGAAAAGTAGTGATCATATAATATTTTTTTTCTTATTTTCATAATCATAATAGAAACTTATGTGATAAATTTACAAGTTTATAGTTTTTTTAGAAAATCATTAAATTTGTGGTTATTAACATTGTATTGGAGTATCAAAATCATGTTAAAGACAAAAACATATTTTTCAGATTGGACACTTGACTAATACGTGTTATACAGTGTCTGATACGTGTCGGACACGGAACACGTCATTGATAAGGTATGTCGGAGCTTTATAGTTCAATTTTGAACTATGATCATAAGAATAGAAAATAAGTTTCTCACCTTCATATCTTTACATTCTTAATTAGGTTTGATGGAATTAGAAGTTGTAAAGTTAAATTAGTTGGATTGACTTGTTTTTATTTTCTCTTTCATCAACTTGGAAGAACAGGTTAGAATGAGGTCACTTACCGTTGAAAAATTTTCATACTACTATTTATAGGCCGCTTAATCTACCAAAAATATAGAAGAGTTAAAAATATATAATTTTGAAAATGTATATAAAAGAAAATAGTTTTCTGGTTTTTATAAATTATTATCCTTTTCGTCGTCGAGTTAGAGGTTTTTTTCTGATTTTCTGTGTTGTTCATCTTCTGAATCTTTAAAAATATATTAATGTTGATATATTAAAAAATTAATATATCTTAAAATTAATATATTTTTAAAGATACGTGAGAAGGGAGTAATGAAAAAAAATCAATAAAAAATTCAAATTTTATGAGATAGATTTGATATAATCATTCATTTATTTGTCATCATGCGTGTTCGAAATTAGAAGCTGATATTTGCGCATGTTTGGGCCTGGCTCATTTCATAAGCTGGGCCTCTATCAAATTCAGTCGGGCCCAATTTTGAGAACCGAGAAGTCAAAAGACGAAGTCGTTTTTTCCGTTACGTGTTGAAAGATCCTTGCATTGATTCTCGCAAGAAAAATCCTCATATCCAGAGTCTCGTCATTATCGTGACAGATATCAAAATTGACAAATAAAAAAAATATAAAAATAAAAATATCTGTTTCATTTTTCCGTATAGAAGACCAGAGGAAAATTAAATTTTGAATTTTTTTTGAAACGAAACGGAAACGCGATGAATCCCAAAATCCTATTCGTGCTCGCTCTTCTTCTTAATCTCGTGATCAATTCGTTCCAAAACCCTAACCCTAAAACCCCCAAATCAACTCTTTCGCGGGCTCACGTGGAGCTCGTCAGCTACGGATTACCCTCTGGTCTTCTTCCCGCCACAACCGTACTTGGATACGCCGTGAACCGCACCACCGGTGAGTTTACCGTCAAGCTCGGTGGCGCGTGCAAAATCACGCTCCCGCCGGACAACTACGTAGCCACCTACTCCAACACCATCTCCGGGAAAATCGTGCAGGGGAAAATCGCCGAACTTGACGGAATTAGGGTTCGCGCGTTCTTCAAGTGGTGGTCGATCACCGGAATCCGCTCCTCCGGCGACGACATCGTCTTCGAGGTCGGCATGGTCACGGCGAAGTATCCATCGAAGAATTTCGATGATAGCCCCGCTTGCGAGGGTCAACACTCTTCTTCATGAAAAGGTTAGTTCTTTTTTTTTTCCTCCTCAGTTTCATCGTGCATAATATTTACCTTGATTATTAGTTTCACACATATGTAATATTCTTTTATGTTAGAATATGCGAATTTTATGGATAAGCTTTTAACTTCATTTTTAGTTGCTAAAAATAAAGCCTGACCTGACTATTGAGAAATTATTATATAATCTCCGTCTTTCATAGTAGGAGTTCGTGGCTTCACTGATCTTTACATAACATATAATCGAGTTCTTCAGTTCATTGAAAAAAAAAGTTTAATAATACTGAAGTATATGTTGCTTGAAAATTAGTTTCTCGACTTTCAGAATAGTTTCTGGATTTATAATTATGCTTCCTTTTATCTTTTTTTATGATTTGGTTATTCCTTTTATTCGGTGGTTTTTGTTGTTGTAATGTATTGTGAATTTGAATAAAGTTTTGGATGGGGATAGAATGACAGAGAAAGCTCCACTGTTATATGGTTCTTTCATTTTCATGTCTTGAAATATCCCACGATTGCCTTTTTATGTTACAAAAACAAAATGATGACATGTGGCCATGAAAAAAAAAATTAAAAATTTACCTTTTTGGTCTCTGTTATATCATTAGTCTGATTAGTTTCTTGTAGTGGATGTGCTCATTAGATATGCAAGCAGACATTGCCCTTTTCTGGGTTTTAGTGTAGTTTATGGGATATATACATATATAGTTTTCAAATGTCATCATTAAGTTTTGGAGAATATTGGTAATGTAATTGGGTCATGTTAATATGATTATAAGCATAACAGTTATTGTTAATGATTTTACTTGGTGTGTAAGATTTGACTATTTTTTTATGGACTGGGTCCTCCTGCCAACTGTGTTTTATCTTTTCTTCCACGTGAAGATCCATGGTGAGGTTTTTGCTAAGGCTGGCAAAAGCTATTGTGGTGTAATTAGTTCATATCAGACTTTGAAACAATTCTACCTTTTTACTGTTTTTACTTTTCACAATACTGTTGTCACCCTCAAAATTATAAAAGTTCCTGCTTGAACATGTCTGGTACTGTATCAAATGTAGAAAATTTGAATTTGAATTTTTTTATAAAATTTTGGTATATTGCCAATTTGTTTATAATTGTTTATATTCTATTCTCATTAGACAACTTGCAAAAGAGATTCTAGCAATTAGGTGGTTGGTTCTGAGCCTGATATCTAATAGCTTTCTATTGGCAGTGGCAAATGGTTACTGAATCTGTCAACAGCATCTTTTTGTTGACCACCATTCAGATACTGTTTTGGTCTTGTTTCATTGCTAGCCCACAATTTGTTTTGAGATACTGTTTCCATCTTTCCATCTCTACAATAGCTGTCTTCATTCAGGCATTGGTACCATTAATTCTCCCATTGAACAGTTTGCATTGGTTTTAACATTTACAAACTGTTGGGATATTTCTACATCTTAAATTTGTTTGGTTGCAGATTATTCTGCTATATCATTTAGAAACTGACATTGCTTATGGTTTATGATTCAATTACTGACTTGTTTACATAGTTAGGTTCACTTAATTAGCGACTATTACTTCAGATTTTGTTTGGCTCTGAAGTATTCTTTGCATTTCCTTGATTTTCATAGATCCGTTGTTGTGTTTCTCAGTGTCTTGCTTTAAGTCTCTGGTTCTTGTTCATGTTTTGACCATTGAACGTCTAAATATTAGCTTTGATGTGACTTGTAAATATTATTTGTTTCTTTTTATTTTGGTTTGTGAGATGTCAGGTTTTTGTGTCACGAAATCTTGTTGGTATATCTTCTTTTTAGGTACATTGATGAAACAGGTTGTTCTTAAGTTGACTTATGAATGATACTATAGTTGATAGTTACTTTCTTATATCCTCTTTATTTTTTTTATATCTTATCTTCCTTTATCTTCCTTTATGCATGCAGGGTATTGGCTACTTATTCTGAGTCTTGGTGTGTTATGTAATGGTGTCCACTAAGTGCAGATAATTTAAAGTCACTGCTGTTATGTGTAATATTACAAAGCTTGTAATACTTTTTACATAGTCATATTTATGCTGCAACGAATCTACTTTAATTTCACTTGATGGTCACAATACTCCTTCGACTCTTGAATAAGGCCACTTTCTACGTTTCATGTTCAATATTCTCTGCTATCCAATCTCTTTTCTTGCACTGTAAATTAGTTTAATCTTATTTTAAATACAAGTTTATACAAGTTTATGAAATTGATGAAGTTTTTTTTAGTGTATATGATTGAATGATATGATGCTGCTCTGCAAATTTATACCGTCAATGTATTTTAGTTCAATTTTCAACTAATAGTTTATTTGTTAATATGGTGCAAGGGAGTCTAAGAGATTTATGATGAAAAGTTTTTTTTTCTTTCTCTTTTTAGGATTGAATCAAGCAGCTTGTATATGACATTTTTTATAAGCTAATGAAAATTCTGCTTTGAAGTTCTAAAAAAATTAGTATGTCAACTCTAATGACACCATTTTATCTTAATATAAATGTGATTGATAAATTAGTTGATGATACAAAATATAAAGATACGATTAGGTTTCTTTTATATTTAAATGCAGGTAGGTTTGGTATTAGTGGTTGAATTTATAGATGATATTCTTATTTTTTTTCTTTTTGTGATAATAAAATTGATATTCGAATGGCAAAATCGAAAATTTTATTCAATATTTCTGATTAATAGAGTGGAAAATTAGTCTATTTTTCTAAATTACTATTTTAGAGAAATCACTTTTGTTAAATATATTCAATTTAAATAAAATTTGAATATAATTAAAATTTTATCCTTTATATTTTATACGTATGATCATATGTAATACTGTACCATCCGATTAAAAATGAATATAATATAATTAACGTTTATTTTTTAAAACTAATATTTATTCGTCTTTTTAATAATTGGGATTTCAATTAAAGTCAAATTCAAAATCAAAAATATTTTCTGTTCTACCCTTCATTTTCTTAATTAGATGAAATTCAATTAAAATAAAAGTCAATATATATATATATATATATATATATATACTTTTATAAAAAGAAAAATGTACCGTCATATTATAATTTAATAATTTACAAGTTTATAAATTTTTTTAATCTTAATCATAATTGCGATTTTTTTTTAAGGACCTTAAGCATGACTCTTCCATATTTATTGACTTTGAATCATATGGTAATAATAAATCAATTACACTGTGTGAATGATTATCTCTGAAATGATTTATTTAGTAGAACGAAATTAATAATAACATGAGACTCAAAAGACAACAGTAGTTTTTTTTTTTTTTTTTTTTGTGATTTGATAACAGCTGCATTCTTAACTTCACATTGGTAATGCTGTGGCAATAATCACGGGATCGCTTTTAATTTTAAAACTTTAATTTCTAACTAATCATCATACTAATTTCTTTCTAAAAACGTTCAAAAAATCATATCCTATATCTCTTAAATACTTTTTTTTCAAGGTAAATGAGAATTCAAATCCATTTTTCTTTATTTTTTGATCATAAATGAAAGAAGATAACGAGTTATGTGATGAACCAAACATCACTTTTTGTCTTCAACAACTGTACGCATGGAAAATAAAATAAAGCTTAATTAGTTTGATGATATCTACTTTTGTTTAAATGTATCAGTTTGATATTTGTTTGTAAAAATATGTTAATCTAGTCTCAATTCTTGAAAAAATGCCTTAATCAAGTCTCTTTCAGACAAAAATTACTAAAGTCGTTAGCTTCATTCATGATTTTTACTACTAAATTTTAATATAAATATCAATATTTAATTTTGTAAGTCATTTTTAATATCAATACGATTAATAATATTAATATTTTTTTACTGAAAATGACATAATTGAAATTTAATTAACATATTTTTAAGAAAAAATATTAATCTAACAAGTCTAAATAAAAGTTGATACCAACTAATTAAACTTAATAATAATAAAGTGAAAAAGAATAAATAGGTAATAATAATTAATAAAAAAATGGATAATGTTATTCTCACGCGCAGTTGATAGGATGAAGAATTGAGGTAGCAATCACATCAGAAAACACTGCTTAACGTAGCTTTTCCTCTGCTTCTGCAGCTGCCCTAAGGCCCCACTATTCACCTATTCACTCCTATTTTTTCATTACTTATATTCTTTTTTATATTTAATTAATCGTGTTTATATGTTATTATTAAATGTTTATGTATTATACCTACGATTTATCTAGTGAAAAATCTCTTTAATATTTTGTAGGAGCATGATTAGGATGCTACTGTATGATCAAGTGAATAGAAAATAAATTGATGAGAAAAAAGTTACATTTAATTAATCAACATTTTATACCCTGTCAGTGCTTTTTTTTACCCTTTTCATTTTTAGTCTGATTTTCATGTACGGTATATACACATATGTGAATTTTACACGACAGAAGTTTAAATTAATTAAATATTTTAAAAGTGCAAACTCTAAAACAATTTATCTAAATAAATAAATTTATTGATGCAATAAATTGTGATTAAATATTATAAAAATAATTGTATTTTCATTTACATAATGTTTTTTTATCACTGGAAAATGAAGATGATAAATCTTCTAATACTTATTATTCGTTTAGATTAAGGAGAAAAAAAAAAAGAAATTGATGTTGTTTAGATTAAAACAAAATAAATGAGTGAAAAGTGTGTAATGTAATAATGAGTCAATTCCTCTCAATTTTTGTCTAACCCGACTTGAATTTTCAGATATATAGACTTTTTTTGTCTTAACCCATAAGCAATTTCACAATTGAGACAGAATTGAACAAACATAACAAAAATTAGAATTAAATTGAATAAAATTAACAAAAAATAAGAAAAATTTGAATATAAGTCATGAGATAGTATCACATATTACAATGCTGGCTTGACACATAAACATCATTTTTTAAATTTAAAAAAATTACAGAATGACACATGACGGTTAATCTTTCATTAACGATTTAATCAGCATCTGAAAAAAAAATTAATCACAAATTACAGAAATTAAGACCATTTTAAATATTTAAAAAAATAAGATCAAACAAAACAAAACTCACACAAATTAAGATAAAAATGTATTTAAAGGAAAAACACTACCCAACCAATTGTTAAAATCATAAATATTCTCAAAGTTAGTGGTGCACTCATAATTTTCAGAAGAAATCCAAAATAGTCCTTTTAACTACATCGATATGATTGATTATTGATTTGTTGTATAGAAGAAAACATCACATTAAAGCATAGCACGTGGGTTTGGAACTCATTGACAAGTTAAAGGTCATTCATAGCACGTAGAAATTATAATTAGCTTCTTAAAATCATATTTAATACGAAAAATTACTTCTAAAAATTTGTATAATCAAACACATTAACAGCGATTTTACGTTAAAGGAAAACATATTATTTTCTAAATAAGTATTTAATTCAATTTCTACATAGAATTTGCACAAACAAATATCCTAATCCAGATTCCTCTTGTGGACATTAAAAAATATATTATATTGATATTTTAAATATTTTTTTAATATATTTTAAAATATTAAAATTAGTGATAATTAATGTATTAAAAAAATACAGTAGAAAAATAATACAGAAAAAAATCATAAAGAATCCAAATTCCAATATCCACTCAATCATTTAATTTTATAAAATAATATTTTACCCATATTTTTCAAGTAAAGATGTAAAATTAACTATCTCCGTATCTTTGGCACACCTGAGTTATCACACTTAATGTGTTCGTATAATAATAAAATACTTATACACCGTTAGAGTAAGTATGAAGTATTATTGTACTCACAGAAAAAATATCCTTTAAAATTTATGTTCATATGAAATATGTTACAAAATAAACATATAATAATAATAATAATATATTATTTAACTAAATTAACTATATATTTTATTAGTTACATGATATAAAAAAATATTTATAATATGAATATATCATATAATTAAACTACTTGTATGTTTTGTATATTTTGTTAATATTATTAATATATGAAAACTGAACCAATATATATTAATATTATTTAACTACTTTATATCAAAGCTAAATGAATCTTTATTGCGCCATATTCTTGAGTAAGTTAGGTATTGAATATTTTTTTACATTTAGTATAATTGAATTATTTTTTCGCCTTGCACTCTTTCCCTTTTTAAGTCTTTAAAGTAAATTTATTTTCACATAGTCAAACTCAAGATTCTTAATTAAGGTGGAACAGTCCACGGAAATCTAAAGTAAGTTTGACCTAATGCGTTTATTGATGAAAAAAGATCTTTTATTCATTGTCAATATTACGATATACTTTTTGTATAAATAAAATAAATATTAACATGCATATAAAAAAAGAAAACTACAAAGCTTATAAACTTTACCTAAAATAATTTCGCAACGTTCTATTTATTATTTCAACCTATTCAGTTTATTAAACATTTATTTTTCCAAGGAAGAACTTTAAATATTATTTACATCAACTCAAAATTAATTTAATTGAAAATAATTTGTGCTAGGTTGAGTAGGTTATTGTTATTGAGTTCAAATCTTTTGGGTGAAAAGTACAGCTGATGGAGATTACGTAAAACTAAAGCCAAAACAGTTGCAAAACACGCACTTTTATATTTTTCAACCAAAACATAGGGATATTATTGTCCATACACCTATTTTTCAAACAAATCATAGGGGTTCAAAGTTTCATGTTTTTATTATTTTTAATTTCTTTTTACTAAACACGTCACATTTACAAGGATTAAATTAACTATATTTTATATACGACTTTTGTTGTTCTTGAAATCATATATATGTTAACGTTACACTCATTAAATTAAAAATATATATTGCAAGAATGGATCACTTACTTTTGAAATTTGACTCATTTTAAGTAATTTGACTTATTTATTATGTTATACCGAAAATATTTATTTGACCTAACTCATTATGAGGGGATTGTCTACATTTTAAAACAAAAAATAAACTATTTTTTTATATTTTTTATATTTAACTAATCATAATATATAAAAATTAATACTATATAATTCAGAATTAGATATTTCATATTATTTGCGCGAATTAAGTAATTTAAAATATCATATTAACTTAACTTAAAACACTTTATTTATTTTGACATTATTTTTTCTATCAATTATAATCTTTTGAAATTTTCATATAATACATAATAATTTAAGAAGCTTAATATTACCTTTTAAAACTCGATTGACTCGTTTTGTAAATAGGTCTATCCGACCTCATTCATTAATCATGTGTTATATTGAAAACATTAGTTTAATTAAACCGAGTTTAAACATACTTAAATTTAAGTAGTTATTTTCAAAAGAAAAAAATATCATTTTTATATATAACAAAATATAACACATACAGATTAATACTCTATAACTAAAAATTAAAGATTTCAAAACTTATTTCTCAATATTCTATACACTTTAAAAGCTACAAATTTTAAACTTACTTTCGTAACTAAATAATAGGTTGTTGACATCTAATGTTTTAATTTATTATTAAATACTTTATTTTTACCAACTTAACTGAAATTCATGTTTTGAAATTATTATAAAATAAAAAAAAAACATATTTTCCGATCTATTAACAAATATATGAGTATGACCTCTGGATAAAGCAAATACATTTATCACAACTTTCATCCAATAATGTACTCTTTTTACATTTCATTGATAATTTCGTATATTCCAATTAAAAAATACGATGAATAATAGTTTTCTCTAAAATAATAATATTTCTCCAAAACCAAATAAGAAGGAAAAAGAGATTGGGAAAAACAGCAGCAGCAGCAGCTGACCTGACTACACTATCCGTACGCATGCATCCCCCGAAACCGAACCGTTCAAACTACCGCCATCCCACGCGCCCTTCTCGCGCGTCACTTCCCCCTCCTCAAAACGTGAAAGGCTCGTACAAAACCAACCTCTTCTCCTTCTTCTTCTCTCTCTATCACAACGCAAACTAACAACAACAACAACCACCACCCACAACGTTTGTGTCTGGTTGTGTTGTGTTGTTGGGGATTCTTCATGGCAACAAACCCTTGATTCCTCTCCCCATTCTCTGCCGAGGTCAGTGGTTAAACCTCTTTTCTTTCTTTCTTTTTTTCTTTTTTCTCTTTCTTTCTTCGATTCGTTTTTCTACGCAGATTCGTTCTCGTTTTCCCCCTTCCTCGCTTCCTTTTCCTACCTTCACGTTCGCCTCGTGATTCTCGCGTTAATTTCCGCTTTTGTTCTTTCTAATTTTCCTTATTTCATTTTTTAAAATTAAACAAAAATAATAATATGGAGACTCTCTTCGATTTTTTTTTCTCCTTTCGTTAATGCACCGTGCGCAATGCGTATTGGGAAAACGGTTAAATCGTGATTTGTTTGTTGCGCTTTCTCTTCGGCTTCTCTTTCTCATTTATTTTTTCTCTATATTGTTTCGTTTCTTTTGAAATGTATTTAAGTCAATGACACTAATAGTAATAATATTAATGGGTTCGTATTTTCTAGCTGTTGAATGTTGATTGGAGTTGAATCATTTCCATGAGGAAACGTGGATTGGAGTCAAATGAGCAAGATAATACAGCTGTATTTGGAGTTTGATTTTTTTTTTTTTAAATTTTTAATTTGAGAGATATATATTTTTTAACTTTAATGGTTGGTGTCATGTACTTTTAGTTTGTCGTTCTGAATGCGTTTGTTTATAATGTTTAAGTCAGGAGCTGTGTTCTGAAACCCTGGTGTATTTGAAACATGGTCACTCTCTTCCGTGGGAAATTACCATTTTCTTATTTCATTGAGGTAAATGATAAATAAGATGAGCTATCAAGAATAAGTTTTTTTTTTTTTAAGTGTTTGTTTTTATAATTTTTTTTTTTTTTTTTTTTATTGTTTTTTTGTGGTTTTTTTTTTTTTAAGAAACTTTGGATTTGTGCTTTAACTAGTGTTTGTTAGCTTTCTTTAGTGTGATGCAGCTTAGACATTACTAAAATTTTTCATTTTTCTGTTCAAACGGGAATTTAATGGATTGACGACATTCATTTGCTTTTCACAATAACATAAGCAACCTTTTAATCCATTTTTTTCTCTGTTTGTCAGAGAAGGGCCATTCTACTATAGTGTTGGACGGTTACAGAATGGATCTAGAAGACAAGTTCCTTGCTAAAGGTGTGTTTTTGAGCTTCTTTTTGAGTTTGTTCTCTCAGTAGTTACAAAATGTAACATTCTGTTGTGCTTTTAATTTAATATTGTCTTGCTGGGGGAGCTAGGGCTAGTGTATTTTTCTCATCCATTGACACGATTTAAAAAGTGAAGGATGCATGCTGTGTGATTTATCTAATGACTGTGTTATTTTACGTGTTTTACCTCTGACAAACACGCTGTTACATGTTTCAACACATCTACTAATGTTTATGCACAGTTTCAGTCCACTGTTAGGTTTAAATATTGAAAGTGGTTTATTTTGGAAGGCGTTTTGTTACTTGATCATTTTCTAGCCCAATGGTTTGTTGCCTCATTACTGTGTTAGTGCCTAACTGCTTCATCAACATATTTTTTCCTTCTTTGTTGGCTAATCCCTAACTTGACATTTGTTTGACTCATTTGATGTCATGATGTACCTTGTAAATATATATATGTATATGCTTGAGGTTTTATCTGTTGCTTGGCTACTTTCTTAGAGTCAAGGGATCAATGTTATATCAGAATCTCAGATTTAATAAAGGCTGAACACATATGGTTAAAATCTAGTATTTTTTTCTATATTTCCTCTGTATGGCATAGTTTTGGAAAGTGATTGTGGCTATGGGCCGCAACGTAGCATAAAGTTAATCTAGTTCCTATTCTTCCTCTTATTTTTTAATTGGAATTATGTTATTATGCTAAATAAACAATATGAGGAAGTGTTAAAATTTGAGATACCTTATTAAGGATATTAATAATGAAAAATCATGTGGCGTAGGATGTACTAAAATTTTCAGGAATGGTAAGGCTATGAAAATTGTCTACAAAATCAATCTGGGATTTCTTTTTAAGTGGATGTTTATTCTGAATATTCCTATTATGTTTATTCACAATATGAATGCCTATTATTTTTTCCCTTTAAATCTTTGGGATATGAATTTTGATGTACCAATCATGTTCTGTTTTTGTCATATGAAATGAAATTATGAATATTAATAAGCATTAATGTGAGTTTCTGCTATAGATAGAGTATAATTAGACAGGATTGAAGTACATGTAATCCTCCGAATTAAAACATAAACTGCAGAATTTAATGGTATTATAAATGCTAAGAATTGGGTGTGATTATTGGATTTAGTCCTTCTTGTGTAAATAACTCCTCAAAAGACGATTCTTTTGTCCACATTGTCTTGTCAGTTACCAAACTAATTTATTTGGGAATTAAAAGTTTGGCTGTAAGTACTTTTGATATTTCTGTGCCAATTATCGCTAGGAAGAACCTTCCTAATCAGTCTACAGAAGTTGCTTCGTTAAAATGCATTCCACTTGAGTAATACTTTATCAATTATCCAAACGTGCACTTGGCATTTTAAATTTTAAGTAAGATTACAATTGAGTTGAACTGGCAGTGTGTCTGGTATATGACTATACTACAATATTATTTATATCTACTCATGTCTATCCTGACAAGACCTTTTATAGCAAATTTCGCTGAAAACTTCCATTGGATAATCGATTTTTTTAATTTAGGTCACGGCCATAATATTTCACATTAATCTGAAATTGGTTTGATTTGTAAATATTCACTGGAAAATATTGAAGATGAGCATACGATATTCTTTTTAAGCTAAGAAAATATTACCTCTTCTGTCCCTAGTTGTAAGATAAATTAGAAGTGGTTTCCTTTTGTAAGACCCAATTAAAAAACAGGGAGTGGTTGTACCAGGAAACTATTAGGAGAGACAGAAATATTAATGAGAAGGGTAGTTTTGGAGATAAAATATAAATTTTTGGAAAAATTTATTACTATCTACTAAACCACTTTCTTAATCTTGATGAAAGAGGTAATTGTTTATAAATAGGAATGAGGGAGTAATTTTAGTTATGTATGTATTAAGGACCAAAATTTCTAATATCAGCCAAGAAAGATCAAGATGATTAAGTACACTTAAATGGTTGGATTGAAGAAGAATACATTCCTTAAAAGTATTTTGAATGGTGCCCATGAATCAAGATCTGCACTTGTATTAATTGAGATGTGCATAATAAATTAGAAATTAAAGCTTTAGGTCTTTCTCCTTTGCCTGCATAATCTACTCTATATAAAGGGTTATTCCAAACTATAGCTGTCGCGCAATACACTTGGACTCCCTTCCAGGATTTGCTACACTGTATGTAGATGCTCCTGTAGTGTCAACTCTGTCAGGATATCTCTTTACTTTTTCTGTTTTCTGTAGTAGGGAGGATCTGGTGCTTATGAGGTATTTACTTTCTCATTTTCAATTGTTCCTTTTGTATTTTCTCTATTTAGTCTTTTAGGTATTTTAAGGATGAGAATGCCTGATGTGTGTATATAATTATGTGTCATCATGTCCTTATTGTGTATTGTCAAACTTTTGGTGTAAATATCCTTATTGTTTGGAATATAGGTTGGAGATTGTTCTATACTTTTAACTTATTCAGGGTAGCTCACTTTTGTCACTCCTATTTATTCAAAGATAAATTGTGCATTTCAGCCAGAGGAAATCAATTCCAAGTTTTCTATTTGGTCGTTGATCATCTTGAACTGAAATCACTTTTTTTGGTGTTTGTCTATTTCTCTTGAATGCTTAATTCATTTACTGATTTAGTATTGTATTAGTATCTGCTTATAATTTTGACATTGATGTTTACATATTTTTATTGCTTTTTTGGAAGTGGAAAGTAGTAATGAATTTGAATTGATTCTATCCATTCAAGGAGAAATGCTTTCAAAACAATTATTGTGTTCTAATTTGGACGATCCTTCTTGATCACATGATAAGATTTAGTTTAAAATGCAAGAGTCAAAACAGATTTATGTGGCATTATTTGGAAAATTGTGCTAATGCTTTTGAATATTCTTGGATTTGGCATGTGAATTGATGGATTTCTCCTGCATCAACTCTTCTTGGGTTTTTGTTTTTATATTGTTCACACAATTAGTTCTTCATTTTTGCTAGTTGAGTTCATGTGAGTTGAGTTGATCTGTTTGTACATTTTTGTCTTCTTTCTGTTTCTTGGTTTCCATATGTGATGTACTGTTTTGAACAATTTATTTAGTTTCTTCCGTTGAATTAAAGTAGAGATGGTTCAATTGCAGGTTCTCTTGGTACTGCTGATTGATGCATGCATGACAACTAGGTAGAAACATAACTTGATGTGTTTAGCCCTAGTTGCTGGATTTCTAACTCTTAAACTTATGAATGATGTTGAAATGAAGCTTAGGAGTGGGGAGCTAAAGTAGATATTGGTGTTCCAATAATGATTGGGATATACTATATATACCAAGGGTAGCAACATGCTCGGATATTATGTTAAATATAAACGATTGGGGCATGATTGGGATATACTATATATACCAAGGGTAGCAACATGCCACAACGGTCTTTCCTTCACTAATTGCTTATGGCAGTTGGCCAAAGAGTTCCATTTAGCAGCCATGGTGGCTGGCTCCATTTAACAGCACTGCTTTCTTATGTTTATGATTATGAATTTAAGTGTTATTATTACCATTTTTTCTCTCACTTTATAATGTGCATATATATGATATAAATTTTCTGAATCTTGAAGAACCTTATGCTGTGTTACAATTCCATGATATGCTATTTTGTTTCCCCTTTCTGAGTGCATAAAGTCCTGATTGACTACCTTGGTCTGAACGATGTAGTCAATCATGAATGGTTGAAGTTCTTGCTTCGTGATTAGCCTTTTATTCATGTCTTTGGTGCAAGTGGAACCTATGTATAGTTTACTATCTATTGCATTTGTTATTTCTCTGGATTAATCTGTTATTGTTGTTATTTCTATTCAGTTAATCAACATCTATACAGGAGTGTAGGTTTTGCTGTTTCCTCTAGTCAGATTTTCCTTCTATTTCCACTAGACTTATTTTGTATCTGTTTTCTTTTTCGGTCCAGTTTCTGGTATTCAAAGCCTTTCATCTAGTGCTCAAAGTACTCCTGAAAAAAATGGTCATTCAGATGATGCTTCAAGAAGTTCAGAACTTCTTCAAGAGTTCCTAAAACCTGGTCTTAAGAAGGAACTTCTACGAACTTGCGTTGATAAGGACAAAAAGAACATTTCTTCAAAAAGCAGGATGACTGAAACTAAGTCAACGAGTAAGAATGTCAAGAAGCAGGACTCAAAAAAAGTTTCTGGTGTCAGCAATCAGTCTTCTAGGAAGCAACATCGCAAAGGAGAAAACCCTGTGCGGTTTGTACCAGTTCCTGACCCACCTAGTGATTTTGGACATTCAAACTCCTGGATCTGTAAGAATTCTGCTTGTCGAGCAGTTCTCTCTAAAGATGACACATTTTGTAGAAGGTGCTCTTGCTGTATTTGCCACCTTTTTGATGATAACAAGGATCCCAGCCTTTGGTTGGTATGCACATGTGAATCTGCTCAAGGGGACTCCTGTGGATTGTCTTGCCATATTGAGTGTGCTCTTCAACATGAAAAAGTTGGAGTTGTTGATCATGGACAACTGATGCAATTAGATGGTGGATATTGTTGTGCATCCTGCGGTAAAGTTACTGGGATACTTGGGTGAGTAATCTTCTTTACTTTCCTACCTATTGGTATTTACTCCGTTCCTTTTATCAAATATCAAATGAAGCTTCGATTAATCTTTTCAAATTTCTTATGCTGTGAAATATCAAACATGCATCAGCCTGTATTGTATTTATAACTATATATTCCATGTTTATTTTGTCTGTTGCACATCATTCACATAGACATACTTACAACAATGAAGCAAACTTTAACTCCTACAGTTGTTATCAAATACGCTTTCTCAGTACTTTTAATTTGGTTGTGAAATAGAATATTGTACTGTATAAAACATTTAAACCATTTTCTATATGCGTTAGTGACTAAACTTTTAGCCTACGTTGGTTAAATTGGTGACTCACGTTAAATGGTGGCAGATGTTGGAAGAAGCAGCTAAGCATAGCAAAAGATGCTCGACGAGTAGATGTACTATGTTTCAGGATATATTTGAGCTACAGGCTTTTGGATGGTACTTCAAGATTTAAAGAATTGCATGAAATGGTAAAAGAAGCAAAGGCTAAACTGGAAACTGAAGTTGGTCCAGTTAATGGGGTTTCTGCCAAAATGGCACGAGGGATTGTCAGCAGACTCCCTATTGCTAGTGATGTCCAAAAACTCTGCTCTCTTGCTATTGAGAAAGCTGATGAATGGTTGGCCACTGTTCCCAATGTAAATCCAGAATCCAGAGGTTGGTACTATTCTTTTTGTCTGCCTATCAATTTGATTTATACATGGTGTATGATGAAGTTATTAATCTTGCAGAGGGTTCACTTCCCGCTGCCTGCAAGGTTGTGTTTGAAGAGGTGACGGCCTCCTCAGTCAAAATAATTTTATTTGAAATGTCAAATGCATCTTCTGGGGACGTTAAGGGATACAAGCTATGGTATTACAAGAGCAGGGAGGAATCACACACTAAAGATCCTGTTTGTGTTTTTCCCAAATCTCAGAGAAGGATTTTGTTATCCAACCTCCAACCTTGCACGGAATATACTTTTCGGATTGTATCTTTTACTGATACAGGTGACCTGGGTCACTCTGAGACCAAGTGTTTCACCAAGAGCGTTGAGATATTGGAAAAGAATTCATCTTCCTCAGTGGCTGTGAATCAGAAAAAGAACCTTCAAGCTGAATGCAATTCTTCTGGCTCCAAATTGGAGCCCAATCCCTCATCTGCAGACTCTGGATTTAAGGTTCGAGACCTTGGGAAAATCTTGCATCTTTCTTGGGCTCAAGAACAAGGTAGCTTTGAGGGGTTTTGCTGTGCTGACAAGAGAAATTGCTGTGGGCAGAGTGAAGCTATCAAGCCTAGCAAACCACAAGAGCAGTTGCCTTCAGTTTCACGCGATCTCGATCTAAATGTTGTTTCGGTGCCTGATTTAAACGAAGAGCTGACACCTCCGTTTGAGTCTTCCAGGGATGAAGATAATGGCTGTACCTTGCAGCAGGCTGTTGAGGCTGATGATGATGCTGCTTCTCATGATTTAGACAAAAATTTAGCAAGATCACATGGTAGTGGTGGTTCTCAGACATGGAACCATGGACAAACCGGAGAAGTTCCGGCCGTTGATTCACGCGGAGACGCAAGCAGGAAAAGGAAAGCTAGCGCAAATGAAGAGACACATGATTGTGACAGCACTTTGATAAATGGCTCTCCTCTACGCCCTTCTGATGGTCCATTCTCTTTAGATGAAAACTTTGAGTATTGTGTGAAAGTAATTCGCTGGCTAGAATGCCAGGGTCATATCAAGCAGGAGTTTAGGTTGAAATTGCTGACATGGTTTAGTTTGAGGTCGACAGAGCAAGAACGAAGGGTGGTAAATACTTTCATTCAAACTCTGATTGATGATCCTAGTAGTTTGGCAGGGCAACTAGTTGACTCATTTTCTGATATTATATCCAACAAGAGGCCAAGAAATGGGTTCTGCAACAAGACTGTGACATCAAGTTAAGCCTTTGAAATCCTGTTCCACGAGATCCTTAAATGCTTCAAGACTATCACCATTTCAAATCACCCTGATTGTTTCTGCCTTGTACATGCATTTTTTATTACTCACCGTGATTCATTTTATTGGGACAAGTTTTTGTCCTGCTAAAAGGATTTGCATTGCATTGATGATTTGCGCAGACAGTAACTCATTCATCCTTGAAGTGAAGAAGGATCTTTGGACATCAAGTTCAAGTCTCAGGATGTTGAAGGCGATTTGCTATTTACTAAATTTCTGCAATTATTTATCAATTTGAATTTAGTCACAGTAGATCATTATTAGTGTTGAACTCTCTTCTCATTACTTCATTTGACAAGCAAAACAAACACTGTGATGGCTGATTTATTCATCCCGTCATTCTTTTGTTATCTTATCTTTGATGTTTTTATGTTTATCTTCATGTGGGTCTGTATTATGTAACCCAAGTGCTCATGCACTCTTTTTCTTAGTTGTTATCGTAGCGTGTTATAGGTCTGAAGCCACCATGAATAGTGAATTAAAAACTAAGCTGTTGACACAGTAGATAACACTGTAGTTGTATCGTGCTTGACACTATGTTAAAATTAAGGAAATGCTTCTAATGTTGTTGCAATTTCTTCTCTTTTAATTGAAACTTGAGGATACAAAATTAAGGAAATGTTTCTAATGTTTTCTAAAGAAAAAGAAAATGAATCCTATTTTTCCTTGAACTTGTTTTTCTAAAATGCACACCATGAAATGCATTTTTCAACATTTAAAATTTGTCTACAATAATTGTTCAAATTTTCTATGCCATTTATCTTATTACAAAATGGTCCACCCTTTTGGTTGACGGATAATTTTTTTTTTTGATGATTTTAGTATTTACTTGTTTAACTGATAATTAACAAACCTTGTTTAATTTGTATGATTGTCTAAATTTCTTAATTTTTTGATAAATAGTTCACATCTATAACAATTTAAAATAGACAATTGATTGAAATATTGTATTTACCTACTATTTTACATCAAAAGTCTGAGCTTTTTGTGAAATTATTATCAATGGCAACAACTCAAACAATTTCAGAATATAAAATCTAAAAAAAGTTTGTGGTTTAGATTAAATTGGTTTTCACATGAAAACATGATTGCCCTGTTCAGTTTTATTAAGAAAACAAGAACAAAAACAAAAATATTTTTTTAATATGCACAAAACAATAGTATTTATTAGGCAGCAGGAAAAGTGATTTTCCTTCAAACTAAAAAAGGGTTAAATATGTTTTTGGTCCCTCAAGTTTGAGCGAAATTTGGGTTTAGTCCCTCATCAAAACTTTTGACCAATTTAGTCCTTCATCTTCCAAAATGCGTGAATTTAGTCCTTTTAACCAAATTTTGTTAAGTTTATCTGACATTTCAAACGCATTTCATGATAGTATTTAAATTATTTATACTGTTTGACACATTTTTGCTTCAATGTTAACTTAAATACTATCATGAAATGCGTTTGAAATGTCAGATAAACTTAACAAAATTTGGTTAAAAGGACTAAATTTACGCATTTTGAAAGATAAAGGATTAAATTGGTCAAAAGTTTTGATGAGGGACTAATTCCAAATTTCGCTGAAACTTGAGGGACCAAAAACATATTTAACCCAACTAAAAAATGACTGAATTATTAGACAATATTCATTGTTTTGCATTGAATAGTCTTTAAAAATTCAAATAAGAAACTGATACATACTAAAATAAACCATGACATACATCTTCGCACCTACAAATAATGATAATAATAATTTAATAAAACTAAATGTATATTCGTTGTCAATATTGACTGATTTTGTTGGTGTTGTCTTCGGCTAAACATTAAAAATATGTGATATTTTAAATATCTTTTTAATATATTTTAAAACGTCAAAATTAATGATGATCAGTGTATTATAAAGATACAGTAAAAAAAAAAAAAAGCAGATAATCCAAATTCGACTGGAATACCATGGTAAAAGAAATGTATAGATTGAAAATTCTCTTTGAACATTCTACTGTGAAATTGTGTAACAGCCGTTATCTATGAAATTTAGTAACTGCTCTTATTATTAGTTTTAATTAAATTATTATAAGGAATAAGTGAAGAAGGAGGTTAAAGGTGGTTATTCTTTCTTGTTTTTTCTTACACATTTTCACATTCCTGTGTGAGGTTTTAACCATTTATCAGTTAAGAGCGAGTGACAGTGAATTGAATCTGATAATGTTTTTAATTTTTATTATATATACAAGCACACAATAAAAAATGCAAGACAAAATGTTCTCTGTTACATATTTTCAAATTGAATTTAAATTTCAATCAATTTCATGTAGCTGTTGCAAACCGAAATCACCATGCAATTATGTATCATGTTTGATAACTGACAACTTCTTCTTTTGTTGGCCTTCTTCACCAAACCTTCACTTTTCTTTATATGTTCTCACATCCTGAAATATTGAGGGAACATATTATTTGAGTTCTTCATTATTCAACAGTTTGTGAGTGTAAGTTTCTTCTTTGATCCTATGTGATATTTGTTCATGTTGTATAAGTGTTTGTGATTGATTTTATTGCATTCTGTCTTCACTTTTGCAGAGTAAACAATGGCAACCCAAAATCAAAACCAGCAACAACAGAAGAAGAACAAAGAGGATTTCTCTCTGAAGGTGACAACTCCAAACATCAATGCCGGAAGAGTGATCAGTGGTGACAGACTCCCCACTGCATTCGACCTGGTTGAGAAAATGCAGTTTCTGTTTGCGAGGGTGGTGAAGGCCAAACGTTTATGTGCATGTCAACCTTGCAACCCTTATGTGAAAGTGAACCTTGGAAGCTTTACAGGAACAACAAGATGCTTGGAGAAAACCACAACTCCGGAATGGAACCATGTCTTTGCTTTTTCCAGGGAAAGGATTCAAGTGCCTGTTCTGGAAGTTGTGGTTTGGAACAAGAAATGTTGTGACCCTGATGAGTTATTGGGTAGTGTTGGATTCACAATTTCTGATGTTCCCATGAGGGTCCCTCCTGATAGCCCCCTGGCACCACAGTGGTACAAGCTTGAGGATCAGAAAAGGGTGAAGCTTGATGTAGAGTTGATGTTGTCTGTTTGGATGGGAACTCAAGCAGATGAAGCTTTTCCTGAGGCTTGGCATTCAGATGCAACAGAGACTTGTGGTGAAAACATTGCTCACACTCGTTCGAAGGTATATATTTCTCCTAGGCTTTGGTATCTCAGAGTTAATGTGATTCAAGCTCAGGATTTGTTGCTCAAACTTAAGAGTGGTAATAATTCTGATATTTTCATCCAAGGTGTTGTGGGGAACTTGGCTCTGAGGAGCCGTTTTAGGAAGAGTAATGCAAACCCTATGTGGAATGAGGACTTGATGTTTGTGGTGGAAGAACCCTTTGATGATTGTTTGTTACTGACACTAGAACAAGGGAGTTACAGCAAGCATGAGAGGGTGGGAAGTTGTGTGGTTCCTTTGAAGAATGTGCAGCAGAGAACTGATGCTACTCCACCAGCTAGTGTGTGGTACAATCTTCACATGCCAAAGGAAAACAAGGGTGAAGAGAAGGTAAAGTTTTCAAGTAAACTCAACATGAGGATCTCTTTGGATGGAGGGTACCATGTTCTTGATGAGGCCACACACTACACCAGTGATCTCAGGCCATCATCAAGAAACTTGTGCAAACCAAGCATTGGTGTTCTTGAATTGGGAATTCTTAATGCTGTGGGGCTGTCTCCAATGAAGAAGGATAACCGCACTGATGCATTTTGTGTAGCAAAGTATGGTCCCAAGTGGGTGAGGACAAGAACCGTTGTGGATAGTCTTTCTCCTAAGTGGAATGAGCAATACACATGGGAAGTTTATGATCCTTGCACTGTGATCACCATTTCCGTGTTTGATAATGGAAACTTGAGTGCAGCAAAAAGTGGTGGAGGAAAAAAACCAGAAGAAGCACTTGATAAGAGAATCGGCAAGGTAAGGATTCGTTTGTCCACTCTTGAAAGTGACAAGATTTACACTCACTCTTATCCACTGATAAACTTGCAAACTCAAGGAGCAAAAAAGATGGGAGAAATTCAATTAGCTGTGAGATTTTCTTGTCCATCTATGTTGAATGTTTTGCAAACATATGCACAACCTTTGCTCCCAAGAATGCACTACACAAGCCCTTTGTCTAGATTTCAGTTGGATAGTTTGAGAAACCAAGCTGCAGTGATCACAACACTGAGATTCAGAAGGGCTGAACCACCACTGAGTAAAGAGATTGTTGAGTACATGGTAGACATGGGTGCAAATGTGTGGAGCATGAGAAGGGGAAAAGCTCAGTTCTACAGAATTGCTGGTCTTCTGAGTTTTCTTGTTTCTGCTGCTAAACAGTTTCATGAGATACATTCTTGGAAGAGTACAGTCACCACAGTGGTTAGTTACTTCATGTTTGTGTTCATCATTTTCCTTCCTAAAATGATTCTGCCATCAGCATTTTCCTTCCTCTTTATGGTTGGAATTTGGCGCTATAGAACAAGGCCAAGGTACCCTTCTCACATGGATATGAGTTTGTCTCAGGCTGACACAGCCAGTGTTGAAGAACTTGAAGAAGAATTTGACCCCTTTCCTTCAAAATTCAGTGGTGACAACTTGAAGAAAAGGTATGATCGGTTAAGAGCAGTTGCAGGGAGGGTGGTGGAAGTGATGGCTGATTTGGCAACTCAAGGAGAAAGGGTTCAATCTTTGCTGAGTTGGAGGGACCCAAGAGCAACCGTTTTGTTCGTTATTTTCTGCTTTGTGGCAGTTATTGTGACATGTTTTGTTCCTTTTCGCATTTTGATGTTGGTTTGGCTGAGTTATGTGTTGAGACCTCCGAGATTTCGAAGCTTTGATATTCCTGCAGTTCCACAGAACTTCCTCAGGAGAATGCCTGCAAAATCAGATAGCATGCTGTGAGTTGGAGATGAAGAAGATGAAGAAGATGAAGATTCTCACTCTCAGAACTCAAGATAGAACAAGATGCAAACTTATGTTTTATTTATTTATTTTCATTAGAGATGTCCAATTTTTGTTCTTTCACTTTTAACTGTCACAGATGACCAATAATGTCATTTTTTTTTTATAAATTAGCCAGTTTTTTTCACACTTTAAATATATGTTTTCTATAAATTGTTTTTTCTTTTTATTTGATAGTATTTTTTAAATTTATTTTTTGACTTAACGTGAATCTTTATATATTTTTTAAAAGACTCGATGATGTGATGCATTTATTTAAAAACTTTATCGCTTTCAATTAGCAGTAAATCGGTAAAAGATGATGAGTTGATATATATTACGATTATTCATTCTTTTTATGCCTTTATTATCTTATTATCCAATTTAAGGAAAAAATGGAAGAAATAAACTATATTAAATAAAAGATAAATAGAAAATATGCGGATTAAAAATGTTAGTAATTTTGTTTTTGACTGAATTTTTTTAATAGCGTTGTTTATAATAAATTACTGAATACACTAGTTAATGAGTTGACTTGTATGATTAGAAAAGATATTAAAAAAATTGAAAATTTTTAAAAAATTACAAAAGAAATAAATCAAGTACAAATATAAATAATTTGTATTGATTAATCAAATAATAAAATATAAAAATTTCTTCATCTTTTAAGGAAAAAAAAAACTCTTATATAATCTAAAATAAAAGAAAATGTCAAAATATGAACCTTCTTAAATCTTTGTTGTGAACAAATATAAATTACTAGTCCTTGGATTCACCTAGTAATAATACATCACAACTCTTTTAACCCACAATTTATGCAGAGTTTAACATGTATTGTGAGTATAAATATCTTTACATTATTAATTAATTTGAAGTTGGTATGATATTCAAAGTAATTTTTACAAAAGTCAATAAACTTTAAGATATAATACATGGTTATATGACAATATTAAAAAAAAATTGTAAATGCATTTCAATCAAATTCTTGTAGAAGATGAACTATAAAAAGTCCAAAATCTATGCTTTACTCTTTTATACATTATCAATATCATTTTGTTTACACTCATTCGATTATAAATGATTTTGACTTTCAAAAATAATTATTAAAAACTATTTTTTTTTATCATACATGAGAATCAAAATAGAACAAGTGCTCTAAAATTAAATCTTTTTATTTATCTTAAACTGTATGAACCACAAGTTATTCGGACCAATCATGGGTTTAGCCCAGATACCCTATAAAGCAACGACCAAACAAAGTTTAGTAGGAAACATTGAGGTTGTAATCTGCAAAATGATGATTAAAAAAAATATATAGTAGTGGCAACTAGTAACTGAAACATGAGGTTGGAAACAAACTGTCACTGACCTCACCCACAAACACACAATGCAAGTTCTTCATGCTCCATCTTCTCCTCACCTTTCTATCCAAACCTCAAAACCTCCACACCTAACATGGGGTGTGTCACTCATCTGTTCTTCACACACACCACTCTCTTACAACCTTTTCACATCATGTTATGCTCATCACAATTCTCTGTCTTTCTTTCTTGCAGGTTTGCTTCCTTCTGTGAGTGTAAATTCTTCACCTTTTTCCACCCTTCATGTTTCTCTTCACTCCCAAAAGGACCAGCGGTTGTTGTGGGCCCCCCATAGAAGGTTCACCTCCAGAGCTGCTTCTGTTGAAGGTAAATTACTAAATTTGATTCCTTTTCTGTGGATGGAAGATGCTTAATCCACTCATTGGCCTCAAATGTGTGCTAAAGTTTTGGAATTTAGTCAAAGTTTTGTGAACTGGGATGTGGGCATTGTGAATATCGGTGTGGCTGTGGGTTTAGAGTGTATGCATAATGGAACTGTTTTATAATGAAAATTTTCACTTTCCGTGTTTCTGGGTTTTGGTGGGTAGTGTAAACCTAATGCTTGATCAATCTTAAGCTCACCTGAGGTAGGTTCACTTGTTGTATAGTCTTATCAGGATTGATATGATAGATTAAAGAGCAGAATTTCACACTTCTATGCAGGGGTGAAATGGCTATAGATTGTTCTGTTTTCTTTTTCTGCTGGTTCCTGTATAAATTAGTGGTTGGAGAAAGCTGACAAAACAAGATCAACTAACTAATTTGCTGACATAGAGGATGATTCAAATAGGATGTTTGTCAAAGGATGAAGTTTGGGATTTAGGCATACTGTTGTACCGGTGGGGACTATTGAATTTATTCATATACTTTTGGCTCCCTGGTGGTATTTTTAGGCATAATAGTTAAACTATGTCAATGTTAGTATCTCATGTTGTGAATTATGATTTTGTGGTAATTTACGACCAGATAATCTTAAAAGTTTGGGATCAGGTTGGAAGTTCAATGTATATGCCCATTCCAATGGTAGATTGGGCTGGTGAGACAATTTATACACTAAAAATAAGAATGAATAATAAAAGTCAAGTGTTTATGAAAAGCCATTCCAAATTGTCTTTCCAGGAATTCATGATTTCTTGGTTGATGTTTCATAAGACTATTTTATGTGTGTGTAAATAATATTTTCAAAATTTATATCTTTCATTTGGATAAATTCAAAAAATCATGGCTGTAATCCAGAATATGCATAAAATGTTTTAGCTCGAATTTCAAAAGAATATTTTTTGTTGAGCACTAAATCAGATTATTTTCACATTCAGCAATTGCTTTAGACTTTTGAATGCTCAGATGGTTAAGACCAGTGCGGTTGTATATCAAATGATCAAAAGACATTGCATGAGATCAATGAAGTCAGTGGAAGGATTATAAAGATTTGACAAGGAAGAAGTTTTTCACAGCCTAATGAGTCACGTATTTGGTTAAATGACAATGCAGAATTATATTGGAAAAAGTTTGAAGATTTTCATGCATAAAACTTGTCATAAAAAGTACTACACCTTATGCTGTTCGGTGAATACTTATTGTTGCTTCTTGCGTTAATTTTGTGGATTTTCATAGATGCAGTTGGTGATTCTTCAGTATCAACTGGAACGGCTGAGGGTGATGTGTTGAAAGCCTTGTCTCAGATCATTGATCCAGACTTTGGAACGGATATTGTTACATGTGGATTTGTGAAAGATCTGCAGATTGATAAAGCATTAGGAGAGGTCTTAAAATCACTAACCTGAAACTTTCTGCAACACTTGTAAATGATAATGTTCTCACTAAAATTTTTTCCTTTGAATCTCAGGTATCGTTTCGGTTGGAGCTCACTACACCAGCATGTCCAATCAAGGACATGGTAAATGACACAATTGCCATTGTTTGAGCTATATCTGATGTAGGTTAGAGTGGTGGACCTTTCTTTTTGTAAACTCAGTACATAGCAGGGATAAAAAATGAACTATTTCATCCATCTTCTATTAGAGAAAGAAATGTTTAGTACTTGATTTTCACCATCACTAACTCTATGTTATTGAGACTAATGAATATATATGAATGGCACAGTTTGAGCAGCAGGCAAATGAAGTGGTGGCAATGCTCCCTTGGGTCAAGAATGTTAAAGTTACAATGTCTGCACAACCAGCAAGACCTATATACGCCGAGCAACTTCCGGCAGGTCTACGGACAATTTCAAATATTGTGGCTGTGTCCAGTTGCAAGGTTGATCTTTGTTGGAGGTTTTCCTTCATCGTATATTGGTCCTGTTATACTGAATTATTTGCCCGTTATTCCTGCTGATAAAAGATTTTGCAGTTCTGAGTTGTGAATGATAGTTTTTCATATATAGGTATAGCTGCTGAAAAATATCTTGATTTTTTATTGCAACAAAAACTAAATGCAGTCTTTCCACACTGAAAGGATTAAAATCAACGATTGGTTGAAGCTAAAAAATTCCTAGATGGAATTATGTGCCAATTCATGTACCATAATTTGCATTTATGAAGACCTTTTATGTCAAACTTTGCAGGGGGGTGTGGGAAAATCAACTGTAGCTGTAAACCTTGCTTACACATTGGCTGATATGGGTGCTAGAGTTGGTATATTTGATGCTGATGTTTATGGTCCAAGCTTGCCAACCATGGTCTCTCCCGAAAACCGACTGTTACTAATGGTAAGATTTGATAAACCAATGGATTTTAAATATTTATTGAGTACTGCAAACATAATTCTTCAGGGTCTTGCTGCAGAATCCAGAGAAGAAGACCATAATTCCAACTGAATACTCGGGAGTGAAACTAGTCTCTTTTGGATTTGCGGGACAAGGACGTGCAATAATGCGTGGCCCCATGGTTTCTGGAGTCATTAATCAACTTCTTACTACTACAGAGTGGTAAGCATTTAAAGAAAAAAATACTAAAGAGTGAATAGGGAAAATATTACATGCTATATTGGCTTATAAAACCATGTCTTTTAGTTTTTGCATTGTATTTCTTATACTAATTACCTGTAGGGGCAAGGCTTTTTGTTGTTTTTGCTAGCTTTGTTACATTTGTTCAGTAATCTATACACTAATCCTGTTCAAAAATTATATAATCGCGATTTGATATACAATGTAGGGGTGAGCTGGATTACCTTATTATAGACATGCCTCCTGGAACTGGAGATATTCAACTCACATTATGCCAGGTTCTGAATTGGTGGACTAGTATTGTTATCTTTCATAATTTGTTATGGTTTGTTTCAAATCACACTTTGCCTAGTCTCATTTGATTTGATTTTGGTTTCATATTTCTTTAGGTAGTTCCATTAACTGCCGCTGTAATTGTTACCACTCCTCAAAAGCTGTCATTCATTGATGTTGCAAAAGGAGTTCGGATGTTTTCAAAGCTTAAGGTGGTTCTTCTACAAAACCATGTCTTTTACTGTTTGTTTTGAACTGTTTCACATTTTTTTACCCTTCCCTCTGTTTGATATATAGTTCTTTTGAAAATGTTTGTGAAAGTACTTGCTAGTCATACTTACTTTGATGCTATTTATGTTTTATACTTATGTGTATTCTTTTCTGTTAATGCTTAAGGTGCCTTGTGTCGCTGTTGTGGAGAACATGTGTCATTTTGATGCTGATGGAAAACGATATTACCCATTTGGCAGAGGTTCAGGTTCTCAGGCATGAATAATGTTTTTGATTGTTAACTTTTATGTGCTGCTTCATCAAGGAAAAAAATGTGGACAAGCTTATTATACTTAATAGAAAACAATTCTGTACTGTCTGTGGCACATGTTTGATAGTTTGATTATGTTTGCAGGTTGTTCAGCAGTTTGGAATACCTCATCTATTTGATCTCCCTATTAGACCAACTGTATGTTTCATTTTACTTTATCTTTTATAATTCAAATCTTTTTCTCAAATTTTTGTTTCACCAGCAAAATTTGTCCTTAACCTTCCATATTTTAGACTTAGAGGAGTTAAAACAGCGATTAACTAACTACACAGTGTTAAGTAGTTGCCTTATATACTCTAAATTGGCTTTATCTCTAGTCGATATGAAATTTTCAACATACAGTACGCAATGAACCTGTTTAGTTCTTTAAAGATATTATGTTTATAGCAGTCTCAAAATCTCAATGTTCTTGCTGCATTGCTAAATGCAAACTATGATTTGAGAACAAGTGAAGTTTATTTGAATAAGTGTCACAGCTCTCTGCCTCTGGAGACAGTGGAAAGCCAGAAGTGGTGGCTGATCCTCAAGGTGAAGTTTCCAAGATATTCCAAAATCTAGGAGTATGTGTTGTTCAGCAGTGTGCCAAAATACGCCAACAAGGTATTCTGTTCCCTCTTGGGGATGTTTGTGAAACATTGTTATTTATTAATGTTTTGTCCCACAATTGTATTTGATGCTACTTATGGAAACAGAAGGCAGTTTTTCCTTTAAATATGTAATAATAGTTACTTTATCAAATACTTTAAAGTTTATTAGTGTTTTTTCTTTGATTGAAAAATACTTTACTTCATATCAGTTTCGACTGCTGTCACCTATGATAAATCAATCAAGGCAATCAAAGTAAAGGTACCAGATTCAAAAGAAGAATTCTTGCTGCATCCTGCAACAGTGAGACGGAATGATCGCTCTGCTCAAAGTGTGGTATGTGAAAAATTAACGGATAAGTTTTGTTTTCAAAATACTTTGAAGTGAAGTAATAGTTTAAAACTAAAATTTCTGAACTTTGTTCTTATATCAGCATACATGAGGATGATAAAATAACCAACCTAATAGTTTAGGACTATTTATTTTTTCTGACCTTGGAAAGTACAGGGAAACATTGGATTGAAGTTGAAATTCATGTTAACCAGAATTCAAAGTGTCTGGTTGAAGAGAATGGATAGTTGTGAAAGAAAGTCCATACCAAATACATTCAAAAAAAACCTGTTGCTTTCTAAGAAGAAAAATTGCACATTGACTAGTAATCCATGTCTGATTTTCTTAAATAATTTAAATTAATACCTGCATGGATCTTTCAAATGTCATATTCCACTTAGGTATCTGTCTCATCAAGAGCTAATTTTATCTAAAATAGGATGAATGGACGGGGGAGCAGAAACTGCAGTACAGTGATGTTCCTGAAGATATTGAACCTGAAGAAATTCGGCCAATGGGAAATTATGCAGTTTCAATAACTTGGCCTGATGGGTTTAGTCAGGTAATTTTATAACATCTGATATGATAACGAATTTTTACTATATTCAAATAAGATCATGTTAAACATCACTGTGAACTTTTACGTATCAGTTATGCTGATACTCCAAAATCCATCGATCATTATATCTTGTAAGTTACTGAGAGAGTACTAATATCCTTGGTTGAAGCATATCAGTATATGCAATGCAACCAGAACTAGAGAGTACTGGCAAGTTTTAATCTGTGGTTAATTTTTATTGCTACCACATGTTGCAGATTGCTCCTTATGATCAATTACAGACGATGGAGCGGCTGGTTGATGATGTTTTTGAACCAAGTGTGCAAGCATGATGAAGAAAAACATCAACTTAGTTGCATTGATGGTGCTGGGAATGGAAAAAACCATTATACATGTATGATAGCCTCAGTTCATAAATCTTTCAACAAATAGGGATATGAACAGAGTTTGATAGAGCATTATTCTGTGAGATAGGTTGGCCTTGAGATTCACATCACACCTCAAGAATAAAGCATTTTTTTTTTTCAACTGTGAACAGAGGTGTATGCCATTTTCATCTGCTAGCCTTGTACCATAAATCTTTTAAGCATGTATTATTTTGCAGATATCAAGATATATTATGCTAAAATTCCACTTTTCTTCCCAAAGACAAACAATAAACAATAACTTTAGTTTAAACTAAATATATTTTTAATCATTATTTTTCTTTTATATATCTTATTTTTCTTTTAATCATTCCTCTCTTTTCTTTTAAATCATTATTTAAATTTTTTTTACATATGTATTTTTTTTAATTTTATATTTATAACTATTTTAAAAATTATATATTTGTTATTGATCTTTTAAAAAATACAAATACACAAGCGGGACAGCGCCTATATGTTCCCTAGTTCTGATAAAGACTTTTACACCATCAAGATACTAGAATTATATATAGATGGTCAAGATATTAAGTTTTTCGATGGCCAGTCCAAAACTCATGCATTAATTTTTCTTTTATTTTAACACGACACTTTAAGACGTTAAAGTTAAGTTAACAACGTAGGAACTCAATTTATAAAAAGAAGATATCAAATCAAAAACCTAAATATAAAACCAAATTACAAAGAAAACTTTTATTTTTTTAAATCACAAAGGATTTGAATTATATTTGTTATATTATTAATAAAGTGTGTTTCATGATTTAGTTTGTGTATTATTGTTAACATTATTTTATTCGTATTAATAATATTTTAATTGTGGGTGTATATAGACTATAGTATAAGAAATAAGTATTAAAAATACCAGAGTCCATATGGTGTTTTGATTTTCCTTTTTGTTTCTACTGTATTATTTTTTAGGGTTAAATATGTTTTTGATCCTTTAACTTTAACTGAATTCTAAAATTAGTGTATTTCGAAACTTTGGACCAATTTAGTCCTTCATCTTTCGAAATACGTAGATTTATTCCTTTTAATCAAATATTGTTAAGTTTATTTGACATTGTAAGTGTGTTTCATAATAGTATTTGACTTAACATTAAAGTGAAAATGTATTAAACAATATAAACAACTCAAATATAATCTTGAAATGTCTACAAAACATCAAATAAATCTAACAAAATTTGATTAAAAAGACTAAATTTACATATTTCAAAATAGACTAATTTCAAAATTCATTGAACGATAAGGGAAAAAAAACATATTTAACCTTTTTTTTATTATGCTAGTTGTGGATATACTTTGTCAGTCACATTTAATGGACATATTATTCTTCTAATAACAAAATGGGCTATGTTCGTGTTTTGTCATGACTTTTTAGTCCACTTATTTTTTTTTTTTTTTTTTCGTCTTGATCTTTTAAGTCTTTATCCCCATTTATTTTACTTTAGATTTGATAATTTTTTTATTCTGGTTCTTATAAAAAGGTTTAGTCTCCGTCACTATATGATGAATAGTGCAAAGACATCATCGTCATAGACACAAACAATATGTAACATCATACAAATACACTTACCATTGAAAAATAAAATAGAAAGTCATAAAAGTGGTAACATAGAACTTTTATGGTTTTTGCACAATGCGTTAAGAAATAGTTTTTCATGGAAACCGTCTGCAACAAAACTTGAAAGGTTCTCCAATGGTGAAACATGTGTTTCCAATTTTGTTCATTTCTGAGAAATCGGAAGAGATAATGTTTGGCTTTGTCCAATCATGTTCTTATTCAATACAACATTTGTCCTTGTTATGTCCATGGCTGTTATTTTAGTTTTATTTCTTATGTTTCCTTTGGTATATAAAAAAGTGGTTTTAACTTTCTATTAAATATATTTGTAGTTTTTTAAAAAAAAATACCTTTCTGAAATTATTTATATATAAAAATATTATTTTTAAATGTTTATTATTTGGAAGTGGTTTCACATGTTTTTTATTTCTTCAAAACATTAAAAAAAATTGTGCTTCTAAACATTAATACTTTACAAGAGAATAAATTTATAGTGTTTTCTTAAATTAATGACGAATTTATGGGAAATAAAAAAAAAACGTATTATTGGAAAACATATTCAAGCTTCTTCCTTTTTTGGTAGTTTGAGGAGTTGTTTGATTGATTTATGTAGTTTCGTTTCATACTTTTTCTCACTTAAATTTGTCTAGAAACTTATTAAGATCAATTTGTATTCAAATATGAAAAAATTGAAATCAAATTTGTGATAACTTAACCATCAAATTTAATTCTTAAAACTTTAGGATAACCATTGAGAGTATGAAGTTAGTTTATAAGTCATGTCATTAAAATTTGGAAGAAATCCTTACATTTGTGAAAAGGATGTTGATCGACTTTTATAATTGTATAAAAAATATTTTGCTAAAACATGTGTTTTTGGAAATTTTGATATTTGAATGTAAAATAAGTTAATTCATATATGTGCGCATAATAAGAGGTGAATTTTTTCTGCATACTTTTTCAAGAAACAGGTGACTTTTTAACTTAAAAAAGTTGAGATATTACCACCAAAATTAAATTCTTGAAAAATATGCAAATAGGGCTACATAGTTTATATTTAAACAAAAATAACAAAAACATTTATAATGCGTGAATATAAAGATTGACGGAGCTGATAATAAAACTGTGTATTTTATTTTTCGAAGTATTAAAATGTTTCCATATCAATATATGGTAATGTTTATGATTCTTTTATTTTGTATACTTTTGGTATATGCACGAAATTAATGTTCAAATTCGATTTGTGGTTCTAAGTTGTGATTGTGACTATATGAAAATCTTGGACACGTCTTTCATTTCATGCAACCCTAACTGGTCCACGTGATAATCACATCCACATTCATCAATAAGCTTTTACTATACAACTTTTTAAAAATACCTAGCAATCACTATCACAATTTTTAAAATTTTATATTTTGTGTTAAAAGTAAAGATGTAAAAATGGGTTCCAATCTGAATTCACTCACGGATTCGAATCGGGTTGAGTTGATAAAAATTCAATTTTTAAAAAAATGAATTGAACTCAACCGACTCACGAGTTAAATGGATTCAAGCGGGGTTGACTCATTTAACACATTAACTTTTTTTTTATAATTTTTTTAAATTTTTCTATAATTATTTATTATTTCAAATTATATAGGTTCATAATTTCATATTTTTAAATACTAGAATGTTGTTCAATAATATTTGAATATTTGAATATTTAATTAATTTGATTGTTACGTTATATATGTTGATATTTTAATTTTTAATTATAATTTGTATAGTAAATTACTCAAGCACCACCTTATATACAATTTTTTCTAAATGTGTAGTTTTTTCATTTATATTTTGTTAGATACTATGACAGAAAAATGTGTAATATTAACCATGTTTTCTTGAACACATAAACACTTTCTTGAAAACAATTCATCATATATTGGTGGTGAACATGATGAAGATATTGGTTCTTGATTTTATTATGATTGACATCTCATAAATTGCTTAAAAAATTATTTAAATATTTAAATACTTTAATTTTCACCTATCAGAATTTACTCATTTCATTTATATAAATATGAAACTGTAAGGCCCCATTTTGTTTTCCAACCCTAAAAGTTAGTGGGTTGCCCCTAGGTGGGCCTAAGGGTTGGCCCAATGTATGTAAACCCTGCTATGTTGCCCTAATCCCACCTCACATTCACTCTTTCAGAACCAGCCGTCGCTCCGCCCTCTTCGTGCCGCTAGAGCTCTGCTAGGGTTGCCCTGAGGTCCTCCCCGAGCTAGCTCAAAGCTCCAGTCTTACTTCCCGCACGACGTAAGTGACCCTTAAACCTATCGTCTTCGCTTTCCTTCTTCGTATTCCACCGTTTAATGTTGGTTGATGACTCTGTCCTTCCTTTTTGTGCCGCTGTTCCACCAGTTCCTAACCCGTCTCCCGAACTGCTGTGCTCCACTACCTTTCTTGGGTTGCTACTCTCTTCTGCTAGCGTTTAACAAGGTAAGGGAAGCTAGGTTTTTCTTTTTTCGCGTTTTTGAAATATGTGGTTCGTTTCTGTTTTATGCTTAAATGATTGGAAAACGTTAGTTTTGGTATATTTCTGAGTTAGGGGTTCAAATATTCATGTGATGTTTGACGTCTTTTTTCGTATTCTGATGCGTCGCACAGTCGCTGGGCGAGTTCCTTGGCTCGCTGGGCTAGCTCCTTGGCTCGCTGGGCGACTGTGTATTTTTCTGATATGCGCAGTTTTA
>Ga0214545_1001214_pt1 | contig 47204 bp, 25 predicted proteins | sample CNSS4metaG_FD_160064 | JGI IMG/M metagenome (GOLD analysis project Ga0214545, IMG submission 160064) | Root nodule microbial communities from cowpea collected in UCLA plant growth center, Los Angeles, California, USA - CNSS4 | ecosystem: Host-associated > Plants > Roots > Nodule | place: USA... | reverse complement strand
AGGAGGGATGTGGGTTGTGGGAAGATATTGTGGGTTGTAGGGTGGGATATATGTGGTATGGAGAGCGGTGGGTATGTTGTAGGGGGCGTGGGTGGTTGGGATGGTGGGGGCGGGAGTTGGGGGTGCGGTGAGCCCTGGTTGACCGGATGGGAAGTGATGGGGATGGGTAGAGGTAACAAGTGTCTGTTAGGTGGTGGTGAAGGTGTGGGGGTGGGATTGTATTCACTTTCTTCCTCTGTAGGCTCGAAAGCCGGAGACTTCACAGCTTCAGAGGTTTCTTTGGCTTTTCCCTTCAGGTTGGCGTATGCCTCGATCCTTCTCCTGAGGCGAGAGTTCTCTTGTTTTAGCGCTTCCATTTCCTCAGCACTGCGCTTCTTCAAGTCTGCGAGTTCTTGTTGCATCTTTGCCTGGCCGTCTAGGATGGCGGCCAAGTCAGGGACGATGCTTGGAGGTCCAAAGGGACCAGCGTCCGCTTGCTTGTTAGCTCCAGCTCTGCTGCGGGTGGAAACCATCTTTAGAGAAAAACGGGTACTAAAGGTGTTCGTCTCGTGCCCCACGGTGGGCGCCAATTGTTCCTGCAGAGAACAAATAAGAGATTAGGCACAAGCGTCACCTTACCATGTAGTCCGCTATCTCTTCAGTTGGCCTCTTCCCGGTCGATACATGTCAACTTGAACCTAGGAGGGGTTACCTGCAGAAGAATCTCCGAAGCTCAAGTAAGTCAAGGCTCTCAGAGAGTCAAATCAGTGATTAATGAATGCGTACCTTTAAATGATGGGGTCCACATGTATTTATAGAACATTAATGACGTTTGACCATTTCATGGGTTGGGTCTTGACCTGGGCTCTAGTTTGGGCCATGAGTGGGCCTGGGCCCCAACCCAGGCCCTTGAGACCTATTGAATGCGGGGGCTTTGATTTTCGCTTAAGTTTATTGGAGTAATTGGCCTGGGCTTTAACCTTACCAGGTGTGCTCGAGTAGTCAGCCTCGACCGACTACTTGCCTAGATGGCTTATGTTGGTGATGTGAAGTGCTAACTTGGCCTAGCCTGGGTACTTGGCGGTCTCGATATGCACACTATTTACTTGGTCGAGTTTGGCTAGGTACGGTACACAGTCCCCCAGCCTTGTCCGATATGGGTTGTCGGTCAAGGATGATATGTGTTGATAAGCTAGCAAAACCGGCTAGGTGTAATACAAGTATTAATTATTATATGGAGGGTGAAAGACTACTTGTGTAATACGTTCCTTGAGTCATATATGAATTTGGCCTAATTGCACAATAAGAGTGAATTGGGAAAGATTCGGGGTTGTCTAAGAGATATAGGGAAATTTGGGTTTCTCTAGAATCTGATACGCCGCCTGGCGGCGCATGATCAACCATCAGGTGATGACTGGGTATTTTTCAGTTTTAGCATATGGTTACTTGGGATGAAAAAGGGGGTGTGCTGTGATTTTAACATAAATTTGTAGCGATGGGAATTAGGTGAGAAAATTTCGGTAATTTGGAATGAGTAAGGAATAGGATATGATGGTTTGTTTATGTAAGGTGTAGGTGTGAATTGATATTAAAATGGTAATTGAAAATGGGATAAAAGAATAATGTAATAGGAATTTTAGGCTCTGGAAAACATGGTTCTTTAAATATGTATAGTTGGGTACTAAGTGATTATGCAATATTGGGGAATGTATCACTCATGATTTGTATAAATGTAATTTAAAGGTTATTTGAGGCAAGTTTTGGATATTTGTAGTGCAGTAGAAGTAGGGTGCTTGAAGTTTTAAGATAATAAATTGGTGATCATTTTCGTAAGCTTGATTGAGCTATTATACAATGATAGAGTACTTGGCAAATTAGAGACCTTGAATAGAGGAATTGTGATCAAAACGGGTGCTATTGAGTGTGGTATGTGTTGAGGACTTGGTGAGGTTACTTTGGCAGTTTGGAAGTAATTGGATAATAGTGATGTGTTGGTATATAAGATTGGAGGACAATAAAGGTGTTTATATGTGTGGAGTTAGGCAATACTTTGGGGATATGTGACATGGTATTAGGATGAATTGCATCAAATTATGGTCTGTTATAGGTGCTAAAAACATTAATTGTTGCGCTACTGGTATAGCGCTTGGCGGCACAAGAGCGACAACCAAGCGATAGGACCAATAGGGGTGTCCCTGCACCACATGGCGCCTGGCGGCAAGGTGAGCTCCGCCAGGCGATAGACCCTACAATAGTAGTTCTGTGAGAGGTTGGCGCCTGGCGACAAGGGGTGAACTGTCAGGCGATCTGCACAGGTTTTGCCTGGCTGCGCTAGGCGATAATGCTACAAGTATCTGACTTGCATGAGTTGTTATACGCAATGATGCGGACTTGGTTTAGGAGATGTTGTGCCATGAGCTGGTAGGTTCATGGATGGTGGTGAACATGTGATGATATGAGCGGGGAGGTTCATATCATGTTACTCTCGTCTGGGGATACGAGCACGGTAGGTTCGTATGTTTCGTGCTCACACTTGAGAGATGTTGCGTGCAGGGAGGTACGTAGCTTGTGGATCACGTGTGTTGGACTACAGGCGGGCAGGTCCGTAAAGTAGGACTACGAGCGGGGAGGTTCATAGAGTAGGACTACGAGCGGGGAGGTTCGTAGAGGTAGGACCACGAGTGGGCAGGTTCGTGTGAGCATCATAAATCCTAGACCAAGACTAATTATTTGTGTGATTGAAGGTTCAAAAGCATTGGCGGTTAAGGTCTTGGCCAAGAACTAACTAGACTAAATTAGTTAGGTAATTGATATTATTAATGTATGTGTTATTTTCATTATAAGCTCACCCTTTCTGTTTGTGTTTGGCGATGATCGTGTGATTCGTTACACGGGAGCAGATAATATTACAAGTGATGCTGGCGATGCATAGAGACGAAGAGAGGGGTAGTTTGGGGACTTGAGCTAAGAAATAAATTATGTTTTTTTTTTGTTTTGTCGGATTTTTGAAATTGTAATAAGATTATTATTTTATCTTTAATCAAATTTTGGCTCATTGAATAATGTTATAAATTTTCTTATGCTTGGAAATAATAAAATTTTGTCGTTTGATCTTCATTTCTTAATTTTATTATTTAATTTATTTATATCCGACTAGGATGTCACATTGTTCATAAGCGGATTAGGAAGGATATGAAAAGAGTCAGGGCCGAACTACTTGGTTCTGGCTCAACATTAAAGATTAAAAAACCTGAGGCATGCCTGATATAGTTACAAGAGACAATAGTTCGCCGTGAAATTGATATCCATCTACCAGAAGTAGTGATTTCGTTTATGGATAACATGGAACCCAATGTAATGATAAAGGCCATGCTATAATTCAACAACAAGGCTTTGATTTTGGGTCGTAGGGTGTGCACCCATCTATAGAAGGAGCTAAAAGAAGGAGGCAGAGTGAAGGTGGAGGAAATTCAAGAAGAGTTGAAGACTTAGGCAGCCAAGCATGAAGAAGAGATGGCGGCTTGGGAAAAGGAGCAAGAGGAGTGGGCGGCTGAGAGGAAGCGCCTTGGGTCATGGAAAGTTAGGTGTTTAGATTATGATAAAAAGATGAATGAAAAAATTAAAAACTTGGCGGAAGATAATGAAGAATTGAGGGAGAAATATGTCGGGATCGAGAGCGAGCTTGAAGATTTAAAGAGTCATATAATCCAAGAGCATATTAACAATTTCAACAAAGGTCTAAGGCATGCAGCCTTCTTCTGCAAAGAGTTGGATGTTGTGGATCCAAGTACGATGTTAAGAAGGATGTCATCGATGGCTGTCTGGTGGATGAAGATGACCTAAGCACTGAACAAGTTAAGGAAATGCTAGCAATTGGTGGTGGAGATCTTGTGGTAGAGGAAGACGTTACAATGCAAGTGGAAACTGACCCCACTACTAACTGATATTACTTTGATCATATTCTGGCTTTTGAGTCTATGTTTATAATAGGCTTAAATAATGATTTAGTCCTAGTTTTCATTCGATTTTTTCAATTTGGTCCTACTTTTTATTTTGTTTTCAATTTGGTCATAATATTCGTCAATTTTATTCAATTTGGTCTTTTTCAACACCGTTAAAACAATTAATGGATTGTGAACAATAAATGTCACGTGTCATTTTGTGATTTTTTTGATTTTTTTTTTTGATGTTGTTTTAATTTTTTTTTAAAAATAATTCTTTTATTTTTAAAAAAAGCTACGTGTCAAGCTCATATCATGCACTACAAAAAAATGCTAATCAGTGGAGGTTTTTATTTCAATCTGCGGGGGTTTTCACCCTCTACAAATTAATTTGCAGAGGTTTTTGAAACCTCCCCAGTTAGAAATGCCACAACTTATTTGTGGAGGTTTTCGACAACCTCCAGTATCCAAGTTATACTGTAGAGGTTGTTTTGTGGCATGTTTTAACCTCTTCTATTGCTGACTTTTATTTTGTAGAGGTTTGAAACCTCCTTTATTTATAATTACCCACCTACATTTATAATTTATTAATTTAATGAAATCTGTTTTTATAATAATAAAGAAATAAAATATATAAATTTGTAAAATACACCAAAATTGACTAAAATAAATTTTATTGATGATTTGATAAAGTACATTCTTTAACAATTACAATGTAAATATTAAAAAAAGAAAAGAAAATACATAATGTTAAAAAAAGATATATTTAAGGGGCAAATTTTATCATCATCTTCGGACTCTCTAAAATGTGTCCTTCCGTCCAAATCTTCAACTTCATCCATGACGCCATCAAGTTGCCAAAGAGAAAAATAACTCTTTGAACATGGCTTGTATTATTTAGTGATGAATTCTGTTGACACTGAAGAAGTAATCTGCTAGCACTTTCAAATTGGTGACAACCTCCACTCTCACTTGCAGGCAACAAGGACAATGGTAGAGCCACACAAGTATTTCTAAATAAACCCATAACAATGACTTATCAACATTTACTAAGTTAGCATGAAAGCTCACATCTTTGACAACGATAAAAGCATCTTTGATAACCAACGGTATGATACCAACATAATTTTGGTCTCCCGGCAAAAATCATTATTAAAATGTAAAAAAAAAAAACCTTTAAAGATCTAGTAAATTTATAAAAATACATCATGAAGAAGATTCTAAGGAAATAATGAATTGGAAAGGCTATTTCAAATTACCAAACAAACACTGTTTCAAATTGAAAACAACTTATTTAATTCCCATATTTGCTAAGTGAATAATCTGTGTTGTGTTGTGTTGCTCTAATTCTGGCTTAACAAATGTTTCTATCAGTAAAAGTATAAAACCATTTTACCAACTTTGAAGTACTTATAAAGTTGTCATTGGAATCTACAAACATAAAAGATGGATTAGTGTGAAAGACAAGAATGAAGGGTGCACTCGTAAAAGCATGCATCTTATGATTACGTAAGATAAATTATAGAGAAATTCTGCAATTGCAAAAAGAGCATTAAGTCTAATATTCTCATTCATTTCATAAGTCTAATATTCTCATTCATTTTCTATTACTTGCCATATGATGGAACATAGAAAACAATGCCATTAATCTCTCCAAACTATTGTAGTATCATCGACCTAACAAAGTAACTATATGACGTAAGAGCCTCACATAAGGCTAATATTGGCTATATTATATGAACAGAGATAATTTAGAATGCTCACGATAAATGACTTTAAATAATGCAGTCGGAATAGGCCAATGATGGTAGCTTCTGTTTGATTTTGAAAGGCTTCTGTATAATCCTACAAATAAAGGTATAATGCAAAAAAAATGATAGATTAAAACTAGTTACATACTCTAATTTCAGTGGCCTCTTGATAAACATCAACATTCTTACCCCTGACTTGTAACAAGCTGAAAAATAAGTATATGTCAGCATGCACTACAAACAAACGTCTTATAAAACTGAAGTAAGATTATTACCTAAAGGATGAATGACACCATTTCGCATATAAAATTTATTAAGAAACCAAAGGCACTAAAAACATTTAAAAGATCCTGCCAATGAAGAGTATGAAAAGTACTATGTGCGGTGGACCCTAGCTCAGCAAAGTTTATGTTTCATCATTTTCCTGAGTTAACTAACCTATCAAAATGAATGAAGAAACAAATGATTTTTCCTGAAAATTCTCGTGAACAAGAAATAGCATCACAATTTCAACAGATTTTACATGACTGACTTGCGCACATCATAAACATAGCAATATTAACACTAAGATAACTAAAATTCTTCTATCAAATTCTAAATGGTGAAATATTAACACTAAGATAACTAGAGAAATCCACCGCCTAAGAACGTCAATACATGTGCAAACACAACAATGAATGAGTATCCAAGTGTGAAATTTCAATTCGGATTATTGTGTGCACACTAACAAAAATTAGGTTTCAACATTCTCTTGTGTGAAAAATTAGATAAAAGTGTGAATAGCGGTACCATGACTGTAGGTGAATCGAAAGTGGAATGTTGGGAAATAATCGAAAGTGAAGGCTCCTAAAAGCTGTGAACAACTCCGATAGAGTGATATAGTGATAGAATAAAGCGAACAATTCCGATGAGCGATAAGGCCGCCTACGACCGAGTAACGGAGTGACAGAGAGGAGGTGACGGAACTGGATCACCGAGTGATTGATTCGCTACTCACACTATGACGGAGGCCATGACGAAGACTGAATCACGATTAGCTATTGAGGCAACGATTGGAGACGACATGACGGAAAGGCTACGACAGAGCTGAATCGCAGAGCAGAAATGATTTGGGAAAAACATAGATTTTCCGAAGGGACAATATTTTGTGACTGAGGAGACTTAGCTTTTCTGATTTCGGAAGAAACGTCGAGTGAAAAGTTTACATTAATCTATGGAGGTCATAAACCTCTTAAAAGTAAATAAAAAACCTCCTCTATTATTAGCTTTCAAAGAACTCTTCAGAATTAGCTTATATCCTATTTATCTCCGGAGAGTTTTTGTAACCTCCCCAAAATGGCCGCTACTAAATAACTATTTTTTTCTAGTGATGCCACCTGTCATTTTGTGATTTTGTGATTTTTTTTATTCTTTTTTTAAATTCATTTTAAAATTTTAAAAAAAATTATTTAAAAAAAAATTCATGTGTCAAGCCAAATGATGTCACGTATCAAGGTCAGTTTTTTATATTCAATTTGGTCCTAATATTCGTAATTTTTTTTTTCAATTTGGTACTAATATTTTTTTTTAATTTAATTTAGAGTTAGAGTTGGTTTAAAATTAAAACGAAAAATTTCAAAGTAGGCAATAACACCATTAGTTTAAAATTTTAAGAGGTTAAAAATACTTAAATTAATGGTGTTATTCCCTACTTTTAAATTTTTAAGAGGAAATTTTAAACCAACTCTAACTCAAAATTAAAAATGTTTAATTAAAATACGAATTTTAATAAGAATATCCATATAACATTTATATACAAATTAAATTTTGTCTCAATTTGGAGAGGAACAAAAATGTTAAATTTCATACAAAAAAAAAATATTAGCACCAAAGTGAAAAAAAATTAGGAATATTAGGACCAAATTGAATATAAAAAACTGACTTTGACACATGGCATGATATTGACTTGACACGTGGAATTTTTTTAAATAAAAAATTAATTTCAAAAATTAAAAAATAAATAAAAATAAAAAATAAATAAATAAACCACAAAATCACAAAATGACAGGTGACATGATATGAGCTTGTCATGTGGAAATTTTTTTAAATAAAACAAAATTTAAGAATTTTTAAAAAATATTAAAAAATAGTTAAAAATTATTGTTCACAATCCGTTAACTACTTTAACGGTGTTAGGGAAAATGACCAAATTGAATAAAATTGACGAATATTATGACTAAATTGAAAACAAAATAAAAAGTAGGACCAAATTGAAAAATCCGAACGAAAAGTAAGACCAAATTGAACTCCCCGACGAAAACCCTCCTTAGGGTACAAGGTCAAGTGAGGAAAAAATGTACACCCAGGGTTACAAATTGTTCAACTCTTTACAATCCAGCCTGGACTTTTAGCTAAAATAAAACTTGAGGTGAGATACATTGCATGTGTTAGGTATCAAATCTCCTGATAGGTGTTCCAACCTGTAGACTCCTTCACTTATGTCTTTTCCTACTTTGTATGGACCATCCTCGTTGGCTGAAAACTTCCCGTCCCTTTTTCTTCCACTACTAGCTATTCTCCATACCAAGTCTCCCTTCACGAATACTCGTGGCTAGAGTTTGGAGTTGTATTTTCTCGCAATTTTGTCACTAGGTCAAGGTTTGTGCATAAACTTTGCTTATTTGTTTTGTCATCATATATTTGATAAGTGGGCTAGACGAAGCAAAAGATAAGTGGGCAGAAGAATTATTTGAGGTATTGTATGGTGATCTCATCAAAGCTGGAGTTCATGACATCTCGGACCAAATGATAGTACTAAAGGAGCATTGGGTCCTTTATTTGGTATTCATCATTGAGATGTCCCACCGTGAGTTTGGAGTTGGTTTTGTATGCTAGCCACGAACTCCTACTTCTCGTGAAAGCAATAGTCCAACTAGGATAGCTTCGTATTCAACTTAGTTGTTAGATGTAACATCCCACCCGGATATTACGGATTTAAAATAAAATACAATAAAATAATATTAAAACCTCAATTAATATAATTGTAATTCCCCAAAACGCAGGAAATTTAAAACTTTCATTCATCATAGAATAAAGTTTAAAACCATAATTATAATCTTCAATACAATCATCAAAGTCTAGTAATATAAAATATTACAATTTATTTAGAAACATAAAACTCTTTTCTCCCATACTATCCCTACTTCGGCTCTATGCCTCACCAGATCCACCTGCAACATCGTCTACTCCCGTGTACCACGTACACGATCATCACCAAACACAAGCAGATAGGGTGAGCTAACAATTAAACAATCATATATATATATATATATATATATAACATATATATACATACAAACACACCAAAGGAATTCCATCCTTTGATTCCATATCACATGCCTACCACCATGTTGCCCGTGTTCTACGTCTTTTGATGAGTACCTTGAGATGTCTTGCTGCCACACCTACCAGGCACAACTTGTAGAGCATGTGCGGAAAACCATGCTACGAACCACAATTCGTAATGCTAGGTGGAGTTCCCAATACGAATAACATTCGTAATGTCCCAAGACTACCAAACTCGTCAGCTTAATACTAAGGAGGGAAATCTAATTGGACCCATCCATACGCACCAATAACACGCACACTCACACTGGCAACACTCGTTAACCCGAGCCACAACTCAAGAATTCTTCATTGTCGGCATCGACTACTTTAAAAAGTGGATAGAAGGCAAGCCATCGGCCACGATTACAGCACAACAGGTCCAATAGTTTGTGTGGAAGGACATCATTTGTCGTTGTGGAGTTCCACATACTATCATAACCGACAATGGTCGACAACTCATTGATAAAGAGCTCAGCAAATTCTACACCGACCTAGGCATCAAGCACATCACCAACTTCGTAGAACATCTGCAAACCAATGGACAAGCTAAAGCCGCTAAAACAGTCATACTGGTCAAATTACGAAAATGTTTAGATGGCACGAAGGGCCGCTTGCCAGAGGACCTACTGGAAGTATTATGGGCCTACAAGTGCACCCCCAATCCACCACCGACGAATCCTCTTTTAGCCTGGTATACGGCACGGAAGCAATGAGACCGATTGAAATTGGCGAACCTTCCTTACGCCGTCAAGTATACGATCTCGACCAGAATCAGCATAATATATGTACCACCTAGATCTGTTAACTGAATTACGAGAAAAAGTGCAAATCTGGAACATAGCGGTAAAGTAGAGAGTGGCCAGGAAATACAACTCAAACCTATGCCCATGAACATTTATTAAAGGAGATCTAGTTTGGATAATGGCCAGTAATGCAAGGAAAAATGACGGTAAGTTCTCAGCCAACTGCAAAAGCCCATATCAAATACAAGAAGATGTAGGAGGAGGCGCCTACAGACTTGAGCTGCTATCAGGAGAAGAGATACCGAATTCGTGGAATGTATCTCACCTGAAGTTTTACTTTAGTTAGCTTGATCAATGTAATGAATACTTGTAACCCTAGGTGTACTCTTTTTCCTCACCTGACATTTTTTCCCTAAGGAGGGTTTTGGCCAGGGAGTTTTTAACGAGGCACCCCAAACTTCATGAATAAAAGAAAGGGTTCTTTATCCTATACTCAGCAAATATATTTGTTCATTTTCTTAAGTTCCCCACCACTTACCATAAGTAAGCGGCCTAAGTCGAATACTAATTATTCAGTTCATTTTCTTAAGTTCCCTACCACTTACCACAAGTAAGCAGCCTAGGTTGAACACTAATTATTCAATTCATTTTCTTAAGTTCACCACCATTTACCATAAGTAAGCGGCCTGAATCGAACACTAATTATTCAGTTCATTTTCTCAAGTTCACCATCACTTACCACAAGTAAGCGCCCTGGGTCGAGCACTAATTATTCAGTTAACATCTATATGTTTCCGCTAATCATCGTTAAGGCATTTTCTGAAAAAACATCCCCACCAATAGACGGTCTGGGCCGCATACTAAAATCGTTATGTCTTTCTCCCAAATCTCTAGTTATTCTTAGAATATACAAACCCCATTAATAAAGTATATGGTTTATCATACCAACATCGCACAACTACAATAATAACCAAAGCGACATGTTTAACCGATAAAGCGCGCCTATAATAGTAACCTAGCGGCATCGTACAAAATGATAGGCATTCGTCCAAACAAACATACGCAAAAGCATCCATCATATTAAAAGAAAATAAAGACATTGTACGAGTTATTACAAACTTAGGCTGAGGACATGTATATCAAATGTTAAAACCATAAAGCCTAGGTCTATATGTTCTCCAAATTTCCTCTCGCAACTGCCACCGCTCCAGTATCCACCACAACTTCCTCTGCCAAAGTTTCCTCCGCCAACTTCTCTACCTCTTCCTCTAGGTTGGAATTCGCTTCGTTTACAAGCTGCCCTCCAACCACGTCCTTATTTACATCAAACCTAGCATCCGACACATCTATATCATTGTGGAAGAAGGCAGCTTGTCTTAACCCCTTCTGGAAGCCATTGATATGCTCCTGGATTATCTGGCCCTTCAAGTCTTCAAGTTTTCTCTCCAGACCGTCATGTTTTTCCTTCAATTCATCGAAGTCGGTCTCCAAATTCGCGAGCTTCGCATTCAGCTTTTTCTCGGAGTCTAAACATCTCACCCTCCAAGACCCTAACCTCTTCTTCTCTTCCAACCATTCTTCCCTTTCTTTCTTACAGGTAGCTTTCTCTTCAGTGTGTTTATCAGCCTGACCCTTCAGCTCCTCTTTTAACTCCTCCACCCTAGACCGACTACCCTCCTTTAACTCCCTTTGATACAAGCTTTAAACCATGTGTCCTAATATCAAAGCTATGCTGCTAAACTCCAGCATTGCCTTCACCATGGTATTCAGTTCCACATTGTCAATAGAGTTAGCCAAAGACTTCGACAAATTAATATCAATGTCACGCTGGACGATAGTCTCTAGCAACTCTATCAACCCAACCTCAGGCTTGGTCACACTAGATGAAGATCCCAGCCCCAACAAGACATCCCTCACCCTCTTCATGTCTTTACCCCCACCTTTCTTAGCGGGCACCTCCACCTTCCTCTTCTTGAGCCGCCATGTACATGAACCTCCACAAATGGATCTTACAGGTTGGGAAATTCAATATTCCCAGTATTTTTAGCCTTCGCCGCCTTCTCCTAACAAAGAGATTGTAACAAGTTCAAATTTTTCTTGCCAACTTGTGCCATATGACCTACAACAATAACAACAACGCCAATTAGTTAACTCAAACACAATATACCATGTAAAACACAAAAAGATACCTTCTATATCAACAATTGGATGTATCGAATTATAAACCCTAACTAAACCCTTAGTGGGCATCTTATCGTTAAACTTCATCAGGGTCTCCAACACCTTCCTATCTGCCACCGACAACTTCTCCCCTTTTATATGCTTATACCGTCAAGGGTTGTCGGTCTAGCTGAATGGGAACTTCGTGCTCCCATCATCATTATAGAAGTATGAACGCCCATGCTCCTTCACCACCACCTTGAAGAAACCATCTTTAAAATGCTTAAATGATTGAGTAAACGCCTCCAGCCTACTTATTCATGGTCGGCTTATTAGCGACAACCATGATCTTGGACTCTTGGGCCGAGTATCGTAGAAGTATAGAAATGATTGTGGAGATGGCTGCAAATACAAAGACTGGCACCACACCCGGAAAGCTTGAAGATATGCCCTGTAAGACCCGATAAATTTAAATAATTTATTAAATGCGGGAAATAAGAGCCTTTAAGGCATTTAATGCAGAGTACTATGATGTGGAGAAGTACTAGTTCAAGTGGTTGAGAGTACTTAATTATGTGGGAGGACTTGGGTTCAAGTCCTATGTATGTCATTTGTATGTTATTTTAACTTATGTATTATTTTAATGTATATTTGAATGTGAGACGTGATAATGTAATCCTAAAATTTTAGGAATTATCATGAAACATGATTGGTTAAATTGGTTGAGCACTTGACTTGCAATTGAGTGGTTGTCGGTTCAAACCTTGCTAAGAGCAAAACTAGATTCCTTTTTGGCTAAGTTTCTCTTTTTGCATGGTAATAAAGAGGCATAGAAACCCTAGCTGCAAAAGTGGCAGCTAAGAAAGGTAGAGAATAGCTATAATTGGCTTTGAATAACAATTAACCATAGGATTAATATTAATTTTCGTTTTTGGACCATTAACAATCATTAAGGAGTAATTAAAAGTTAGTGAAATTGGGGAGAGTGAGGCAAAACGGGACTGCAGTTGAGAGTACTGGCAAGAGAGGATTGTAGAGGAGTCATTGGAGTTTTGGGAGAGGTAGAGTTGAGTTTTGTGTGAAGAAGAAAAGGGAAACTTTAGCACATCATAAGGACAAGGGCTAGAGGACCAATTGGAGCGCGAATTCCAAGTAAGGGAAGCTATTTTGGGTATTTTGTAATGTGTATGAAAGAATGTGCCTTGCCATAATATGATTACATGGATTTTCCCTTGCTTTTGCACTATTTTTTCGTAATTTTCTGGGTTTTCGCCCAAACACCGCTTGGTGGGCATGAGGATGCCGCCAGGCGACGCATCAGGAGTGACCTAATTACTGGATTTTGTTATGAACCGCCTGGCGGGCCATGTATTTCTGCTAGGCGGCGTGAAGCTGTTCTTGGTTGTTTATGTTATTTGGCACAAGAGTCATCGTGACTTTTAGAAATTTGTTGGTGTGCATTGTATGTGACTATTATGTGCTGTAATCAGAATGGAATTGGAAGTTATATGAAACAAATTGCAAACCTTAACACTTGAGTTGTGAGTATGGAGTCTAAAATCGAAGGGAATCAGAATTGTAGGGGTTGGAATAAGGTTCGTAGGTGCGAGGAGGATTTCTGGTTTCCTAGAACAGTAAGAACCGCCTGGCGACAACCCATTGGCCGCCAGGCGCCATACCAGTGAGGCGTGGTGCTCTGATTCACGAAAAACATTGTTTTTCGTACTTTTCATGGAACAAGAACCGCCCAACGCTAGTTTCATGCCGCCAGGCGCCATCGATTTTTCTGTTCTACGTAGTTTTCATAAAACTGCATTTCCCGCTACATTAACCGTCCGATTTAGGTTAAATTTTGAAAGGTGTTTCACAACATGTTGTTCTTCACTTTGAACGGTGAACATTTGAATTGGATGCCTGAAGAGGGAGATATACGTGTTAAAGGATTTGAATTTTCCCGTGTTTTTGGGAAATGCTTTATTTAATAAATGATGTATTTATTTCTGCCTTTTTATTTTATTTTATTTTTATTTTATTTTAAGTAATATCCTACCGGGATGTTACACATATATTCAACATGTCTCAGTAAGCACTACCAAAAACATACTCATCAATCATGCATTTATATATTTATATATATACATTCACTAATCAAGGCCATACCAACACTTGATAACAATTAATCATCCATTAGTAATCATACTATTAGGGAAGAACAACATGTTGTGAAACACCTTTCAGGAATCCAATTCAAATCTCCACCATTCAAAGTGAAGAACAACATGTTGTGAATAACTTTCCAAAACTTCACCTAAATCGGATGGCTAACGAATTGGGAAATGCAGTTTTACGAAAACTACGCAGACTAGGAAAATCCGTGGTGCCTGGCGACATGAAAGCAGCGCCCGGCGATACCTGCTCTGCGAAAACACAAAAAACAGCATTTTTTGTTAACAGAACACCACACTTATCGCCTAGCGGCAGCTCGTTACCGCCAGGCAGTGCATACAGTTCTGGGAAAATCCCAGATTTTTCCCGCACCTGTGAAGAACCCTAAATTCCCAAATCTCATTCAACATGCATAGGATACTTTCGCATCAACCCAAAAATATCATAAAGTCCAATAAAAGAATCACGTAAATCACACTATTGTTCGTGCTGCCTGGCGGTTAATCTGAAACAACCCAAAAATGGGTGTCACGCTCATGCATCGTCTGGCGGACCTTCAAAGCCACCAGGCGGTTTCTGGAAATTTGCAGAAACTTAAAACCAATAGAATTTTAATGCAGAAAAGTCACCCAATCATACAACATACCACATAAATCATACAATTTAATATGACAAATAGAGTAGCTCCCCTAACCTAGAATTCGCGCTCCAATTGGTCCTCTAGCCCTTGTCCTTATGATGTCCAAGAGTTTCCCTTTTCTTCTTCACACAAAACTCAACTCTACCTCTCCAAAAATGCCAATGACTCCTCTACAATCCTATCTTGCCAGTACTCTCAACTACAGTCTCATTTTCCCTCATTCTCCCCAATTTCACTAACTCATAATTACTCCTTAATGACTGTTAATGGTCCAAAAACGAAAATTAATATTAATTCTATGGTTAATTGCTATTCAAAGCCAATTATGGCTATTATATACCTTTCTTGGCTGCGACTTTTGCAGCTAGGGTTTCTATGCCTCTTCATTACCATGCAAAAAGAGAAACTTAGCCAAAAAGGAATTTAGTTTTGTTCTTAGCAAGGTTTGAACCGACAACCACTCAATTGCAAGTCAAGTGCTCAACCAATTTAACCAATCATGTTTCGTGATAATTCCTAAAATTTTAGGATTACATTATCACGTCTCACATTCAAATATACATTAAAATAATACACAAGTTAAAAAAACATACAAATGGCATACATAAGACTTGAACCCAAGTCCTCTCACATAATTAAAGTACTCTCAACCACTTGAGCTAGTACTTTTCCACGTCATAGTACTCTGCATTAAATGCCTTAAAGGCTCCTATTACCTGCATTTAATAAATAATTATTTAAATTTCTCGGGTCTTACAATATGAACCTATATATGTTAGCTCGAATGTAAGATGTTACATACTTTAAATGTAATGGAATTGTGAAGGCATGCAGAATAAGTATATAACTTTCATTGTGTCTTTTGTGGGGTAAGTGAAATGTAAGCATGAAAAGGGTTGGAAAAATGAGAAGGGGAAAATAAAGTGTGTGTTGGAATTGATTTAAGAGGTAAGTATATATGAATTATAAAAGAGAGGAATATGTGTTTATACTTGAAAGATGCATATGTGTTGTGATGTTGTAATTTGGAATATATGAATGCGTATGTTGATTTCTATATATTTGAGAATTAAATGGTTGAATTCTAGAAAACGAATTAGAGTACCAAAAACCAGTAGTGTCCCATTATTGGTGTAGCGCCTAGCGGTGTAGACTAAACCGTCGGGCGATAGTATGAAACAAGAATTTCTTGTAAGTTGTGGCACCCGGTGGTGATGTGGAACCGCCAAGCGGTCTGTACTGCAATTTCGCCTAGCTGCGCTAGGCGATGGTGTAGTGGCAAGGGGTAATTGTGATATGTTTTGCATGGTTTGTTGTGTTGGTCCTGGTCTGGGATATTCTTTATGTTGTCATGAGCGGGTAGGTTCATGACTAGTGATGAACACGTGATGATGAGCGGGGAGGTTCATATCCTATTACTCTCGTGTGGGGATACGAGTGAGGTAGGTTCGTATGTTCCGTAGCTGGTGGATCACGTGTGTTGGACTACGGGCGGGTAGGCCCGTAGAGTTGGACTACGAGCAGGGAGCTTCGTAGAGTTGGACCACGAGCGAGCAGGTTCATGGAAGCATTGGAATCCCTAAGACCAGCTTGAGTGTGTACCTTGTGTAGCGTACTGTGCTTTTCTTGTTTTCGTTATCATGTTGTGATGTGAGACTTGGATCTGGGGATGTTGTGCCATGAGCGGGTACATTCGTGGATGGTGGTGAACAGGTGATGATATGAGTTGGGAGGTTCATATCCTATTACTCTCGTGTGGGGATACGAGCGAGGTAGGTTCGTATGTTTCGTGCTCACACTTAAGAGATGCTATGTGCGGGGAGGTACGTAGTTGGTGGATCACGTGTGTTGGACTATCGGCGGGTAGGTCCGTAGAGCAGGACTACGAGCGAGGAGGTTCGTAGAGGCAGGACCACGAGCGGGCAGGTTCGTGTGAGCATCATAAAACCCTGAATCCGAGACTAACTATTTTGTATGTTGTGAAGGTTGAAAAGCCTTGGGGATTAAGGTCTTGGCCAAGAATTACCTAGAATAAAATAGATGGGTGTATCTTGTTTTTTTTATTAACTTTTATGTTAACTGTTTATGAGCTCACCCTTTCTACTTGTGTTTGGCGATGATCGTGTAATGCGTTACACGGGAGCAGATGATGTTGTAGGTGGTGCTGGTGAGGCATAGAATTGGAGAGAGGGTTAGTTGGGAAAAGCTTTTACTAGCATTTTATCATTATTGTTTTTATGAACTTTGTAAACAGTGTTTTACTGATTTGTGGATTTGGATACTATATCGGAGTTTCAGAAATTATGGATTTTTGGATAACTTTCGATTAATAAATGTTTTAAAATTTCCCGCGTTTTTGGGAAGCGAAGTATAATAAATGAGGTTTTCATCATATATTTTTTTTATTACTTAAATTAGTAATATCCGACCGGGATGTTACATGCCCAACTGTTCGGATGTAGTTGAGTAGGGGCAACGTTCAACAAACGTAGCACCCCCCATAGTGAAGTCATCAAACGGCAACCTCACGTATAACTACAAGAAGTGGCACATGTACATCTAGAAAAATTTCTCAGAAGCCCCTTCTTGGCCATGGCACACACAGTCAATAGTGCTTACTTTCTCAAAGGCCACAATGTCCCTCCGGACACCCTTCTTGAAGACAGGAATACAATTCATCCAAGACTTCAACAATCGCGACCATCTGAATAAGGAATGTTGTGTCCGCACATCCTCGTCCACCCACCCGTATCCGGCCCTTGTCGGCAAGCTGCTCTATCGTCCCCGTGGTCACCTTCATGATCTTGGCATGTGATGGTTGGCTATCAAATTGGCATGGTGTCAGCATGAAATACACTTCTATATTCATGGATTCGGAAGGATGAATTGAAATGGATTCAACGTGGAATATGAATGAGGATTGATTATAAAGGTAGGCATGAGATTTATATGCATGATAAATATTAGTTGGTTGGTTGAATATGATTGGTATGTGGTCATGACGTAATTCCTTGAGCCTCTAAGTGAGACCTCATAGTGGTGCTTCAGTGGTCGGGACGTAATTCCATGACCCCTGTTAGTGGGAGTTCATGGTGGTGCCCCATCTTTATAATTTAGTAAGGATTCAAGGTAAGGTTACATCCTGACGCTCTAAGGAGTCAGTTAGTCTCACATAGAGCGAAATGGCTCTTGTGGTAGTAGTAGCAGGATGCCTAAAATTCATTAAGGGCTAACCTTGTGTGTGGGGATTGAGACATTGTAACATTTAACAATATGGTTGCGAATGAAGAAAGGTTGTTCTAACATGAATACATTTTAGATTCAAATTCTTTTAAAAGTATTATTGAACAAAAATTTAAATTACATGCATAAGAATGAGTTTAAGAATGGTTGAGGAATAAAAGGTGGCGTGAGTATCCCACCCATAACAATAAAAATTGCAAAAGGAAGAAAAGAGCAATGAAAGAGTCATGAAAAATAGAAAGGAAAGGAAAGGAAAAAAGAAGAGAGAGTATAGTAAAAGAAAAAGTGAAAAACAAAATGTAGAAAAAGAAAAGTAATTTGTATCTATATGGACAATGTTAAGTTAGTATGGGACTCAAACTTTATGTTATCACAATCTTTGTGCTCCTCAAATAGATATTCCACGGTCCTATTCGTGATGCCTTCGTTACCGGATACTTGGTGGAACATGGAGAGGTTATTTGCAGAAAAGGCTTTGACAAACAAGTCAGTAAAAACTCTTAAAGTCAATATCAGATTATGCACTAATGAAATGCATACCTTAAATTACTGGCTTCCACTCTTATTTATAGAAGACTAATTTCATTTACCTTAGTTAAACTATGGGCTAGACTTGTCTACGTTCATTTTTGCCAACTTTATTGGGCCTATTTGGACTTAATTGGGCCTAGGTTGTAGGCCCATTATTCCTTCAAGGTGTTTAGCTGGTTTTTACCTAAGTTAGAATAGGCAGCACATTAGACATTATTGCTTCCATATTTGTCTTCCTTAGATATGGTTGGTTAGTATACATATCCTTTCTATACTTGATGGGACCAGATAGTTGACCAGCTTTGCCACTATGTGGGGGAGTTTATTTATACGCGATGTAGTTAGCAGCCAGGCACTTTGTTACCCAGTATGTCGCTATGTATTCGATTGCGGTGGTTGTGGTGTACATTAGGTCCAGCGGTCACTTTAAGTTAGCGGCTTTTTTGGGGTTGGTGGCTATTTGGGTAAATGACCTTTTGGGATAACAACTGGTTTGGTCCCTATGGTGCATAATTGCTTCCTAAAAGAGAGCACAAATAAAATAATATATTTGTTTTTCCAAATTTTAACCTCTAAAATCCTAAATTTTCCTACTTTTGCCTTGGTCACATTACAACCTTTAAAAAGTTTGCATGATTTTTGAATACATGTTTTTCATAAGTATGTAAATACTAGAATTTTGCTAAGTTATAAAAGTGTTTACTTATATGAGTATTTTGAAATAAAATTGTTCTGATCCCAAGTCATTTGTCCTTAAAAGGTTCCTTAGAGGGTGGAAGGAGGAAGGGGTACTTAAACCGCCTTAGGTCTCAGCTTAAGTGACCGATGGTTCCATTATCAACCTCACAGTGGGCACCAATATTCTGATCCCATGTCCGGTGATAGAATTGTTGTCAATCAGCATACATCATGGGTATGTTACGATCTAGCACTTACCACTAGGCCAAAATCTATAACCATTAGTCAAGGCGCAACTATTTTTACTTAAAAGTGTAACAACCCAAGCACCACGATTAGATAGTTACCCGTACACTTAGCCTCTACCACAGGACAATTGATGCCACCTACAACAATCTCCCCCTCAGCAATTATCCTACTAGGAATTCCTCCTCTTGGATTATGACTTTGCCCACCTGGCCTCTGCCATGAGACAATTGTGCAACCCGCAATAATCTCTCCCTTAATAATTGGCCACCAAGAATAGAACTCATGACTTTGGCTCTAATACCAATTGTTAGGATCGAGTGCTTACCACTAGGCCAAAAGCTATAGCCATTATTTAGGCATAACTATTTTTACTTAAGAGTGTAACAGCCCAAGCGCCACGATTTGATTGTGACCCTGCCCACTTGGCCTTTGCCACGAGACAATTGATGCCACCTGCAACAAGGTATTGTATCCTTTGGAACATGTGCTCCATCACAATTTTTCCTTAAAAGGGGCCTTGAAGGGGTGAAGGAGAAAGAGGTATTTAAATCGCCTTGGGCCTCGACTTCTAAATTATGTTGGACAATTGGGTGCGGTAGAACATAAACATAAGCCTAAACACTTAAGACAACATTGGTAAGAGAATATAAACTTTAACTTGAGTTATCACTTTTAGACTTGATTTTCCTTATAACTTCAAAAGATTAACTTGTGCTTAAAATAGATTTATGTTTTCATTCGCATGGTTCATGCGAACTTGATATTTTTAGAAGGTTGATTAGTGTTAACACTCCAATTTTACTTTTTTGTTTCCTTTTGAAAAGTTTTGTTTTAGTTTAAAAAATTTGTTTTTGTCTTTATTTAATTAGTTTTTGTTATGTATTTAGAAAAATAAAGTTTTCAAAAAATATGTGATAAAAAGGTTATTTTAATAGACTTTTGTTGCCATTAGTGTCTATATTATTCTACTATCATAGACCTTTGTTGGAGCATTTGGAGTTTATCCATAAGCTCTCTTTTGTAATAGGATGGGAAAAGGCAAGCATGAAGGGCTTCTTTAAGATCACACCAATAGTCAATTTAAGGAAGCCCTTTTCTCATTCTTTGGAGGACTAAGGAAGTCCACCAATTTAAAAGCATCCTTGAAAGCTAAGGGTAGATAAGGAGACACGCCTTTCTTCCTCTATAACATGGCTCTCAAAAAGTTGTTCAACTTTTGTAACACAATCAAGATATGCCTCTACATTATCCCTACCATGAAAGTGAGGCAATTCTATCCTAACTTTTTTAGGATGTGGAGGAATCACATGAGGCAATTGTCTATAAAGTGGCACTCCTCATCCTCTTCCTCATCCTCATTTTCAAAATCATTATGCCTAGAAGAGGCACATGAAGGCTTAGGAGAGGCACAATGGGTGCGTGCTGGTCTAAGTTGAGTAGCAAAGTGTTGGAGGTTGGCTTGCATGTCATCCATTTGAGCTTTTATATCTTGAACCTCCTGAGAGAGATGAGTAAGGACTTGAGGATTAACTTCAACCTCTTTTTAAGTTGTGGGAGGGAACTCATGGTTATCATTTTCATCTCTAAGCACTTGGGCACTTGAACGAGTGACCCTTCTTGTACTCATGGTGATTGAATGAACTTATGAACTTGGACAAAAGTGTGAAGGAAAAGAACTTGCACAATTGTACCTCCAAGTAATCAAGGTGAGTCTCACGGACTTCTTAAGTACCAAGGCTAATCCTTGCTAATGTTACACTTCAAAAATACTCAAAGTTCACACAAATGTTCAAGTAATAAGTAGATAGAATCACTTGAGACAAAGCACACAAGCAAGCAAACAAAAACACAAAAACAATGAACACTAAACGGACCCTTAAATGGCAAGATTTTAATGACTTTGGTCTCTTGAATCAAGCCACTAACGTGCAATAGAAGAGAAAGCAATAAACTAGCCATGCGACCTATTGGTTAGGTGAGAAAGCACTTAGGACTTTCAACACACTTACCACTAAAAACGATGCATTATTATTGATTTCAAGGTTCTATTTAGGAGATGGGATTGAACACCTTTGGCTCCCCAAGACACCTAAGTAGGCCACAATTACAATGGGAAGCTTAAAAGCAAATTTGGTGCACTAATTTGGTACTCAATTTGAAGCAAACTGAGAGCAATTTTGCTGAAAAATTTGATGCCAAAGATAAGCAATTTTTACAAACAAAGGTGGCTCAAAAAGGTACCAAAGAAAGTGTCCAAAAAGAGGTAGAATGAAGAATGAATTAAAGCTAAAACAACATGCAATTGGACTTCAAAATATGTTGCCAAAGTGACTGCAAAAAATTCCAGCAATATAGAACTTGAGAGATTGCTAGTGCAGCTCCAAAATGATGAAACCCGAGAACTTGGGTGTTGGACTTAAGGCCCTCTCTTGAGGGTCACAATTAGATCACAAATTGGGGAATCTTTGTGGTACTACGCATAACGCATTTGGTGTCCAAATTAGTATAAAACAACCATACAATTTCTGCAAAAACAAATCAAAGAAAACACAACTTTGCTAAGAGAAATAGTTAGCACTCACACTCACAATAAAATATGGCTCAAGGCTCACTTAAGGTGGAAGCAAAAGAAGGAAGCACTTAAGAAATCAAGTAAACTAAAAGTATACTTTAAACTCCACCTTCTGAGATGCTACCACTATTATAGAAATAATTCGCAAAACCTAATCGCCACAATCTTGAATGAAGGAAAGAAGCAAAGCAAGAAAAGCTAATTAAGAATGCTAAACCAAAATGGAATTGATATTAAACAAGACTTGAAAGAATGCCAAAAATGACAAGCAAACAATTAAAGGCTGAAAAGAAAGGTAGCACAAACAAAATGAACCTAAGAAAGGTACTAGAATGGAAGAGAAATAGAAGGAAATGTGCCCAAGCAAAGGCCATGGTACTCATTGCAAGTTTATGCCAACATGAAGGAATTAAATCCACTTCTAAGAAAATAAAACTTATAGCAATATAGAATACACAATTAAGCCTTTAATCATAGCAACAAAGATCACGAAAAACACTACAAAACAAACACAAAACAACACTGAAAGTGAAATTCTGAAACTGGCTGACCAAGAAAACGGAAATTGTGCCTCAACTTCAGAGATTTATCATATTTTTTGTATTCAACATTTTGAGTGATTATCTTTTGCTCTTTTTCGTCTATTTCCTGTGTAAAAGAGGAAAAAATCAAATTAAAATTTAGACCAACAAATTATTCGGGATAAATCACAAAAAGTAGATGTGCGTGTAGTGAAATCTAGAAAATAGAAATTGGAGCAAATTTTGCTCACTGAAAAATGTAAGATGTTCTATGGAATCCAAGTAGAATGAACATGATTATGGTCTAGAATCAAGCATGAAACATATAAGAACATCTAGAACTCTCAAAAACACAATTCCAATCGGTGAAATGGAATGAAAATAGTGAGACTGTGCCTTACACATCCACAAGCATTACTTTGATGATCTTTGCTATATATCAAGTGGAAGAAAATAGCAAATTAAACGGTAGAAAACATGAAACAAAGCACAAATGAAGCATTGAACATGAGTTAAGACAAAACAAAATATGAGAAACTAAAAATTAAAGAGAATCACCGGATGAAAATGAAGAACACAAGGAATCAATGAAGGAAGTGCTGGAAAATAAAATGGAACTTGAAACACATGTGAACCAATTATCCACGGAGATCTACAATATAAATCAAAGAGGTTCATGTAGTGATCGAGGTTGTACATAACCAAATAAAACATATAAATGTAGTACTCAAGAGTTAACCCAAAGTCGTCTCCTAGTGACCATTATTTTCAATCAAAGGTTCCATATTCAACATAGGGGGAGGATTTGGTTTGGTAGATTTAGATTCAAACACAAAATTAACAAAACATAATTGCAAAATTTAATTAAACAAAATCAACTGAAATTTCACAAATCATAGATTACACAATTAATTGTTCTATCCAATTTCGTCCCATGAAACCCGAAATTAATCAACTAAGCGATAATTAACATGAGTTAAATCTACCATTAAGCAAAGCATACTTCAAGCAATTAACACCCATAGATTAAGAATACTATGAACAACTCATCAATTTCGTGATTATAAGTTGCTTTAGGTGCAGAAATACGAATTTAAGATTAACCATCCATCAATTTTGTGTTTTACCATGAAAATGTGACCTGAAGAAGGGCAAACCATAACAAAATTTCAAAATGAACAACAACCTTTTGGTTTCATTTCAATTGCTTAGCTACACATGGAATTCGAAAATTAACTCAAATAGAAATGAAATTGCATTATAAGAGTAAGGAAAGAGTGAACAAACATGATTTAGATTGAGTGGGATGAAAAACCTAAGTTGGGTGGTGTTCCAATTGTCTCAAATCACCAAAATTAAAAAAACCCTAAGTGGGTGCTCTCCTAAAAACGTAAAAACAAAATGGGAAAGAGAGGAGTCTCCAAAACCCTCCTAAAACCCTATAAAACATGTTCCGATATATTTTGTCACTCATATTTACAAAAATGCCACTCAAGACTGTAAAATTACAAAAATGCCACTTTAAGCCTAAAATGTTGGTCCAATGACGTGGACAGCCTATTGACATGGCATAGACGTGGCAATGATTTGGAAATTACGTGACAACTCTCTCTTAACCTTATGATTAGCATCCAAGCTCCAAAATTGCTTCACAAAATACCTAAAAATAATTAGAAATGAAAATTAGACTAATTAATGCCAAATTAATCAAAATTCGAAATAATGGTCCAATGAAGTCCAATTGATGAAAATGCACTAAAAATAGAAAATTAAGTATCAAACATCCATAAAGATAAACACAAAAAGGTAATGGAATAGGGGAAAATAATGACTCATCATGTAGTCTCAAAGATGATCGATTGAAAAGAAGGATAACTTGAACAAGACATGGAAGAAGTGAAGAAACAACATGGAAAATCAAAGAAAACACTAGAAAGGATGGAGAACCTTACTTAAACCCAAGACAATTGGATGAACAAGGCTTGAGTTTGAGTGGCTCTAGATACCACTTGATGAAGCTCCAAGCTCAAATATGGAGAGGAGAAGCTCCACGAGGCAGCGAAAATGAGTGGAGCAAGGTTGGAGGCCCTTGAGTAATGCTATGGGGTATGGAAGTGAAGCTTTAGGAAGGAGACCTATTCTTAGGGAAGGAGGCTAGAGGAGCTAAAAGAGAAGCTTAGTCTAACTTTGACTCTTAAGGCAATTATGTGGAGTGATCTTAACATCATTCAATTACCAAGCAAAGAGTAACCAAATACAAGTGGTGGAGGCCCTCATTTATAGTAGAGAGGTCGGCCAAGATGTAATGCAAATGAATATTGAAATGAAATGCAAGCTTGGCCAAGGCTACAAGAAGTCTCTTAGATCTGTGTGATGCAAGGGATGTAAGGATCATGCCAAGTGTCCTTTCACATGTCTCATGCTTGGCACCATGCGCACATGTGCCTTGAGAACACTCTCGGCCAAGCTTTGCAATTGGGCTTGAATTAGCCCAATTTGAAAACTAATCAACAATGTACATTGGCCAATTATTTTATAAAGCATGGCCTAACATGTGGCCCAAAATTAAAGACTATACTAATGCTTTTACATGAAATCCATCATATTTTGATATCATCTTTAGCCAATGAGAAAAACATTTGAAGGCATTGAGAATTATTGCCATCTTGATGTAAGCCTTCTTGAACATTTATCATCATGCTTCTAGCTATTGGGCCTTTTTGTGGGCTTGGACTTTAGGTGAATGTGGGCCATGTAATGGGCTTGGAGTGGATTCATCAAAGAATGTATATTGATATTTGTTTAGCTTGTTAATTTTATTGGATCATGTTCTTGCTTCATTTAAAGTGTTTAATTCTACATAATTTATAAACTGTCAGTATTTCAGTCTGTTGAATTTGTAAAACCAACACATAGATTTCACTTAAACTGTCAAAATCTGTATAATTTGTGACCTGGTGCATTTTTAATGGATTGACTCTGTATTTTTATGTGTTGATTTCACTTATGGTGATATGGATTTGCTCGAATTGATTTTAATTGATTGACCCAATCAAATTATCAATCATGTGACTTTGTTTAGACTATAATAATAACAAATAACAGGTAGTGCATTAGCTAAAAACCAACTTTTCATATTGCATTGATTATAAAGAACTTTAATTGCATGATTTCCAATGAGCATGCATTTGTTGTGAACTGTTTTGAGTGGATAACACATATAATGTTTGGGAAACACATTACTGAATGCTTTGATACCAATTCCAATACATTTAATTGGTTGTGATTCACTATATATTTTATTGAATCCATAATATTTGTGCAAATTAATTAACTAATTTTATTAATCAACACGTTGATTCTTTAAATACATGCATTGCATGCATATTTGCTAGTAAGAGCCATACCTAGATTCACCATGCCTCACAGATAGAGAACAACCCTTTCAGATCAAGAAAACTCCAACCCACCTACCTCGTCATCTCACATTTCCTTGAATCATTGAAGGCTTGAAGCATGGTTTGAAGGGCGTGAAGATATGATCCAAACCTTCTTGATTGAAATCACTAGGAAGCAAATGATCATTCCTAAAGTGTTGCGTATGTCATGGTTGAAGGTAGAGAACTTTGGAACTTTAGAGCAACACCTCAAGTCTAAAAAATTAAAGACTTTTGTTGAAATTTTAGGCAAAATCTATCGGGACTTGGTGAAGGTCTTCTATGCCAACCATATGTTCACCAATGACATCCTAAAATCAAGTGTCAAGGGTGTTGATATGGAAATCACGAGACAGACATGGAAGGATGTGGTTGGCCTAAGGCAAAGGTTTGTGCAAGTTCACAAGGGTGAAACAACTATAGTGTATGAATTCAACAAGATCCAATATTTCAACGAATGTGTGCGCAATCAAGGTGAGCAAACTCGCAATTTCCATGTGGGAAAACTTCGTGTGGAGGAAAGGTTGCTAGCCATGGTGGTGACCAAGATTATTAGGGGAGCAATCTTTCAACCTTAAATGAAGATGACTTGGTGGTGATGTATTGCATCCAAAATGGTGTGGTAGTTGATTGGACATACACCATCCGTTACCATATGTTAAAGGCCAAAAGGCTAACTGATTTCAAGTTGCCATATGTGGTTCTCATCTTCTAGTTCATTGAGCATTTTGGTGTTGATGTGGAATGAGAGCTTGAGGAGTCTACTAGGTTGTTGAACCATGACTCTACACTCAATGTGCATAAGATGGGATTCTCCAAGATAGGCAACACATGGTTGGTTGAAGGAGAGCAAGCTGCAAACATTGAAGTTGGAGCCAATGATCATGAAGCGGGCACAAGTAGAGTAAAAAAAGGAGAAGATGATCCACAACCCATGGCCATTGAGATCTATCATCCTCATGAGAACACTGGACCTGCATATTCCTAGTTTGAAAGGATGGTTCTCAACCAATTTCAAGATTTGAACTGTCACAAAATGCACACCATGCATATTGCACAACAAGGTTCCAAGACTTGGATGACCAACTCCATAATGTTCATGACCTCCTCTCTAATGTCTATAATAGAGACAATCCCAGGGATGAGTGAAGGGGATGGCTAACTGGTCATGCATTTCATGTTGTTGTTGCATTTGTGTGTTTGTCTATTTGTTCCAGTATTTTAATCTATTGTTTTTTTATTTCAATCGATTGATTATATCAGTCTCAACTTTATATTGTACTTTTAATTTATGTTTTGTTTCTACAATGTTTGTATCCACTATCAGTTGCCTTGATTGTCTCCTATGTTACTACTTTAATGAAAATTTTACTCTTTCCAAAATGATATGTGCATTACTTTAATTTGATGAATCCAAAGGGGGAGAAAAATGAGTAAAGTTGAAAATTATGTAGAGTTGAGTTAAAAATGAGTAAAATTGGAAAGCTTGAAATTTAAACCTACTGGAACCTAATAATATAGCTAATTGATCTTGAAATCTGAAACTAAGTCACATTATTAGTGATAGGGGGAGCATATGCATATGTGATATGTATGTATGCTTGTGTGTTTTCGCTTGGATATGTGTTTGTATATTGGTATATTGTATGTAAAATATTTTTCATGTCTCTCTATGGATCTTAGCTCATCAATTCAATTTGAGGGCGTTGGTTTCACCAAATCAGGGGGAGATTGTTGGCACAAGTAAGCTTGAAGCAAAGATTTAATAAAGCCAAGTGCATGAAGATCACATGTGATTAATGAAGTTTGATGAAAATCCACTTGAAGATTATGTTTCTATTGTATTAAATTTGTAAATGATGTGTTAAATGTAATGATTACATGTTACATCATGTTAGTAGTCTTGTTAGTCTTAGTGTGTCCTTTTTAATCTGTTAAAATGTGTTTTAATAGGTTAAAGTGTTTGTTGTATATAGTTTCTAGTATGAATGCATTCAATCAATTGAATTGTTTTTCAATCGACTGATTTCACTTAAGTCAAGTGAAATCAAAAAATTGTACAAAAAATTCAACCGATTGATTTCACTTAAGACCAGACTACATAAGTTTTCTTTTCGAGAGCAAAGGTACGATTATGAGTTTATGAGTGCGAAAACTTGTCATTCATCACTAGAAAACTCTCCCTCTCTGAATTACATAGCTACAAGGTGAAGATTGAAGATCTTGATTGATCTTTGAGGTCAGCTTGAAGAACTTGTGTATGGCTGGCTAGAGAGAGCCACCATTAGGTTTTGTAGTTCTTGTGCCTCTGCTTGTTTACCTGATGTGATTCGAGGTTTGTGAGTGTGATTCTTGTAGGGTTGTAGTGTAATCTTGGTGTGTTTCTTTGTTCAAAAGTGTAATCTTAGTGAATGATTTGTAAAACTTTTTAATATAGTGGAAACTAGGCTCAGGTTGTCCTGATAAACTGGATGTAGCTTTGTGATTGAGTGAACCAGTATAAAAATAATTGTTCCATTCTCTTCCCTTCATCTCACTAACTTTAATTTACTTTAAAAACTCAAGAAAACCAAGTAAATCATTATTTGTTGAATTTGAATGTGTTTCTATCTAATCTGATCATGCATACCTATTAGGAATATTTTTTTGGAACAAGTATTGTGTGTAAAAGTTTTTTTTTTGAGTTAAACCTATGAATTCTACATTCTGCATAATTTTCCAGGATTTTAGCCAACTGATTTGAAATTTTAATCAATTGATTCATAGGCTCAAGAACAAATTAATTTGCTATTTTATTTGTTGACCAATTGAAAATGTATTGTTCTGCAGTTTTGCATTTGAATTTTGTGGTCTATTTGATTCAATCCAAAGGGTATAAGCTTTCAAAAAAGTTTTAAATAGCCAATTCAACCCCCCTTCTTAGCTTAAATCTCCATTTCATATCTAACATCTATGACAAAATCGAGCTTGTTACAAAAGATGTGAGTGTAGGAGACAAAAATAGAAATATATTGTTCATTTTTATTCACTTTGAATGGAATCATGAAACCCAATCTCGGTGAATCTTTTCTCTTATACTTTTTTAAATAAAGTTCATTGTGTCTATTGTGCAAATTTCTGATTAATTCTTTATTTTATTCTGAATTTAGTCTTTTTTATACACCAAAATATTTTAATATTCTCTTACCCTTGATCAGTAACCAACCAATTATTTTAAACTCATTAGTCTTTGAAAGAAACCATATCTGGACTTGTCACTATATTACTTATACAATTTGTTACACTTGCCATTTCGTAACATCAATTTAGGGATACAACAAGCAAGTCAATAATTATGGTGTGTGTGTGTGGGATAATTTGAGTGGTAAAAGAAAATGATGAAATAATGGAAGGGATAGAGAATTGAGAATGGAAAATGCATGAACTACTAAATGAGAGATAATATATAATCTCTAAAGGTTTCTAAAAGGATGAAAATTAGAATGCACATAAATTGTTTGATGAAAATCCTATAAGAAATCCTAGTGCAATGAAGGTGTTTGATAAAATGTTTATGAGGATGGGGATGGAATTATGGAATGCAAAGCTACAGAACAGATTATATAACTAAATGTAATGAGAATCAATGTTCAAATCTGTAAAAAAAAATGTCCCTAATATGAACTTAAAACTCAAAAACATCAAACTATGAACACATGAAGATGGATGCATGATTCAAAAATGTAAAATTCGATGCGTTAATGGCTAATTAGTAGTAGGATATGAATTGTAATAATTATATATGCACACGAGCATATAACGGAACACACAATTGAATCTAACACTAGTCAAATCTAAAATCCCAATTGTAAACCATAACAAAACTGTCAAACTACAACTCACCATAGCATTGACCAGATTCATGGAAGATTAGTGAGCATAGAAAAACACAATTCAACAAAGAAAACGCATGGAAAAAGGAATCACGAATGAAACAATAGCAAATCCTAAAATGAACATCAAATAAGTTTTTGTTCACATGAACCAAATTATGCTTTTGATTCTCCAATAGCTACTTTGCGCATCTGTAGTGTAATTGTGGCAACTATGTGCTCACTAAGTCAAGGTATTGGCTATGCATTTACCATAACTCAACATTTTATAAAAACTTAATCAAATTCATATTGAACATGAGGAAAATACGATTTGTAAAAGAAAACTTACATAGTTGAAACATATTTGGACAAAAATTGGAAGTGACTAAATGATAAATTATTGGAAACAAGTGAACAACAATGTGAATTACAGAAATCACCAAAGATGATCTTAATACACAACCTATGTCTCACTTTGGAGTTCAAAGATTCATCCAACAAGAGTAAAAATCAAGAATATCTAAAGTCAATTATTTTTATCTGGCTATGTAGCCCAGAAATCCTTGTAGGATCCATTGAACCAGCCACACAATGACGACCTCTACAGAACGTGCCTCTAGCTCTCCATACTTCAATCCTCTCTAAGATTTCTTTCTGTCTACACAAGTTTTTTCTTCCTCAGCTCCCTTAATTCTAGTACAATATTTATTTCCATCTATCTTCTGACCTAATCTACTAGTTATTACAGGTTGCTTTCACCCCTTCTGACAAGTTAATCCTAATGTTGATGCTTCCTCTTGGTTCAATATCATGTCCAGGTTCAGCAAGTTGCAGGTTCAGCAGGTGCTTCTATCCTTATTGATTGGCTGTGATGGGTTGCCACAACTCTTCAACTTTTCTTCAGTCATAATACATCAAGTCTAGCTTGCTGGTGCAATCCAAATTAGGTGTATAATGGTCTCGGTTAACATCCTATTTAGTGCAACCTTCACCTTCAATTTCAAGTGACCTTGCCTCACTTAAATGTACCTGCAAAACCATCAACAACTGAATGTTTTTTTGAAAGATAATTATTTGTTGTTGTACTTATTGACTAATGAACTAAGACAATGTACTTCTAAATATATTAAGGTAAATGCTACCTAAAACTAAAAAATAAAAAATGAAGTCTACTTGTAACTAATGATGGAAAGCAATTAAAGGCTAACTAGAAATGACAATTAAAAATATTATTCTAATTTTTAAAATAGAATATAAAAGCAATTATTCAAAATCTATTTACATGAATTGAAACTACCCTATTCTATTAGTAACCAGTTACTTAAACTACTCTAGTTAAGGTTAAAACATAACTAAGATTAATCTAGGGCTACTGAAGCTAAGAAAATCTAGGACATTCTCATATACTCTATATTTTCACTAAAATAGGCTAAAAGCTAGTAATTAAAAGAAAATGTAACTCAAAGCTTGGCTATCTAATCAACACTAGACCTAAAATACAAAGAATCACTGCAACTAGGCCTTAAAGAATTGATTTTTAGCATGAAAAACTTGACCACCTTGCCAAAGTATACTTAATAGTAAGAGATACCTTAGAACTCTATATTGTAATTATGATGGCAATGCTAAAATCTTACGCACCCTGCCACCAAAGCGGAGAGTACAAGATACAACTCTAAAGGCTTCTAAACACCTTGAGAAAATGTCTTTCGAAGAACTTGTTGGAATTCTTATTGTTCATGAGCATATTCTATAAGGTGATGAGAAGAAGTCAAAGGCATACAACTTCTCTCCTAAAACCTAGGAAATGAAAACTAAACTAAAGTGGATTGAAAAAGGATAATTGAAGAAGAAACTCTGTATAAGTTGAAGACGTTTTTACTCATGTTTTTTAGAAAGGGTTAAACTCGTTATACCTAAAGAGATTCATAATCTAGAGAGGTTTATACTTGTGTACTTGGAGAGGTTGAAACTCTTGTAACCCAGAAAGGGTGATATTCATTATTGATCAAAGTTATTGATTAGTGGAGTTCTTAAGTGGGTTGCTCAAGTGGAGGTGAAAAAGTATAAATCTCTTATGTGCATCTTCTCTATCCCTACACTTTTACATTTAATCAATTAATTTGTTTATAGTTGTATACTTATGTGCATAGATTTTTTAATTTGTTTTCAGGTTCTATTCATCCCTCCTTTTAGAGCCATATCATACCAACATGGTGCCCGTCATTAGCGAACCTTTGTGTCACCCCCTGGCCATCTCCTCCTCGACACACATCACCGATGACCCTCCGCGTCATCGACTCGCATCATAGCAAACCTTTTTCATCATCGACATTCATTACTAGTGAGCAAGGATGGAAAAAATACCAATGTGCACGAGTATCTACGGATAAAATCCATAACGGATAGTTAATTCACGGGTAGCAGGAAGTAAGTAGTAGGTATTTTAATACTCGTTTATGAACAGGTCGAGTGTAGGTATCATACTATTCGTACCTACAAGTATCTATTATTCTCAAAAAATTAAAATTTAATTTATATTTTATTAAGTTAAATTTAATTAAAATTAAAATTGTATTTATATTTATTAATTAAATTAAATTTATATTTTATTAGATTAAATTTAAATTTAAATTTATTTAAATTTATTTTATTTTTTTAATTTATATTTTTATTGTAATTTTATTTAAATTTTACTTTTAAAAATCATATAAGCTATGCTTATAATTTTCTTTTCTTGAATGCATTAAAGGTGTGGATGTTATTATATGTTGTTGTGCGTGTGGTTCATAAAAAAGATGTTGTAGATGATATGGTTTGGAGTGTTGGGTTGAAACTTTGAGGTGGTGAGGTCGAACCTTGGCTAGTGTAAAACGAATAGAAATATTGGTTTTCCTTTTGGTAGTTTTATGGTGCGCTTAAGAAGGTAAAAAGTTGACGCAGATTCATTTTATCTAGACAAAAGGGAGAGAAAAAGGTTGGATTAGAACATAAGGTTTCATGTGGATACATGTTGAAGTTTGATTATGAGATGCTGAAAAGTAATTTTATTAGAGAATTTTAGGAGATGAATTTGTTTTGGTATTGTGAAGTACATTTTGGGATTCTTAAGGTAAGGGGTGCTAAACCATTTTCTTTATATTATGTAATTGTGTGTAAAGAAATGATTGTAAATTGATTTATGAAATGAAGTAATTGTGAAATGCATCTTTGGGTTACACTTTTGTTGTAAGGGGTGTTAAGCCTTGTTCTCATTGTTTTGTGTTTATGTGTCAAGAAATATAAGTAGTTGAAATATGGAATTATAAGGGAGACAAATTTTTCATGTTCTTCTTATGGATGGAAGATTTGTTGTTTAATGGTGGGGTTAAGATGTTTAATTTATTTACTTTATGTTGGTATCGCGCAGCGGAATGTTTGAGCGTGCGGACAAAACCAAGAGGGGGTGAATTGGTTTTTAAGTAATAAAATTAATACTTTGAAATTTTTCCAAAATTTATCAATTAAATCAATAATTAATTTCGTTAAACACAATAATAGATGAAGTAAAGAGATAGAGAAGAAGATCGAACACAAGTATTTATACTGGTTCGGATCAAAAGACCCTACATCCAGTTGTTAATCTCTCAAAAACGAGATTAACTAAATCACTAACAAGTAACAGATTTACAATCAGATATTAAGAGTGTAAGGAAAGAAAACACCTCTTTTAAATCACACAAGAGATGAACACCTTTCTCTGAATCATACAGAGAACCTTGACCTTAGCTTTCCTAGCAACAGTAGCAGCACTCAATCTCTTAGAACACCTCTCAGGAAAAGTTATCGCTCTACCCACACTAGGTTTTTCAAAGCTTCTATTGAGAACACTCAGAGAACTATTTTGCAGTCACAGCACTAGTACTCTAGCTTCTCAAAAAGGTAAGTGAGAAGTAACTCTGAGGTTCCTTAAATAGGGGTTCCAGAAATTAGGTCAAAAAGCTGAACAGTCGCTCCCAACTGACCAGGATAATCGATTATCACTAGTGATAATCGATTATTCATGAAAAACAAATTTTTGAGCAGATAATCGATTATCAAAGGTGATAATTGATTATTCCAGTGCTTTCTTGAAAAAATTGGTTCAGCTCAGGATAATCGATTATTCTAAGTGATAATCGATTATCATTTTGATTTTTCGAGAAATACCAGAATTTTCTTGTACAATACTGATTCTAACTAATATAATTACATTTTACAAGATAGCTTTAAACATAACAACATATGGTCTTCATATTGTCTTCCAAATGGCTTTCAGGCTTCTTTTATCATCATCAAAATCTTGCTTCAGCATTTAGATTTGTATTGCTTTTACCAACACTCACTAGTGTAGGGAAGAGATTCTACCGCGGTTATTTTGGCTTTTTGGCTTCGGTTTTACACCCGAGGCATATGCTGGCGAGGTAAAAAAGATATGTTTATGCCTCGGTTATGAACCGAGGCATATGCGAGGGTTACTACCTCGGTTCTAGAGGGAACCGAGGCCTAATGTGCATCGTAAATTTAAAAAAAAAGTATTTTCTGACCCAATAACAGCATCACACGTAGCCATGATCCTTGTAAACACACATACACCAACCATAATGTGCCACATCATCATCTTCAACCTTCTCCCAAATCAAAAACCCTAGCCACCATTCAAACCCTAAATGCCGCTAGTGTGTCGTCACTGCCATCTTCGACCACCGCATCACGCCGGAACAACTTCACGACGTCTTCATTCATCTCGTCGGCGACGTAGAACAACCTTTTTTCACCACCATATCTGAACGAAAAATGTGAAACATCCAACAGCTAACCATCGTGAGCCAAATCACGACTTTGACACACACATCAATGTTTGAAACCCATTGGATATTTTTACGATTTGAAAAAGGAGAAGCACATACCTACAAGCAAGATTGAATGACGACAATGGAGGCGGCTTCGCAACCTCTGCGACGACAACAATGGAGGAGGCCTGCGCGACGAAGCATGGCTGTTCAACGGCGGACCGGTGGTGGAGAGACGAAACTGCAGCTACATGGAAGATGGAACCTTTGTGTTCTACAACAATGGCGTTCGCAAATGGAAGAAAAAATGTTGTCGCTGCTCCACGCGAAGAAGATGCACAGTGGCGCGATTTCGTTTAAACCCTAAGAAGGCTTATTGCCTCGGTTGATTTTAAACTGAGGCATAAACATCTATCTACCTCGGTTATATGTGACTTGAGGCATAATCCACTTGAAAAGCAATCAAATATGCCTCGGTTAAAATAGACCCGAGGCATAAACATCTATCTGCCTCGGTTAAATATGACCCGAGGCATAAAATTCTGCCACCAGTTTAAAAATATCAATGCAGTGGGAAAAATAAAAAATTTAGGGGGTTTATGCCTCGGTTCTAAATACAACCGAGGCATAAAAGTTCGAAAATTTACAAAAGTGCCACCATGTCTTCATATACCTCGTTTGCAGGTGAACCGAGGCATATAGAGCGCTGTAAAAAACCCATTATGCACTAGTGACTTTAATCTTTGGTTTGTTGAATCAATGGTTAGATTAGGGATTTTGATCTTCATCTTGCTACCATGTGAATTTATTTAAGGTTAGAGCAATGGTTGTAAATGGAACTTTGTTTCCTTTAGAGTGTTAATTATGGTTGAAATAAGCATGATTTGATAATGGGTTTTTGGATGTGGCTATGGAATTTTGTGAAGTGCGGGGTCTTTGGAGGTAAGTTTATTAGAAATTTATTTTAAAATAGTTGATTGAATGAATTTGTCATTTAGAAAAGAGGAGGTGAAATGTTGTATGAAATAAAATTTCTTTTTGATTGCTCTTTAGCATATGAGAAATCCATGGTGTAATAGAAATTGGAGATATTTCCTTGTGGTGATGAAATTATGGCTTGTGTTGGAGTAGCATGATTTGGTTAAATTTGGGGTCTTAGGTAAAGTTCGTGGAGTGAGTATGGTTCCAATGTGTACTATTAATTTGGGTTCGGGTGTAGTAAAATTGTAAGTGTTTATTAAGAATTCATGAGTTGTCTAAATGCTTGGGTGAATTTTTGTTTCTGGTGTGACTATTGCATCTTCAAAGCCAAATCTATAGGTTGTGGAAAAATCCATTGGTCACTTATGAAACTTGTTGTTTTGTTGTTGCGGTTTGTTTTTTTAACATGGTGTTGTTGCTGGTTTAAAAGTGTTGCTGGTTCTGTATTATTTGGTGCAGAATTTGTGGGTGGGTTGTATGTTAAAATTAAAATAATGCTTGGATGCTAATGATGTATGGTTAATCTTATGATGAAGTGACATGATATGATGTAATTGCATAATGAGTTGAGGTATGTTTGATCTTGTGATGAGACGTTGTATGTATGTGTATAAATATGTGATGGGACAGTATGAATTCTCTGATAATTGTAAATCTAGGATGGTTCTTTTACCCAAAAGGCTTTGTCGAGTTAGGGTAAAAGGCTTTCTTTTTGCCATAACTCTTTGGCATAAGCTTAGCAAGAGTGCTCTTACCTAAGGTTTTTTTCCAGCAGGTAGTGTTGTTGTTTATGAGTCTATGGAAAGCAAGAGAAACACCTTTTCCAAGAGCCATTGTTGCACAACAAAGGTAGTGTGGTGGGTTATGAGAGAATGTCATATCGTTGGATATTACTTGGTAATATGTTAATGATTACATGTTTTGGGTGTGGGAACATGTGATGGGTGGTTATCTTGGTTGAATTATGCATATGTTGGGATAATGCAAGGTGAGTTATATGTGGTAATATATTGTTGTATGATGTTTTACAGTCGAATTTCCTACCAACAAAAGTATCCATCAATAAATTAAAATGTAAAATTCGTAAAAAAATAGTCAATAAGTTAGAATTTACCAACAGATTTATGGCATTCCTAATATTTTGGCAGTAATTAGTGAATTGTATTAGATATATAAGACATCAGGATGTAGTGGCCTTCCTTCTCTTTAAGTGTTTATGATAAGTTGCAGAAATCTTAAGTTTATGTACATACAATGTGTTCTATTTTAAGAGTGTGTAAAGATTCTTAAGCTGTAGACTAATTTTTTTATATAAAATTTGATAGAGTAAGTCGCTTTTGAATAAAATTTATTGGATAAAGTAAGATAATGATATTGTTTTCTTTGGTGTGCCTACATGGTCCAACAAATATGCTAAAGAGCACAGGCTAACAAGGCCCATATATTTGTTGGCTTAGTTAGTGTATATTAACAGAATATATGGTCAAATACCGGTAGTTGGATTATATTCCATATATCCCTTAATATAATATATCAACAAAATATATGATATATTTGATTGGTTTATATTATCTTTATTATATTGTGACGTCGGTAAGTTTTTATTATTATTGGTATTCCAAATTTTACAACTAATTTCCTAAAGGCCTAGAAACCCTATAAAGACATGTCATTCTTCGAGGGAATGAGACACATTTTCCCATACTCACTAACACACTTATATAAATCCAAAACTCTTTTACTAACTTGAGCGTTGAAGAGTCTTTTGCAAGCAGATTTTCCCTTGTGTTTTGACCCTTAAAAGCAATTTTCAGGAGTCAACAAGTCACTTAGATCTTGTCACCATCAAAAGGTGGACATTCCAAATCATGGTAAGAACACTTGGGAATTGTATATTGTTATATGCAGGTGATACGATTATGAATGGAGAAAAACTGAAAACAAAAATTTAAAGGAAAAGAATACTTATTTATTATGTTAGGTTTATAAATATCTCTAGTAGTAAGTCCAACTTGATATGATAGGTGTTTATAAACCTATCATAGTAAGTTCGACTTATTATGTAAGTTCTACGAATATTTGTCATTGTAAGTTCAACTTATTATATCAGATTTAGGAATAGGAGTTATCATAAGTCACTTACTATGACATGTCTATGATATATGTCATATTAAGTTACACTTATCATGTCAATTCTACGAATACATATCATATTAAATTGGACTTATTATATCAGATATTTTGATATATGTCATAGTAAGTTGGACTTATTATGTCAGGTCTTTATAACTAACATAATGTAAACATTTTATGTCATCCATATATATATATATAATTTGATATTTGGTTAAGATATCTTACAACGGTGTGAGGACTTTGGTTACCAAACCTTGCTTTACATTGAATAGTACAGTGATGACTTATAGGCTAGCCAGCTAGGGTCTGAGTTGTTTTATACCATCCCCACTCCCCGTTCTCAGTTTTGATTGCTTTATTTTTCACTGTTTATTTGATTCACGGGCAAATAATGGGGGTAACTATGTCAGTTACCTAGCTCTTTTTATTTATCAAAAGTAAGAACGCTGGTCAGCTACTTAACTCGATCACAACTCAAACTAATTATACTTTTTTGGGAAACTTTTATTTACAGCTTATTTTAGTTTATCTTATGACATATAAGTACATGTTGGTTATTTAAACATATTTTCAGCTCTTTCTTACAAATAAGGAATAGTTCATGCTAAAAAATAATTTATTCTTCATTTAAGGATGTACGTGCAAATAGAATTTTACGTAGCAGTTCGTATTTTGAGTACTAGGCTTTTCCTTAGTATTAATACATCTATAAAGCTTCATGTTACTCCTTCCAAGATATGAAAGATATAGGACACTGCAATTAAATTAAATTAAATGGAATGACAATTCAAAATGTACAGAAATAAAATTTTGGCACATTTTTAATTCACTAATGTTTTTTTTTTCATTTTTCTCTTTCGTTTGTATCATATATCTTTTTCTCTTCTTCTTATAAATCCTCTTTTATTAACACTCTTGAAAATAAAGGTTAATAAAGAAAGTGAAAAGAAAGCAATATTTTCAACAAATGCAAAATGTGGTATATAAAAAGTGACATGAAACAACTATCAAAGTTAGAAAAAGAAAAACATCATAAAGAAGAGAACTGAAAGGGAAGGATGATTCCACTAAAATAGCTAGAAGTATTGATTAAAGGGTAACTTTTTTTCAGACATGTTCATGGGTCTGAAATGGGTGGAATATGAGAAGAAAAAATAGTACGAAAACTCTGAGAAAAGAATGAGAATTAGAGATCTAACGGTTGATCAAATAGAAGGAGAAAAATATTGATGGATATACAAAGTATTTAAAGATATGCAAGAAAAAAAGTGAAGGTTAAAACTGACCAGTACAATAAAGTGAGGGATATAAGCATCTTCATTAAAGAATAATCCCCTCCTTGAAGTATAACTGGTCATTTTTACTCGACTTTTCTCTATTATTATTTTTTTTCACTCAGAAAATTTAAATTCGAGACTTTACTAAATAATAATAATAAAAATAGTACAAGATACACCCTTTATATAAGAAACAAACAAATATATTTTATAGTCTCTTTCACTCTACTTTCACAGGGATGAGGATTTTAGCTTTTATTTTAATTTAACAGACGTTCTGAATTTATCTTGAAATTACTTATTTTATTAATATCTATACAGAAACTTGTACTTGTTATTGGATAAAAGAAGTTTTTTTTTTCATTATTTATGGTAAATCTATTAATGATGAGCTATCTCATTTTCCCATATGCAAGTGGATGTATGTATGGGGTAAATATTTCTTGAATCATGTGCAGAGTTAGGAACATCTTCATTTTTTTTTTCTTCTGCTGTTGTAATTTTTCCATAAATTTCGACCGACGAAAGGTTTTGAAAAAAGTGTATTGATAATAGTTTCGTTACCGCTAAAAGAAAGCTGAGGGCATTGTTAAAAGGAAAAAGAAAGTTGTATTAGCATGTAAAACAATGCGTTTGGTCATGAGTTTTAGTGTTTTCTCTGATAACTGTTTAAAACTGGTTCTTTAACCAATGTCTTGAAAAGTTTGAGTTATAAACAGCTACAAGTGTGGATAAACTAATTTACGATTTGGTGAACTGGTTTTGTAGTTTTGAGAAGATGGAGTAAAGAGAATATAAGAAGAAAATGGAGATGAGAGATAGAATGTGTTTGTATCATTGTTCAAAATTATGACTGGCTCCTTTGTTCAATTCTATCACGTTTTGTTCAAGTGGCCGACCTACCACGTGAATGATCCTTATCACATCACGTGCGAGTTTTCTTTTGGGAGTTGAAATTGAATTTTGCACATATAACATGTGACTAAATTGAACGAGTGGCTGATAGATGCTGTATGTTCCTTTTCGCATCGCGTAGGCACAAAGTTAAAGCCTACAAGCAATTGTCCTTGTTTCCTTAATGGGACATGGCACAATCCCAGGACTAGTCTCTTAGTCATCCTCTCAGCCCTCTTTGTCCGAATAAGTGTTGGAAGCTAAACTAAAGTTGAAGTTTGGTACGCCGTGAATGCTCTTACTCTACTGTCCTCACTGGCCTAACTTGGTGCTCACAACATGACAAACTCTTTCAGTTTCAATTACCTCATAGCTTATGCGTTTGAACAATGCCATCATCAAAAACTATCACTGCCTATCATAAATCAGAACCAACCACTGTTAGCTACTAATCAACGTCGCAACAGATGCATTAGCTGCCAAAATGACCTAAAAAGGGAGAACTTACGCGTATTCGTGTTTTCTTAATCGCAAAGGATGTGGTGATGGGATGAATTTATGAGGCCCATGTGAAATACCAATGCATCATGGACAAGAGTTAGGTTTCCGTCGGTCTTTAAAACGTTGCATGGCTATGCACAAGAATGGGTAATAAGAAAAAGGAACTTCAATTGTTAACAAACATAGCTATGGTTGCTATTCTGTGACCACGCGTCAACATGTTGTGGCTTTAGTTAGGTAATGTGCATATATATATATATATATATATATATATATATATATATATATATATATATATATATATATATATATGAGGATTTTTTCTTTTTCCCAATGTAAATGCAAGTTCATGCCCATACTTGTCTGGCTGTCTTTCCGTTTATATGAAGGTGAGTTTGACACTACTATCTTACCATCCCAAACACATCTTACGCTCGGGCTGCTACATAACCTACAGGGCTAAAACATTTTTGTTAAAATTTTAGAGCTTAATAAGAAAGAGAAGAAAGAACAGTTTACCAACATGGTGAATGTATGATGTTCATAACCACCTGATTACAGATGTTTGATCTATATATACCTGTAAGAACATGATATTTTATTTTATTTTTTTCTGAAAACCCTCTATAAAATAATTGAAAGTAGTAATTTTACAGACAAACAGACAATGAAGGAAACTAGAGAGAGAAGCCGGCCACTGGGAATATATTAGACGTCGGAAAGTTTGAGGTTGTGAAGCATATCTAATGCACAAAGCATCTCATTTGATATAAAAAGCATGCAGATACAGTTTAATATAAGATCTCGTATATATTACAGCACATAACTAATTAGATTCTGACATATATAGTTGTACGAAAAAGCAAACATCCAACTACTTTATATATAAACAAACCTAATGATATATGTTTTGAGCAGGAGATATTCCAGCTTTATGGAACTTAATTAAGCACTTAGTTTATGTTTATAATATTTATTATTTATTTAATCCCCGTTGAGTAACTGCATTGACCAGATATCCTCCATGCTCCAATAATTGTTGTTGTTGTCATTGGTACAACAACTGGATTGATCAGGAATATTGGGAAACTGAGTAGAAAATGGCTCTAACATTCCTTGGTAACAGGGTGAAGAGTAGGTCTCCATGGGCTCAGCCATGGTGGACACTTGGCTAGTGCTAGCTTGATGGTCATTTATCTCAGAATTAGAATTACTCTGTTGCTGAAAGTTCTCGGCTTGCTTGATGTGCTTCTGAATCCTGGTCCTCCAGTAGTTTTTTATCTCATTATCAGTCCTTCCTGGTAGATGCTTGGCAATTTTTGACCACCTGCATTGGTGAATGATTTATTTCTAGAAGACAGTGTCATGTAACTCAATAGTACCCTACTGGTTTTTTAACGCTTTTCGCTGTAAAAATTTTAAAATTTTTGGAACCTCGAAAACATTTTAATATCATGCCAAAGAAAATACTTTGTACTTTAATCACACCAAACAAGAGGATAAGAATTTGCTTTTTCCTTAAAAACTTTGTTGCCTTTCATAAGTATGGTTGTCTTCATGACAGTAAGCGGAGAAGCAGAAGGAAAACCTAGAATGCTACTCGGTTGTAGAAATGCGTTGTGGAAAAGAGGGCACACGAGTGTGCATGAGTGAGAGTGAGTTAAAACATCTGTTTAATTTGCTTTAAAGTTAAAGCATTAAATGAAAATGCAATTAAAAACTGCCTATATATATGACTGCCACAGCTTTTATTGATTAACTAAAAAGTGGCAACACCTATATTAAATACGGTTGTGAGTCTGATGGAAGCCATGTTCCATGGCTGAGAATCATTGTGACGTTATCTTGGACTCACACTTATAAATCGACCAGTGTTGAGGTACGTAAGATGCTAAATTTCCTTTGCTGTATGAAGATAATTCCCTTGCTTTGTAGCAAGGGCTCTCTAAGAACAGAAAATCAGGTTTCTCAAAGCATGCCTCAGGTAGAGACTAGAGAGAGTATGGTTCAATCCAAACGTCTCCTATTCTCTTTTCCATCCATATCCCTTCATACATACACGCATATACATACGCACGCATACAAATTTTCTAGCAACTCTTAATCGCGTCACCTTCGTTTCTTGTAATAATTTGCGTCATTAACTTGTTGCACTATAAACTCATCTTGCTTATTTCAAAAAACGGCACGTCTCAATGCGCGCCTCACTAATAATACTATTCACTAGTAAATATCTAATATTTGAAAACATAGTTAGTTAGGTTAAATATTTTGTTTTCCACTTTTATTGTTATTGCTTCATCATTTGTTTTCTTGGTTGAGAGGCAATTTCGATACTGAGAAAGCAAGGATGGTGCTAACTAGTTTTTATATGCACTATGTAAGTATATCCTCGGTTTATATATGCACTATGTAAGTCTATCTTCAAGGGGAGGCTCTAAAATTTACAAGGACACCTGCCCTTGTTAAGAAGAGCCAAAAGTGTATGGTTTGGGTCTATTTTCACTCAAACTCTCTTTCATCCGAACTAGAAAGCTATAAAGATATGCGCACTTCCATGAGTTCAACCTAAAGTGGAAGGTCCTCTTGTCCAACTTATTTACTCCTCGCTCTAAGCCTTATAGAAATAGTCATTTGTAAAACTAGATGCCGCTTTGCAAAATTAAAACACCTTTACATATACTTATTATATATGCTACTAACCACTATTTACAAACAACTTCTAATACCATCTATTTCTTCTTTGAGGTAATCTCTTTTATCTTTACTACTCATCTGCAATTCATCCCCCTTTTCCAACCTTCACATATTTTACTATCTTATGTCCAAAACCCTTACGTCATCTATTTTTTTTATTCATTCGTTTTTAATACAATATATATGGCTTTTCTCCTAATTAAAATGGCTACTTTATTCATCATCTACTTTAGATTTATCATTAAAAAAACGATCATCCTTTAGATTTTTCATCATCGAAAATAAACATAAAGAATCTTCCACGCGGCTAATTCACCTGCAACTCTTACACGCATAATTAGACAAAAATAAATCATACTTTTTACATGATTATGAGATAATTTGACCCAAATTGAAACCCTCCTCCAATTAACAGAGTTGATGAAAAATTAAAATAAAAGCACAGAATTGAAGATCAAGTGGAGAAGAAGAACGTTAGTGTTGATTAATTGGTGGTGATTACTGTTAGATCTAAAGGACCTCTCTCCCGCCAGAGATATGCATACATATATAGGAGAGAGGGGGAGCTAGGGCGAAGATTAATGCAACAGTAAGGATTGATGCATAATATGTACCCTTCAAAGGAAAACAAAAACAGTCCAATTCTTGGATTTGGAGGCAATCGAACACAATGATTTTGAAGGCTCTAAAAAAAATTAAATACAGATTTTATCAAAGATATATATATATTTGTGGAAAAAAGTTCTACAAACCCGCATGTGTTTAAACCTTTCCCTTGGCTAGAGTTTTCTCCCCGACTACACTCCCTCGATCCCCCTCAAATATAGTCTTCCAAGACTATTGGTACTCATGGGCCTTCTAGTTCGATTGCCTCCAAACCAAATACTACAACTTAAAAGACAGCAAAAAAACTTCTTTAATGGTTAGAAAATAAACAAGGGTTTACAAAAATATATAATTTCTGGGAAAAATATAATTTATGGGAAATAAAAAAAGATCTTGGTTTCCTTTGACAATTTTCATCATATTAATTAACAAAATATGTTAAAAATTTACCTGTTTCCCCACTTTGCGTGAAGCTCCATGATCAAAAGTTGTTCCTCGGGTGTAATATTCCCTCTTCTAACATCAGGACGGAGGTAGTTTAGCCACCTAAGTCGGCAACTCTTTCCAGTACGTTTAAGACCTGTTATATCAAGGATAATCATCAATAATTTTCTCCCACCCTTAGGTTTAAGTTTGAATGAAAAAAAAATACGAGAAAAAAATTATAAAAATATAATACTCAAAGAATAATAAAAGTTGAAGAACAAAAAATATGCTTACCAGCAGCTTTGGCCAAAGAGTTCCAAACACCTTCCCCATGGTTCGAAATATAGTTGATCAAGATCAAATCTTCTTCCATTGTCCATGGCCCTTTTCTCACTTCAGGATCTTGAGACGTATTGCACTGTTTTTTATCCATTATTATTATTTTTTTTTTTTGTTTGTGATAGAGAGAAAGGTGGGGTGGGGAAGAGGGAGAAAGAGAAATACCGATAACTTAATAATGGGGGTTGGAGTGCTTAAATAGAGGCAAGAATAAATAATGTGTTAATTTTAATGAAATTTTCTATTAGGGTTAACTAGATTTTACGTACCTAACTGTGTTTATCATGTTAACACATGCATGCATGACTATGTTTTTAGTTTCCTTTGGCAAAACTAAAGCTTAATAGAATAGTGTCACTACGTACTCTTAAGTCACGCACATGCACTAGATCATATCAGGTGTCTATACGCATTTTTTTTTTTATCAAAACACGAGAGGAGTGAGATATTTCATTAATATCTTTAGCCCTGTGCTAGAAAACGATTAGTGCAGTTTAGGGATTGTAGTACAAAGAAAAGAACATAATAAACTGGAAAATTTCCAAGTTATCTATCACCATGATTACATCATCCCATACCAACAAAAAGTTGGCCCCCGAGCCCATTTTAAAATATATTTCTTCAAAACCTTTGCCCTAAAACGGAATCCAATACCATGCAAACTATGAAAATAAGTATTGGAATTGTGGTTATGTTATAAACCCTAAAATCTGACCCACCACACTTCATCTCTACACTGCATATTTGAAAAGTACAATACGGTATCGATGAGTTTACCCATGAGTATTTGAAGTAAAAAAGTTTATTTCGGATTGTTCAAATTGACCTATTGAACAAAAGTAAAGTTGCCAACTCTACAAATTTGAAGAAGATATTTTATAAAGACCATTATATATTCACCACAATTTCATATACCGAATTTTTTTGCATTCTAAAAAACATTGTAGTATAGTTTCTTCCTTTAAATTAATTAATAAAATTTACTCCAACAAATAAAGATTTATACACCGTGCATATTTCTCAGATATTAACAAATAAATTATTATTTTTTTATTTCGTTCTTTAATTCTTTTGAACCTGTTCTGGTTTTAGTAACCTGGTTCTTATACTTTAAATTAACATTAAGATTCAACTTAGATTCAACTTATGTTTTTAAACTATTCTTCACTAGAGCTGTTTATATATCAAGGACAATAACTGCGAAAATATAGAATTAAGGATAAATATTTTTTAATCTTAAACTTTTGTGAAATAAAAATTTATTCCTATCTCAAATTTTGATACGGTCATCAAACTTTAAAATTGAATAGTTTTCTTAACTCAATTGTAGTAATGTGTGAAATGGTGTTTCATGCAAATATTTAAATTATTTATACTTTTTAATATATTTCAGTTTAAATGTCCGCCTAAGACTTTATTTAAATGTAAAAAAAAATATATCTATTAAATTTTAAATTGAAAATTAAAATATTTCAAAATTTAAGATAAATAAAATCTCCAATTTTGTATCAAGAGGGATTACAAACATATTATTTAACCCTAAAAGTGAATAGGTTTTAGTACATGCGTTCACACCCAGCCCTAGGTCCTTGGCCGAATTATCTTTCAATAAACTTAAAAGCTCGTTATATATAATATATCTATATATATATATATATATATATATATATATATATATATATATATATATATATATATATATATATATATATATCACCCACTTGAAAAAAAATATATATTTTTTAATGAGTTTAGTGAAATATTTGGACCATTTTTTTCATACAAACTTTTACAATAAAAGAATAAGAAAGTAAATGAACTCTTGGTAACAAATTTAGTTTAAGAACAAATCCAAATAAAGATGTAAATAAATGATAGGGAACTTGTATCTTAACATTAATGTCTTCCTTTACAGCTAATTTCATGAGGAATTTAATGTTATTTTCTTATACTGAAATTGACGGTCTCGTTGAAAATGAAGAGGCATTAGGTTTTAGGGTTGCATGTTACATGTTTTAACTTTTAGAATACTAAAATATTTCTGTAAATTATATAAGTCAACTTTTACACATTAATTTATGTACGACTAATACTATACTTTTTTTCATATTTTTCTTTTCTATATGTACTTTGGAAAAAAATTGTTCATGATATATATCCTTAATTTTTTGCTATCTAAACTAATATATATATATATATATATATATATATATATATATATATATATTTATATCCTGAAAACATCAAACCAATCAACAAAATGTGATCTCAATTTAGTAACTCTAAACTAATATGACCAGTATTGTTTATCGGGGCAACCAAACACTTCAATACATTGAGTGGTACAACATGATACGCGGTTGCAACAACAGACCAACAACAAGAAGCAGATGTGATAGAGATATTTTGGATTATAACTCGATTAACACTATAACAAATAAAACTACACTATAAAGTTATGGTTTCTTTTGATAGATAATTCAAACCTAGGTTTTCCTATTAATTTTGTGATTTTAATCTTATTACTTAATTTCCTTTTGTAATTTTAGTTCAATTGACAATTTACAACTTTATTTATTTTTTATTTTATTCTAATTAAATCACTAAAAAAACTATAACATTATTTATGGATATTTCATAATGTCATTTCTATGAGTTAAGTAGAGTAGAACATCTGATTAATATATATATATATATATATATAT
>Ga0214545_1001213_pt1 | contig 47217 bp, 27 predicted proteins | sample CNSS4metaG_FD_160064 | JGI IMG/M metagenome (GOLD analysis project Ga0214545, IMG submission 160064) | Root nodule microbial communities from cowpea collected in UCLA plant growth center, Los Angeles, California, USA - CNSS4 | ecosystem: Host-associated > Plants > Roots > Nodule | place: USA... | reverse complement strand
TTTTTTTTTTTTTTTCTCATAAACATTACGAGTTGAATCATTCCGAGGATAACCTTCGTGCTAGGGTTTCGTTCAACACGATTTCTGCTAGTTATACTTTTGCTTTTGTTTTTTTGTTATTGAATCTGATGCTGTTTATTTATTTATTGAGCTGAAGTTGCAAATTCTCCGGTTCACGGCATGGAAAGCGTGGTGGCAACGGTTAGCGGTTACCACGGGTCCGAGCGGTTCGATCTCATCAAGCTGATTTCACATGCCGGCGCCAGTTACGTCGGCACAATGTCGAAATCGATAACGCATCTGGTTAGATTTTTCTTTTTCTAATTTGTTCGTGGGAGAGAATGAGAGAGCACGACTGAGAGGGGTAAAGAGAAAGTTTAACTGAGACAGATAACTAAATTGAGAGAGGTTCAGATAACCGAGAGATAATGAGAAAGCTTAAAGGAACTTGATTGAGAGAGGTAGAGAAAATAATTCTTTGTTGGGAGAGATAGACAAACAGATACATATATTTAGAGATTATAGAGATTAATTTGATAGTGGATTTTGATAATGCATCTGGAGTGTTTGTGTATGTGAGTGAGAGAGTGAGAAACTTAACTCGATGGAGAATTTTGGTGCGGAATGTTGAATTTGGTAATTCAATCGAAGAGTTTTGTGTGTTGATTGAGTGAATGAGACAGAGAGCTTAATTCGGTGGTGAATTTAGGTTATGTCCAGGTTGTGACTTAGGAAGGTATGTGTTCTGTTTCTGTGTTGAAAGGGAAAGAGAATTGAGGGAGAATTTAGGCGGAAGAAGAGAGTTTTGGAATGAATGAACAGGTTATTGCAAGCTTCCATTGAAGAACTGTTTTATGATTGATTGTTTTTGTGATTGATCAGGTGTGCTGGAAATTTGAAGGAAAGAAATACGATATTGCGATGAAGTTTAAAATACCGGTAGTGAACCACCAATGGATTGAGGACTGCATAAAGGAAGGGAGGCGTGTTCCAGAAGATTCTTATACCTTGCAGAGGTGAATTTCTTTTCTTTCCCCTCCTTAGGGAAGAATTATACCAAGTGTAATGGATTTTTTCAGAGTTATATGAAAGAAAATAACTCATGATGATTGGTTGTTCTACTCAGCATCCAATGTCATCATCATCATGCTCTTGGAATTAGAATGAGCGTTAAAAAAACATGAGCTGATCAGTTTGATATGGCAATTTTTGCTTTGGATTGTGTTATGGCGTACATTGAAAGTTACTGTATATGAAGTTATTCGCATTCCTAAATCACAACCCAACAACTTAAACCTGAAGGAAAGTAATGTTGACATTTAACATTTAACATGGCATTAGTGCTATACTACAACTTTATTGTAAGTTGGTTATTAATAGTTATGATTTTCTATCTACCATATATGATGTTTTATAATGGGCGTCTTTCTTGTGGACTCAGGAGTTTGCTTCTAGTTTCTTTAGTTTGGGATAATCGGTTTTATTATATGGTAGTTGATTATTAGGTTTGAAAATCTTGGGTGCATTGTCTGGTTATATAGGAGCTTATTTTTGGGTCTTCTCGTATAATCTGACATTTGTGGAATATTTTTTCTTAAGTTCACTTATTATCATTATTATTTTCAGTGGACATGAAGTAGGGCGATTGTTACTGGAAGTTCCACTCACTGCTCGGGCCAGTAGGTTGACAAAGAAAAAATTCGTCAGTGACGAGTTACATGATACTGGGACTGAAAGGCAAAATCCTAACTTCGGTTCTGGAATTTCAATAGCTTATGTTTTGGAAGATTCTTGTTTAATGAAAAAGGTAAATTAAACTCTGGACTCTCTGTGACCTCTTGGACATTGTTAATCTTTATGATGTACATTCTGTGTGTTTTGATGCAAGTTCTGATTCATAATTTTGTTGCCTGAATTTAGAATGGGTCACAACTTTCACAATGTGATATCTGGAGTCATTAACACCCATTTTAAGAGTTGATCATTAACTATAGACAAAAACTTCACTTGCACATCTAGGTGTTCCATTTAAATCTATATGTATTTTTTATGGCATCAGGCAAGGTTTCTTATTGCACTTCTTTGTTATGCCTTGATAAATTAAAAACTAAAGGTACCACCTTGGTTCTGTGACGGGGATGGGAGGATTGTTTTCTTTTTAGATTTGAGTCATCGTCAAAGTTTAGTGGTGACTTTTCTGATATCTTTTGCATCAAAGGATTATTTTAAAATTTGTAGCCAGTATTATTCATCTACAAACTTTAATAAATATGACTACTTGCTTCATGCAACATATGTGGTTTGCCTTCTACAAAATGGTCAATTAAAGAAAAAGCATGCCGTAGGTATGTATATCATAGATTACATGTAGGCTGAACGATAATTCAAAATATGTAGCAGGATAAACTAGCTGTTTGTCTGGATGGACTTTTTTCTGCATCTCTCAATCATTTCTTCATTGTTGGTGCTTTATAAAATACTTGCATTACATTTCCTATCCTCTTGAATACAGCATTATTTGTTCTTTCGGAATGCCTGCTAATTTCTTCTCTTTTCTCTGCATTCCCTATTTTTTTAAGCATGATGAATCAACTTCATATTCGTCTAGACTGTCAAGGAAAGGAAAAAGGAACATTTGTAACGGTAAGGGAGTCAGTACTCTAGCTGGACCTTCTCGTAAAGGAAGAAGACTTCGGAGAAATCTTGTTGATGATGTGGTGTTGGCTCCTTCAATTTTGGATTTTAGCCCAGATGACCACCTTTTTAAAGCGGATAGACTACAAACAGACGCTGAAGCGACATCTAGCCTTTCTGGTGGTGTTAATAGTAACATTATTCTACAAAATAGTGAAGGACCTAATGCTGGATTAAGAACTGAAAGTAGTATTATCAATGGTGGTTCAGATGATATTGAACAGATCAAAGATTCAGTTCATATATCTACTCGTAGAAGTTCAACATTGTTTGTAGAAAATGCCGTACGTGTGCCGCAAACGTCAATAGATTTATGTTCTAGTCATGATGAAAAATTCAGCGACGGTGATCAGGTTGATAATGGTGCTGGCTTACCTACTTCAACAGAGATGTCATGTGTTATATGTTTCACAGATTTCAGCACAACACGGGGAATTCTGCCGTGTGGACATCGATTTTGTTATCCATGCATCCAGAGTTGGGTTGATCTTAGGGTATGCCTTTTCATTTATTTGCCATTTTTACGAATAAAAGCCTATTAATTGATGATCATAATCTTTGTAGCATGCCATTTTCTTTTGACTAGATTTCAAAGTTGGTCTCTGTTTTCCTAATCCTAACTAAACTATATAATTTAACTTTCATTCAATTTATGCTTCTCTTTATCATTTATAATTTGAGGCTCCACCTCATTGTTTTGCTTTATTTTCTTAGTGAAATCCTTGTGAAAGCATATTGGGTAAATAGTCGATTCAATACAACAAGTATTATTATATTTTATTTAGTTTAATAAGTAAAAAACTAAAGTCTTAGTACAAGAATTTTAACTTTGTCAGTTTTATTTGAATTTAGTCAATGGTTAGTACAATTGAGTGTGTTTGGTCTTTAGTAATTGTTTCTTGTGTATATCAAAGGGAAAATTAATGTTAATATGAAATTAACTTTGAAGGAATTAAAGATTAAAAAAGCAAAGGATAAGGCTTCATGTTAACGTATTCAATTACCTCAACAATTAATGGAGTTCAAACAAAATTAACGAAATTATAGTTTATTTACTAAGATTGTAATTTTTTTTATTGTACTAAAGTATTGTAGTGAACTAAATATTTACCCTAGTATATTTATCAATTTTGTCCAGGCTCTCTTACGAATGCACTCGTTTGAATTGATGGTGATTCTAAAATGTACTATTTAAAGATTAAGATGGATTAAGTCAACCTCGTTAGATTTGTCTTAATATTATTTGGTTGTCTCTTTCATTTCTCATTTGTTTTTCAATATTTATAGACTTCGATGAGAAAAGAATCAACTTGCCCTCTGTGCAAACAAAGTTTTGTGATGATTAAGAAAGTCGAGCATGCAGCCACCACGGATCAAAAAGTATACTCCCAGACAATCCCCTGTAACAATTCAGCCTCTGAAATTTTTATCCCCATGGATCAAGGATTGTCGCATACTACCTTTGAGGTATGCTCATTCTTAAGCTATATTAGCTGTTATCTCTTTTGGGTGTTATTTTTTATTTTTTTTCCCATATTAGTTGAAATCACATAACACGGACGAGCCTTAACTCAGCTGTTAGATTGCTACCTAGAGGTCATGGGTTCAAATTTTAAAAATAATCTTTCTGCTTGTACGGTTAAAAAACTATTCTAGATTATTTTAAAAAATAGAGGAAGAGGAAAGAAGTGGCCCAACATAGGGTAAAATTTGGAATGAGTGGTTGTTAAGTTATTGATTATACAGCAACAGTGTTGGCTTGTATACATTCCTTACAATATTGACATCTTTAAAAATATTGACTGGTATTCACTGAAAGCCTGTCATAGATTCTACTGCAACTTAATGTTTCTTATATGCTCTTTGCTTAATTTGGACGGCGCATAAATAAGTGGCAGTTTAACGGTTGTTTCAACCATATAGTGAGAGCGAGTAAGATTTATTTGGCCTAAAAAAAACAATATCACATGAGCTGGCAACTTTTGTTTTACTAGTTAAGTTGGAATGCTTTTATGTGTGGACTCTACCCCACCCAACATTTTGATCATTTTAATAGTATTGTCTTACTTATTAAGGATTGTTATTTGTGTAACAAACCAACATTCTCACTGTCAGCCTTATGATATCCATGATTTTGTAATGTTGGATTTCTATTTGTCCTTTATTAGGCAGACTATGATTCCCACCAATGTCCATGAGCATGTTCAATATACTGTAATGCACACCACCTATAAGAAGCCAGAAATGACTTGATTTTATTCTGTGATTTTTATGATAATTGAAAAAAATAGGAACACTTTTTTAACACATTTTCTAATCACAAATTTTGAGATTAGGTCCCACATTTGATATACATATACATGTATGCATTGATTTGTTTCGTATATTGTCACTGAAACTGAAAGTTTATAAGCATCTTGATATGATTGTCACTCCGTGGTTTGTCTTTTGCTTATACAGTCTACACAGACCGGAGCTTGTGTAATTTGCCGTGGTCGGGAACCTGAGGATCTCCTTGAGAATTGTGATATTTGCCAAATTCAAAAAATCCATTCTTATTGCATGGACCCTCCTCTACGGCCATGGACATGCAATCATTGCAAAGAACTCCGGATGCTTTATCGCACTAATCACTATTAGTGTGCATCTTTCCGGTGCAACTCTTGGGAGACCCAAGTATGTTTTCATTTCATGAGATGTTGTAATTTTGGGAAGTTTATTCATGCTGACAATTTTTAGCTACATTGTAATAAGTTACATCTTTTAAATATGTGATATTTGGAACAAGTATGATTTTGATCTCCAAATTAAAAAATTAATCTCTCAAAACTGAATATTTTCTAAATAAAATTTAAAATAATGCTTACATATATTTTATTAATTAAATTTTGATAGGACAAATTCATTATGTGCGAATTCAAAATATTATTAAAATTCATTTGTATATCAATTAATTTATATTTAAGCAAAAAGTTTAATCTTTTAAGAAAATATAATTTATAAATTTTTTCAAAAAATATATGTAACGTTTATTTCACTCATGGACAATGGTAGGTTAATACATTTGACATGATTTTTATAATGGAAGAGTAAAAAAATGATGTGTCAAATGAATATAAAAGGTGTCAAAACCTTGATTTTATACCAACCCTTTAGAATAATGCTTGTAAGATCGAATCAAAATTATTTGACTCCAATTTTTTTTTTTGTACAGTTACATGCCATCTTTTAATCTTTCCTCTAATATTTAAAACCATGAGCGATGAAAAAGACATCACAATCAATGAATTTAAAATCTGAATTTGTTAATGCACCATCTCAATTGGAATGATATCTTTTATTATAATGACATGAAATAAAATCAAATGATCATTCTATAATAGATGTAATGAAATCAAATGATATAGATATTAGATTGAGATCAAATGATATAGATATTAGATTCAAAATCATTCAACAATGCAAAAAAATCAGTTTGACAAAGAAAATGAAGATTTCGATTGAAACAACCTAACTATTAAAGTTTTAGTTCTTTTTCGTTGTAATTATCCCATCTTCAGGATTACTTCTCTCCTATGTAAAAGTTATTTCCTTTTTCCTTTCGTTCGTTTTTTTAGAAAAAATAACTATTTTATATTATAATTTATATTATCATACACAAATATATTATTTGATAACTTTTGTGTCAATCTTAATGGGATATAATTGGATAATTAAAATTTTTACTAAGCAAAAAATTATTTATTTAATAAATTAAGTAATTAAATAATGTCTCTTTATTTAAAATAGTTAAATGATTTTTATTTTTGTAAATAATCATCACGTAATTTTTTAATATTATTATTATAAAATAAAATATATTAAATTTATGATTTTTTTTTGTTAACTAATTATAAAATAAAAATTATAAAAACTATAAAATTATATATATTTTTAAAAATATAATATTTTAATATAATAAAATATAATATTTTTAAAATATAACATTTTAATATACAGATAGGAGTGCGTATTTTCCTCAATTTATTATATTATTACATGACTATACTTATTAAAATAATATAACTTTCTGGAGTTGTTTAAAACACATCAAATATTTATAAATAATTTAATTTAAATAGATAATTTTATTTTATTATTTTTATTGGGTTGCGCCTTTGCTACAATCTAGTTCTTATTGAGATTCATTCCAGAGTTCCAATAATTATGTCCAATTGCAAACTAAACAAGAAAAATAAATACATGCATATTGTGCATGTATTACCATCAAAGTATATGAAATATCATTATCAAAGAATACATTCATAAATGTTTTGAATCCCGTTCAAACCTTAATCATCTAGAATGGTGGATATTTTTTGTACATATTCAAGTCAAGTCAAATCTTTTAGAAAAGTAGAGGTGGCTTTCAAAATTATGATAAAGTTAGTATAAAAGAACCATTTGTTGTTCAATTATCCCATTTAATTTCAGTACTGTGTTGGATTGAGTTGGACTGCTCATAAGAACAGAAACATTAGTTGTGCATTATGAATGCAGAGCAATCTGAACTTTTTTGATGAAATTGAATTCAGAAGATTCAGTGTATCATGTTTTGTGTGTGAACTTTTGTTTCACAGTCCAACAGAAAGAAAATTCAAGGTTTCATGAACCTAATGGCTTGCTGGGCCCATTTCCTCTACACTCTGAAAATAACATTAATGTTTTTCGTTTGCTCCCTTGTCCTGTTGAAAAAAAAAAAGAAAAAGAAAAACACAAATGAGATTTCAGAAAGGAGAAACTCAATCCTTTAAATTTAGAAAAGAAAATATTTAATAAGAAATATCATCATTTAAAGATTACTTTTTATTCTAATTTTATAAGTTTAATAAATTCTGTTACTAATGTCAATTTCAGCTCACTCCAAAATTAATAGGAAATATTGAACTTATTTTAATTTCAATATGGAAAATAAGTATGTGTATGCGTTTTTTATTTTAAATTATTGAAATAAATGTAATTTATCTTGTAAAATATATGCAATTATAATTGTTTATTTAATATTTCAATTTGATATCATATTTTTCGGGTTAAAATTTTCTTTTTAAATAAATATTTGAATAATATAATTGCATCTGTTTCCCAATAAAAATTATCATAAAATGTAAATGTTAAAATTAAATTAAATATAATTTTGTACTTCCACAATCTCATATTGACATTTTTATCCCAAGCATTCACCTTTGAATGATTAGAATTTGATGTCACTTGTTTTTTTTTTCCTCTCATGGCAATGTTTTATTTTAGGTATTGGGATGTTAGATAAAGATTAGCGTTCTGTATATTCTTTCTGCTGTTGTTTGTCAGTGTTTTTATGTCGGATTGTGTTTGGTTTGAATGTGCATCGTTTTTGTCGCTTTCAAACTTATTTGTGAGGCTACCAAGTCAGAACCAAAGAATCTAAGATCATCCCTCCCTTATTCGCTTTGCCATCGTGGCCTGCTTCTAATCTCTAGAATGATCTTCTTATATAATATTTTTAGATTAATTTTCATTTGATAATTTTTCATTATATATCTTAATATGCCTTGATATATTGATATAAGTTATTAATATTTAGAAATTAAATTTTAGTTTTTAATTATAATAAAATAATTTCATATATAAAAATAGTCTTTATTTATTTATTTTATTAAAAATATTAATTAATTAATTAAAGATTTAAAAATATTTCAATGATTAAGTATTTTTTAGTATATATATAATAAAAATTTATTTGTTAAATATGGTTTTATACTATTTAAAGCAAGTTCTTAAACCTTTATATAAAAATTAAGTTTGCTTCTATTAAAAATTGGTTTTTCATTTAAAAAGGTGAATATTACATTTTGTAAAAAACAAAACAAAAAAATAGATGATTGATTGAATTGTATTTTTAAAGTTTTGCAGTTTTTTTAGTTTGTATTGTCGCAAGATGTATGATTAGATGATACCTAAATAAATATAAGATCAATCAAATATTTTTGTAAATTCACTTTTTAATTTTCCTCAAATAAACTTATCAATTATAACATGCAATACAAAAAGATTAAGGTAAAATAGATACTCAATATTTTTATATTACGCTTAATTCTTGATTAACGAGTCAAGTTTTACAAAATATTTTAACAATGCAAAGTACAATAAAACATTTTTTTGGTCTCTAGCCACTTCTAGAGATGTCATTTAAGTATTACTTCAACAAGGACAAGTAATTTCTGACTCAAATAGCACTTCTAGTTCAACCCAAGTATTATTTTGGCTCGGTCACTCTTGGTTGACATGTTCAAGTATTCTTTTCACAAGTCACTTCTAACTTAATAAACTATTTTTTCAACAAGTCATTTATGACTCAATAAACTATTCTTTCAACAAGTCACTCATGGTTCAAGACAAATACAATGTCTGTGTGATCAAAATATCACAACTTTTTGCTCACTAGAGAAGGTAAAGTCTTTGGACGTATACAATGTTTAGATTCTCTTTATTATACTTTGTAAGGATGAACACAAATAGTGTCGTTACAAAAAATTTAGGGTAAGGAGAAAATTAGCAAAGTTTTAACACTTGAAAATGATATCTCTTATTAGTTTCTTGAAAAAAAAAAACGTTTTTATATAGGCTCATGAAATGATTGTTGAAATCATTTTTTGTAATTTGAGCAACTTTAAACTCAATTAAATTTCATCTTCTTTTTCCTAATACTGTTTGTTGAGTTTTGATGATTAGAAATACCGTATGTGTTTTATGCAACAATAATTGTTCTTATCTTCTTTACACAACTTCTTTGATAGATGATAACACTTATCTTCCTAGGTTGAAAATTTTGTTTACTTCAAAGAGTGATTAAAAAGTGCACACCATACTAAAGAGATATGTTGCCTAGAGTTAACATAAGCTCGTGTTAGATAAAATTTGCCGACATTTCAACTTTAGTTCGAACCCCAAAAGGTATTGGAATGAAGCTTAAATTTGGCATAAATCACTTTATGTCATATGGAAAAGAAATTCCTTGCATTACATATTAAAATTTTAGAAATATTTTTTGAGTTCATGTCTCCTTAAAGTCTTTTATTGTACTTATCATCATATCACCATCTTTATTTGATCATATGTAGTGAAACTTTGTATGATGTTCTATCGTCTGCCAAACAAAACAAAGTACATACACTCATGATTTTATCAAAGTTCATGTTTTAAGCATTGTGTTTTATTATTTTCAAGCATTCAATCAAAAGAAGAGGGCGTGAGACTTCTGCTCTATCATACTTCAAAGACCTTGAGTAGGATTTTTCTAAAGACTCTAGTGTATGTAGGAAACCTAATATTTGGTGCTATTACAAAACTTATTGTAAGATGATTGAATCGCTCTTATATATTATATCCTCTAGGCTTAACATAAAGGTTGATGTATTATGTGTGTGTTTTTGGTTTGATCCATAAGCAATTTATTTAAAATTGTTAAGAAAGTTTACCATCTCACTAGAATGAATAGCCTTGGGTTTCACTCTATGCATAATGAAAGTTTAACATTAATATAATCAATATTGTGATATAAACTAAGTTGGAGATAAAGTGAAAAGAAAAACCATAATGGAGAATGTCATTTTATTGGAGAAAACATAGTGCCATGGGTTAGCAAGAAGTTAATTAGAGACAATGTACCTCTTAACAATAAGTAGAGTACATATCAACTACAACCTATTGCCCTCAATTGCTATGGATCAAGAACTAGTTAGAGGACTCTGTCTAAAATTTCATATTACATTCACATTCCAAACATACTGATTAATTAGTGACTTAAAAAATATTTACACAATTAATTTTACTTTTTAAAAGATATATGTGTATTAGAATAAAAAAAATATAAAAAAATAAAATAATAAAACTACTGAAATATGTGTCAGCCTTTTCTTTAATGGGATGAGTCAAAATTTACTTTAATAAAAACAAGCCCACTCACCCTCCTTGTTTTTGACAGAACAATGATGATGGGTGCACATAAACAACACTACACCTAAAACTAGATTATGATATATAATAAAGATTGACTAGAAAAAAAAATATTTTTAGTATTTATATACTCAAATATAAGCAACAAAGATAAAATTGAAATATATGTTTTGTGTGATAGTGTGAAGAAATTATGTTAGAGACAGAGGTTTTTGAAGATGTAGGAAGGTGGAGATGGTTTTTGAAGGAAAAAAAATGTGGTAAGTCGTTTTTCATTGAGAAGCACGTTGGTGACCACTTTGATGTTTCATTTTCATATGCAAACAATTAATGCTTTTCAACCTTTTATCTTATCCTTCTTTGTCCTCTTTCGTCAACCCCACTTCAATACTTTCACGTGCACCCATTTCCCACATCACTTCTCTTCAACTTTATTCTCCACCAATTCCTTTGCAACTAACAATCTCACCTTCAATATTTTTAACAACTTCAATATATAAGTGCCTTTTTTTTTTTTCTTATATACATATAAAAAAGCATCCCTAGAACACCAATTAAAGTACCATTTTGTGGTCAAGAATATAGAGTTAATAGTATTTCTTGTTTCGATACACCTACTGGTCTCAAGTCGTTTTAAGGGTCGAGATCAAATGTAGTTTAAATACTCTTTACTTCTTCGACCCTTTGAGACGACTTTTAAGTACAAAATCATAATGAAATTTTAAATTTTAAAGAAGACAATACTTTAAATAGAGTGATTAATCTACAATAACCAACAAAGTAACCCAAGAACATCTCATCTTCATACTAACTCGTTTAAATCCTCAAGGTCATGCCTTCAATTACAACAACCAAATCTTTATTTATCATAAATTTTATTTTGATGTTAAACCATATAATTGTATAAATAGAATTAATGCATAACTAAAAATAAATAAAAATAAATAATGAAAACCAATACATGATTAGAGATAAATATAAATAAATATATGAAAGTAAATATAAATTGAATAAATAGGACCAGTGAACAACTTGAGATGAATATAAATAAATAAATAAGAACAGGAACTAAATATAAATTAAAATAAGGTTAGGGACACCTTACTTAAGGTAAATATAGAAATAAAAAAAATTATGAAAAGATAAAAACATAAAAGTAAAAAGATAAAATGCTAGATGTTTCCTCCCCATACCTTAGTTTACACCAAGGTTGTATTGAGACTTTGATGATATATAAATTGTTCTTCTTTGTTGCTACTACGTATCCTCACTTTCTCTTTTCTTATAATGGATAGATTTACATTATCAGCTCTTCTCTATTTTTGTTTTTCCTTTATCTCATACCTTCACCCTTCATCTTATTTATAGTACCCAAAGCAATGATTATTGCTGGTCTCCTTTTAACTAAATTTTTTATAATACTATGTTAATCACATTGGTAACCAATTTCTCATTCAAGATATTTTTCATTGATTGATAAATTTTTCTTACTTTCTTATTCTTCAAACAATCCATAGATAATATTGGAAATGGTTATAAAAATTTTCGTATAAACTTTGGACATGTAACAATGTATAAACCATGTTTTATACAAAAATATTTGTGGCCAAAATAATATAACTCAAATATTTATCATAAAATTTTATTTTAAATTCAGACTTTTCTTCTCTTCTCTTCTATTATTATAATAAAAGTGATTATGCATTATTTCTCATTTACATATATCAGTATATAAATTCTAAGTATTTAATATATTTTTTTATAAAATATTTAACTATTTGTATATCTTGAATATTTATAATCTTTATATTTATATATTCATAATTTATTAAATTATATACAACATATTTTAAAAATAATGTATTATAAAATTTTAGATATTAATATATTGAAAAATATTATGATATAAATTTTGAGATGTTAGACACTTTATTTAGTATATAATCTAATTAATAATAAACACATTAAAGAAGTAATTAAAGTTGATTAAAGATTGTTTTAAAAGATTGTTTTAAAAGATGTTCTTACCGTCTTTAAACATTCGTTATTAATGATATATTAAAAAGATAATAAAAAATATAAAAGCTGATAACAGAAAAACTTATCAAGCTTTAATTTCATGATAAAGTTAAGTATTTTTAATAGATTTTTTATTAATTTTTTTAAGTATATTGGGTTTACAAATTTTTTATATTTTCATTTAACTTTTTTGTTAATTCGACGATATTATTATATTTCGACATATTATTTACTTGTTTCCACGTATTAAGAAATGTGAGATTAAATCATTAATACAAATATCATGATTATTGTAAAGTAATAAATGACTTTTATTGCTTTAATTAAAATGTAATGGATAATAAATGGGAGTGACTAGTAATATTTGTAGGATAAAAATAATTTTGTCCTTTTTCAATATTGAAATTTATAGGATCTCAAAAATATAATAAAAAAAAGTAAAAATACAGATACATAGAATGAAAATAGAGTTTCTTTTTCATCTTTCAAAAACAAATTTATTTTTTAAAAATTAGGAAGGTTATAATTTATTGTGGTTGTAGAAAATCTAAAAATAAATGTTAGCTAATGATGTAGCCGTTACATATAAATGTCTTGACTTTAGTTTCCCCACAAATGCAGTAAATTCGGTTTCTGGTCAAACTTATTTAATGCTGCATTATATTTTCCTCTTCAAATCTTCCAAAGCTGACACAACATTGGTAATATCAATTATAACTAAAATTAACTATATTAAGGTAAGTTGATTAATCATTTTTATTTTTCTACAATAAAGAAATAGTTGATTTTTCAAAATTACTCTCAAATCAAATTTATTAAAAATAATGTTTGGGTTTAAATATTCACATATTTTCGAAATAATAATACTAAATAATATTTCAAATTTACTTATATTTAACTTCATTAAATATGAGCTTATGCTCATTACTTTACAAAGAAGATGTTCAAATGATGATTAATTTTAATAATTAAATATAATTAAGTATTATAATAATTAATTTAAATATCAATTTATAACTTAAAAATTGTTGTTATCTAAAATAATTTTTATTATAAATAAAAGTTATAATTGATTTTGAAATTGATAACAAAAATAATTTATATTATGAATCGATATCTAAATTTGTCAATATATTCACTACTAAAGATTTGACTACAAAAAAAATTGGCCTCTAATTTTAAATTTGGTCTATAAATCATTTTCTAACCTATTTTTTTTTTCTAAAATTGATTATTTCATAGAAAATTTCTTATAGGATTAAAATATAAGACATTAATAACATGATAAGAAAAAAATTGATTTAGATAATGTTTTTTAAATGCTACTTATATATCAAATTAATATAAATCATTAACAAGTTTTTTTTAAAAAATAATTAATATATACTACAAATATACAGACTATTTAATTAAGATAAAAAAAAAAACAAATGTAAAATTATAAAAACACCTTATAGAATTAAGGAACAACTTTTTTTTTCTTCATAAAATGTGTCCTATAATAAGGATGAGAAAAAAGAGATCTTTTTATTATGATTTTAATTAAAAATATATATTATTAACAAAATAAATTATCAACTAATCATAAATTATGGTATCAATTATTTTTCTGGCTGTCAATCTCTTCTACAGGGGTTGGCCAAGACCCAATAGAATCAAATTCTAATCCAACAGTAAAACAGGTACAAATAATTTGATTTATGATTGTTTCCCCGTATTCCCAATATATAAAATAAACTACTTATTTTAATTAAACTGTTATTAAACCCTTTTGTTAATCATATTTTTAAAAAACAGTAATTTTGATTCAACTTCTAATTTTGTTTAAGTTTCTTTAATAGTGTAAACGGCAATAAAATTAGAAACTGATCCTGGTAGTCAAAAAACAATCTTGCAGCCAATACTTCATTTTAAAGTAAATATAATAATAATAATAATAATAATAATAATAATAATAATAATAATAATAACCACTGAGACAAGTAATAAAAAAATAATAAAAATATTAAATTTATAATTTTTGTTTATGTTGTTTTTTTTAAAAAACATCAATATGTTTTCAACATACTGAAACCGTAATAAGACCTGAATAATTATTTTGAAGAGCCAAACAAGACAAAAATTGCCCTAATCAAGTATTTTGAAATTTAACAAGAAATGCCTTAAATTTTTTAAGGGATTGCTTTAATTAAAAAAGAAAAAAAGAGGTATAAGATTTTCTTTCCCTAAATTAGATTTTATCTTTTTTTTCCCCTTTCTTGTATGGTTTTCCATTCTTATCTGAGAAAATGGCATGAAAAAAGCTCACACATATTGTTCCAAACATTGAAAATAAAAAAACTTTAGCTTTTGGTTGATGTGCTTGATAAAAAGAAAAGAGTGAGAGAGAGAAAAAGAAAGAGCATAAACATAAAGCAAAAACAAAGATCTAATTGAAACTACATATGATGCATGAAACAAAATTGAAGGGAAAACAACATTGAAGAAGAACTAACAAATGTTTGAGTAGAAATCATCATCATCAAAAAGCAAAAGTTTTGGACTTTGGTGAATCAGCCACTTTGAGAGTTTGTTCAATGAGTTTTCTGGCTTTTCTGCTTCTAATCTCCATTCTCATGCTTTCACTCTTCTCCACTTTATCATACTCACTCTTCTTCGCAATCTTCAAACTCCTCATCTTTGATTTCAAACTCACCATCAACCTTCCCAACCCCATTGCTTCTTTTTTCTTCTTCCTTCAACCTTCTTCACTCTGTTCATCAATCACAGTTAGAACAAAAAAGAAAAATAACAGAACTAGAATTCATGATAACTCATAAGAAGAAGAAGAAGAAGAAAGGGACATGTGAGAGGTACTCAAAAGGAAGAGGAACATAGAAACAAACCTTTTGAAGGAGTGATTGTGAAAAGTTTTGACCTTTCTGATGTTATATAGAGTGCAGAAAAAAAGGGTCTTTCTCTCTCTTTATATATATATATATATATATATATATATATATATATATATATTATATATATATTTATATTTTGTGAATGGGAATGAACGAATAACAAGTGCATTCAATGAATTGTGGGTATATTCGGTGTCCGTTTATCAATTCTTATTCATAATTGTTTAAAAATTCGCATCAGTAAATCACCAAGGATAAGATCAAATTTATTGTACATTAAAAACTAAAATAATTGAAGTTGCTATCACTACAATAATCTCATATCGTTTAGAAATTAAGATCTAAAACGATTTAAATATTATTTTTATTTTTTTTTCACTTTTTAAAACGTCTTTTAAAGATAAGATCCTAACACATAGACTCGATAATACTACAGATGTATAATGATTGAACTTGAACTTTTGTGACAACAATCTTTAAATTGCATACCGGTTAAATAAGTTTTTGAAATTTTTGAATTGGTCTATATTAAAATTGATATTTTTTAAGAAATTTGTTATTGTTGATACTTAATATAAATATGTAATACAAATATATCATCAGTAACTTTATTATTATTAAGGTATAATGGTGAGAGTAGCATAGTAATTATCAAGACAAAAAATTAATAAATTTTTTAAAATTGAGTATAAAAAGTACTTTAAAAAATTTAGAGATATATAAATAATTTTGAAGAGATTTTAGAAACTTATATAATCCGATTTTGAATTTTATATTTACTACATGTATCCTTTGAAGCTAAACCATTTTGATTCGTTGATGCATGTCTTCCAACTGCTAATAAAAAACGTTACTTGTTTATAAGTTATAATAATGTCAATTATTTATTTGCGTGAGATGATAATAATACAATTTAATAACTAGTTTTAATATATGTTATATTAACGTATGCATTAATACTTTTATGTTAACCATTAAATAAATAGTAATGAGCTATAAAAGTTATTTAATTTAAGAAAACAAAAAAATTAATCAAATGTACACTTGGCCAAACTTTCACATTCAAAAAACTATTGGCACAAAAAAGTAAATTTATAGTTTTAATATTCTTTAATAAAATATAAATAACAGATCTTATACTATAACAAGAAAAATATAGTTTTTTGGTAGTAGAATTTTTCTTAAAATGTTTCTAATTTTGTTCAAGAAATTAAATATTGTCATCAAACTATTTTAAAAATTTATGTTCCCTCCCTAAACTAAATTATATATTTATTTTATCCTGTATTTTATGTAAGTTATGTAAATTTCTATTTGAAAAACAAAGTTTCACTATTAATTATATAATATGACATCCACTCTAAAACTTTATTTTTAACAAATAGTATTTTTTATGCGACAAAATAAAGTTTCGCTGTTAATTATATAATATAACATTTACATGTTATTTTTTAAAATTAATATTTTGCATAACTTTCACAAAATACAGAGACAAAATATATATAATCTAAAAATATAACATTTTTTTAAAAATAATTTAAAGAATAATAACATTTAAATTTTTAAACTATTATAAACTTATGATAGTAGATTAATATTTATATGTAATTTATTTATTTTTAATATATCTAAATAATGTTATTTATTATATTTTTAAGTTGGGTTTTTGAAAATATTTTACTTTTCCTATGTCATTTTAAAAAGTTAAAATAAGATTGGTTATATTGTTAATTTTTCTGAGTTTAGAAAAGAAAAAGAAGGTAGTAATAATTAACAACCCCAGTGAAGAAACAAGAAAACATAATTTGTGAGATTACTTTTTCTAACTCCATATTTTCTTTCTATACTTAATATTTTTGAAATACTCATTTTACTTTTTGTGATTTATATATTTCTCTCACCGTTTTTGTGGTTTTTTTTAGTGCAGCATTGAATCTGTCTGGGATCATTGTGAACATATGGCATCTTGTGAATATGCATAGTTACTTAAATGTCACCATGTCAACATGCATTGGACCATGTTGCATCTTTTTGCCCAAATGCTTCATTTTGGACCATCTCAATATTTCAATTTCATAGTTAAAAAGAAGTTAAATTTTGTTACAATTTTTTAAATAGTAATTAATTTTAAAGATAACAAATAATTTGTTATCTTAGGAACTAATTTAAACACCAATTTATATAAAAAAAAGTATCGATCTCTACAATAGTCATTGAATAACAAATTATAATTATTTTATGAATTATACTCTATTTTGATCATTAATATTAACTATCAAGTTTTTGGTTATCAAGATAATTAATATCTAAATTGGTCTTTAATTGATGTTAGTGATCAATTTAGAGTCAAATTCACAAAATAATTATAATTTTATTATTCATAATAGAAATTATTTTAGATAAAAAAATTTTTAATTTATAAATTAGTTAAAATTATTTTTATAATAATCAACTTTTTGGTTTTTAAAATTTGTTGCTATTTAAGATTAATTTGTTTAGAATTAGTAACTAAATCTTTGATAATTAATGTTAGAAATTAATTTAAATTTCAAGTCACATATTAATTATAATTTTTTTATTTATAGTAAAGATTATTTTAGTAGTAATTACTATATTGATCGATTATTTTTTTCTCTATCATTAATTAATATTTAATTAATTTTTTGTAGTGTACAATTAGTTGACATGTAAAGATGTTTTAAATTTATGAAACAAATAATTATAACTTTATTTTTCTTGATAGAGTTTTGGGAAAAATTTATTTAAAGTAGCTTTTATATATATATATATATATATATATATATATATATATATATATATATATATATATATATATGTGTATGTGTGCAAAGTTTTCGACAAGGATAATTTTTTTCATTAATAGTTTTTGAAGATGAAAAAGAAAAACATAAATGACCTTTTTCAAAAGTTAAAAGAGAACTCTCCCATATAGTTTCTCTAAGTTTTTTAATTTTTATGTTATGCATATACAAGTTTTAAAGTATTGGCATCGATTTATAACAGATCATATAAGTAAGCATTTTTTAATTTATGTGTTCTTCAACCATCTTTATTTAATCTATTTCTTTTTGTTTTTTTTTTCTTCTCACACATTTTTGATAGATTAATATAAAATATAAATCAACTTCAAGTTAGTATTTATTTTATATTTATTTTATTTTATTATCATTTCCCATAATAATCACCATGTCCTTATACTTTATTAATCACAATTAAGTTTATCATAATATTTTAAATAAATCACATAATAAAATTAATTTGTCAATAATTTTAACACTTTCTTTTATATGTTCTCTAAAAAAATTCCAAATAAAATCCTAAACGAAGAAATCATGTAGAGAAACAAGACTCTACTAAAGAAAATCAATTTAGAGAAATTACTCATTCATAAAATTATTAAATAATTCATACTCATAAATTAATGTCAAGAAATATTTTTAATTCTAATAATTAATTTAAAAGTTCAAATATATGAAAAAGGTTGGTGATGAATGTTAAATTTTTTATTGTGGCCCATACTTCTAGGGAAAGCAACACAATATTTAATGAGCATTTTTGGTGAACTTCTGCAAAACTAATTTTAAATTACATTAATTCTGATGAAAATTGATTGTAAACTGACATGATGTGTCCTTGAAAGATTTATCTGAGAAAGAAAATTTGTGGAAAACATGGTCTTACTTTTTAATTATGTATAAAACTATTTAAAATTACTTTGATGCGATGTTGGGACGAGTTTCTTCCTAGAAGATAAAAAAATTAATTAATTGAAATTTTGTAAATTAAATTAAATTTGTCATTTTTTTTCCTAGAGAAATTCTTATAATTAACGAATTGCTATTTGAGACTAACTTGTTTGAGTTAGAAATTGTGTGGGCCTAACAAGCCCATATAAAAGCCCATTTATTCCATGACGGTGGTTAATCACAAATAGCATATGGAAATTTTTTTCTGTATTTCTAAAATTTCTTCTACACTTAAAAAAGAATTAAATTTAAAAAATATCCTTTAATTATTTAATCATATTAATCCAAATCTTACTTCGGAATTGTTTTTGAATATCGACTAATACTTCTAGATATAGATATATATATATACCAAAAGTCAACTTTTGATAAAAAAGGCTTTTGGATATAAATATATATATATATATATATATATATATATAATTCTTTTTTCTTTTCATTTATATTTATTTTAGATTTAAAGTTCAAATTTTCTTTTAAAGTTAATTATTTTTTAATTATATTTATTTTTTAACACATGGTATTAGTTCCTGAAATTACATTTAAATATAGTGTCTTTAATGTGTAAGATAATATGGTATTAGTTTCTGAAATTATATTTGAAGGAGTAAATAGTTATATACAAAATTATTTAGGTTCTTAAGTTTATCATTTTAAAATTACAATGCATTTTGTTTTATGAATTTAAAGGATTTCCTTTTAAGTTGAGAATACTAATTAAATGAAAAATTTATTAAGTTGAAGAGATTAATAGCATAATTAAAAATGTTTTTTAAAATACTTGTGTAAACTTAAATATAAACTACTTTGAATTTTTATGGACATAATTAAAAAAAAATGTTAACTAATTCATTACTTTTTATTTTTTATTAAGTTAATTATTTGGGTGTCGTGTTTGCTGTTTATTTATTGGAATACCTTATTTATATAAAGTGTTTGTCCGAGTAGGAGATTTTGGATATCTATGGCAGAAGAAGAAGATGATGTGTCAAGGAAGGTAAATGTTTATGATTATGGTCCATTTATTTATTTTAGTTAATGAAGTTCATATCTTGTTCTTTTCTAACATGGTTTTTTAACAATTTGATTGGTATTTTAGCTTATGATTCGCAATCGTTGTAAAATAGACTACATTGTTCAAGTAAATGGTTTATTGAGACCAAGACATAGCTATCGAATTGGAGTCACTCCATTTTGGTGGTGTGTTGAGATGGTGAAACCGCTGGATATCAATGGAGTGTTGTTAAAACATACTCTTAGTCAGTGGGTGCCTAAACATGAAAGTATATGTATCAGGCAACATTTGGTACGATTGTCTGTTTTAGATGTTTGTGTTTGTTTGGGTTTGAATGTTGTTGGAGTTGATGTAGAATTCAATAGTCTTGTGTGCGGGGTGATCAGGTCATTATTTGAACATCAACCAATAACAATAGATGACATTGTAATAAGATATATATTTTTTTACGAAGTGACGATGACGATGACAATGACAATGTAGACAATGTTTGTCGTTTATATTTGTTGCTATGTTTTGCTCTTTTATATTTTCCTAAGACTTCTAGGACCGTGACAAACATGCCATTTAGATTGTTGGATAGCCTTGACAACTTGAATCAATACAACTGGTCAAGGTCTATCACTTTAAGGCAAGATCAAAATGCGTCTACCATAACTGTAGCTAGGTCAGTGGCTATTTTGCAGGTATTTATTATGTTAGCCAAGTTGTATTTTGTTAGCCTTGTGTTTGTGAAGTTGATGATTATTTAGTTCCTTAAATTTTTTCAGCTTTTGGTTTGTCGATTACTTTCGTTAGGATCTTTTGAAGGTGATGTTATTTTCCCAAGAATTTTAAGTTGGCCGTCCTTGATGATTAGGACTCACAAAATCAAATCTGCATTTGAATATAACAAGGTATTTCATTGCATTGATTTTACTTTAGTTGATTAATTTCTATTTTGTGTATCAATAAGGTATAAAGTTTGGACATCATTGTGCAGATTGTTCTTGATTGGGAATTAACTGAAGAGGAAAGAAACATTGATGTTGTTCGTGATGCCCTAAATATTGCTGAAGATGGCATAAAAAAAAGAGGAATAGATGACATGTCCTTTACTGAATTCAAGCAATGGTGCAAAAGGAAGTTGATAAGAAATTATAAGGTTGTTCGTCAATTAGAAGACCAACTAAGCAGTATGGAAGAAAAGTATGCTCGTGGAGGTGAGAAACCTGATGCATCTTTCTTTCATCAACATCAAGCTTCTTCATTTCATAAAGGTGATGCCTTTGGTGTTGAGGAGCCTCAATCATGTAATTATGATCAACCAGAGCAATGTACTTTTGAATACAATCATCATGGAATGGAAATTATTCCCGTTATTGAACCAGAAAATTGTTCATTGGATGTAGACTTCTCTCAATTGTATCAGATTCTTGTCTTAGAAAACGACAGGTATGTTATTGTTGTGGATATAAATTTCATCATTGTATTTTCACGGTTATATAATGTTAATTCTAAATTTTAAGTTTTCAGGAAAGTTGTTGTTAACATAAATCATCAAATACTAACCACAATTGAGTGCTGTGGATTTTGTCCTCGTGGAAAGCCTTGCAACATGGTAATGACCTTAAGTCATGTATATTTATAAATTTATTATTTTGCCTACTCAAATTACATTCTCGCTTTCAAATTTTGTTAGGCCATTTTGTTTGCTTGCAACACCTTCATGTATAGACAAAGAAAATTAAATGGGTTGATCAAGAGAGTTGTGTTTGGTCCTCTGTATACGATATTATAATTCTTATTGTTTTTTAAATTTATATATTTAATGGATGTTGTTGATGATGGTGTATCAAAATTTAATTGTGATATGTTGAATGCAGACCATAGTTGTAGAAGATAGTAGAAAGGCAAAGGCAAAGAGACGTGTTTGGAGCTTAGGGGACTACAACACTTTCTTGACGCGTGGACTGATTTCAGTAAACAATATATTGACAGTAGATTTTGTAAGAAAAAAGATTTTTAATTTTTTTATTAAATAATTATTGTGGATGTTTAATGACTGTTTTGTTTTTTTTGGAAGGTATTGCTCCAATAATCAATGAGCAACATTGGTGGTGTTATGCAATCAACTGTCAGACACGTCAATTTTTTGTCCTTGACTCTCTTGGAAGGACACAACATGGAAGAAAAAGAATAAATAATGCGATTGTAAGCTTACTTCTTAAAATAATTGCTGTAATTGTCAAATTCAACCATTCATTACTAAAATGTATGTTGAAATTTTGTATTGGATTTTTTAAGGCCCGTAACATGGAAATTTTATTTGGTTTGCTTTTAAATGTTCCTGATGGTGATAAACCTAAATTTGAAGTCCTTACCCAAGACCTTCCCCTTCAACCCAATTTGTAAGTACCAATTTTTGTGTTACATTTTATCCAATATTACTATATTCATATCATATTGTGATTTAATTTATGTTCACATATTTGGAGATATGATTGCGGCATGATGGTGTTAAGATATATTGAGTTGTGGGATGGTGAAACAATTTTTAATGAAAAAAACATGCCCACATACACTTCTGTAATTGACTTTTATTGAATTTCGTTTTCCTCTCATGCTATACACTAGTTATAATTTAATTTACTTCTTTCCACATCGCAAGAACAACTTCAAGCACTCAGGCAACATTACATATTCGATTGGTTCATGGATCCCGAAAAATATTCACCGGAATTACTTCCTCCAAGTTTTAGATGTATATAAACGTAAATAGTTTTTGTTGGCAAGAATTGCAAAATATGATTCAAATATGAGATTTGTCGTTCAAAATGATGAAACAAAGCTTGGCCATCGCCATCCTTAACCATCACTCATCTCTGCTGACCAATATAATTTCTAACATCCCTTTCCATAAAATCCAAGTTTTCATAACCTCCAACATCAAATATCAATGAGCGAAAACTTTTGTTCAAATGTACACCCGCTTGATCATTGATATCAATTACTCTTTTTGCCTGCATATTTATCTTCGTATGACCACACATAAGCCTTGTTTTTTGTGGACTTAAATGGTGATTGTGTTCGTCAACCACACTTCTAATGAACCAATGACGTTCCTTTTTAACAGCAGTTACACGTGCAGGGCAAGCCTTTCTTTGAGTCGGGATTGTCTTCTTTTCCGAGGGGATGTTGGACACACGGGTTCCTTCTCGAGAACAAGCTAGTTTTGATGTAACACAACTCATTATCATCGTCTTTGTTAGATGTTCTGATTCGGACACCGAAACCACTTTTGATTGCATGTTGTTTATAAAATTTCTTTACTTCATCCAAAGTTTCGAAGGTCATCCCCACCTTTGGATAGAAACCTAAGTGGGATTCACCAGAGTCCTTGTTGGCTGAAACAAAACCATTGGGGTTACTGTTATCATGAGGAATATCATCTTCTAATATAGTAATGAGGAAACACACAGAAATTTAACTGTCAAAAAGTAGGAACCTGTCATTAGCAATTACAAGAGATACCATTAAATACTAAGAAGTACTTTTTAAAGAACATTGTTCATATATAAGAAGGTCATAAAGTACTTCTAATTCAAATTATTTCACACATCATTATATTTTCCAACTATTTCATCAACCTCCTTATCCCATAACTTGCATACGGAGTTCGAATAGAACGACTTTTGTAACATGTGCGTGGTTGATGCTTCATTCGCGCATACACATTGCTTTCCTCCATTTGGACACAAATTTCATTACTTTTATGAACTTCATGATCTTCAACAACAGAATTGCCACCCAAATCAAAACTATTATGATGTGTGTGAGCAAGAGAACCATTTTCTTCATAACATGGAAAATATTCGTTAGGCAGTTGTTTGCTCCTCTCCTTCATCTTTGCTTTTCGATTATGAATTGATTGCTTAAGTTCCTTAATAGTCGCTTCTTGTTGTAAAATTTCACGCATAAGCTCTTCATTCTCTTGTAAAAACCCCCCTCCTTCATCTATCATTTGAACTTTGCCAAATCCATACCCATATTCATGAAAACCTTTTTGAACAACAACATGTTTAAGCTCTTCTTCTGACACGACAACATCATGCAAAACCTGCCATTGTTAACAACATCAACCAACAACTTTAATTAATTCATTGAATAAATTGATGCACTAATAAACATTATAAAATTATAAATTGTAAAAAAAGATAAAACTAATAGCTTTCTTCTTCAAACTACTACTAACTATGGAATCTCTTACTTTAACATCCATCCGATGCAATATTCATGGGAATTGGGTGGTGGGAGTTCCTCCTTTTCTCTTCCAAATCAACAAATGCTCAAAAGCCCATAACTGTAAAAAAAATTAACAGACTTAACTAATAATTCAAGATCATATTTTATAAAACAACAAATTTATGATTAATTTATTATACCTGTAACAAATAAACACAACCATCCACATGAAAGTATTTTGCATTTCCTTCATCTCTCAACAACAATGAAGCAGTACATAGACTCCCAACCAAGTATTCATGCACAAGACTACCTAAATTATATTTTTCAAGACTTTCAATGTCATCCACAATGTTGAACAATATTGGAAAAATTCTACCACTACGACTTGACAATAGAAACTCACATATGCCTATCAATACATACAATCTACAAAAATCAACTACACTTAAATCTTCATGATGTTGCAATAAGAATTCATAAATGATTTTGACATCAACATTTTCATCATCAAAGTGTTTCCTACACTCACTATGAACAAAACCCTCATTCAAATCAAATTTAGTTCCAACCACCCTCAACCCTAAATCTAAGCATAAATCTAATAAAGAAAATCTAACAATTTCTTTACTAAGGCAAAAACCTCCTGTCCTCTCAACCCACACATTAACCAACTCATTCAGAAGATTTCTACTTATCTTCATAGACTCTTTCAACTTGGGCATCCAGGCAAATGGTGTTTTTTCTAGACAAATAATTTGTTCTGGTGTTAAGCTTTTATTCAAAGAACCAACATATTGCGTCCGACATGAATGTTTGAAATAAATCTGCATCCACCATAAAAAAACCACATAAAGTCATTATTTAATAAATATATTGAAGAAGCTTATAAAACTATTTCCTAAGTCATACCTTCCTCTAAGTTGTACAACCATCGTCTTCACTAACATCACTCATCATTCCCAAATCAGATTTTCACTTCACCAAAAAAAATATAAATCAAATAATTAATGGTTACACACAGAGGATATATTGTAAATAAAATATCTCATGCTTACACACATGGGATATATTATTCATTGAATGGTAACACTTTTCCAAGATACATAAACACACACATGTATTCAAATATAAAGCTTCAATCACCAAAATAGATAATTGAGGAAAACAATGAATACAACACTACTATTGAAAAAATATAATAGGGAAGACCACACCTAACTATTACTTCGCGATTAACCACAAATATACACTTTGTAACAATAGTCTGGCAAACAACTTAATTTACCCAACCATCACGATTTAGCTTCACAAACTGATGTACATATTAGTTGCGCCACTGCTGAAACAAATCAACAAAAATAAAAATGGAAAATGGAAAAAATAACACCATATGGTAGCTCAATCCTTGCTAGATTGTATTTCACTGACAACCATCAAGTCACAAAAGTCACAATATGAGCAAAGACCAATAGAACCACAAGATATCAAAATGCATAAAACCACAAAATTCACAACCAATCGAACTTCTCAAAACCATTAAATCCATAGAATGACCAATTTCTTAAAAACATTATATCAAACCAAGCAGGAAAACATTACAATGGTTGAACAGATAAACCCTAACCGAAAATGGAGAAAATGTTACCCTTTCGTGTTTGCTTCTTTATGGGATGGTTGTTCGGTGGCTTTTGCGCTTCTTGTAGGTGTGATTCTTTGGTGTTCGCGATTTTTGTGGTGTTTGTCGTCAGAACAACGTGGAGGAGAAAAGAGAAACGAGTTTATGGATTTCTCACAGTGGAGGAGAAAAAAGATATATTTGGTTGGTGCTTCTTGATTATAGTGGGATTCTTCGGTGGCTTTCGCCCTTCTTGCAAGAATTGGGTTCGATGGTTTCGCAATTCTTGTGTGGTTAAAGGAGATAACTTGAGTGGAGGGAAAAGGAGAAATTGGTTTTCGATTTTTCACAGTGGAGGGGAGCAAGTTTTGTTTCGTGTGTGTGCGCGGGTGGTGTTCGTCAAATGTGGGTGGGGTTCGTAATTGAAGGTTCAGGGTTTGTGGATTTTTGAAAACTAAAAAGGAGAGAGGGGTTTGGGGAAAGGGTTTTGTGATGAAGAGAAAAGGGTTTGGTGGTGGGTTTCACACACGCGCGAGTGACAACGTTGAGCTTCCGTATAATGAATTCAAATTTTAATTAAATTATAAAAAAATATAAAAAATTAAATATGTCAGGCCAGGTAAGGTGGTAAGAGAAATAGTAAAAAAAAAGGAGTCATTTGATCATTACTCTTAATGTTTTACTAGGGCAAACACAACTTGAAGAACAAAGAATATTTCAAGACTATATGTCGACTAAAAACGCTTTGTAAGGATTACTTTTCCTCAAGACCTCTATGAATAGAAGAGTGACCAAGTTAAAATAATACTTAGTTTACTTCTTGCAACATGAGTACGAATAGTAAAACATGATCAAGATTTTACATGTCATACTCCTAATTTAAATAATCTTAAAGTACTTTTCAACACTACAATATTTTTCATGTCTGCCTCACATATGAAAAATGTATCATTTGCAAATTGTAGTAATCCCACGTCAACTAGACTTTCCCTTAGTTTTACCCTTATATAACATACTCTTGGATCTTGTTTTCCTTACCAAACTAACCAACCCTTCTATAATGCCAAGGAATAATAGAATGGCTAAAGGACCATTTTTTCTAATTCCTTTTGATGGATACAACTCTATAATAAGGCTCTGATTCACCGGTAATGAAGTTGATACAAATTCCATACATCCATTTACCACAAAAACCCAAATCTCCTAAAGATATAAGAATTTTCACTTCACTCTAAAACTAGCACAAATGGTTCAATAGTATCATATTCATTGTGATTGACTTGTATTTTATTAATGAAAACCAATTTAGTATTTTTCATCTTCAAATTTTCCAATATGGTGAATGATTGCTTTAGACGAACACAAATTTCTAAGATTAAATGAATTTTAAGCAAGTATTAAAAAAAAATTACATAGAAGTACACATTCCATACAAAATGTGAAATTTTAAAAGCAAATATTACGATGATGTTAATTAGTTTTTAATCTCATCGAAGATATTATTTTGAAAATAAATAATAATATCCAAAGTATGATTTACATTTTTCACATAATCAAGAAAAAAGTATATGAAATATTACAATAATGCTATATTTTAAAATCAAATTATCACTTTATCTATGAATGAATCATATTTTTACTTGTAGATGTTACACTTTCCATTTTCAACATTTCTAGTAGAAAATCACTCCATGAGTCAATTGGGCCTGGCAAGCACCAATGGACACAATCATTATACAGTGTCATATTCTGATTGGGCCAATACCCATATCTATTGGGGTGACCATCTGGTCTCAATAACATTGCTTGTGTGGTGTCAAGTAACATGAACTTCAACCCTTTCTTTATTCCTTCTTTCTTGGCCATTCTAAACTCATCTAATTGAATCTTACGTAACTCTAAATCATAGCCCTCTAACTTTATTTCATTACTCCTAAATGGCTTAGTTCTCACACAATTTCCACCTTTATTCCACAACCCATTTTCAAAATGAGATGGTGAAAATGTTCTAAGAAATGTGGTGCCCTTAAAGTTTTCTAAACTAATGATGGATTTAAATGTTGTGTTAAAGACCTTTCTATAGCCATAGTACAAGTTTGAGTGAGTGATGTTGTCTAGGTCACAATGTTGACACCCAACAACAAGTTTTTGTTTCTCATAGAACACAAGGGGTCCCAAAAACCATTGTCCTCCATTGATGATCACATAGTCAAACTCTTTAATGTGAGTTGTCCATGTTTCATCAAACTCATCAATGAAAACATTGAAGAGGGTGCTATTTGAATCCACTTTTTTAGCCCTAACTAGATGGGGTGTCCAATAATTAGCCATGGTGAAGTTGTAATTTGAGTACTTCCATTGCTTGAAGGCAAAGACATTCGTGTTGGAAACATCTATGGGCCACTCCACCTAGAAAGATAGAAAGACCAAGACTTCAAATTTAGTTATTTAGACTACAAATACAACAAGAAAAAAATGTGTGCAAACACAAACACATGTTTGTGAAAAAGATTAAAATGTTTGTTGGATTTTGGAGCTCAAACAAACTATAGTGGTGTTTTTTTTTTTTTTAATTTTTAAATGGATTTAAAAATTCTTGTGATAGTCAAAATGCATTCAAAAGATATTCAAACCTGTTATTTGAAGGAACAGAATAGAAGATTTAACAGTAAAAAGGAACATTTTTTTGTTCTTGAGAAGGATGAAGAAGATAAGAGGATTACTATTAATATGTTTGCTATCTATAAGAACTTATGGAAGGGGAAAAATAATAAAAGAAAAGATGAATATAAGTTAAAATTTGTTCATATTCAAGTTGTAAAAATAAAAATTTAAAACCCATCTTCTAACAAAATGATATCTAAAAGTATGCAATCCTAACAAATACAAAAATAATAATATAGTTTAATGCAAAATATGAACAAAATTGAAAATAAGAAATGAAATTGAAAAATGGATCTTTAAATAAAAATTATAAGATTTTTAAATTAATTAAAATTAAAATTATTTTTTATCTATAAAGTTAAAACGATGTTTAAAAAACAGTGTCGTACGAATTTTTTTCACCATTTTATATTTATTTATTACTTCGGTAAATATTTCTTTTACCAAACATTTATAATTTAGTTACCATAGTAAATATTTTAGAAAATTATATCTTTACAACTTAATCCTACTTAGTAATCAATTAGTGACAATCTTTTAATAGTAAGACACCAACTTTTAAAAGAAATTGGCAATAAGTTCTAGAAAAAACAGAATTTTTTTTTGTATTAAAAAACTACAATTAAAAGTGATTTTTGGTGAAAATATATCTCCATACATCCTACCTTTTTATTTTCAATTTGAAGTTAATTTAAGATACCTACCAATTATGCCAAAACATAAAGTATTCCAACAATTATGGAACGTTTCAATTTTATAGGAGTTATATCGATATATAAGGTAATAGAAAACGTTGTAGTGAAAATTTTATTTTCAGAGTCATCTTTTCCATCCTCTTATCTACAAGAATGATCATGTTTGAAAAAGTTTAAAGACATAGATGAATCAAACACCAGAAAGAAGCTTATGAATCTGAATCTTGAAAAAGTAGGAGAAACACTAACCCTTGAAAGGAGGCAAATCATAGACTGCATGTGATTTCTGGCTAAGGAGTCTCCAACAAAAGCCAAAGATTTTCCCCTCATAATTTCTAAAAACTGAAAAGGGTTGAAAATGGGGAGTTCACACTCATTTGGCTTCCATCTCCACTTCATGAACTCAGAATCTGGTCTCCCATGTTTCATGCAGTTTTGGTGTTCATGAATTGCCCAACATGTTGTGTTTGTGTAGTATGGTGCCTCAGGATTTGGCACCCATTCCCCACTGAAAATCTCACACTTCTTCACAGATGTTGAGGGCAAGCTTTCTGGCTCCTTCAAATCACCAAATGCAACCTTAAATTTATTCATCTTCAACACTGCTGTGGTCACAGAAAATATGACAAAGATTATGCATACTACTTTACTTATGTTTGACACTGTCTGTTTTGGGGTTGTGTTCCCACATTCAAGCTCAGTATGTAGGAACTTCATGGAAAAGGAGAAAAACAAGAGGAAGGGATAAAGGATAAGTAGCAGGGGAAATATATTCTGTGTAAAACCATGCTTTGTTTTCTCCAATAATTCATTTTTGTTGCTTTTAGACCCATCATTAACCATAATATTTTATCATTTCATAATTTTCTGGTGGACTTATCACATGTCTATATTCCTTTTCCTTTTTCTAATAATTTGGAAAATTCAATTTATTAAACTAATACCTTCTTACTAAATCGGTTCACTTTAAATAAAATGGTTAAATATGTTTTTGTCCCAAAAAGTTTAAGTAAAATTTGGAATTGGTCTATCTTCAAAAATTTTGACCAATTTAGTCCTTCATCTTTAGAAATGTGTGGATTTAATCATTTTAAACAGATTTTGTTAAGTTTATCTAACATTTCTAACGCATTTCATGATAGTATTTGAATTGTTTACATCGTCCGACCCATTTTCACTTCAATGTCATAAAACGCGTTTGAAACTTCAAATAAACTTAACAAAATTTGATTAAAAGGACTAAATTCATGCATTTTTAAAGATGAAGGACTAAATTGGTCAAAAATTTCAATGAAGGACTAATTTGAAATTTTACTAAAATTTAAGAGACCAAAAACATATTTAATCCTAAATAAAATTATTTTTATTCATGGAGATCAAGTTTGAGAATAACGGTTCAAAACGAAATCTTATACCGATAAGAAATAAGATTAATTTATAATAAAGAGAAAATCGATAAGATAAGATTAATTTATAATAAAAAAAAAATTATAGATTGTGAATTCTAACATTTTGGTATTAAAAAGAGTAATAGATTAACCTCTAATTTTTACCACATATAGATAAAACTCATCTAAAAACAAATGTTGGTGAACTATTGCTTCATCACACTTTATGTAGGTACAAAATGAATGGACCATGCTAGCATTTTTTGACAGCTAAGATTGATAAATGATGTTGTAAAACGAAAGGGTGCATTGCTGGCCTATTATGATGAGGAATCCCTCTTCAACAAAAGCTGTCACATCGTTTTATTTTGTCTTGTTCAACCTGCAGACACAACATATCTCTTCAGATATATGTTTCATGCATGTGAACTTATGATAAAGTAGAATCAATTAATCGTATATCACCCAAGACTGGATATTTATCTCATGCTTTATCCTCGTTAATTCAAATCAAATCAAACTTTTTGTGTAGTTTTTTATACCCTAATCCTACTTTTTTTTAAGAACTAAACTTTACCTTAACCCAATTCAAATTTAAGTGTGGGATTATATTTTTGTGGGTGGATAATGGAAAACAAATTTACTATATGACCTATCAAATTTTTAGTCAGAACTTCGGTCGGTCGGTCGGATCAAGTATAAGTGTGTGGAATTTAAGGCCACCTGCTACAAGCGGATAATCCCGTGGGTTGTTGATATGACAATTTTTCCATAGTGATTTTAGGGAGCCTACGACTCGAGCGGCCATAGCCCGCTCATTCTAGTGAAACTTTGTTGCCATAAATATGGTGGCTTCGACAGCACGCACGCGTCCATTGGTGGTAATACAAGTTAGTAATCATGTTTAAAAAGCAATTGGACCGTGATTATAAGAAAACCTTAATCATATCCCCATGTCAAACACTATAAATAGGGGTCCAAGGTAAGTTGGTAAGGACTTTTTTACTTCACATTTATTACAGCATTAATTGCACTCACTCGAACGGACTTGAACTGACTTAAGTATCAGAGTCTTATCGACAGGTACCGTGATGGTCTGGGCAATCGAACGGGAGAAAGAAGAACGGAAAAAAAAGATTGAACATGGAAAGCGACTATGAGAAGAAGATAAGAACAAATTAAATGTTTTTAGATAAGTGCTAGGTCCCTATATCCGAAACATAAATATTATAATACGTCTAATAAATAATAAATGTTATTAGGATGAAATTTTAAATGGTTTTGATACTTATAAGATGAAATTTCAAAATTGGACTAAGTTACACAATTTATTTTAATTCGTACAGTTGATTCTCAAAGGAGAATATTTGTCCAGTTTTGATTAATCTGTATTTCTTTTATGAAATATAAAATTGTAAAACACATGAAATGATTATGTGACATCACTAAACAAAAACAAAATGCCTTTGACCTTACCTTGTATTACATATTATTATATAACAGATAAGTAATGCTACGTATTACATTAATATTAATATATCCAAACATGTGCATTGTAAGAACATGCCCCTCTGAACTATATATCTATATATAAAGTTTTAAAGAACGTTAGCATGGTGGGTAGAATATTATGAATAATAGATTGTAGATATTCAACAGCTGTTTTTTTTTGTCCTCCATTGGAAGGAAAAAACAGATAAAAGATATAAAATAAATAGTTTAAGGCATGTGAAGGAGAAATTGCGAGCAATTGGTAGGTTCTTAAAATGTTAGCTGAAGCTGGGAAAGTTTGGAATGAAGTGTAGAAGGGTAAGGAACATGGTGTAAGTGACCAGAGAGGGGAAACATATAGACTAAATAAATCATGCAATAGATTTTAAGAAAAAAAAAAACTGATAAAAATATATTTCTTCAAATCGTTAAAAAGAAATTTTATGACTAATTGAGAATGCACCTTCTTTTAATGATAAATGATTACTCTCTTATTCTCATTCTCTTCCTTTCTCTCTCAATCTTCTCTCTCACACACACGTCTTACTACACTTTCTCTTTCACTCTCTCTAACACACACCTATAACTAGTCACTAGTAGAAAATAAACGTTTAGTATTGGTAGAAAACCAAACATTAATAAGTAAAAATTGATGCTAATTAGTGAATAATATCATGTTTGAATTGTATGTGCAACTCACTCTAAAACCATTAACGTTAATTTATTAGCATTCACCTTTAAAACTTGACCCTAAGTAATGTCAGCATTGCCAACGTTAATTTATCATTAATTTTAAATTATTTTTTAATTAAAGTAATTTAACATCGATTTTTTTTTAACGCTAAGACATTTTTATTTTAAAATTGATTTAATTTAGCATATGTTAAATATTAATTTAATTTTGCATTTAACTAACACTAGTGGCAATAGTTTAAAAAAACTTTAAATAACACACCTCCTCTTCAACAAAATAAAATACAAACAAAAAAATTATAGTGAATAAAGAAGATGAATATAAATAAAAGAGACGAGATAAACATTAGTGAAAGAAAGGATTTTGACTGCAATTATTTTCACTATTTGACTTCGGTTTAAGACTCGAAGCATATCAAGCCGAGATAAAAAAAAGGTAACCTTTTTGTCTCGGTTCACAACCGAGACATGTTAAGCCGTTACTTCCTCGGTTCTGGAACCAACCGAGGTAGAAAATTAAGACTTACTATCTCGATTATGGGATAATCGAGGTCTAATAGGCAATAAAAATTATAAGAAAAATTAAATCAAACCCTTCTTGATATTTTTGACATGCTTAGAGGAAAGGGCTATCCTTATCTTGTGGATCTGTTCTTGGGATTCCTCTAAGCCTGACTTGGTGGGCTTCATTGTCGCATACGCCGCCATTGTTCACAATCATGGAGAAGAAACGAAGAAGAAGAAAAAGTCGTTGCCTATGAAAATGAGAGGGACAGAGGAATGGAAAACCTGGAAAGGGTTTATAGGGAAAAAAGTTAGTACAAACCCTATGAAAATACCAAGTAATGCGTGAACGAACATGGTGGCGCAACAACTGTTCTCATCATCGCGAAATGGGGGTCGAAGGTCAACAATGGTAGGAGACGAAGCTGTTGACACGACGACAAAACAAAAGAGAAAATGGGTGGTGTCGAGAAGTGCCTCTCGTGCGTGTAGAGAAATGGAGAAGAAGAAGGGCCCCTCGCGCAATAGAGAAATAAAGAAGATGAAGTGAGTCTGTTTTTGATCTGGGGTTTATTTAACCTAATCCTTTTGCCTCGGTTGAAAAAAATTGAGGCATAAAACTCCTTTATACCTCGGTTCAAACACAACCGAGGCAGAAAACCCCTTTTCGCCTCGGTTCAAACACAACTAAGGTCATTTAGTGCAAAAAAAAATGATTTTTCTGTCATTGAACCTCCTATCTGCCTCAGGTTCAAATAAAATCGAAGCAAATAAGAAGTTTATGCCTTTGGTCTTGGACAACCGAGGCAGAACCGTTTTCATTCAAATTGAAGAATTCAAAATAGTGAGAAAGCTGAAAATTTTGGCAGCATTAGGCCTCATGTCAGTGTGAACTGAAGCATAATAGTGGTTTTTGTCTTGATTATTATGATAACCGAGGCATCAAATATTGCGAAAATTTCAAAATTACTACCACATGTTCATGTGCTTTGTTTGTTGTGCAACCGAGGCATAAATACCAAGTTGAAAAGCTAAAAATACATTAGTAAAAAGAGATGAGTATGATTGAAAGAGGTGGGTCTCAATAAATTTATATAAAAAATGATAGGAAAATTGTGAGTAAAAAAATTCGTTATATTTAAATAAGGATATTTGAATTAAAATTTATTCACGGTTCTTACTCATTATTACAAAGGACATGGATTCAAGCTAATTTATAAATACTAAAATTATATAAGATTAGCATCAACTAGATCAATATCAATATTATTATTTTAGAAAGATTTATATGTGTATTAGATTAACAATATATTTTTAAAATGTATAATTAATTTTTTTTTGAAATATTAAACAAAATGAGATGAAAAAAATAAATTAATTAAAAAAAATTTCAATAAATTTGTTAAAATGAAAAAAAAAAATCTCGTCAATGCCTTCCGCAACAAATTCAGAAGGGGCATGATACCACAAATGACTTAGTTGGGGCTCAAATGGTCCCATCAACTGACTTCTTATTATGATACACATATGGTGAAGAGTAACCCCATGTGGAATTCTACATAAGGAGAACCTTCCATTTTCGAAATCAGTAGCAGCGTTAAAGGATTATATGCATTGAACTCCTCACAAAAAACTATTTTTACTTATTGTAGTACAACACTCCACAAGTTTCAAAATAAGCCACCACATCCTTAAATAAAACTGACTAACTTCAACTAGACAGCGTGCCAAGGAAGATATTAAATTTAACCACCGTAAAAGCTGACACATATTTCAAATACTTGTAAAAGCACCTTCTCATTATGACAAGATTCTTAAATTTATTGGGAAGTGCCAAAGTTGATTTATTATATGACCCCTATAAAAGCTAACTGATACTTTAATTGGGATAACATGCGAATGAAGATATTTAATTCCACAACTGTAAAAGCTAACATATGTTGAATTAAATGGGATTATGCTATGTAAAAACAAATTCCCTCAAAGGCACCTTGTCATTAGGACAAGACTTGTCAATGCTATTGAGATAGTGTGCCAATAAAGATACATAATTTGACCACTTGAAAAGCTGACAGATACTTCAACACATGGCCTTACATTGTGTAATCATTAATGGTATCACATGCAACCTGACACTATGACAAGATGTATGCACTTTATTGGGATAGAGTGGCAAGCTTGTTACTAACTTCAATTTTTAAAGTTAAGTCGTCTTACAATGCATGACCTGATTCACACTAAATATTAATGGGCTCAGATGCACTCTGCCACTATGACAAGATATATCACCTTTATTGGGATACCGGGTCATATAGACCTTAATTGAATCCATAACAAGACCCACGACTACTTCCCTTATAAATACAGAAACTCCATAAACAACTTAGTGTACTTTGGTATTGCATAACAAACCTACCAACTATAATAACTATCAAAAGATCAACACATCCAATTTTTTGACATGGAACACTTTGGCATCAACACCTAAGGGAACAATTCAAATTCCTATATTGCAGCCTTGTTTTCCAGTGGCCAAATGATGCAATGCGAAGATGGTGTGAAGTTCCAATGTGAAAGTCCAAAACTCTTTCACATACTAGAAAATTGCACATTCAACATTCTGAGCCTGAAAGTATGCTCCACTCTAGAGGTTCCAACCACCATATCCATAAATAAGATGTAGTTCAGAAGACCCACATTGAATGAAGAAGGAGCCATTATGTATGATGCTCTTCAAATCTCAACAAATGACGACGTTGCAGAAATGATTCATTGTAAGTCTCATCTACCCATTACCACAATAATTGAATTGTTTGTTACGTTTACAAGGTCTGCTGACGAAATACTTAGTCTTCTACAACCAACTCCCTCATCCTCTTCCACAATCCTAAACCTTATCTCGCGTTCACCAACAAAGTTATATTATGGAGGACTTCTTAGACGGGCAAACATCATAGATAGCCTATATGGTTATGGGGTATACTTTAGATCAGACGCCACTGTGACAATGTCAATCTCCCACAATTTCAGCTTTGATGAGCTTCTATAGAAAATAACGCAGAGAATACATTTTGGGCCCCATTTCATAATAACTCATATTGACTACCTTCATCCCATGAGGGTAGTGAACAATAAACTTATCTAGGACACAAGTGAAATCAAAATAGATAGTGATGTTGCACAAATGATCAAGCGGTGGAAAGAAGTTCAATGTTTGGACCCGTCTATCGCTCATCCCGACACATGGCAATATATTCTTAACCTATAAATTAAGGTGAAAGTTCTCTTTACAAATTACAGAAGTTAGAAAAGTCTGAGTATTTGAGAACTCTTTATTTGTGTAAGGGTTCTTGTGTGATTAAGGGTTGTTGTTGTTGCTAAGAGAAGTTGTTCATTATTTGTGTGATTTAAATGAGGTATTCATTCATTATTGATTCAAGGAAGATGTTTCATCATCTCTTGTGTGATTCAAGAGAGGTGTTTTCATCCTTTGTCGGACTCAAAGGAGGTGGTCATTCCTTGTGGATTCCAAAAGAGGTGTCTTTCATTGTGACTTCAAGAGAGGTGTTGCCTAAACCCTAAACTTTCTTATTTGTGATTGTATTTGTGGTTTATTTTATTGATTCAGTTAATCTTGTTTTTTAGAGATTAACAATTGGATTTAGGGTCTTTTTATCTGATCTAGTATAAATACACGGTGTCAATTTCTCTCCTCGTTTTGAGTAACTTTAATTTAAAATGTGTTTAATCTAAGGTTTGTAGAAAAAAGTTATAAGTGTTTCAAATTTTCACCATCAAAATGTAAGGACTACGGGTGGAAAAAATGGATCATCCCGACCTGTTTTGACTTGCCTCACGCTTGGTTCGCCACTTTTTTTTAATTTAATTTAATTTTCTTTTTAAATTTGTTTGTATATATACTTTATATAAATATTTAAAGTATATTTAATCATATAAATATTTTTTAAGTTTTTAATCGATTAATTAATACTTTTAATTAGATAAAGTAAAATAATTATTACATCTTCATGTTAAATTGCTCTATTAGAGCTAATAATTGAAACTTAATTTATAAGTGTTAATGATTTAAATTATAACAGTATTGCGTATTTACATATTTACAAAAATATAATATAAAAAATGTAGTCTTTTTAATTATTTTATTTTAGTTTTTAGGGTTAAATATGTTTTTGGTCCCTTAACTTTTGATGGAAATTGAAAATAGTCCCTCCTCGAAACTTTAGACTAACTAAGTCCCTCAACTTTGGAAATGCATGTATTCAGTCCTTTTAAACCAATTTTTTTTTAAGTTTATTTAATGTTTTAAACGCATTTCATGATAGTATTTGAGTTGTTTACATCATTTAACTCATTTTCGCTTCAATGTTTACTTAGAAACGCGTTTAAAACGTCAAATAAACTTAATAAAATTTGGTTAAAAGGAATAAATTCACCCATTTATTAATGATGAGCACTACAAAAATTCCGATTTTTAGTTGGGGTTTATTAAGAGAGGTTATTATAACCTCTGGTAATTTATATACACACTAGAGGTTTTTTAAACCCCTAGGAAGTCTGAGAGATTTTTTAAATGAACCGCAGAAAATTTCTTCACTCTTTCAGGTCCTCTTTGCTAACTTTTTAGTACATTCTATTCTACCACGTGATCTAACAGAGGCCAATTTTTTCTCTTCATCTCTGCTTCATCTCTCCATTTCAGTAATCGTTTCTGTTTTTCCCTTATTTCAGCAATCGATTTCGCCACTTCATCTCTGCTTCCAATTTCTCTTCCTGAGATGTGCTTTGCATAGCACACTGCCCATTGGTATGGTTTCCTCCACATAACTCACAACTTTGCACTTGTTGGAGTTGAGCTATAGAGGCATTTTGAAGCTCTTGAGGAAGTTGTGACAGTTTCTTCATGAGGGTCTCCAATTGTTGAGTCATAATCTTGTTCTGAGCCAATAGAGCATCTTGAGATTGAAGCTCTAGAATACCATGGCTCTCTTAGTATAAGCTTCATTATCATTAGCTGCCATATTCTCTATTAACTCATACACTTCCTCTAGCGTCTTCCACTTGATACTCTTACCGGCAGAGGCATCTAACATCAGCTTTGACTGAGATTTAAGCCCTGCCAAAAAAAGAGTGAGTTGTGTAGGTTGATGAAACCCATGAATGGGAGTTTTCCTCAGCAGTCCTTTGAATCTATCCCATGCTTGGCCTAAAGACTCATCCATATCTTGTTGAAGTGCCGAGATTTCCTGTTTTCCCTTATTAACCTTGGACTGAGGAAAATATTTGCTCAAGAACTTTGCAACCACGTCATCCTAGTTAGTGAGGCTATTTTCAGGAAAAGAATTCAGCCAAGATTTTGCGGGTCTTGCTAGTGAGAACGGGAAGAGACTCAGGCGTATGGCTTCATCAGGAACTTGATGGATCTTCACAGTATTGCATATCTCTAAGAATGTGGCCAGATGAGTGTAGGGATTCTCATGAGACAGGTCGTTGAACTGATTACTCTGCACCAGATGAATAAGAGTTGGCTTCATCTTCATGTTGGTGGCATTGACGATTGGCCTAGCAATACTGTTGAAGTTAATATGGTTTGTGAACGTTGCATAATCTTCCAAAGTGTGTCTTTCACGACCTCTACCATCCCCATTAAGATTTTCAGCCATTTGTTCTTCTGGAAAAGAATCAAGATTCTGAGAAGTAGACGGAAGAGTGTCTGAAGCAGAAGAGTGATGGGCGACTTGTTGTGCTTGAGCTCGCCTTCTCCTTGAGGCACTATTGTTTCTGTGGGCAGTTTTCTCTATTTTAGGATCGACAAAGAGTGGTTCTGAAGATGCAGTCCTCCTTGTACGGATCCTACCCTGCATAAACTATAGAGCAACAACAAAAGCAAACTCAAACTACAAGTTAGCCCAAATAATGTGTGTATATAAGTAAACAAAAACAGTAAATATGAACAGAAGAATTAAGTCTAAATAAGTCAAAAATCACACAAAAGTCTAGTATTAGACACAGGTCCCCGGCAACGGCGCCAAAAACTTGTTAAGACTTTGACAAGTGTACCAAGTCACGCAAGTAGTAACCGGTAAGACCGGGATATCGTTTCCCAAGAGACTTGTGTATACTAAATAATTGCGTAATTAGTGACTAATTTAAACTAATGAATAAATCTATATTTTGAGTTTCAATGTATGAAATTAAATTTTGCATAAATAATTAAAATTTAACTTTGGAAGTTAAAGGCACTTAGTGAATGGAAAAGATTAGAAATGATATGACTTGATATTTTCGGGGTTAGAATTCACCAACTATGCTCTCATGCAACTACAATTTGACATCCTCTTCATTAATATGCTAATGCCAACCCACAATTTTACTCAAACCCTAATTACTTAATGGATTGAGCGTAAATTTCCTTATTAAAAGTCAATTCCTTGAACTCTTAATAAGCAAATTTGCTTTATGCACTAAGGTTTAAGACAACCAATGGGTCAAGCCCCATTCCTAGGTACAAGCTCCATTGAGTTTTCTTATTCCAAATCTAGGTTTAAAAAGATAGTTCCACACCCAATGAACCAAAAATCATGCAATGGATGGCTAAATCGATACAAGCATTAAGTGAAGAAACAAGAAGACTAGCAATTAATGAAAGAGTCATATATATAATCAAAACATTTGCATTTACACAAGAGTTTCAGGGCTACATCTAACCCCAACAAAAATAGGTTTAGCTCTCCATTGTCATGGAGAGCTCAAGCTTACAAATGGAAGAAATGGAAGAGAAAGAGATACAAAGAGGAAGATGGAGTTGTTCCCACAAGCCTTAGCACTCCTCCAAGCTCTGCAAAATGTGTTCTTCGTGCCTCCAAAATGCCAAAGATACGTTTCCCCTCGCGAAAACAGAAGAAAAAGAGCTAACTTGCCACATCAGCGAAAACTGGCGCTTGGCGGAAGCCTCTCACCGCCAGGCGCTAGCGAGCAAACAGTGGGCAAAGCTTCTATCTACCGCCCAGCAATGGCGCCTGGCTAGCGCTTGTCTGGCGCCTAGCGGTGGTGGCCTCTTGCGCCTGGCGCTGGCTTTGTGTCGTCGGGCGCTTCCTGTTGACATTTTTGCTCTTCTCCTTGCTATTTTGGGTCACTCATTTGTCTGGACTTTTGGAGCAAAGCTTCCAATGTACAAAAAGGACACAAAAATGGGGATTAGTGGTATATTTAGATCAATGTAACCCAAAATATATTTATTTACAAAAGTAAGGTAAAATTGAGGATTAAGTAGGTTAAAAACTTTGGAAGAGATGATTTTGCTAATGAAATATAACTTGGATAATGGTAAAAATTAACATTATCAGTAATGGCTTCCGATTTTTCTTTCACTTTCATGTTAATTTCTCACTTCCCATTTCATCATATTTGTTATGTGTTGTGCGATTACATGTTCATTTTTTTTGTGCTTTGTGCGTTGCTTTGGAGATTGTAGGTTCAGTCTAATTTAATCGAGATTTCTTCAGATTTGTTCGGTTCGTGTTGCTTCAAAGTTGTTTCTCGTATGCGTTGTTAGGTTTGTGCAATGTTTCTCATGTTGTGTTGCGTTATGTTGTAAGCTAGGTTCGGTTGGGTTCGTCTTATGCTTACAGCTCAATAATTGTGCTTTGTATATTAATTAGAGTACCAATGTCTCAATCTTGAAGGTTTCTAATTCACTAAAATAGAAATTGTTCAGCTTCCATTCTTTTCTCTCTTGTTTTTCGTAAGTTTTTTTAGTTTCAGGAGTTTGGGAGCTTAGAAGCAATTTCATGAGATGAAATGAACGAACCATGTGGTATTGCCTTGGCTATGATCTCAAACTAGTCGAGCTCAATAACAACATTTAGAACTACAGGGTACACCACAGTAGTGCTAAGTACTACATGATTTTCATCTTTTTCATTCCAAGTTATTTAGGAAGTAATAATGTTTTTACACGTATTCCTTGGCTCATACTACAGTTTGCATCATAGTTTTGCTTTTCTCATCATTTGATTTTTAGCACATCATTTTAAGGCATGCATATGATCTATATTTCTACCTGCCAGGTTCTTAGATATGGTTAAACTCATAGCTTTTGGCTTGCTTTCTACTTAGCAATTAAGGTTCATACTCCATATTATAACAAGTGTATGTACAATAGTCTTGTGTTGATAATGAAGTGTTAAGATGCATTAATGTCAGCCTTTTGTGTGTGCAAGATCAAGGGGATGATAGACTAACTATGTCAGATGTTGTATCTTTCTTATCAAGTGAGTATATTCTGCTAGCTAAACTAAAGCAACCAACATTCTTCACTAATATTGCAGTGAAAAATCCTAGAAGTCCTATTGTTGGTGGAAGAAATGATTCTCTAAATACCGTAACAATTTCGACAATGTGTGGTAGTTTAATTTAAGATAAACAAAAATGATGAATAAACGTAAAATATTGAACATACATGTCTAAAATAACGTCAAAGTTACTTTAATGTGACGAAAATAGTATAACAATACATTTTATACCAGTTTGCTGACTTGTGTTGAGTGGAAATCCTCGTAGTGTACTCAATAATAATGAATTGGGTTAGAGATCCCATGTCCATTAGAAAGTAAGTAAAACTATCATATATAAATGATGTGCAATCATCACCATACAAAGAGGTTGAATTAAGTATAAACTCATTTTTATATATTGTTTAGTGTTTATATGTAATATAATTTCTTGATATGTTTAAAATTTGCTAAATGGAATGGGCTAAGCCACACCTAGATTCATTTAATTCCTTTGTGAAAACCAATATACAAAGAATAGTTCGCGATAATGATTTGATCGTAGCTACTAAGCATCCTCATATATACCTGAGGTACAGAGCATATTTTATTCTTTATTTTGATATCTTATTATTCTCCTCTTCTTAGATCTGCTTTTGATCACGTCTGCAGGTTTTTAAATGTGAAGGAACCATCGATAGGGGAAGAACGTCTTACTCCAAATATATGTCGTTTAAGTGACTGAACGTGAGATTGATTAAGTTTTTAAGTGTATATATGACAATTTTATTTGTTGTGTTGAATAATGATTTTCTTCAATGTTGTCTGATAAAAAAGGTATATATGTTGATGTTGAGTATACACGTGGAAATGTTGGTGACACAAGTCAACACGAAAGGGTAAATAGTACTATAAGAATGTGCTGAATGAATCTTATTATTAATTTTGACTTGATTTTTTATTTTTATCGCTTAACATTGAAATTGGGAAGATGCTTATCATGTTGCGGAGTTGTAACTGTCTATTGCAGGGAGAGACGAAGTTGAACTTACTCAAGTTGGTTTGTATTTGATATTATATATATATATATATATATATATATATATATATATATATCTTTTTTCTCATTTTCCCGTTGTGTTTTTTCTTTTGTATGAAAACTCTTGTCTGTTTTACTTTTTTCTTTCGTTAGGTGAGTGCCCCCTTGATCCTGGAGGATATTTTGGAGGTAATATTCCCCTTTTCCAAGTTAGATACAATGACTAAATTGAATGAATTAATTTTCATTTTTAAATATAATATAATATTTTATATTTTACCAATCAATTCTAAGTAATTTTGATACAAGAGCATTTGCCAAAAAATAGAGTAATCACATACATTGATAGAAAAGGAAAGTAAGTAAGTAATGATTCTCGGTACGATAGTGCCTCATTTGGGCTAATGATTTCTTCTTAACTTTTATTTATTTATTTTGGCTTTCAGCATAACATCATTTGTTTCCAGCATCACGCAAAAAATAAGCTCAAAAACCATTATTGTGATGGAAGATGAGAAATTCTGGTTACAATTGAAACAATTCGCTACACATGTTTACTTTTCCTACATTATAAACATGACTTATTTGCTTTCATTTAGCGCTTTTTTCCATTAAAATTATCTTCTCTACATTAAAATTATTCTATAGGTCCCTCTCATGGTAGTTATGAAGGCTTTGGGGATGGAGAGTGATCAAGAAGTTATACAGATGATTGGAAGGGATCCTCAATATAGTTTTCTATTGTTGCCCTCTATTGAGGTAATTACTGTTCAGACTTGTTATATGTTATGATATTTACTTATAATTTATAACCATTATAAATTATAAGAGTTTGGAGAATTAAGAGACTTGTGCAATACAACACATCCTTCTCAGTTCATTTTTAGCTTTAGCACTAGTGAATTATATTGTTATTTATGTTATCAATTAAGTGTGAATTATGCTTTATCCCATGATCAGGAATGTAGAAAATGTAAGGTATATACACAAGAGCAAGCATTGAAGTACCTTGATAAACTGGTGAGATAGTATTTGAGATTTATTCTACAAATATCACAGTTGTACCAAATAATTAGTAAGAATTTAAATAGATTGCACTTACAAATCAACATTTATATTGTTATCCAATCAAGACTTCTCATGTTTTTATCATACTCTTAGGTAGAGTAAATACAAGTTTACACGTTCTAGTTTATTTTAGTTTCCTCTTAACTAAATCAAATCCTTTCATAATAGTTCTTGAGACAAGGCTCAAGGTCAGAAAGAGGTTCGGAACAAACCGTGTTGGATTGCATGGGAATTTGATGTTACATTCAAAGCATCTTACTCCCTGTTCTATTCTTAGCTTCTTCCAACATCATAACATAGTTCCCAAATAATTAAGAATCACAACTTTTGTCCCTTTCACACATATAAACACAAAAACTCAAACGAATAATATTACAAAGCAGTAGGATTTGTTCTTAAAAGATCGCTATAGTACAACCACCTCTTCATCAATAGCATATTTCACTCCCTCATCACCGATAATATTTAAATCTTTAGTATATTAATATATTTTTTATATTGTAATGAATGTTGCTAATTATGTTTTTTTTATGTTAGGTGTCTGATCAAGGGAGTATTCCTAATGAAGAAACAAATGATTCAGATCAAGATCAAGATTGATAGTCGAAGAATGCTATATTAGACTTTTACTATTTTAATTTTATGAAGAAACAAAGATATTGCAATATTCTACTAGTTTGAACATCTAAATTTTATTGTTTACCTTGAACAAACAAACTTCCTTGTTTTTATATATTATATCTAGTTATAAACAAATATCAAAATTTTAGAATTTTTGTTTATTATTTGATATGTTTCAGGAATTGTGGATTAAAAAAGTGCAATAAATAAAATTAAAGGGATTTAAAACACCAAGCAAAAGTCATCTATAAATAATGAATTGCATTGTAGGAGTGAAACAAACCCCACTAGGGATTTAAAAACGGTGAAATTGATTGAAATTGAAAACTAACAGAGGTTTGAAAAACTTTCAGAAAGTAGTGGAGGTTTCAAAACCGTCGGTAAGTAGCGGGGGTTCCAGAACTGCTGGTAAGTAGCTGGGGTTCCAGAACCGCCGATAATTAACGGGGGTTCCAAAACCGCCGGTAAATAGCGGGGTTCCAGAACTGCCGGTAAATAGGGGGTTCCAGAACCGCCAGTAAGTACTGCTTTACCAGGGGTTGCTGAAAACTGCCGGTAATTCGTTAACGACGTTGGCTTTTCTCGGGGAAAACCAAACCGCGGGTAACGCTTTTAGTGGAGGTTAAAACCACCGGAAATGACAAAAATAACCTCCGTTAAAAAATATTTCTCTTGTAGTGAAGAGGGACTAATTCCAAAATATCACTAAAAGTTAAGGGACCAAAAATATATTTAACCCTAGTTTTTATTTTAAAAAAAAAAGGCCAGTGGGTTAGGGTGTGCTTGCCCACCTTTGGTATGCTAATTTGGCAGATTAGACGAGTTGGGCCAACACAAGCTAGCAAGTTGAAAATTCCAACCCTCCGTTTTGGTGGGGTAGCCCATAAGCCACAACCCACTTTTACACCCCTGGTAAGAAATCTACTATCAAATATACATTAGAAAAAAGAAGTTACTACAAAAAAACTTTGGTCAAAAATTAATTTTTAGCTATTTTTAAGGATTTTCACAAAAATGAAGAAATAGTAAAAACACAAAAATATAATAAAATGATACAACAAATATAGGATACAAAGAGTGAATACAAAAATCAAAATGGTAAATAGTAAAACAACGACAACAACATCGAATTAGAAAAACAAAATCAATGGAGACATTCATACATTGTTGTGATTGAGATATCCAAAAACAATCATAGTTTCAATTTCAATAGTATATTGGAGATAAAAAATACCTACTAAGAAACACCTATAATAACTGATTTAGACTACAAAAATGACATCTAAAACATGCACAAACACCCAATTAGTCATTAATGTTGAAGAAATATAATGAGAAGGAGGAGAAATCACAAGGAATAATTAGTTGGGAGCCCTAATATAAATAGTTTTATGTCAAACCCCTAAACAATTTAATGTAAACAAGTTTCAATTATTTACAAAAATAATACTATGTATGTTTTACATTGTTTTTTTTTTTCAAATTTATGTCTAACATGAAAGACTAATTTTGCACTAGTGAAGATGCTTAAAGAAATATTACAAAAACTTCTATACATTACTATAAAAAAATTATATGGACATTCTACCATGAGTATTAAACTTTATGGGAAAATTGCATATTTTGATTTTTGTAAAGTTTGTTTGTATATAGACTTTGACCATTGTAATTCAAATGAAAAATTGTTAAGTAAAAATAACAAAAATTTAGGAAATTTAAAAGATTTTAAAATTATTTCATAACCTTGAAAATGCATTGGTTTGTGTGAGATCCAGGAAATTCATAAAAAATTAATAATTAATAAAGTATAAGAAATGAGGGGTTGAGACTACCATAAGAGAGTTCTTTGATAAATCCTAGACAAGAAACAATGTTAACCTAAGTGATTTAGAGTACTTGATTATGTTGAATGGACTTGGGTTCAAGTCCTGAGTATGTCATTAGTAGATTTATTTAATTTTGTTTTATTTTTCAATTATATCGTGAACGTGAAAGCATGAATTAGGTTCATACGAATGTATGAATTAATAGGAATCATGTGATAGTTTGTTGGTGTGCATGTGTTTGATGGGTAGGAAGGATATGGGTTTGAATCTCAGCTAGAGCGAATATATTATCCTTATGTTTTACTATTTTGCCAAGTGGTTAAATGATCTAGAAACTGTAGAAATTCTCTGGAAATCAAAAAGGTAGCAGTTTAGGTGTAATAATGGCTATTAAACTTTAAATTTAAATTAATTTCATTTTTATAATTTTTTTATTTATTTTGGGGTGAATTGGTGAGAGGGGGAGGAGTGAGTGAGAAAACAAAGAGTCATATTGTGTGGCTAGGGAGTTCTGAGAAATTGCAATCCAGAGAAGGAATTAGAGTGGAGGCAAGGAGGGGAGCTTTGGGAAACAAGAAAGAATTCATTTGGAATTGTTGAAGCTAAAACACGGGGAGCTAATCTTTTTTTTCTTCTTATTACCATTTGTTTGTGGGTAGAACAATATTTGTAATTTGAATTATAGAATGATGAAGTGTCTTTATTTGATCACTATAATATGATATCTAAGTTTTATGG
>Ga0214545_1001212_pt1 | contig 47238 bp, 22 predicted proteins | sample CNSS4metaG_FD_160064 | JGI IMG/M metagenome (GOLD analysis project Ga0214545, IMG submission 160064) | Root nodule microbial communities from cowpea collected in UCLA plant growth center, Los Angeles, California, USA - CNSS4 | ecosystem: Host-associated > Plants > Roots > Nodule | place: USA... | reverse complement strand
TGAAGAAAGTTAATGAGAAAAGAAAAGGATTACTGTAATAAAGAAGGGACTTCCAACCAGATGCTATGCAGGAAAGATGCAAAATAGACATTGCTTGGCTTCCTCCATAAAAAAATAATTAATTTATGGTGTCAGAAGATTTGTTGCATCAACACTCTTTTCACGTTGTCTTCAACCCACGGTTGTTACAATCAAAACATAAGTAACCAACGATTTACATTATAACATGTGAACTACTTTCTAATATTTGTATGCAGTGATTGATTCCCTGCCAACTTCATTGTTATGTTTTTAAAGGCATCCTATAGCCAGCATACATTGCAAACAATTTATCATTCTCTATACGACTCAACCACTGTTTTGCGTAGTCTACTTACTTTGGTCCAATAATAATAACTTACATCCACTGATCTCAATTATTTAAATGTACTATTTCTTGTTGCTCCTGATACCGTGTCAATAGGAAAATGTAACCACATTTATCCATTCTTTTCATTTTTTGTTAAAAGTACACATTGATTACATATCTTATGTATCCTTGAGGGATTGGCTTGTGGCTTTGGTTTGGTGAATGGGTACTGTCAAATTGTGTCTCCTTTTGTATTCCTACGACAATCTGCCAGTTGCAATACTTTATACACCATCAAAGTCGGGTAGTGGTTGGTTGGTTTCTATTACATTTCGCTTTACAAACCAAATCTGTGTAAACTTTTTCACTCATGTTATGTTAAGCATTCTTATGAATTTGACATCTGACACCTCGAAATTTATCTATCTTTTACCGTCACATGACAAATTTTCACTCAGTCTAGTACTACACCTTTTTGTGACGATGCATTGATCCCTGTTAAGTCAAAAACTGTTTGTAGCTGTAGGGTTCACTAACACTGTTAGGTTATTTTTATGAAATATAAGAAAAGTAATGTTATAGTTTGTGTATTCTACATCTAACATCGCTCTCCACATAAATAAGCTATCTGCATTTACAACAATTTCAGTACTATAGTTGTCATCTACCTCTCTCACCTAAGTGTGTTGTGATCTTGATTGGACGGCAAGGGACGTGTAGCTTATCTTGATTTTCTTGCATCTATGGCCATTGATTGCATTATATGAAGATGATTAAAAAGGACATAAGTAGGTAAGAAAAAAAAGCTTTGCTTCCTTGGCACAGATCATTTGTATGATTCTTGCGTTCCTAGCGGTGCATTCTTTTGTAAATGGCACCACATGGATTTCTAATAGTGAACCTATGAATTATACTAATTACTTCACATAATAGGGTGTCTCAAATATGGCAATGCCCTGTAATATGAACTAAGAAAAAGTCTGAATGCCCTTTCACAACTTTCCACAGCTTCTTTTGGAGATATGCTGTGATGAAAACTCAAGTCAAAATTGGTGTTCCTTGTTGTCTTTTAAGTTTTGGACCATCTGGACCATGCAGTGTCATTTTCTTGCAGAGATTATTAGATTTCAAAGCAATGGTCTTAAATTCCTATATATTAATGCTAAAGGGAAGTTCAAATTTATTATACGTGTATAAAAAAACCCGTTAAGAAAAGTATTTATCTTTGGTGTTTGATGGATTAGTGTCTTCTGGGAATATTCTTGAAAGCCAAAAACCAATCTCTAACTTAATGGCTGAGAAGAATAAAAGAAAGAAACATATAACTGTCTTTTGCTTTTAGAACTTCTTTAAATTCAAAGGAACTTTATATTTTCAACTGTCAAGTAGGTTTTAAAAGAAATCGTCTACTAGGCTGTGATAAAGTTCACATGTAAATATAGTGCTTTTCCAGCCAGAGAAGCATGATTTGACTCAATTACAAGCCTCTTTCCAAAGTTGACCTATACTATGTCCTCCTAACATGATATTTTATGCCCCCACTACATTAATGCTTTAGAAAATAATCAGTTCAAAACAAATATAAAAATAAGCCATTAAAGCAGAGAGCGAATAGATTATATCAGTAACCAATCAATTGTAACCCAATATAAAATGAGGGTCTTAAATGGTGAAGTGGTCAAAATTTGATAAGAAAAAGATGAGAAGCATGACAACTGCATTGAGCTCATAAACCTCATACCCTCTCAAGTGCATTTGGTTCAACTCTAGGCTTGAAAAGCTTCAGAGGCTACCATTAAATAACTTTCAAACATTACATCTTCGAATTTGTAAAGAAGACAAATCATGAAGTGAAAGAATGCAAACGATACCAATCAACTTTATAATTCTCTTTTGCATTTCTTCTTGACTTTGCAAGAATGGCAATGGTATACAAAAGGGAAAATGAAAAGTATACTCTATGTAGCAAACTACACTGATTTTGTAGAGGGAGTGATGTGAACACGTTATTCACTCCTCACTAATGTCCAACACATAAAGATTTTACTGTACAACAAAATTTCACAAAGTACAAAATGCCCTTAGGAATAAGACTCAAAATTTTGTTTCAGTACCTCTTGTAAGTATCACCCGGAATTGGGAACTAACAGCAACACATGGGGCAACGAATTAGTCCGTTTTCATTGCAATCAGGGCAACGCTGGAATCCATACTCCCCCACCTCACCATCAACATACTCTTCTTCATTTTCATCACCTTCATAGTAAATTTTACAACTTCCACAACAGGTTTCACAGGGAACAAACCTTATATCCCCACAAGCCTCACACACTCCCCCACCATCACATCCAACACTGTCCTCAATTTTCTCACAATAACCCAAAAGCTTCTCGAGCTTCCCATCCTCATGCAGCCTCTGAATTTCCTCAACTCCACCAATGTGATTCTTCCCAACAAACACCCTTGGCAATCCTAAACCACCATACCCTTCACCCAGTAACTCTCTAAGCTCCTCCTTGAACCCTGAGTGCATAGACACATCCCTCTCATCCACCCTCACTCCTAATCCCTTCAGAATCAACTTCACTTGGCAACAATCCTCATAAGTCTTTCGCACGCCGCGTAAGCTAGTGAAGTACAACACCACCTTATCTTTCCCACAGGGGTCATCAACCAGAAAAACATCATCAATATCATCATCACCTTTTGTTTTATTTTCCTCAAATAGGGACCACTTTGTAGTCCCTTGAATATCTTCATCACTCGGTGCCGGTCGAAGGTGGAAAGGACTGTCTGGAGAGAGTTGTTGCAAGGACTTTCTGAACGAAGAAATCATTTCAGGGTCAAAGTCTGAGATTGCAGGAGTGAGTTTCGACTCCTCCTCGGTCATCAGAAGCCACATGGGTTTTGGAGAGGCAACAACACTCATTTTGGGTGGATCAACATCACCAACGTCATCACCATCACCATTGACATCAAAAGAGAAGCTCCGGAAGTGACTCGGAGATCGGAAAGGGGTGGTGTCTTCAAGGCCTTCCATGAGTTCCCATGTGTTGATTGTCTCAGGCTCACCGGGTGGTGTTCTAATTGGGGTCTTGGGAAAAACCTTCGGCAACTTCTGTTCAATCATGCTAGACCAAGTCTTGGCCTCAATCAACCCCATTGAGAACTCTTTTCTTTTCTCTTTCTCCAATTCCCCACCCTTCTCCTTCGCCTCCGACCTATGGACAAAGCTTTCACTTTCGAACCTGAAACTTTCGGCATTACCAACCTTACCATTGGAAAGCCTGAAATCGTGGTCACAATTCCCAGCGAAACTGTGAGTTGGAGCAGGAGAATTGAGTTTTAGAGTGCCCAATGTCGTGGAAGTGAGTGCCACAACATGGTAGCTATCACCTTGTACCTGAGGTGGATGATGAACATGCATTGAGTAGCTTCTGGGAGCAGGAGAATAAGGAGCATTGCAACGCCCACATCGCTTTTGCTTCGAACTCGCACAACCCATGATCACTACCAAGCCCCCCAAAACATCTCCACCTCTTTCTTTGCCTGCAACAAAACAAAAACACGGCTTCTCTTGCTTTAGTTACACATTGGTCGGAGATACGAGGAAAAGAAATGTGTCAGGAATTAGTTAAAAGAAATGAAAAAGATAACAAAAAGTGAAAAATGAAGTACCTTTGCGTTGTGTGGATATTCAAATTGGTTGAACAGAAGATGAAGAAGAAGAAATGGAATTGCTTTTAGATTTGGAGCTCAAATACACACAAGGGGTGGGCCAAGTTGCGTAAATGGAGGGAGAAAAGTAAAGAAAGAAACTGTTTTTATATACACAGGGACCAAACTAAAGGAACCACTCGGTTGCGTACAACTCACAATGTATGTTCAAATCGAAAATCATATTCTTCTAAATATATAGGTACGCCAAATGTTCCTACCTTACTATGATCGATCGAGTTTCCAATATAACTAACAAAATACTCTCTTTATGATGAATAGACCAATCATCAAACTCATAATCATGATTTATCGGTAAGTATATAACAGATAAAGTATTAATAAGTGTTATATCTGCCTTCTGACTTGCAAAATCATTGAATAAATTAGTTGGTATTTTAGAAGAAAAAAACCCAATCTTCCGTTTCAAAATGTAATTAAGCGTCCATGAATTTCAGTTAATTAACTGCATTATATTTAAAGGGAAAAATATTTGTTAGAGGCTCCGATTTAATACTGAATTGTTAAATCATTGCGTACCAAATAAGTTAATAATTGTATGACAAACAAGAATCATGTCCCGTAATGGAGCTGGGAAATTTACGCAATTGAACACGCTTACACGACAAATTTTAATGTATCTTTAAGAATAATACCTAATGATTTAGATTTTACTCATACCGTATAGTTTGATTTCCCCTTGCATCAATTTGTTGAATTAAAAGAACACAAAGACTTAAATGCGAGATTTCATATAAATAACCTTAAAATATAGATTTACGTGTGATATCACGACTTTACTTTTTGGCACGAAGCTTGGGATATGAACATAACTTTCCTTACATAAGATAAGATTAACATAAGTACATAATTAACTTCTTTACCTAAGCCATCATGCTAAATTAGAAATTAGAATAAATTTTAGGGCTTGGGTGTATTCGTGTATGGGATATGCACTCATTAAGCAATGAATCCTATTTAACTAATTCTAATTTTTATAATTTTCGAATGATTCTCTAAACTAGTAGCAAGACTATTTTATAATTTTTTTTATATTCACAAATAGAATTAAATATGAGTAATTAATAAATTATTGAAAAAGATTTCAGATAGAGTGTAGTAGTAATTTGTGTTGCAGAGGTGGGTGGGAGTTGCGGAAATGGTAGTGACCAGCGTTGGGGGTTGGTTGCATTTAGAGACTTTTATTAATTGATTTAAATTTTTTTCCCTCTTTTCAATAAATATGATGTCATCTTTTTTCAATTATATTGCTCTTATTTTATCCCATGAAGACTTAGAAGAAGTCATAATAACGGGACATAGATACACTAACTAACACATTTAATAATCTCACATATGAGTATAGGCACGATTTAACTCAAGTACAACAATAATTTTGCAAAAAAGAAAAAAAGCTATATATGAAAATTAAGAAAATTTAAAATTTTACTCGTTCTTTAACATTTGCCATAAGGTTCTTTTGTTGTATATAAGAAAAAAAAAATCCTAGAATGACACTGACTATAGGAGAGAGCAACATGTTTTATATCAAGAAGAAAATAATATTATTTGAAAATTTATACAACACAAAAATTATCTTTTCATATTCTTTGACTTCAAATAGATCTAAACTCTCCAAAGTAAAAATTTAATTCAAACCTCATTTCACTCTTTTATAAGAGTATAAGAAAAATAAAAACAAACTTAAAGTGTTTTTGACTAGAACAAAAAACATCATAAATTTAGAGTCTATTATATAGTCACCAACACACATTTCCTAATTTATTCAACACTATGTGAGATTTTTCAAGACATAATATTTTTATTAGTTCAGAATAACTTGAGTGTTGGTTTTTATTGGATTGAATCTATTAAAACTTGAAAGATAATTCTTTTTACAAGATATTTTTTCATGGGTATTATATTAAAAACTAAAGGGCATTTTGTTTTATTTTTTCTATTTTAAATTAATACATGTAATAAAACAGTACGTTTTATAATATTTTAAAAGCAATTGATTAGGATTTGAAGGATTTGATTTAATTGATGGCGGTGTTGAGATGAAGAGTATCCAAAACAGGTGTATAATAATATGGTTCATGTTTGAATGATACTCACATAGTAGTTTTGATTATAATAATGATAATGATGTTGAACTTAAAGGTAGTGACAATATTTTTTTTTTATTTCACTATTATTTTTGTTTATAATTTATTAATTATTTTTACACCGACTTCATAGAATCAATGGTTCATTGTCTCTATTTTTTTTTTGTATGATTAGGTTTTCGGTCTTCAACTTTAATAAAGATGATATCCGTTAAAGACACTCTAACATTTAAGTAAACATTTGATAAGAGGGTCAACATTATCGAAAAAATAATTTAGTCCAAAAAAAAGTTGACGTTGATGTTTACTTATTTATATTGTTCTTGTTAGGCCTCTGCTTGCATGGATGATTAAGAAAAATCCAATTATGACTTAATCATGGTTTTAACTTTACTTAACATTGATCTAATTCTATTTATGTCTATTTAGATGATTTTGCATCGGTTTGAGTTGTCAATGGTGTATATCAAGAGTGAATCACTTTGTATTGAGAGGTCAAAAATAATTGTGTGCTAAAAGTTTATTAACTGATTGATCGATATTTTGTCTAGATGTCAAGTACTAATGTAGTACATTAACCCTTCAAACACGAGAAAGACAAAAAAAATAAGGGTTAAATATGTTTTTGGTTCCTTAACTTTCAGTGAAAATTAGAATTAGTCTATATTCAAAACTTTGACCTAATTTAGTGTATCAACTTTAGAACCGTGTGGATTAGTACTTTTAACCAATTTTTGTTAAGTTTAGTTGACATTTCAAATGTGTTTGATGATAACATTTGAGTTGTTTACATCATTTAACACATTTTCGCTTAAACGTTAAGTAAGAAACTATCATAAAAAATGTTTGAAATATTAAATAAACTTAACAACATTTGGTTCAAAAGACTAAATCCATGCAATTCTAAAGTTAAGAGATTAAATTGGGTTAAAATTTTGAAGATGAACTAATTCTAGTTTTTAATGAAAGTTAAGAGATAAAAACATATTTAACCAAAAAAATAATTTCTTTATCAAGATATTGTTACAAGTACAATGTATTAACATTTTATAATTTTGTTTTTAAAGGAGAAGTCATTAATATGAAGAAAAACAAAAGTGATATAGAAAAGGATGCTTAGAAAGAAAGATGAAAAACAAAAGATGTTTAAGGTGAAGTTTTATATATATATATATATATATATATATATATATATATATATATATATATATATATATAATTTATAGTGGTGTTTTATTTCTGCTCATTGATATGGATTTCATATATACGTTTGTTTTTTAGAATTTATATTGTTTTGTGTGATCAAAATTTACTTATGATATTTTAATTTTTGGAATCAATTTGGGTGTTAATCTGATAAATTATCTAAAAGATCAATTTATATGTAAGTTATCTATGAACCAATTCGTAAATAAGCTATCTATATACTCATTTATAAGTAAATTATCCATAAATAAATCCAAATGTAACTTACTCAAAATAATCTATGAATAACTTAACCACATAATAATTTTTGTAAGTAATAGTTTTTATGAGCGAATTTTCAACACGTTATTTTCTTTTTCATTAATGATCTATTATTCACATATTTAACCTATCGATAATAATATTTTTTTTTATCACGTATCTGTTTATATTAACATTAAAAAGATCTTCACTATTATATCAATTTTCTTTTTGTTTATTGGCTGATTAATTTGATAGTTAAAAAACTTGATTTTTGATGTTGGAGAGAAATTGGAAGAGAAGGAGAAAGATTTTTTTTTTTTTTGTTAAACTTGGTTGTTGAATAAGTAGTAAAAAATGAGAATTATGATGAAGGTATTGGAACATTTTTCTGAAATGACAACTAGTGAATGATAGGGTTAGACTTTTGAAATAATTTAATCAGCATGCGATAAACTTTAAGATTCACATGAATCTAATGATGTGAAAGATGGTACACTATATAGATCACATGTGAAAGTGGTTTACAGTGACTTTCAACAAATTTTAACTGATAACATAGATGGTATGTTGATAACAGTTTAAAAGAAATTAATAAAAATGTTATTACTATAATATATTATAGTAAAAAAATTTTACAATACTATTAAATGTGTAGATTATTTGGTATGCCATTTTTATAGTTTAACTAGTAGTCTTAAAAAAAAGGTTTATTTCCTATATTGAGAATATTTCTTTAGTTTAACTTTTTGTTAGGGGTGGCAAATGGACTAGCCCGGTCCGTTTTAACCCGTCCGTATGTGGCCCGTCAAAAAGCGGATTGGGTCGAACTGGCCTATCAAACAGAAACGGGCCAATAGTCACAACCCGTCCCGTATAGGACGGGTTAACGGGCCGGGCTGGACTGGCCAGTCTAATTTTTTTTTTTAATTATTTTTTAAATTTGTTTATATATACATATAAATTATTATTAAAGTCATATTTAATCAAATAAAATATTATTTTAACTTTTAATTGATTAGTTAATGCTTTTAATTAGATAAGTTAAAATAATTATTAAATTTACATATTAAATTATTCAATTATAATTAATAATTCAAACTTAATTTGTAAGTGTTAATGATTTAAATTACAATACTATTATATATTTATACATTTAAAATATATAATTAAAAAAATAATCTTTTTAATTATTTTTATTTTATTTTATTTTTTTAAAACGGGCCAACGGGTCAGGACGGGTTGGCCCGTACTTTGGCCCGTCAAGTTGATGGACTGGATGGGACGGGTCAGAACGGGCTGACAGGTTGAAATCTTCAACCCAGCCCGTTCCTTTTAGCACGGGCTGACGGGCGGCCCAGCCCGTTTTGCCACCCTTACTTTTTGTGATAAAAAAATACATGTATTTATATAAATTGTCTAATTCTTTCATCATATTTGAGTTTATTTAGATAATATACATATATTTGATTAAATATTAATGCAGATTAGTGAAGTAAAACTCCAATTATTATTGAAGAACATCACAACCATATCTATATATTACATCTGAATTTTCTCTAAGAAACTAATATTCGAGTAATATTGTATGATTTTAATATGTTTGTTTTTTCATATAATTTACTTATTAAATGAGGTTAACATCAACGTTGAACGTAACCATTTCATTCTTAATTAGATTTTCAATTAGTGGTGTTTAACGGCATAATACCAATTTAAACATTATTTTCATTTTTCTATTTATTATCTCTCGTTGATTAGTGAATTTTAAGTGTGCGACTTAATATTTTGTCGTTGTAGATATTTAAATGTTATTAATAAAGTTTAGAGATTTACTTAAAGTATTAACTTTTAGATTTTTTTTTCTTTTTTTTATAATTATGATAAAGATAGAGTGGGTAACATTTGAGAATTATACAAGAAATGAGAAGAGAATTTATAATTTATATATATATATATATATATATATATATATATATATATATATATATATATATATATAATTGTTTTCGCTGTGAATATATTACTTTTTCTTTTAAATCCTTTAATATATATTTTTGGGTACTTTTATTTATAATTTAGTTTTTAATACGCTACTGTTTTTCAAGTTCCCAATGATGTTAACTTGACATTATCAATGTTAATCACGTCAATAACCTCGTCACAAGAATTAAAACAAAAAATTCATAGTTACATGAATCAATATTCATTCAAAAATTAATATACCTACACTTGAAGGAAATATATTTAAGTATTACATTTTTACTATGTTAGTTATACTTAATTTTACATTACTCATAATTTTAATTGAATGTTTCTGTCACAAATTCTACAGTTAAATTAAAACTCCATTAATATAGTTCATATTTACAAAATTTATCTTAAAATACAGTCATCTTATGTACATCGCAAATTGACATAATATAACGAATATATTCAAAATTATAACTCATTAGATTTTGTTCTTATTATTGTTTAAGTTGTACAAGATTTGACGTAACTAATTTAAATGGTGAACATCGATTCATCAATTTAAATTAATAAAAAATCATATTTTATTTAGTAAATTTAAATTTATAAATGTGTAAGTAATGTTAAGCACACAGTGATATCCACCTGGCAATTCAGGTGAACAATGTTATGCGTGGTTAGTTCATCAATGAAAAATCAGAATTCATGATTACACATGTAATAACACGAATTAATTAATTAATTAATATGATTTGGTATTTGGTGATACACGTGATGGCACGTGGACAAGCGTGAGATCTTTGCAGTTACCTGAGCCAACTCACTGCTTCTCCAATTATGGCTCCACATGATCAATTTCCCTCATCAACGCCTAAATTTCGTACCTTCTTTTTTCTTTTTCCGTTAATTTATATACATTTTATCATAAAAAAAAACACGGGACCAAAATATTAGAATTATTATGTCAGAGGGAATGATAATTTTTGACTTAGAATATAATATTGATAATTAGTTTTTCTGTCCATACAAAATTCTCTAACTCCGTCACTATCTCTTGACTCATTCGAAGTTATTAACATGGAATTAATATTTCCCTTCTTTTGCCGCAGCATTTATGTTAAAACTTAGAAGACACATGGAGAGAGAGACTAACACATTCCATTAATATTTCATTTCAATAATTTAATTTATCGGCATTTTCGAGTCAAACATTCATGTTGATTTCACAAACGTGAGCATCATTCTTGTTGATCTCTCAATCACTACTCCATTTAAAGGGTTTTGGTCTGTATTCATTTGAATTTCTTAGAAAACCTGTTGCTACAAACCTACCAAAAAATAATAATATTTCGGTCACTAAATCAATATTTTTTAGAAATGTTAATTTGTAGCTGCAATAACACAACCGATGTTGGAACCACATCGATTCATTTTTCTATGGTTTAATATATACAAAAGAAAAAGACAAACCCTAATCATGACTACGATTTAAAACCGTGACCACGACTAATCTTAATTAATTTAACCACGTATGCTAATTAATAGTATATAATTTAGTGCCAAAAAAACAGGGAAAGACATGAATATAATATATAGTATGAGAATATGTATAGTTATATTATTTGTTGGAGGGTATGTTTGTCGGTTCATGGTTCGTGCATAAGTGATGAACTCCACTTCCAAAGTTTGGATGGAGTATTAAGATATTGATTATTGAATGAAGAGAAAAAGTGGTTTTGAAGTTTGGTGAGTAATGGTGGAAATGTGTGACACTTTTCAGTATCCATGGCCAATCATGTTAGCTGTTTTTGTCCTCAGCTTCTCCACAAACACCTCAAATTGCGCCCACAATTCATGCATTTCCTTTCTATTGAATTCACTTCCGAATATGCAAGAATTTTCTACACACACCCATTTATTACTTTATTTACACATCTATAGTTTCAAGTATTTTAATTACTTGATGTTTAGAATTTTTTTGCCACTGTTATTGATTTGTGTAAATTAAAAAAATTGAATAATCACTTTAGTATATATTTTTCTCAGTCACGTTTTTATTTGTTGGATTTATATATATTTTTTTGGGTTACAGTCACAACGAAATTGTGATTATATATATATATATATATATAATATTGGTCTTCTACGTATACAAAATATTTGACATTATTTTTACTCTGAGATTTTAAGGTAATTATGTTATGAGTTTTTATTTTTGTATAGTATTTAATTTTGTCTATTCTATCTAATGTGCGATTTTTAACTCACACTTAGACTATTTTCAATATTATTCAATTTTAAAAATATATTCGAAGTTAATTGTGGTGCACATTATAAATCCCTACCCATCTATCACACAAATTTATAGTGGTGTGTTTGGATAAGAGAGTTTAATAGAATAATTTATTTATTTGAAAATTTTGAAAATTTTCATGAAAAATGATATACTTGGATGAAAAAATTAGAAGAAAATTAAAATTAGATAATTTTAAGAAAATATTTCAAATAACTAAAATATTAAAAATTAAAATTCACTCAAAAAAGAAAAAAAATTAAAATTTTTAAATTGTGAAATTGTTCATTAGTTAAGACAAAAAAAGTATAAGTCCAAAAAATCAAATTAGTTCAGGTTAAATGTTGAACCATGTTACATCAAATTGAGTTAAGGTCAAAGACTAAATCAGAATAAAGGTTGAACCGACATGTAACAAAGGTCGAGCTAAACTAATTTACGTTAAAGGTTAAATGCCAAGACGAAATGACGAGTTGAATGCACAGTTGTTTCATCCATCTCCATGCACATCACACATCTCTTTTTGTATAAATTTCCTAAATTTTTATGAAATAGTTATAAAATGTTATTTTACCTCTTTTCATCTCTATAGTTCATAGCAAATTAATATAAAGCAATAAATCAAGTGAAAATTAAATAAAAATAAGAATATAATTGATAAAATATCATTAATTCAATTTTAAACTTTCAAAATAGTTTACAAATAATATTTTTCAAAAAATACCATAATTAAAAAAAATAAGAATATAATTGATAAAATAACCATTAATTCAATTTTAAACTTTGAAAATAGCTTACAAATAATATTTTTCAAAAAATACCATAATTAAAAAGGACAATTAAGATAAAACATTGAATTCTTTCATACTTACAATAAAAAAAATGCTCGTGTTTATAATTATAAAGATTTAATGGCATATTTTTCTAACAATTATTATCACTGTATGAATAAATTATTTTTACTGATATTTTATTATTAAATTTTTAATTTTAATGTGTTATAATTACATTAAATACCTCACTATTCTTTAATAATTTTATTATTATATATTTATTATATATATATATATATATATATATATATATATATATATATATTAAAATAATATTTGATCATGTACATATTTTTAAGTCTTTAATCGGTTAATTATGTCTTTAATTAATAAATTAAAAAGATTATTATGTGTAAATTACTCCTTTAAAATTAACAATTTTAATTGAGTTTGTAAATATTAATAATTCAAATTAAAATATTATTATATATTTGCATCGTTAAAATAATAAAATACAATATAACAACTTAATTTTTAAACTATTTTATTTTTTAATTTAAAAAATATGGGTTAATTTACCATTTCTCTAATGTATATCAAGTTGGCATGTATTACGGATAGAAGAAACGTTACAAAGAGAATCAATCTCTCAACATTATTAGAAATAAGATAAAAACAATTAACATAATAAATTAACATAATAGTATAATATTAAAATTTCAAAATGAGAGTAAAATCATGACTGTTGTTTAAAAATAATCAAAAAATAACATTATGTAAATTTTTTTATAACACATATACAACACTTTCATACTTTTCGATTCTCAAGTACATTTATACTTTTCAAAATAAAAATCTAACTTAAATTTCACGATACTCTACTATAAAAATCTAATAGAAGCTTAAAATGTTTTTTGAATTGAATATCTAAACATCATTGGATTTTATGTCCATTAAATAACCAGTATCATGCATTTTATTATTTTAACTATGTGATGTGGGTTAGAAATCAAAGAAGAGAGATATCAATAACATAATAAAGGCGATTTGTATTTCATTATGAAAATGAAAGATGAATACATAGAGATATATAGAGTTGTAAGCGGTATGGTCAGCACGGCTGCTAACAGAATGCTGTGAGAGCATATTCTAGAATATCATCAAGAAAACAGAAAATAAAATGATGTAATTAACATATTCTAACAATATGAGATTTTTTAAGATGTATTATTTTCATCAACTAAATAATTAGATTGAAAATATCAACTTGTTTTATCAAATTATTAATAGGTGAACCTGTGGGACAAACTTATTTTGTCACACCTAATTAAACTTATTAAAAGAATAAAAGTAGATGTGTTAGAAAAAAAAAAAGGCAAACTCCTTTCGATATTTTGTTGAAATATTTCTTCCATTTGATATTTTCCTTTAATAGCTCATTGTGAAAAACTTATGAAAAAAATATTTTAACTAAAGCATCAAACAGATGCTTCAAGAATTTTGTTAATGTTTGGTATATTGTACTACTAATAATGAGTGAGGAGAATATATTAGAGATCTTCGTTGATAGGTAACAAAACTGGTACGTTCTTTTATTCAAAATCTTAGAAATATAGGATGATGAGTTTTTCTCTTGTATATTACTCAATTTTTTTATGTATAATGTATAATATAAGACTCTGCTGAGAATATTACTTAATATTTTTTGTTTATTTAAATTAGTTTTTAGAAAATATTTCAGTTTTAGATATATGTAACAACAAAAACATGTTCTTCCGTATAACATATCACATATATCTCATATTTTCAAAAGTCCTAAAAATCTCAACAACTGGTTATATGACATTAGTCTTACACATATAAGACTTTAGACACCACTTTAACCATACAACCTTAAGACATTTGACTCACACTTGGACTTTTAGTCCAAGAGACTCTAACTTATATTTGAATTGTAATAATTAGTAAAAAATTGTGAGACTTGCTACTCTGGGAACTCTCCTGAAGTTGATAGATAATGATTTCTTCGTCAATGAATTGTACATTTGAATGCCCTTTTGCTCTTCTCTGTACAAGTCTTCCTAGTAAAAGTGAATGTGGTGGTGACTACAGATTCAGAAGTTGTGTTCATTGTACAAGATAAACTATGTTCTTGATTGAAGTTTATATATGTTTAAGCTTCTGTATACATGCACGTTAGAGGGTGAATTTTCTCCATCTAAAAGAAGTTGGAGATTTTTATGAAATCATTAGAAAGATAATGTAGCCTTCGTGTATTCTACATCTAACACTACCGTCCACATAAATAAGCTATTGCCAATTACAACAATTTCAGTACTGAAATTGATCTAACCATCTAAATTTGTGGTGATATTGATTGGACAGCAAGGGGCATGTAGCTTATTGGTATTTTCTTGCATCAAGGCTCATTGATTGCATTAACATATATGAAGTCGATAAAGAAAAAAGGACATAGTAGGTAAGGAAAAGAAAGTTTTGCTTCTTTGGCACATACCATTTGTATGATTCAGACGTTGTTTAGTGCTGCATTCTTTTGTAAATGGCACCACACGGATTTTTAATCGTAAATTCCATGGATTATACCAATTATTTTACATAACATAGTGCCTATACAAGTGCCATGTAATGATCAGCTAAGAAAATTCTGGGGTGAAACCTGAACACAAAATTGGGGTTCTTGGTGTCTTTTAGTTTTGGACCATCATGTCTTGAATTGATCACCACAATTCAAAGCAATGGCTAAAACGATTGAGAAGAATAAAGATATGCAGGTTGAAAGGGTAAAAGTAGTCTTTTTGAAATAGTATATCATTATTTTGGAAAAGGATAGTTCACATGTAAATATAGTGTTTTTTCATCCAAAGAAACATGATTTGACTCGATTAAAAAAGTCTCTATCGAGGTTGACCTAGGCTATGTCCACCTGCTACGTTATTTTATGCCCCCACTTAGCTTGACTTTATATGTAACAAAGAAAACGTGCAGAGATGCTTGGAAAACGATCACTTCAAAATAAAAGAAAACAGAGCAAAGAATGAATAAACTATTTGAAGCTTTAAAAAATGGTTCACGGACTACCAAAGATGTGCTAAGGCTAACCATGGTTTTTGGTCAATATTTGATAACAAAAATATTACAAGTACGATATTGCATGGAGCTCATAAACCCCACACCCTCAAATGCATTCTGCAATTAGCTTACGAAAGTTTCAACTCTTGGCTTAGAATGCTTCAAAGACCTCAAACATTATTACATCTTTGAAATTGTAGTAAAGTAGAATATTATATGAAGAATGAAGATGATAACAAATATATAGCTTTACAATTCTCTCTTGACATTTCTTCATTTTGCAAGAAGGCAAATTCTGTACAGAAGGAAAAACGAAAACAGTGTATATATATATGTTTCAAACTACACTGATTATGATGGGGGAGTGATTATAACACGTTGTTCACTTTCCACTGCTTATAAAATACTTGACTTTACAAGAAAATCTGACAAAGTGCAAAATGCCCTGAAGAATAAAACTCAAAATTTGGTTTTCAGTACCTCAAAGTTTGGAACTAACAGCAACACATGGGGCAACGAATTAGTCCATTTTCATTGCAATCAGGGCAACGCTGAAATCCACACTCCCCCAACTCACCATGAACGTATTCTTCTTCCTCTTCATCACCTTCATAGTAAATTTTACAGCTTCCAGAACAGGTTTCACAGGGAACAAACCTTATATCCCCACAACCTTCACACACTCCACCTCCATCACCTCCAACACTGTCCTCAATCTTCTCACAACAACCCAAAAGCTTCTCGAGCCTCCCATCTTCATGCAACCTCTGAATTTCTTCGGCTCCACCAATGTAATTGTCCCCGACAAACACCCTTGGCAATACTAAACCACCATACCCATCACCCAATAGCTCTCTAAGCTCTTCCTTGAACCTGGAATGCATGGATACATCTCTCTCATCAACCCTCACCCCCAATCCCTTCAGAACCAATCTCACTTGGCAGCAATCCTCGTAAGTTTTTCGCACGCCGCGTAAGCTGGTGAAGTACAACACCACCTTGTACTTTCCGCATGGATCACCGACATTAACATCATCCGCAAATGGGGACCCCCTTTTAGTCCCTTGCATCTCTTCATCGCTCGACGCCGGTCGAAGGTGGAAGGGGCTATCCGGAGAGAGATGTTGGAAGGACTTCCTGAATGAGGAAATCAATTCAGGATCAAAATCTGAGATTGCAGAGTTCAGTCTTGATTCCTCCTCAGTCATCAGAAGCCACACGGGTTTTGGAGAAGCAACAACACTCATTTTGGGTGGATCAACATCCACACTTCCATCATCAACATTGTCACCATTGGCATCAAAAGAGAAACTCCGGTACTGACTCGGCGACCGGAAATTGGTGGTCTCTTCATCAAGGCCTTCCATGAGTTCCCATGTGTTGATTATTGTCTCAGGCTCACCGGGTGGTGTTCTAATTGGGGTCTTTGGAAAAACTGTTGGCAACTTTTGCTCGATCATGTTGGACCAAGTCTTGGCCTCAATTAGCCCTATCGAGAACTCCTCTTTTCTCTCTTTCTCGGATACTGAATTTTTCTCTTTCTCCTCCAGCCTTTGGATAAATCTTTCATTATCAAACCTTAAACTTTTAGTGTTACTAACCTTGCCATTGGAAAGATTGAAATCGTGATCACAATTCCCAGTAAAATTTTGAGTTGAAGCAGGGGAATTGAGTTTGAGAGTTCCCAGTGTTGTGGAAGTGAGTGCCACAACATGGTAGCTATCACCTTCTGCTTGGGGTGGGTGATGAACGTGCATTGAGTAGCTTCTCGGAGCATTGCAGCACCGACATCGCTTCTGCTTTGAACTTGCGCAACCCATGCGAATTGTCTTAAAACAAAAAAACCTCGGAGACTTTAATTACGATGACCCTTAAAGACAACAAATTCACAAGGTGAAATTGTTTCTTTAATTGTGTTTTTTTAACTTACCCTCCTAAGATAATTCCAATTCTGGAAAAAAAAATGTTGTGTCAGTCACCCATCCAGTGAACATTGCTCCTGGCAAACCCCACTCCGTTCATATTCTTCAAATGCTCATGACCATGTTGGCTGCAACATTTAAGACCAAGAAAGGACACAAGAAAAACATAACCACTCGAGATCTTTTTCTGCAACTGTTCAAATGTGAAAACGAGTATCAAATTGATGGGAGGGAGAAAAATCCCAGAAAGAGAGAAGAGAGGGGAAATGGAAACATGAATCGGAAAGTCAAAAGGAGAGGTGGATAATCAATCTTTCATTCACCAATTGAACTGCTGCGGCACTACTTTGATCTCTCCCCTTTCTCTCTCTAGAATTCTAGAGAGATAAATAGATAAAATGAGAACCCACAAAGAACGTTGAAAGATTTAAGGGACGCAGCTTCAGTTTATTTGAATATATATACGATGCAATACGAAATGATTTCTTTCTTTTACAGAAAAATAAAATAGAAAGAAAAATTGGTAAGCAAATTACTTTTAGGACAAAATGTAAATGGGTGAGAGCAAGGATCATTGGTTGAATCTCCTTTATTCTCTTTCTTAATATCCACAGAAACAATAATTCTAACCTCGTTTACACGTTGTTATGTTATAAAACAAAAACTTATTTTTCTTCGTTCTTGTTCTATTAACATAAATGTTGAATTTATTTGGATACAGTTTCCGCGAGATGTCAAGAGTTTTGCCACCATCACTCGCACGTTCTTTAGCGTTAAACTATTTTCACAGCTTATATTGCTTTAATATATTAAAGTAAATTAATGTTTATTATAAAAATATTTATATGCTTTATTATCAGTGTAAAAATTATATCCATGATTCTTAATTTATTTTTTTATTAATATGATATCTATATAAATTTTGCAAATAAATTTTCATTTAAAGTTACTATTATTAATAAATATATGTTGTAAATTTTATATTAACTAAAAATAAGATCAATTAATGTTTATTATAAAAATATTATGAAAACTAAATATACAATTCTTAGTTTATATTGCATTTGATTAAAGCTAATTATTTGTATTATTTGCATAAGCTTTTTAAACAACTTTTGATTTAAGTTAGATTAAATTAGTTGATCAAAGGATCTCTTTCAATATTTTTTAGGTAGAGTTATTTTTTTTTTTGTAAACATTGGTTTGATATGGTAATAGTTATGTAACTAAATAACTTTATTATCTATTTGTTGAAGTATGTTTAGCTATGTTTTTCGACCTTAATTATTATGTGGAATATTTATGTCACTCAATGCAACTGTGATAAGGATTTTAGGAAAAATTGATGTTGTGAATTACATGTTAGTCTTTTTTTCTAATTCTACTATATTTATTCTTCCCAATATTAGTTAATTGTGTAATATTTAATCAATCTGACCGTATCTTATACAGTTATATAATGTATAATTTCAAGAAAAATATGAAAACAATTATGTAAATTTGTCAACAAGGAAACTTATGTTTTGGCGCGTGATAGAAAAGAAGTGTTTTGGCGCGTGCGAAATCCCTGCTGCCGAGATGGATCATCTACGCTAGATTGACAATGATGCTTCAACCTTCGCCTTAAACCTTAAGTAATAGTTTTAGTGACTTATTTATGTTCATAGGAATGTTTTTTATTCTTGGTGAAATAAAGATAGCATTTAATTTAATTTATTTGTTAAAATGAAAATCTAGATTCAAAGGCATGTTAAAGGTAATTAAACAGAATATTCAAATGAAGAGGATATCATTGGGATCATTTAACAAACATTATCCAGGAAGTACTGATGAGTGTCAATAATTAATTTTTTATGTATTAGCTAATATGTTTGGGATTTCAATTTCAAATTTTTGCTCTTTATGGGTTTGTGAAAATTCCCTTTTATTTTGATAAAATAAATAAATTTCTTGTCATACATAAAATTCTAATTTAAAAACAAAATCAAAAAATCTTATGAACATTTCCAAAATAAATAACATTATTATGAAAATTCAAATTCTTAAAAAGGTATAGGTAGTATATATTCATCTTTGAAAAACAGAGTTCATTATAAGAGTCTTGACATTCAACATTACAATTTTAGCCGATAAACATTTTATTTTGAGTAATTCATTTTTATCCATTCTCTTAAGCCAATTTTTAAAAATTTTACATATATATATATATATATATATATATATATATATATATATATATATATATATATATGATAAAAAACTTTTGCATGCAACTCAAAGGAATTCAAAATGAATATCTCTTGACTAGATACTAAAATATGTTTAGATCATTTATATGAGTATTTTATGAACAGATAAAATATTTTATAAGAATTGGTGTTTTTAGAGCATAATTGAGTTAAAAACTCAATAAATATCAGAGAAGTTAATTATTTTTATTCATTAATTATTATATTACATGATATTGTGTTGTGGATGAAATTGTGATGAAATATGTATAGCAGTGATGATTAATTTTTGTTGAACATTAATAGCATGATATATTGAGTTGAATGATTCTATGTAATTGAGAATATGAATATTAGTTTGGTTAAATTGGCTCATCATATAATTATTAATTATGTCTAAATATTTTAATATTATCCATAATATAATTTATTATTTAAAAACATAATTAATTATATAATTTTGTATTTTTATTTTACACGGAAATTTTGTAGTTTTCACACTTATTTTACTGACCTTTTTCCACACCACCCTCCTTTGGGTCTGTAAATACAAACAAGACGTGAGGGCATACTACTTTATTACTCTAATTAAGCAATCGATCATAGTTAAATATTACAACTTTTCAACCATTCTATATTAATTAAAAACTATTAAAGATTTTGTGTAGTACTTCGTATTACTTGCTATAGCTGGCGAATTATAGGATACAAGTTTTAGAAACAGAAGAATATATATGGTCTTTCTTTTTCTCTTGTAAAAACAATATTAGGACATGCATGTTACAATTCTACGTGGAACCAACATCAGTGGAAGTACCAAATTATTTTGATAAATATTCTTTAGCCTTACAAGTAAGAAATTGCTATAATTAAAGTTTTATAATTATATTGCAAGAAATTGCATTTTAATTAATTTAAGGAAGTATGTGATTAAAATATAAGAGGGAAAGATGATATAGTTATAAATTTGATGTTAGGTTAGTGGATTTGAATTCTTGGATGACATGTTTGTCTGGGTGTTGCTAGATTCATAAATCACGAACTCCACTTCCTAGGTGAATATGGTGTATAGCTATTAAGATATTGATTATTGAATGAAGAGAAGAAGTGATTTGGAAGTTTCTTCATTATTGGTGGAAAAGAGGGACACTTCCACCATCTATGTCTTCACCTTGTCCACAAACACCTCAAATTCTGCCCAAGATTGATGCACTTCATTCTTATCAACATATACCCTCATTTTCTTTTTTTCTTTTTTATAAACACGCCCATTCATTATTTTACGTACAAAATGTAGACTGTAAAGTATTTTAAATATAAGATGTTCAGAAATATTTTAAACTATTTTATTTTAATGAGTTTCTAAAATCTTTTTTTTTTCGAATAACATTTTTTACCATAAAAAACATTTTAATTCTTAAAAAAATGAATTGCTGTCTTAAAATTAGATGTCCAAACACACTCTAGAGCTTATGAATGCAAAAGTACATGTATTAAAAAAATGATTAAAACAAGTTTGGGCCATAAAGGATAACCTGACTCATGAGCCCACCAATAAAAAAGAAACATTTTGGGACAAAAAGGTTGCTTCTTCCTGGACTTCTATACTTCCATAGTTTCTTCCTGCACCTCTATAGATAATGTAAGAAGACCAAATTATATATAGTTTGAAACCCAAAATAAAAAACAGATAAACTAAAATTTTAAAATATATGGAGGTGCAGGAAGAAGCACCCCACAAAAAGAGCTATTAGGAAGCCTAAAGAATGTGTAAGGTGATGGATAGAAAGGAATTTCTCTCCCCAACTTCATATTTTCTTTCTTCATAGATTATACAGTGCAATTAGAAAATTATTTTTTGGTATAAAAACAATTATAGATTTTATAATTAGAAAGTGATTTAATTTATTTTTGAATTATACAATCTGAAAATTAATTTTACTCACAAATTATATAATCTAAAAATAAAACTTTGCATGAAATAAGTTTCCATATAATTTTAAAGTCATTTTTTAAATTGTAGAAACTATTTTTTTTCGCGAGAAATATTTTTAGATTGTGTAATTCATATATTTGTTTTTGAAAAATGACTTCAGAATTCTTCTATAACTTAAAAATAATGTGAATCATCTTAATTGTCACCTTAATTATAAGCAGAATCGTTAGTTAAGATTTGTTTGTAATTTCTCGAATTCTAGAAAAGTTTGTTTTCAGTTACTCAAATTTAAAAGTTCCTGTTTTAATTCACATTTTTAATATGTGATCTAAATTTTGATACATGATACTTTTCAATTAATTTTAACGTTAAATTAACGATCACATTGATTTTTGTTTAAAAAAAAATATGAGATTACATGGGATCTTTATAATAAAATAAACAAAGACTCAGTTAAATAAAGAAATATAGAGATTAGAATAAATTAAATTATTAAGTCTTAAATTTTCATATGAAAAAGTTATTCAAGAGATTCAAGTCGTTCTTTCTTGACACAGTGGTTTAATTTATAAATGTTTGTAGTTTAGAAACAAGAAAGGAAGTGAGAGGAAGAAAAATAATTGGAAGCAGAGAAGAAAGAGTAAGATGTGTGAACCTTACTCAAACATTTTGTATTGGTGCAGCTAAAGCAGAAAAGAAGATGGGGCCATGGCTAGTGATGCCCATTACGTGCCCCATCCTTCCACCATCATCACACTTGCACAGAAATCTATGTCACCTTGTGATTGCAAATGATGCAAATGTGATTGCAAAAGTGAAACCACCCCAATCATTTCTTCATCCATGGATAAACCACACACCCAATCTTATCCCAAACAATTTCTTCTACGTTTAATATCATCGTAAAAGTTCTGATTCAGGAGTTGTATTTGCAGTTCATTGCATCTCAAAAATATGTCATTGATTTCAGTTCATGCTTACTAAAAGATTCACACTTTTATGTCACTGATATTTTATTCTGTCACCAACCATGTTGTCAATATAGCTTTTTGTGCATCCAAACACACCCTTTCTGCTACCATCTCTGTGAAAATGAATATGATAATCACTGATTCAGAGTGGTGCTATAACAACTACCTACATTGGTTTGAGTTTATCTTTGAACATCTATTTCCTTTTTCAACTTCTTACTTTACCTGTGTTTAGTGATTTTTCATTCTATAAATGGAGTTGAGGTCAATGGTGAGCCATGCACGTATCAGCAAACAAATTCGTTTATTGTATTTTTTTTCATCTGATTGATTAATCAAGTGAAAACTTTCGATAATTATGAAAGAATCACAAATATATATATATATATATATATATATATATATATATATATATATGACATGATTATAAATTTAGGCTAATATCTTTAATTTTATTCACCACTCTAGATATATGAAAGAGAAAGAAAATATAGATTATATATAGATAAATAATAAATATAAAAAGATATAAAAAAATAATAAAAATTATAAAATATATAATAGATATATATATATATATATATATATATATATATATATATATATGAATACAGGATACAATATCTGATAGGTTGATATGTTTATTTTGAAAATAATAAAATATAATATGTGATATATACACGATTTATAAATACTAAAAAATGTATATTAATTCTTAAAAACATAATAAATATAAAATTATTATTGTGTGAATCTAAATTAAAGCTATATGTACTAAAGTTGTTAATATAAAAAAATATAAATTATTTTCATCATAAAAGTATCACTATAAAAAAACTTTTAAATAATGACTAATTTTATTAACCAAAACTATTAGAAATCAATTTCTTAATTAAAAATCAATTTAGAGACTAATTATTTTGGAAGCCAAAACCTATAACTAAGGTTAGTGATCAATTCAGGAACCAATTATTTTGGTAGTCAAAACCTTGGTAGTTGATTGTTAGTTACCAATTTAAAAACCAATTCATAATAAAAACTATTTTAATTATATGATCAATTATAATTTTTTGGAACTATTTTAGCTGCCAATAATTTTTAGTTTTTAAATTAGTACTTAAATTGGTCACTATATAATGACTAACTATTTTTTATTACTAAAATTGGTTATTATTAAAAAAATTTCTTGTAATATATTACGACTTTATAAATTAGATACTTTACATATAAATATAGATATAGATAACATATTCTAAAGTATCGAACACGTGTCAAATACAAATACATGATTTAAGTGGAAGTATCGATACATTATGGATAATCACTTTTGAAATACCAACCCTAAACCAAATTCAAATCACACCATTTTCGAACTTAATTAAAGGTGTGAAAAGTTGTCTAAGTGGTTTAAAAAATACATTTGAATGATTAAATAATTCCTCGTCTTTTTTTGAGGGCTTAACGAAGAATCTCTCGTCTTGTAGATACACAAAGAGCACAGAAGCAAATGACATTTGTTGAGAAAACTGTCTGCTTTTGCTTTAGTGTGAACAGGGTTATGCCAACCACACTCTGAACCCAATTTCTAATTCCACTGTATCTATCTATCTATCTATATATAAATAAATATATATAATTTCATGCATAAAGAATTTTGGCGTCCAGCTGAGTTGTCGAATAATTAAATTTGAACTTATCAATAAGGCAATGTAAACATACTGATATCTGAAAATATTCTATAGATTTTGTATCAATACTTAATTCACTTTTATATAAAGTATAATACAATGATTGACTTTGCACACCAAGACTCACTTTAATATATATATTTTGAAAACTGGGCTAATCTGTTAGTTAATAATGAAAACCAATTAACTATAGTAAAATGATCAATTTTTGGAATACGTTATATATATAAAAAAAGGTTAGAGGAAAATCCGAAAATATGTATACAAAATAAAAGAAAATATTTATATTAATGAATCAGTAAAAAAATGAATACAATATTTTTATTTCTTCAAAATAATTAAAAATTAAGTTATTACTTTTTACTCTTAAATATGTATGTTACATAAGAATATGTTACATATAAAAAAAAAAAACTCTATATGTATGTCACTGGCAATAATAAATTTTAATAAGTAGGAATGAAACTTAGATTTAAGTGTTAAAATATTTTATTTGAATTTTTATAGATTCTAAATGTTGAAAAATTGTAAATACATGGTTTATTTCTAATAATTAATTATAATTTTTTTAATTATCGTGAAATCGATGCAATTGAATTATAAATTAATTTAAATATGATTAATAAATCTGTATAGATTAAATTAACGCTATTTAAAATGTTTTTAGAAGGTGACATTAATAAACTATTTCTTATAAAAACATATATTAACATTTGACTCAAGACTTGTAGGTAATCAAAATCTCATAACAATTTTTTTTTCATTCTTCATAGACAACTTCATATTCAACCATGTAAATTTAGAATTATATATTTTCTTCTCAAACCGAGTTGACAAATAATTTCCTTTTCTATGCATTAAAACTTCAATCAAGCTATACAACTATTCACGTCTTCAATATATTGATTTCAAACTTTGTTCAATTCAACCATTTCCATATCCATTTCTTAGAACTAATTTACAAGAATTGAATGCCACTCGAATAACAATATGCAAACTTGTCAAATTCATCTCAAAGTCTTATTCTGCACGATTAATCAAGTTAACATCTGAACTGTTTAAAGAAGTGTCTACTCCATAATTTTGTATGTAATATAATCCTTCAAAAATCAAGATAGAACATTCTTCCAAAATTTTAAATAAAAAATTTTAACAAATGTTTGCTTCTTTTGTCTTGGGATTTCTTGAAAACTAAGAAAAATAAATATTGGAGTGGATAATTAAAGATTCCAATACTCTTTAATCACCTCCAAAATAAAATCCTAACAACCAATCATTTCAAAATAACCTCAAAGTAATCTAAAACTCATTTCTCACAATAATGCCAACATGCGTATAGATTCTAAGAAGGATAAGAAGATATTGAAAAGGTTTTCCAGTTTCAAAATTGGTGTTATACCTACACTTTTGCTGACTTGTGCTTAATAGGATCTAAATGATTGAGAATTTATATTGATGGTGAGAAAGGGGAGGAAGGAAGAATGTTTTCAAAGGTTTTTAGATAACAAAAAGAGTGAGTGACTTTTTTTTTCCCACTTTTCTAAAGACACCGCTTCCATATACTATTTTTACTCCTTTTGTTGTTTTTTTTTAATTAAACACTAAGATCCAAAATAAAAGCTCACTCAAATAATTAAACTTTTCTGATATCTACACCCTCATTTTAACTCACACATCTTATATTAAATAATAAAATAAACACACAATTCAATTCAGAATTATTAAAATTCACATATACAGATAAAATGAAAAACTCAATCCTCACAGAATTTGGGTATTGAATAATTGAAGTCGTTTAAATAAATAGATTTTTGGATATATATAATGGTTTATAATACTACTTAAAATTTCCCACTAATATAAGAAAAGCCAATTCTGTCACATTTCATAGAGTTATTTTCACATCCTTTAGAATAAGCATATAATTTATATACTTATCTGAATTTAAAGGTGTTTATTAGGTTAGAGTTAATCGGAAGGGATCTAACTCTCTCTCTCTCTTTCTCTCTCCTACACCATTGTCTGTTCTTAAAAATCTCGATCTCTGCACATTGTCCTCTCCCTTTCTCAGTTTTGTGATCATGCATCTTCTTAAACTTCAACAGTAAGAGACAGATACCAGTTTGCATGAACGATATATCACTATCACAACACATCATCATTCATCATCATCTTCTTCTTCTTCTTCTACCATGGCCTTTCCACCTTCTCACAGCTTCACGTTTCACACTCACGAACAAGATCACCACCACCTCCCTTCAACCTCTCTCAACTCCTTCCCCTTACCACCCCAACACTTTCAAGGTTCATTCATCTCTTTCTGTCGCAGTACATATATATATTCTTTGTTGTTGAATTGAAACTCATATTTCACTTTGGAGTTAGATAACATTATACGCAAGTATATACATATTCTCTTTTCTTGATTTTCGTGTTCAATTTCTATACCCTTTTACTCTCTGTGGATATGCTATCAGAAAATTGGGTTTTGTCTTAATGTTGCAGGGGTTGCACCACCATTGATGTTGAAGCGGTCCATGTCGTTTTCAGGCATTGAGAACAAGTGCGATGAGGTGAATGGAGATGATGAGTTATCCGACGATGGGAACTTTCAGTGTGGGGAGAAGAAAAAGAGGCTGAATTTGGAACAGGTGAAGGCTCTAGAGAAGAGTTTTGAGTTGGGGAACAAGCTTGAGCCAGAAAGGAAAGTGCAGTTAGCTAAGGCTTTGGGGTTGCAACCAAGACAAATTGCCATATGGTTTCAGAATAGAAGGGCCAGATGGAAAACCAAGCAATTGGAGAAGGAATACGAAGCACTCAAGAAGCAGTTTGAGGCAGCTAAGGTTGATAATGATGTTCTTAAGAGTCAGAATCAGAAACTACAGGCAGAGGTAATAATAATGGTTTTTTAGCTTGCTTCAAATTTGTGTTTGGATCAATCATTCAACTTTCCATAATGGTCTCTTTTTGGATCTAAGTAATAATAAAGTGTTTGGTGAAATGGATCAAGGGGAACATGAACTTAATTACTGATCAGAATCTAGGGGTCAGTGTTACTGAACTCTTGTTCTTGATCTTGATTCAGATATCTGTATGTGTAGTATGATTCCACTATTAAAATATTCGTTCTTGGTAGGATTCTTCTACTTTTGGAAAGAAAAGCATAAGTTTGCATTATTCCTCTTCTATTTTTCTTCCAAAAATTTAAATTTTGTTCCTCACTTTCCTCTACACATATATGCATTCTCGTCATTGACTTGATATGGAATTCAATTTGTTATATTCTGTGAGTAGAGTTTTTCTACTCCTCATGTTTCTTTGGCTTTATAAGAAAAGGAAAATCTTTCCATGTTTTGAGTTTTGGTGCGTTTCATTTACTTCTGAAACCCCATTTCCTATATTGCATCACTATATGTAACACAGTAGTGATGGCCAGTAACTTTTTAAAGTGACTGGTTCCCACATTAACTATTTTCTTCTATAAATTGGTCATTAATTTGGTGAAGAATCTGCGTCATTGTCAGGTCCCATACCTGTAACAAGTTGCAACGTGTTTCTTTTATGCAACGTGTTTTATTTTTTACCACGATTTGCAGACACATTGCACAGGATCCAAGTAATGTTTTAAGCTTTTAACATACTAGTATATGTTATATATGCTACTTGATATCTTTACTTTTTTTTACATTTTTTTCACTATATATCAATGTTTGCAGTTACAAGCAGTAAAAAGTAGGGGTTGGTGTGAAAATGGAATAATGAGACTTAAGAAAGAAGGTGAGGGTTCATGGAGCAATGGAAGTGATAACAGCTCAGACATTAATTTAGAACTCTCAAGAGCACCAGTTTTGAACAACCCTACATCTTGTCAAGCACCCTTTCCCACCAGCATCACTCAGATCCTTCAATATTCGTCAAAACCAGATTTTCATGATGATGACTTCTGCAACGTGATTCACAACATTGATGCACACCAAAACTTTTGGCCCTGGCCTGGTCAACAGAACCACCATTTCCATTGACCTATAAATGATTTGAGGATCTATCATACAACATTTTTCCTTAAGTTTTTTTTTTTTTTTTTTGCATTATTATTTATATGCTGTAGATTGGTGTATAAAGTCTGAACAGATTAAATGTATGTAGAGTCGGTGGACTTTAAGCAGTGCAATTTCTTTCCCATAGACATTATTGTTCCATACACATTATTGTATTGAAAAACATAAAATAATATTTACGTTAGGCAGAGAAGTAAAAAAAGAAAATATTAATTGAGTTATGGCACATGTGCCTCCTAAGTGGATTTCCAGCTCTGCAGTGCAGTGTGGACCATGCATAATTAAAAACTGGATTCTCTGTTTCTCTTCTTTAAGCACATATTTTATTACATATTGGTACTTTGCAATCTTGACATTGAGATCATGTTGTGGAAAAATGCATGCAAAGCTCACCATAATCAGTGTAACCATGGAGATTCAAAAGGATTATCTCTCATCTATATATACGGGTTGAAAAAAGAGCGAATCTAGCTTGCAGTAGTTGATTAAGAAGAACATTACCAAAATCAGGAAAAAGAGTAATGCAACACAGTCCAAGAAGCAATAATTTATGTCCAACTGTTCCTACATCAACTTACTGTTATATAGTAATTTTATATATTGTATATTATTTTGTATAAGTTTGATAATATTTCTTTTTTACACTATTTTGAATATTATATATATATATATATATATATATATATATATTAACTTATTAGAAAATATTCTATATTTATGTAGCAGAAGTTTGAAACCACAAACAGAAAGACTTGTATATGTACTTTGCATGTGCTAAACAATTAAAAATCTACCATCATTATGGCATTTCAGAATTGTTGGAAAAAGCACTTGTGTTGTTTATGTTTATAAATATCTTAAAATTTTATGACAAACAAAACAAATATTGAATAATTACGCCCAAAATTGATGATGAAAAACTACACCTACATCTCCAAATCGTTGCATGTACCTTATTGAAAGAGAAAAGTTGTAAAATATGTGTTTATAAAACAGACCGGCCACAATCTAAATAAATTCAGAAAATATAAATAATATTTTCTAATCAAGAATTCTCTCTCAATCTCTTTTCTACATTGTTTGAATATTATTTTAAATGTCTATAACATAATGTTATTTATACATGTACGCAAACTTTATAATTCTCACATTTTATTTTATAATTTTGATGCAATCCTTTTATCTGTTTTTTTCCCTAAAAAAATGCTTTTCCATAGAATTTGTTCTACATTATCAAGTTCAACAAAATCTCTCGTTTGAAGATTAATTTTAATTTGTCTCGACTTCTCGATCAATGCAATAATTTTGTTTTATATGCTATTCTATTAGGTCAATTGAAAATTGATACCTCAATTAATAAATGATTAACAATTTTGTCAACATGTTTAATGTTTATAAGGTTATGTTAGCACCCAATCCTCATTTAAAGATATGATGAAATGATAATGTAGGCTAATATGTTTTATTCTAGAATGAAATATTGAATTTTTTATTAGATGTTTCACACTCTGATTATCCCTAGCAAAACACTTATCTAGATAAATCCTAACTTTGTTAATAAATCTTGAAGTCATTATCAATTCTTTATTGACTTTTATTGCTGTTATATACTCATTCTCTGCGGTGGATGGAACAACTATCTTTTGTATCTGCTATATCCAACTAACCGTTTTAGTAACAACAATAAAAATACATTAAGTGGTATTTCTTCAATGATCAGCTTCATTTAATTCTAATTTACTAAAATACAAATACTTCTTGTAGTGTCTTGTAATACCTCAAAATCCATTTAAATGTTTTAGGGAGAAGTAATATTTTCCTTAACTTCTTGATTCTTTAGTGCATTTTTGTATAGATTTGTTTTTCATAATTTTAACACTAGATTGTCTTTTAGTTATGAGAATAACTATGATGATTCTTAGACCTGGAATATTGGATTATGGGTGTTACACAATCTTTTTCCTATCTCATATTATTTAGAAGGTTTAATTAGTTAAATAATATCTATTTTCTCAGATATATCAGTTTAATATTTATTATTAAAAATATGTTAATTAAGTTTCAACTTTTAAAAAAATATCTCTTTGTGAAATCAAGAGCAGGTAGAAAAGAAATGTGAGGGAGAATGCGTTGAGATAACAGTGGTTGGGTTAATCTTCTTATCCTTTGAAAAATCAAAGATGGCACTCTCAACTATGCCCATTCAAATACCTCCAAAATCTAACCTTTCTTCCTGCACTTCGTCAGAGTACTGATTTTGATTAAAAAACAAAAGTGAAGAAGAAAAACCCCTATATAACTATTTTTTATTTTAGCCAACTTTCACCTACTCTCCCTCTCTTGTCAGAATCATCTCTTCTTGAATGATTTTCGTTGTCCCCACAAAACATTCAGAACTGAATCAAATAATTTATGCTATTTTGGAATATATACTACAAATTAATCAATTTCAATCGCTACAATTTCAATTTCAATGTCCTTAAAATTATATATATAATTCGTCTCATTTTATCCAATTAATTCTTTGTTAGTTCATTGAAAGAGTACTAAACTCTGCTCATTACAAGAAAATTAACCTTAAGATACGCCTAACGATTAAAGGTCCACATTAATGAATAAACGTCGGTTACAAGAGAAGATTAATTTTTAATTAAAATAATTTAACATTGATAAACTCAATGTTGATATGCTTTTATTTTAAATAAATTTAACTTAATTTTTAATATTAGTGTAACTTATGTTGACGTGATTAATGTTAATGACATATAGTAATTTCATAAAAAGTTTCAGTACGTAGAACACTTCCGTCTCCAACAAAAGATAAAATACAAACAAATAGTAAAAAGAAATTTTAGTATATGAAAGATATGTATTTGTATGAAGGAGATATTGTTGATGAAAGAGATGTGTGGTACATCCTATATGTGGTACGCGTGTTGAAACACTCAATTTCATGTGTATTAAAATTTCGAGTTTTCTTGAAACACTCATTTTAAAAATTAGTTAATTTCTTCATATAATTGGAGTTATAGTAAAACATTGCGGTCAATTGGGCGAAAATTGTTGTTAATTTTAGTCTTTGTTCATTTTTTACTTGAAAGTTTATACAATTTAAGATGGATTTATTAGTGTTTTATCGAAAGAATATTAATAGAAAATTTACTCATTTTATCTACTTAAAATCTTAAAATTATAGGAGTTTGATAATTTCTCCTTCATACTCTAAAGGCAGCTTCTTTATGTATTTTTATAAATTTCTCCCTGCATCTTTACATACAAAATGTTTTTTGTTCTTTTAAGATTATGTAATAGTTAAAAATGACTTTTTTAGATTGTATAATTTAAAAGTTAAATGACTTCGGAATTTTACAATCTAAAAACTATTTTCTTAACTCTTTTCAATCTTTGAAAGTCATTTTGAACTTTTAAGTTTCACAATCCGTAAGTCATTTAACAAACAAATTGCTAAAAGTTATTTGATTTTAAAATCCAAAAAGAATAAAAGTTATTTTTTTATATAAAATACAGGGTCAAATCTATGGAAGCAGGAAGATGTCGCATGCTCTGAATTAAAAAATAAGCATTATCTGTAGGGCCAAACTAATATACTCCTTCTATACCTATAAACATAACATATAAATTTTAAAAGTATTCTTTATTTATCTATTTTTTATTTTTATAAATCCAATGCTTCAAAAAAGAAATGACACTCCCTAGTTGTGATCTAAAAAATAGAGTATTGGGAGTATGTATTATATGTTCACCCACTCCCATCAACATTCACATATTAGCTCAGGGAAGATGATCAACTACCAATTTCATTCATCTCTCTTCAACAATTCTACACTACCAAATTAATCTTTGAATAATCAAATTTCTTACCAAATCTATCATATTTTACATGACAAATACATTGGACCATGCACTCTACGATTTTATAACTACTTATAAAAGAAAATAAAAATAAAAATGTCTACTTGCTTTTTTCATAAATTTACTTTATATACAAATAAAAAATAGATTTTAAACTAATAATTTCTTTTACTAATTAATTTATGTTTTACAGATGAGTTTTTAAAAAGCATCTGCAAAAAAAAAAAAATTATATAATAAGCCATTTTGAAAGTTTATTATAATCATATAAGGTAAAGTTGCTTCTACAAAATGTAAGAAAAGCAATACACATATTTTGACTTTTACAAAACCGTAGGAATTTCAAGAGAGGTTTTTTACAAAGAAAGAAAACACGTCATCGTACATTGTTAAACAATGAAAAGTGAAGGAAAATTGCAATACATATTCCATGAAAGTAAGTATATAGTATATTTTTCTTTTTCATTTTGTTACACCTAACTGTTTAAGAAAACAACTAATCCATTCAAACGTGTGTTCCGATAACATTCTATTACGTACGACAATTTCAGGTGGCTGTCGTTGGTCGGTCACTCTTACCCTGCCGTGTTCGTATCAAAATAGAACAAACCTATCATTTTTAAAGGTAAATTCAACATTGCTTTTACCTAGTAAAAATTCTTTGTGTTCAGTTTCTCACCCTATATATATTCCTGCTCAATTCTCAGGTGATTAAATTGCACTTTCATCTCTCTTTCTGAACGTTAACCAAAAATATATAGTAATATGGAACACCTAAATGAGGAGCAAGATGAACCAGTTAGCCCTATGGGACAATACTTCAATAGTTCTGCGCTATGCATATATATTGTTGGAGTTTTGGAATTTGAAGTTCCCATTCATGACTTGCAAACCTTCACTCTCATTAAAGATGTTTTCCTTCCCATCAATCCACGCTTCTCTTCCATCATGGTTCTCTCTCTTTCACTGTTTCATTTATTTTCATGTCTGTTTATATTAGGATTATTCATGGTTTATGAAACTTATGAAACCAGGTCCAAGATAAAGATGGAGAGAAACGATGGAAGCAAGTTGAAGTCAATTTGAAACATCATGTGCAGTTTCCGAAATTCCCTAAAGGGAAAACAGTGGAATCTTACGACAAGTTTTTTCATGACTATTTATCGAACATAGCAATGGAGCAATTACCACAAAGCAGACCCTTGTGGGAAATTCATGTGATCAACTACCCCTCTAAAGATGCATGTGGCAGTATAATATTTAAGCTTCACCATGCTCTTGGAGATGGTTATTCTCTGGTTGGTGCTCTTCTTTCTTGTCTGCAACGAGCAGATGACCCTTCTCTTCCATTGTCGTTTCCTACTCTGAGACCACCAAAGCCACAATTATCATCAACTAAAAGCTTCTGGAGAAGATTTTCTTGGATGTTCTCTTCTGCCATAAACACTGCCTCAGATTTTGGATGGAGTGTGCTGAAGAGTAGCATCATGAGTGACGATAAAACACCAATAAGGTCTGGAGATGAAGGAACCGAATTTCGCCCAATTTCCATATCAACTATGGATTTCTCCATTGACCATATCAAGAACATCAAGTCCAGCCTCCGAGTGGTATTAATTCCTTATTTAATCTTTAATTCTTCATTTATAAAGTTTACCACTTTATAAATGCTCATACGTACGTCACTTCTGTTACAGAAAATACTTTTCAGTATCCATGCATATATGTACATCCAAAAAAAATAATTATTTTATGAAGAAAAATAATATTTTCACAACTAATCCAAATGTATAACAATGTATCACGGTTCTTTTATCAAAAAGAGACATGCATAGTAGTACCTGGGCTTGTTTGCTGTCGGGCTCTATAGTTTACATGTAACAATTAACAACAGTAAATTATATCATGGAAATGAATGTACACATATTTTTTAAGTCACAGGAAAATAAGTGATGTACCTTTTCATGAAATTAATTTTATATCTCAGTTGCAAATCGATTTGAATATTTTCTTTTACATAGTTTAAAATAAGCTATGGGATTAAATACCATTTTAATTTTTTAATTTTCAGTAAAAATTAAAATTAATATGTTTTTTTTAAATTTTAAATTAATTTAGTTCTTATTTTTAGACATACATTAATTTAGTCCTTTTAATTAAACTTTATTAAGTTTATTTGATATTTTAATGTGTTTTTCGGTGAATGTTAAAGTGAAAATATATCAAATGGTATAAACAACTCAAATGCTATCATAAAATACTTTTAAAATGTCAAATAAATTTAACAAAAATTAGTTGAAAAAAAATTAAATTTACGTATTTCTAAGATTATGGAATAAACTGGATCAAATTTTTTAAGAGGACAAAAAGATATGTTTAAAAGAGTTACCCACGTAGTTAATTAGTTGCAATACTTAAAACATTTGCTCTTGAAATCTAGTTGTGCCTCAAAGTTTGTAGGAAAAATATACATGCATGACTGTCATTGAAAAGTTTCAATAAGGACATGTTTCTTATACACAAAACTTGTTTTGACATAAATTATGTGCTTACAAGAAACATAAAAAATGAGAAATTAATACATGATATCATAATTATCTTTATGTTCAAATAATATTGATAGCACACACACTCTCTCTCTATATATATATATATATATATATATATATATATATATATATATATATATATATATATATATAGTATGTGCAGATTAAAGACATTTAATAATCATTATCTGATTTTGTAATGGCAGACTATAAACGATGTGATCACTGGAATGGTGTTCTATGGGACCAGGTTATATATGCAAGACATGGACTTGAAGTCAAAAACAGCAGATTCCACTGCATTGGTCTTGTTGAATACCAGAAACATAGAAGGTTACCAAACAATAAATGACATGCTCAACAGCAAAGCCAAGGGTCCATGGGGGAATAAAATTTCCTTTTTGCATGTCCCAATACCAAAATTAAATCAAAACACAATGTCAAACCCTCTACATTTCATTTGGGACTCCCATAATATAATCAAGAGAAAGAAACAATCTCTAGCTGTTGCCCTCACTGGAACTCTTTTGGACATGGAGAACAAATTCAGAGGACAAGAGGTTGGTATCATTATATATAGCTCCTTAAATTGAATGTTATATATATATATACGTTCTTCCATTCAGTGCTTTTAGCTCTTTTTTTTTTCTTAACTTAATGTAATTATTGTATTTGCCTTTATAATTTTGTTACAGGCAGTAGCAAAACACCTTCGAGGGACAGTAATGAATTCAAGTGCAGTGATTTCAAGCTTGGTTGGACCAACACAACAAATGTCTTTAGCTAATCATCCTGTTAAGGGCTTGTATTTCACATTGGCCGGTGGACCTGAGGTTAGAACAAGTTGCAGTGAACACAAATATTTCATCATATTATGAAATTTTCTTGATGAAACAAATCAAATAACAGTTTTCATAAACTTGATTTCTTTATTTTAACCAGAAGATTTAGATGTAGTGAAGTTATATGCGTGAGCTCTATTTAAACATCATTGAACTATGTGTGCATTGCAGAGTCTTGCCATTTCAGTTATGAGCTATGTGGGAGTGCTTAGAATCACCCTAAAGACAGAAAAGGACTTCATAGATGAAGAGAAATTGAAGGCATGCATACAAAGTGCCTTTCAGATGATACTCAAAGCAGCTACAGAAAATTCCTGACAGAGCAATACAGAAGTCAAAATTCTTACATTATTTATTTTGAGGAATTGGAATTGCTTTGTTTTAATTTTTTTTGTACAAGTATCATGTCATTATTTCTTGGGTTTCATGAACACCTTAATTCATTAATCAATATGATGTGTGTATGCTCTGAAACTTCATAAAGGAGGTCTACTCATCCATGTGGATTTTCCGTATGAAGTTATGTTTTTCTACTATTCGCCATGCCTCAGTTAATAAATGCAAATTTTCTTGTTATGGTAAAATCGAGTTTTGATTCTTTGTTGATTTTCTTATATAGACCTGCATATGAAAACTCAGCACTGACGAAGAATAAAGAGAGCAAGTATTTTCATATTGTTCACATAGACAAAATATTGATACTAGTATAACCGACAATTAAGTATATCACTTTACAGAAATCAGATTTTGAGTACCCTACACAATTGACATCATTTTTCTCATATATTATCTGTATTACAATGTTGTGCTTAGTAAAGCAATTTTGGTAGAATTGTATTCCAATGCTTTAGATATCACATATATTATCACTGAGCAATATTCTAGAATTTTCTATGTATGTTTTTTCTATTTTCGCGTTGGTGGCAAAATCAGTATTTGTTATATTTATTCATTATAGATGGGGTGTCTGATTTGTTTTCTGGAAATAACCTGCACTACATTAAAATATTGTCGTTAAAAAAAATGACAAACTTTCAAATTCAATCCATATTGTCAACGTCATTTTGGCAGACTTTAATTACGTTTGTCGCCCCGTTAATTACAAACATTCTTGTCCTCTTTTAATTTTATTATCTTTATTATATTTTTAATAAATATAATATGTATGATATTATATTAATAAATAATTTATTGTAATATTATTAAATTAATATACAAAATAAATTTATATTTATTAAAAATAAAATAAAATTAATGAAAAAAAAATAAAAAATAAATATTAATGGATAGAAAAAAAAGAGAAGATAGTTTTATAAAAAATATGTAAAATTAACATTTAATTTTTAAAAATTTAACAAATAATTATATTATAAAGAGTAAAATTAAAATTATGAGATATGGAAAAAAAGTTAAATTTATGAATTAATTTAAATTCATATCTTTTAAAATTTAATTAAGTTTACATCTGAGAAATTTTCGTGTATTTAATATTCAAAATATATTTATTTTTATATAGCTATTTTGTCATTTGATTTTTATTGTTAATAAGATGATGTCAAATTATATATATATATATATATATATATTGCTGATAAAAAATGGTTAGGTGCAATATTTGTTTTAACAGCAAAAAGTAAATATAGTAAATAGGAGATCCTCTTTTATTAGCACTTTCCCACTTATGGTAAAATTAGTCATTGTGTTATCAATCATAAGTTTAATTGATTTAGTTACATAGATTTAACTGATTTTTAATTTTGCTTAAGACATGAATAATAATTTTCAAGCTCACAAGACTCGCTATATAAAAATCTACTGAATGAAATTATTGAATCTATAATCTTTGTCGTATTAGACAACAGCGGTGGTGCAAACATATTGGACAATAAATGCTAAGGTTACGTTATTTAATTTTCGGTGACATGTAGTTAACAGTTAGCCAGCAATATTCGGTGGCGTTTGGTGAACCTAATTCAAAGTATAAATGTTTGGACAAACAGTTCTTAAAAGAATTTCATCAATCCCATCTTTAATTTTAATTTATTTTTCTCTTGCGTATAATCCTCTGATTTTTTTTATTAAACATGTTTACCTTTTAAAATTAGAGTTAAAAGATTTTAATCGGAAGTGCAAACCTTACTACTTGCATCCATCGTTATTCCATTTGAAAATACATAGTCTTTATGTCTGAAATCACACGAGCTGCTTTTTCCGAATATATGAACACCCAATGGATATATTTTGACTTAATTTGAAAGTGCCGCCGGAAATATTTAGTTATTGTTTGAAAAGGAAAAAGCCACCATAAAAGGTTAAACAAACAAAAATAAACGCAAATTTTAATTTATATTTGAGAAATATTTTTTCTACAGTTTCTTTTCTTCTTTTTAAAAGAAAAGAAAAACAGTGTACGAAAAAAATATTATTACTACTTTTATTATAATAGAAAGCAATGTCCGTAGTATATGATAAATGATAATTGATAAATCTATATTTAAGTATGAGTCTTAAAGATATTATTAAACGTATATAAACATATTAGAAGTTTTTTTCTTAAAGAAAAAAACTATCTAATTATGTCAAAAAGGTAATACTTCAACATTTAAATGGATTATGGTTTGTCATTAACATTGTGTACTTGTTTACGTAATAATGAATTGTTGGTTCTCATGTATATCTGTCATTTCTTGCTCCATGCCTTTTGTTCTTATCAAAGTAAAACTTACTCATTTCAATGGTAACTTAAAACAATCTAAGGTCACTCTGGCACGTCTTTATCGCTTGCTTTTCGTCCTCACCTTCGTTCTGTGTACTATATATATGGTTTATTTCCCTCTTGAAGTTGTCAAAAATTTCACAGAAGGTATACTATGGAACACCAAAAAGAGGAGCTAGCAGAACCAGTTAGTCCTGTGGGACAATACTTCAACAGCTCTGTGCTCTGCATATACATTATTGGAGTTTTAGAATTCGAAGTTCCAATAGATGACTTGCAAACATACGCTCTTCTCCAAGATGTTTTCCTTCCCATCAATCCACGCTTCTCCTCCATCATGGTTCTCTCTTTTTCTTCCTTACTACACTGTTTCACTTATTTTCATGTGCATGTGATGTGTAAGAACATTACAATATACTATACATACCAGGTTTACCTTTCATCATTTCTGAAATTTGCACTAATCACATGGTTACCAGGTTCAAGATAAAAATGGAGAGAAACAATGGAAGAAAGTTGATGTGAACTTGAAAGACCATGTGAACATCCCCATATTCCCCGAAGGAAAAACAGTGGAATTGCATGACAAATATTTCCATGACTATTTATCAAGCATAGCAATGGAGCAGTTACCACAAAGCAGACCCTTATGGGAAATTCACATGATCAACTACCCTACAAGTGATGCATGTAGCACTTTAATATTTAAGCTTCACCATGCACTTGGTGATGGCTATTCTCTCATGGGTGCACTTCTTTCTTGTCTGCACCGAGCTGATGACCCTTTTCTTCCCTTGTCCTTTCCTTCTCTCAAACAATCTAAACCAGAACCTTCCACTAAAAGCTTCTGCAGAAAACTCTCTTACATGTTGTCCTCTGCCTTCAACACTGTCTCAGATTTTGGATGGAGTGTGTTGAAGAGCAGCATCATCAGTGATGATAGAACACCAATAAGGTTCGGAGATGACGGAGCCGATTTTCAACCAATTTCCATATCAAGCATCACATTCTCCATTCACCATATCAAGGACATCAAATCCAGACTTGGAGTGGTATGAAAACAATTTCTGGTTGTTTAACTTTATCTTTGACTTTATCCATACATATAGTCTTATTGGATCGCCTACTTGTCAGAGTACACACAAGTATTTTCAATATTCAACTTTTGCTGGTAGAACTGGTTGGATCTTATAATTTGTCTTTTGCTATGTGTGTGTCAATAAAAAATGTTACATATCTAATTACATTCCATAATGCTTCCATCATGCAATAAAACAACCTTACCATGTAACCACTACTTTCTATGAATCTTGGTCCATCACTATCTTCAAATCATTGACATTGTATCATTATTTGCTTTTTTGAAAAAACTTGTATTACCAATTGCAGACTATAAACGATGTTATCACTGGAATTGTCTTCTATGGGACTCGATTATATATGCAAGATATTGATTCCAAATCCAAAAGCTCACACTCCACGGCATTAGTATTACTGAATACGAGAAACATTGAAGGGTATCAGTCAATCAACGATATGCTGAATACTAAAGCCAAGGGTCCATGGGGGAACAAAATTACCTTCTTGCATGTTCCGATACCAAAATTAAATGAGACCAGAACTTCTACCCCTCTTGAATTTATTCGGGATTCACATAACATTATCAAGAGGAAGAAACAATCTCTGGGTGTTGTTCTCACTGGAACACTTTTGGACATAGAGGGCAAACTGAGAGGACAAGAGGTTGGTAGAATATTTGGTTACTTAACTTGAATTTGATCATGATGCTGTTACTTACATTTTTCCTACCAATAATCTGTGAATGGTACAATTGTTAAGTTAGTTCTTGTTGTTGCAGGCAGTAGCTAAACGCATTCGTGGCACATTGACAAAATCAAGTGCAGTGATTTCAAATTTGGTTGGACCAGTACAACAAATGGCTTTAGCTAACCATCCTGTGAAAGGCTTGTACTTCACATTGGCTGGTGGACCTGAGGTATCTTCAATCAATCCCTTTCATTTTTCAACTAATCATATCAGTATGTGAGAATCTGAATTGATTCTTAATTTCCTTTTCTAGATACCAAAAATAAATTTTATATTTTCTAGTAGCCAAAACTGGAATGAATGACACTTTAAGAAGGAAAGTTTTTATCTCTTCACTCCTTGACTTGATTGCTGTGATACAAAAGCACCATTTAATTGTATTTGCAGAGTCTGGTCATTTCGATCATGAGTTACATGGAAGTGATAAAAGTTACCCTCAAAACGGAAAAAGACTTCATAGACGAACAGAAATTAAAGTCGTGCATGCAGAGTGCATTTGAGATGATTCTCCAAGCAGCCATGGAAATTCCTCTCGAAACAAAATGCTAGTGTGCTCCCTCACCAACTCTGAAGGTCAAAAATCTATTATTTGGTTTGGATCGTTGTAAACAACATGGAACTGCTTAATGCGAAATCAGAGAGAGAGAAATACATTAATTATACATATTATTCCCAGGATTTATCAACGCCTTCAATTGCTTTTCTTGAATATTTGTCGTGTGTATGTTATGGAAATTAATAGAAGAAGCCCACCTTGGGATTTGTTGTATATATTTTCTTGTATCTGTCAGCAGTGATTGGTAAAACTACCATTTCTATGGTAGTTTTGCTCAACAAAAAAACCTCACCTACGTAATCGTCGAAAACTTGTTATAATAATTTTTATATAATTAATATATAATGCTATTAATTTTTTTTTTTTTACACATATGTCTGTACATGGAGAAAAAGAGAGATCATTATATAAATTGTCATACATCTGATAACTTCTCAGTACAGACAGAGTCACTTCTGAGAGAGATACTTTTGTAAATTGTACTCACACGAAGTCATAATCCTTACCAATTGTCCCCTAAATAGGGATAGAGAAGACTTCCATGATGATACACTCATTATAACTATGTGTAATAAAGTGATAACAATTCATAATTTTATATGTATTTTTAAAATAATTATTATGAAATTGTCATAAATCTTAAATTTGTACTTTATAACATCAAAAGCCTCCCAGATATTTATTTCTTAAATGAATTTGAGAGTTAATTTAAGAAAGAAAAAAAAATCATCCACCAATTGGTTTCGCCTAAGTTGACTAAATCCTCGTAACATGGTGTGTTTCAGCCAACAACTTTGACTGTCAACGCAACAGCTGTTTAATCCTTCATTACAGCGACAAATAACAAGAAAATAGTTTTTTTAAGAAATTAGAAAAAAAAAAGTCACTGGTATTGGATTGGGGTCTTCTTCCACATTCTTATGAGAAAAAAAACATTGTAGTTTGTGGAAAAAAAATTCTTAATTTATCATGATAGATTTTTACTTTTTAATAAAAATGTCGCAAGGTTGTCAAATATTAAAATAAACAATGTATGCACCTGTAATATTTAATAAAATGAATTGATGACATATACTATAATATGACTATTCAAAATTTTTAAATAAATAAATTATATTTTCTTTTGTCTTTTTCCGTGTTTATAGTTAACTTTTTTATTTTTACTAAATCTCATACTCAAATCCATAAGTAGATTCTTACGCACCACCAATTATGGAGAGAACACTAAATTATTCATTGTAATGGCCACAAGTATGGACGAAATCCAGGTTCATAAATGTTACACTGATTTAGCGAGGTAAACTGAAATTGGGAGAAACATGACTCCTCTTGCGTCTCTCTAAACTAATAGTGAGTTTTGGTGGAAAACTTGAAGAGCATATAGTGCTTGTAAGGCTTTTCTGGGGTCACAATTGTCGAAGGAAAATTAGGACGATTCACAGAATCAGGGAAGGCCTGAGTCTCCAAACACAGTCCTGCATGAGCATTGTATACATATCCACCTTTCCCCTTCACATTCTTGATATAGTTACCACTGTAAAACTGCAAACCAGGAGCGTTTGTGTACAGTTCAAAAACTCTTCCAGATTTCTTATCCTGCACTATAGCTGCTAGCTTCCTCTTTTTTCCCTTCTCAGCATCCAGCACATAGTTTATGTCATAACCTTTGGTTTCAGCCAGTTGGTTGATCCTGCTTCCAATACTCTGTGGCTTAAGGAAATCATAAGCTGTTCCTTTCACAGAAGCAAATTTTCCTGTGGGAATGAGTTTGCTGTCAACAACTGTGATTTGTGAACCAAATATCTGCACAACCTCGTTCAGAATGTTGCCACTGTTTTGGCCTCCTAGGTTCCAGTAAACATGGTTGGCCAAGTTCAACGGAGTTGCTTTGTTCAGAGCTTTTCCTTTCATAAGTATAACCAATTGGTTTTTCCCAGTTAGAATGTAGCTCACACTTACAATAACATCACCAGGGAACCCTGAAACACAAATATCAGAATTTCTAACTGTCAGAAATTATTTAGCTCACACTTACCCCTCTAAAATAAATTGATCTTTTACTTTAATCATTTAGAACTTAGAAGCAATCAAAAGAGTGATACTATGGCTTACCTTCTTCACCATCTACACTGTGGTAACTGAAAGTGATTCTAGGACTTGGACCTTCCTTTTGATACCTTTCCACTTTCCAAAGAACATCACCAAATCCTCTGGATCCACCTAACAAATAGGACAGACAGAACACTCTGGTAAAAATAATATACGACAACTAAGGTATAAATTCTTTGTTAAGGTCTTTTTCACTTATGTTGAACATACCATGAAGTGTATTGTTTCCTTCATTAGCAACTAATTTGTAATGGGTTCCATGTAGAGTAAACTGAGCTCCACCAATTCTGTTGGCAACCCGGCCAACAGTAGCACCAAAATATGTTGTATCATTCTGCAAACAGTTGGCATGCAATAACTTGGTCACAATTTATCCACTATATGTGAGACATGTTAGGTGGAAACAAAAAGAACAAACATTGTGGTATATAAATCCTGTGTTTGGTAGGGTTAAGTTGGAAACAAAAGGAAAATTGAGTTGAAAAGAAAGCATAAATGTTACTAGTTCTGCACAACACAACTCTGACTTCCACCAAGTAACTTTTAGTAATGGCGCAGTACCCTGGTGTAAAATGTTTTAAGGCCACACGTGCATCACGTGACTTGTGGCCATCTTTTTCCGAATTCATAGATAAACCTTATCTACGGATTTGGGAAAAATTATCTGATAAGGGGCACTTCACCTACTACCCTTAGTGCGTCCTTGCTACGATATCAGAAGAATAATTATTTTTGGAAACTTCTATATACCCTTTTTGATGATGATTCTTTGTGAAAATCTTTCTAAACCATACTACCACTAAACTAGTGCAATATATACTATTCTCCATCTTAAATTACTATAATTTAACTGAATAATCCTTTTTAAATTAAATAGTATTTATATTTTTTAATAAAATATTAACCTTTTTACTTTATGCAATCCTCCATATAAAGTAATGAAGAATTTTTACTCAGAAAAAAATATTTATTCGAAATTTATTTTAATAAAAACTACATTATTAATCTATTTATAAAACTTTAACTGCAATCATTATATTATTTAACCATAAGAACAAATTACTATTATTTTAATTAATTTTGGTCATTAGTGCAACCACCATGATTATACCTTGAAACATCATTGCAACCCAATATTCCAGGGGATCGCACAATGCCTTTATAACTTCCTCAGATCTAACCTACACCTATCTGAATGCAACACTCAACATACCTTGTTGTCAACTTGTCATTACTTGTATGCTACTTTTCTTCATTATAAAATAGCTAGTTAGATACACTACATACAGTGGAAGCATCACTTGTAGAATTTTAATTTTTCAAATTAAAAATTTAATCAAATTAAAATTTTATCTACAATCACGAAATAGCAAAATGATTTTGAAGAAATAAAAAAATAATAATATAAGCGAATACATTTTTATATACAGCTGGGGGAGGTAAATATGACAAATATGTATATGTGGAAATGTCAGATGGAAACAACAACTAGAAAAGGGACATTGAAAATTAAAAAACGCAATCCCTTTCTGTATTAAAAAATTGACTTATACGTACGTGGACCCTTTCTTTCCATGAACTGACACAAACTTCAAAGCTATCTTAATATAGTGAAATTTATTAATAACTCTTCAAACTAAATAATAGTATTATTCTCTAAATTATATAACTAAATAATTTAACCTAAAAGTAATTCGTTTTTACATTGGACTCAAGTGGTGACTAGGACTCTGGGGATAGCGACAAACTATACTCCAAATCTTAGCCAACCAAGCAAATTTTTTTTTTTTTTTTGCTAAACAAAAGTATTCATAGCTATCACATGTTTGAATAAATCCAAGTTGTTGAACACGAGAATATTGTAGCCTTGCAGAAGAGAAGAAATCACAGAAGGTAGCAAAGTCTGAAATCACAATAATCAAGAAATACAGATGAGAGTGGACTCACAGTGTAATCCTTAACAGAATCGTATCCAAGAACAACATCACCCAACTTTCCTGAACACAGAAGACAGAGAAATAAGGAAAATAAAGAAGAAAAATCATGATTTGAAGTTTGGAGCAGTGAATTATACCATTCTTATCAGGAAGGAGAAGGGACACAATTGATGCACCCCAGTTGGTGACCTTCAAAGAAAGTTCACCTTTCTTGAGCTCAAATATTTTTATATTTTCCTTCTCAACAACAGAGCCATTGACAGAGCCAGAAGCTCCTAAGAAGAGACTCAGCAGGAAGAAAAAGAGCTTGATCATTTTTGTTGCAGAGGGATTTGGTATGAAGCAAGAATGAGAAGAAGAGATTGTAATGTAGTAGGAGGGAGAGAAAGGAATAATGATGGGGAGTGAAGGGGAAAAATGAAAGGCAGTGGGTGAGAGTGTCACACAGCACTTCACTGTTTTCAGCTTAAGACCAGAGTTTATATGATACTCTGACTAGGCTTGTGTTTTGGGCCATGTGGACCTATGTATTAATTTGTCCTGGCCCTAAGTCAATGAATTTATTTGTTAAGGTTATCTTTTCAACATCTAAGAATCATTTAATTAATTAAAGCTTAGAAAATAAAATAATTTAAAAGGATAAAGTGATAATCAGAATATTAGGCAATTCAAACTCAACACACTTGGAAATAAAGTTATAACAAATATATTATCAAATCTGCTTTTATACGTAGGAATAGAACATATATTAAAAGCTTACAACAACGTGTCTTGCTTAATTAATCGGGTTAGATTCCTTGTTTTTATCAAGAACTTTTTGTTTTTATTTCAATAATTGTCTGTAAACCTATACATAAGTTCTTTTTGAGACCATGCTAATTTGAAGGCAAAGCTAAAACCTTTGACCAAGGAAGAAATGAAAAGAAAAATCAACGGCAAAAACCTGCTTCCAAATAGGCTTTTTCTTCCTACACCCTATAATTTCTAAATGCATCCCCATAATTTTGAAAATGATCATGTATCTTTTGTAAAAAAATGACATCTAGATTATTTGTTATGAAATTGTTCCAAAACAAGTTTTCTATAAGTTTATAACATAATTTTTGGAATAAAATTTCCAGAATAAGATTTTTAAGCTTTGTGAAACACATGTATTCTAAAATAAACTTTTGAAAACAAAGTTTCAAAAACAAGCTTTCCAAAATATATATGATATATTTTGAAATGAGATTTCCAAAATAGATTTTCCAGAATAAAATTTTGAAAATACATAAAATACATTTTAGAACGAGCTTTTAAAACAAAATTTCTCATACAAACTTTTCAAAACATAAATCATAACTTTTGGAACGGACAATCTTTTCAAAATGAGCTCTCTCATCTTCTTTCTCTTAAAGCACTTGGAAACTAAGGTGGAGCATGCGAGGGCGTATTAGCGACAACTGTAGTGGTGTAATGAGAAAGAGTATTTTAGTCTTATTTCTACGTTAGTATGGCGCAAGAGTTAGTAATAATGTGAGTGCATAAAGAAAATGCCTCCAAAATTGCAATATGATTGTTTCTGGTGTGAACCTTTGAGCTGCCCATTGTTTTAAAAAATGGATAACTGCTTCCTGCACCTCCATACATTTATCCCTGTGCGCCAGTATTTTAAAAAGAATCATTTTTTATCTTTTTTGTATAATCTCAAAATAAAAATAACTTTCGAATTCTGCGATTCTTCATTAAATCATTTGACTTCTGAATTAGATAATTTAAAAGTTATTTTTAACTTCCAAATTATACGGTCTAGAAGTTTTCTTTTAAGAAAAAAATTTGCTTAGGTAGAACGCAGTGGGAAATTTATGAAGATGTATCACAATTTTTGAGATGGGCTCCAGTCCCCAAATATCTATTATTTGGTAATACACACAAACATCTACACATTAATGTAGACATCAAAATCTATATATTTTGGACACAAATTATTTTAACACTACTCTTTTTTTCATTATCATTTCATAGTATCTTTCACTACTATTTATTTTCTCTTTCTTCTAAAAATACAAAAGTTAACTTTTGTTAAAACTATTTTACCTTTATACAAATCATCGAAGGGTCGTCAAATGGTGTTAAATGACTTTTTCCATATATTTTTACCCATTAATGCAAATTTAAAGTTTATACATAAACAATAATTGTACCAGGTCTCATTTAACATCCAAATTATCATAAGGGCACTTCAATATATATATATATATATATATATATATATATATATATATATATATATATATATA
>Ga0214545_1001209_pt1 | contig 47295 bp, 31 predicted proteins | sample CNSS4metaG_FD_160064 | JGI IMG/M metagenome (GOLD analysis project Ga0214545, IMG submission 160064) | Root nodule microbial communities from cowpea collected in UCLA plant growth center, Los Angeles, California, USA - CNSS4 | ecosystem: Host-associated > Plants > Roots > Nodule | place: USA... | reverse complement strand
ATTAAAAAAAAATAAAAAATATATATATATATATATATATATATATATATATATATATATATATATATATATATATATATATATAATTTCAAATTATAATTTAAAATAGAATTATTAATTATACAACATATAATATTTTAAATATATATATGAATAATTAATTTGAACACTTGTTACGCATATAAAAGTGCAGAAAAAAGATATGGAGCTGCTAAATCTGATATTCATATACAGCTTTTGTTTGATAAAAGAAATTTGATATATAGATCTACTATAATAAAGCAAATGTAGGAAGAATTTTTAACACAACTTAAAGTATAATTCTCTCTATTTTAAATTTAGACAAATATTTTAAAAATAGGAATGTGAATCCATATAATTTGTACTGTGAAAATTCACCATATTTTTTATGATCTAGTGTCTATTTAAAGAATACGTAAAAATACATTTATTAAAATAACATAATTATATAGTATGTAGTAAAATAGTACGGAATTTTTATATGGTATGTGATGTAATATGATATATTCTTATGTGTTTCTCCATATATTATTTCATTAATAATCATTTTTCTTTTTATTTAATTATTTGTGAGCTTTTAGTGTGTAAAGATGCGGTAGTGTGTTCACTTGAGGGAAAGTATCTGAGAGAGAGTGAGTGGATGAGTTTGAGTGGATTTAAGAGTGAATTATGTGTTATTTAAGTGACTTAAAGGTGATTGTAAGTAAATTTAGAAGTAATTTTTATGAAAGTTGGTCAGAGATTTGATTGATGTGATAAATTAAAAAATATGTTTTAATAGAAGTATAAGTGAGATTACCATTTTGTCCTTCACTTAATAAGTAGTATAAATTGATATTTGTATGAATAAATCTATTTTCATAATTTTTTTAACCACTAAAATTGAAACAAAAAATTATGAAAGAAAATTTTTTTTAACCCATTCCATGACATGGAGATCGGATCTCTCCCAACTAAACCCCCACAAATATGTTCCATTACAATGGGGATCAGATCTCTCAAAAACAAGCCACCACAAATCTTCCATTACATACCATGCTACCTTACCAACATGTATGTGAAAAAAGAGGATAAAATTGGCATTAACTAAGTGAATCTACTCAAATCACTGCATATTAGACGAGATTATATTCCTACTATATCTGGCTAATCACTTCATTGCCTTCCTCTAAAAACTTGCCAAACGAACACATAAAACGAACACATTGTCTTTGCTTTACCACTCAACATCAAACGAACACACTCTAAACTTCTATTAAAGAAATTTGAAACATAGAATTACATTTTTAATAAAAAAGATTCATTTTTTCTTTAATATATCATGAAAAGTTAACCATTATTTTTATAGCTCTTGATAATAAGGAGTGTTAAATTGATTTAGTTAATCTTTTTTATTAAATAGTCACACAAACTAAACATAAAATTGAAATAGGGTATTGTTTAGTTTTGTTCAAATTTAATATAAACTATAATTATTGTGTAATTGATTGAGATGTTTTTTATTTCATTTTTCTTACCATTATAGTTATTCTGTTTATATTTATTTTTATTAGTGAAATATAATATTTTATTATCAAAATCAGTAATTCATGGTATTTACATTTTCCAACATAACAGGATAGATGTTGCCATTAGATGCTGAGTCACCAAAAAATGTGCGCCTTTTCTGATTTCTGTCTTTCAATGTAAATAAAATAAAATATGTTTTAATTCAAGAAAACCCACAAGTTTCTTTTTTTTATTTTATTATTATTAACAGGACCCAGAGCTGCAAAAGGTTTGTTAAACTTACACGTGAAGGAGCTATCTCCTCCATCAACGGCCTAAAACCATTCACATGGCACAACAATAATGGTCAACAGAATGAAACAAAATAAAACCTCAAATAATATAAACATTATGATAGTTTAAGTAAGCTTCCTTGTTAACTCAATCCTCTTATCCAACCTAAAAAAATGACATTTTATATGTCTCTATTCAAATAACCCAACCAACCTTATTAACTTTTCTCCCTCTAAACACCTAACTTCTTCTTTAAACTAATCAATTAATTTACCTCACTATTCACCTATACACCACATTTCATAATAGTACACATACCCTACCACTTTTGGAGTGTCTGATTATCGATAATGATATTTTTGACAATTTTCTTTTTTATAATTTGAAATGATACTTTTTAATTTACAATTTGAAGTGATATATTTTTTAATGATTTTTAATATAAGAAAATAAAAAATCACTTAAAGATGTTATCTGAAATAATAAGAAAAACGTTGTTAAAATATATTTTTCTTTTATGATAACGAAAATGGATATAAATGCACATATTACAAGATTGTTCTAGTTGAAACCATCTTAAATAGTATATATAATTATGTTAAACACGGATATAAAGAGAAATAAGACGTATATATGTATGTGTATGTAAGTAATAAGGTTGTGTTTGGTGGGTGAGTGAGTGTTTGCATAGTGATAGTATGATGGCTGAATCTGATAACGAGTCAGGAGGAGGAAAGAATGAATCTTCAATTTGCAGAGAGCAAGACAGGCTCCTTCCCATAGCCAACGTGGGAAGGATCATGAAGAAGGTGTTACCGGGCAACGCTAAGATTTCCAAAGAATCAAAAGAAACCATGCAAGAGTGTGTGTCAGAGTTCATCAGTTTTGTAACAGGAGAGGCTTCTGATAAGTGTCAGAAAGAGAAAAGAAAAACCATCAACGGTGATGATCTTCTGTGGGCCATGGCCTCACTTGGCTTTGAAGATTATGCAGAGCCCCTCAAAGCTTATCTGCACAAGTACAGGGAGATGGAAGGGGAAAAAACTGCTATGATTGGGAAGCACCATGGCCTTTATGCAAATCCACTGTGATCATATATTCATGATCATCATATAAAAAAGTTTGTTGTTTCTATTTCTGCTGTTATTGTGAATATAGGTAATATTTATGGATGCTTATAGGGATTTAGGATCTTTATCATATTCCTTTTCATCTTCGTTTGCTGCAGGGACAGGAACTAAGAGTAGGAATTGTTAGGCTTGTTTCAATTGCAATATACTATGTATACATTCCAATTTCTAAGTGGTTTGCATTTGAGGTTTAAATAATGAAAGAGGGTGAAATATTTAAGCTGCAAATATTTCCAAAAGTTTTCTAGTTTTTCCATTTCCAGTAGGTGACTTGATAGACATCCTCTGCGTTGCTTTGACAAGTACTGTTTGTAGTTACTGCTTTACCTTTACTTCAGAAAAAGAACAATCCAATACTATCATATTAATCTTATATGACATATATAATTTGAGTGCTATTAACTCTTTATTGTAAATTAAAAATTTCAGCTATATATTGTGTGAAGATTGGTCAAAAACATGGTACCGCAGTGTAAAATGATTTACAGATATGGAGTATTGCAGATTAGGTTATGGCTGAGCTTATAAGTAAAAAACTGGAAGGACTTTGAAATACTTTGAAGAGACATGAATGTTTTAAATATGTCAATCTTTAACTGATAGGAATGAATGTAATGGTAAACTGAACTACAAGTTCAGAGGATCAAAACTTAAAGCCTTATTATACAAGGTAACGAATGGATAATTTTATTCCCATGACACCTTTTTACAATATTTTTTTCGTGAATGTTATGCAACATCTTTTACAATTAAGAAATAAATCGAGCGTGAATAAATAATCATGAAATAAAAGGAGTAATATAATTGAGAAAAATAAAAGCAAAAAATCAGTGGTAAGAGAATTATATTAGAATACAGTTTCTTGTCATCAAAAGTATGGACAAAAGCAAATTAGATTTTATATGGTAGTATAAATATAAATATTTCAGTCACATATCTTACGTACTTGAAGCATTTAAAAGCTCTTCAATAGAATGATATCTATATTCTGGTAGTTTCGTGTTGTCTGTAGTTTAGTATTTACAGGCCTTTTGTCAATGGAATGAATGGTTCCAGAATGCAGTGAAGGAGAGAAGTTATTTTCAAATTCTTCAGTATACGGTTCATGTGTAGTTCAATATGTTTCGGGTACTGTTTTCTTTCTGCTTTACCAAATGGAAAGGTGCATTAACATTATGCATCTTGTATCACTGTCAACAATCTAAAGTAACTTAAGTAGATTTTATGAAACTCAGCATAAATCAGTATTTTTCTTAAACCATCTTCAATTTCATTATCACATCAATTGTTTCTTGAATTAAAGGCTTGCTGAATCAGGCTTAAATAAACTTGTTTCTGGCTCATTCTTTTACTCTTACAGTCTTATTCAACTAATGTAAACATAATTTCCTAATGTAGATCTACATTGTTGTTCACACAATAAATCAAACAATAATGAGTTGTTGAGATTTAATCCTTTGTAATTGCATAAATCTTTGTCAAGAATTGCTCTTCTTCAGGCCACCAGCATTCAAATAAAGATAGATATTTTTCTTAGAGAAGTTTGGCGCAGTAGATACAGGAGTAAATCCAGAATATTGCCCATCAATCTTTGCTAAGTATATATTATTGATGTACTTCATAAGCTCATACTTTTCCATAATTGGCTGGGCTGCGTATTCATCAAATGGCATCCACTGCATCAAAGAATAAAAGCCAATATTCAATGTGTCTTTGGCTATGATGAATTTACATTTACTCAAGTTCTTTATGGAAGAAATTCAATTTATTGCCAAACTTGCATGGATTAAAGTAAAATGATCTCTGAAAAAGATACTCCAGATGTGCAGTAATGAAAGGAATGACAGAAATTATGGTATTATGATCCATAAACATGTAACATTTTACCCAGAAAACAGAGAACATTCGTACCTTTGCAGCCTCTATCTCTAGCTCCTGTATTTGAATGTCAGGAGAAAGAGGGCGCAGCAAGCACACAAAGAACAGATCTGACTTCTCAAAAAATGACATGTGACTTTGTCTGTTGATCAGATATTCAGATGAAAGAACAAAGGAACTCCAGTTATCTAATTGTAGAGTCAACAATAATAAGTTTTCCCAGCAACATTGAATGTGCAATATATATAGAATTGTCAACACATTCTCGCCTATAAACCATGGTAACTCTATTACTGCATATAGCAACACTGACAACTTTAATACTTTAACCTGACCACGTTTAGGCCAAGAAGAAGCTCGTAGTTTGTGAACATTTCTTCTATTGTTTAGTATTTGGTGGACAATATGTATTGACGTTTATTTTCCTTTCAATAATCCCTATTTCCTCAAATATCCATATTCAACCATTGGAACTTCCTTTTCAAATGTACAAAATGAAATATCTGTATATAAACATGCTACCTGAATGCCAATACTTCCAGAAATTCAGCATCAACCTGAAAATTGCAAGAATACAAAATCATAAGGTTTAGATCAGAATGGTAATTTTAAAATGTATCCAATTTCATGACTGAGATAACAGAGATTACTTACTCCTGTTTCTTCTTTGACCTCTCTCACTGCTGCTGCACAAATATCTTCTCCCTGTATAAGTAGAATAAGTAGAATATATACAAAAAAGTAACTTACTTCCTACACTAGAATTCCAAGAGATTCAACACATTTACCTCATCAACAACGCCAGTAGGGAATTTCCAGACTCCAGTTCCTTGAAAATGTCCAGTCTTTTCTTGAACCACTAGGACCTAAGATCATGAATAGTTCGGAAATGAAACATTTAACTAAATGCCAATAGATTTGATTTCAACTCAAGCATTAGGGTATGGAGATAGGATTTAGCACATCCAACATCCTGATCATGTGGTTGCACTACTTTGTGATCACGGAAATACCTCTTGTTTTTCATTTACAACAAATGATCCGACACCCACGCGATGTGTGGCATTTGCTGGAATAGTATCTGGAGAATCAGGAATCCAATATACAAGCATTAAATATTTTCGTTCTGCATGGTGATACCAAAATCCTTCCTGCACAGAAAGTGTGCCACATTAATACAAAAAAGTTGGTGAATAATATTGAATTCATTTTTTCATCAACCATTAACCAAACCTCAGAAGTGTAACCATCATTAACGAGATAAGAAAAAGAGATACCTGAACTAGAGCTTCAACTAGACTGGCCAGATAAATAGGCAATTTTATCCAAACACCCTTCTTGCCCTACAAGAAAGTGTCAAGTCAATGACTCAAATAAATAGAGATGGTGAAAGATTCTAGATTCCCAGTAGAAGTAGTCAAGATAAACTGTATACCCGATACTAACCAATATTTTTCATATTCTGAATCGTCCCTATTGTGAGTTTGAGTCAATCAAGTTGCACACTATGACAAATACATTTAGTTTTATGAAAATTGAAGCTAATTTCAAACACAATGGACTTTATGAAAACTTCATTGCTTATGGATAAAGTCAATTAAGGCCGACGCAGATTGAAATGAAGGTTGTTTATGCAGATAACTTCATTGTTGTATAGAGAGGGTCAGCAGAAGTAATGATATTTTTGGGTGAATTCAAGTATTACCAGAATGAAAGAGAATATACACATGCATAATCAACGACAGTTAATGAAAAAGAAGAAACTAGTCTATATGAGCAATGAAAGATAAGAAGGCCAGTGATGCAATCACCTAGAACTCAATTTTAGTGCTTGTTTTGTTTCCCTCTTTGCATACAACTGGAGTGCATATAACACGTATATATACATGCAATTTTTAAAATGGAAAAAGCTTTGTGCCTGGTTTGCAGATGTCCCAGTATGTATCCGACCAATGAATAAAATCAGCAGGAAGATATCGTTAACTATGAAGAACCCGAATGAGAGACTACCAGCTGTTTCCAGTGTGAAATTGAAGCTCTGAGGATAGACAAAAAGGTTGCAGAATCCATAGGCTTGTCCATTTCCACAATAACACCATCATACTCATCATTGGTCCATGTTAGCAGTTCAATCTTTGGAACTTGATCTTCTGCAGTCATCTGTGCTTCTGTAAGGGATGAATCTATCGAGGTTGACATGGATGGAACAGGAACAAGGGTTGCCGCTCTCTGATGTTAACTGCCAAGGGAATAAAACTATTAGGCTTGAATTCCCTATAAAAAGGGAACACCACCCAGAGTGAAAACAAAGGATCAGTCTCCACAGCCCATTTTCCTGATTGAACGGAAAACATTGAAACCAATTTTCAGTAGTCTGTCACATTTATATAGAAGCATGAATTACTTGTTTCAACTTTCAACTCAATTTCAAAAAGACCAAGGTTTTAGAAAACGGTTTACCACCCAAATGCTACACATTAGAAAAAATGTCAAGGGTTTTTCAATATCTGCAACATCAATTTTGGCTACTTTAACTGGTATTGTTCTCGAGTTCCCAGACTGCAATTTAAAACTTTGGAAGACTATAAAGATGCTTCTATCAATAATTAAAAAAGAGGGTTTTCTTTTTTACTTGACAAGGGATGTGACAAATAAACTGATTGACATGTGGGTTCTGGTTGTGGAAAGACACAGACCCGAAAAAGGGGTTAAAATGACTGTTAACTAAAGTAGGTAAAATTGCGAAACAAAAGTGAAGACTTATACAAAGGGCAGAACAGAAGTGTTGATATAAAGCTGAGAAAGGCTGAAAGCAATAATAAATTGATCGGAAAAAGCAAAAGAATTTGCATTTGATTTCGTGCTCGACGTGACAGGGTATAGAAGGAACATCAACAATGAAGAAATGATTCAACACGTACACTTATACGAGAAACCCAACAGACAAAAGAAATTCAGAAATGCAAATAGTTTGAGGTTGTTTTGTTAATACCGTTGAATGTTCGGTCAGAGGAGATTGTTTTGGCTTGCCCTGCTATGCTAACAATCCATGTCAATAACTTGAATGAGTCTCAATTACACTAACAAAAAATGTGAAAGTATGAGATATGATTAAGAGAAAGCCCACAACCACCACGCAATTTTTGAATTGAAAACACAACACACGTGCGCAAATATATTCCTGGTTTACTTTACTTCCTTCTCTCATCGAAACACATTTTGTAATATATTTGTGATTTTACCATAGTAGGTTACATTATTTTCGAGTGACGGAAGTGATAATTGAATATTAGTATTTAAATTAAAATTCTTTTAAAACTTAATTCCAAAATATATTGATTTTTTAAATTTATAAATCATTTTTCAGATTTTTTTTATTTAAAAATTAAACTATAAAATTTAAAATAATTATAATTTATTTTCTCAACTTCTAAATTTCTTTTAATAAGCATACAAATAAAAATCAACTCATGTGTAATCACATATTTAAAACAAGTTATATCATAAAATAGATACTATTTTAAAATTAAATTATGACAATTCTTGATATCTTTCTTTAAGATTATATACCTCATATATCTTTATTCATGTGTAGGCACAAACTTTAAACAATCTTTTTTAAAAATTTGGTGTATGTTTGGAATTTTTTTGCACAAGGTTAGTTTCATTGAACGCAACGCAAACATAAAAGCATGTATTTTTTTTTCTTTCATTGTAACAACTGTTTTAGGCATTTTTGCATTCCATGAAACATAAATATTATTTACCAAATAAATGGGTTCAGCTTTCAAGATATTTTAACTCATGTTTCAGCTCTTGAATGGCAAAAACGAATACACCCTTACATATCTCCCAAGTCTTGACTCATGTACTTATTATTGAAGGAATGTTGAAATTCTCGTGATGAAAAAAATAATAATAGAAAAAAATTGGAAATATAGAAGATGGAATATTTGTCGCCAAGATTGAAGTTAACTGGAATTGTATAGCGTTTGTAAGTAATATTCATGTTCAAAAAGATAATTTATCAATCTTTAATTCTCAAATAAATATAAAATAAATGTTAGTCCACTAAGAAATTTATATATTATTGACGAACATAACCATTTGACAGTAAAAAAAAATTGTTGGTAAATCATGTTTATCGACAAATTACTGACAATAAAAAATTTGTTAGTAAAGTGGTTATCGATAAACTTTGCTGATAAATAGATAAATTTGTCTGTAATTACATATGACCATGAATTTGTCTATAAGTACTCGTCGCTAAATATTTGTTGGTAATTATTGACAAATTTAAGTTGTTGGTGAAATATGCAATTGAGTCTCTTTCTTCCTTTTCTCTTTCCTTTATTTTTCAATCATCTTCCTTCCATCCTCCTCCTCGTCGTTGTGTCACCATTGTCACCACCACCAACTCCAAATCCTCCTCTTATTTGTCTTCTTTTTTTCTCTTTTTCTTCTTCCACTTCCTCCTACTTCACCTCTTTCTTTAACTTTGGCAACCACCATCACTAACGTCCTCTACCTCTATGTCCTTATTGGATCACTGACATTCGTCCACATCACTACCATGACTCCTCGTCATTGGCATGCCTCCTCATCACCGACGCGTCTCTACGTCAACGCTCACCCTTTGTAGCGTCACCACTGGGTCATCGTCGAGTCATTTCCACCTCCTTTGTCTCATCTTCCTCTTTTTGTTCTCTTTTCATTCTCTTCTCTTATTTTATTGTTCTCCTTTCTTTTTCTCTTGTTCTCTTTTTCTTCTCACCTATATTCCCTTCGTATACAAAAAAAAAATGATTGAACGGAAAAGTTGTCACCCAAATTTGTGATGGATTTACCAACAAAATAAGACTGTTTGTAGTTGTAATGATAATTTACCAATAAATATATACATCAATAATAAGAATTGAAATTTATCAACAAACTATGCAAACATCTTTAATTAGTAGTAATTGTAGTGATAAGTTGCTAACAAAAATATTTGTCAATGGTAAAAAAATATAATTTACTGACGAATAATGTCAATGACTTTAACCGTTAGTAAATGTAATGATAAGTTACCAACAAAAATATTAATTGGTAAATTAATTTGTGAAATTTATTGGAAATTTTTTTCAATACATTTAAGTTTACCAACATATTGATTATCGTCGATAACAATCCATCAGTAATCAAGGAAATTCTTATAGTGTGCGGTGTAAATTTCTAAGTGTTTAAAGTGTGTTCATATTCCATTCATCATTTATGTAACAATCCTTTTCAAGAAATTCTTATTTTAAATACTTTATTTCTATGTTTCCCCCCTCATATTATATCAAAGATCTCAGATCTAAATATTATTCTCTTAAACCAAACATAAAAGTTGGAAAGATATTTTATTAACAATGTGTTTACTTCGATGGGTTTCCTGTTCACAAGCGAGGAGGAGTGAGTATGAAGCTTGTTTGGCTCGACCAATTTGAAGGGAAATGTGAGCGGTGATTTGCGAGTAACGCTCACCAAAATTTCTTCGCACAAATGGGAATATTTTAAAAGAAAACCACGCAAGCCTAGACGAAATACTAGATATGACCCCGTGATTTTAATGTACTATTCACAAGCGAAGTGACAGAGGAATTGGTTGAAGGAGAAAACAAACAAACATGAAGGGCGAGAATCAATTATGAGAACGAGATAATTGATTCTCTGACGTTTAATTATTCAAAAATACAATAGAAAAATTAATTCTTCTCGTTCTTGACTGAAGCATAATCGACTTTGGGAGAAAAGACGAATTGTGAAAAAAAATTGAACCTCTGTCACGCAAGAATCGATTCTCTTATATTATACATATACAAGGATCAATTTTGTCTCATCTAATACACCAAGAATCGTTTCTCTTCTCATCCTCTATACCCAATAATCAATACTCTTCTAATATATAAGGAGAATCGATTCTCCTCACTCATGTTAAAAATGACAGTCGATTTCCATATGGTTTGTTATTCTCCATAGTGGTCTGCATGCGTTAATTATCCTTATTAATAAATAGCTTTCCACATCAAGTCACTAGTGCAGAAAAGGGTTTTTCCCGCAGTTATTTTGATTATTTGGTCTCGGTTTAAGACCCGAGGCATATCTAGCCGAGGTAAAAAAGTTCACCTTTCTGCCTCGGTTCCTACCCGAGCCATATCTCATCTTTACTGCCTCGGTTCTGATACCAACCGAGGCATAAAATACGTTAAAAATTAAAAAAAAAATTCAGAAATGGTTGAAACCTGCAAGAACACAAGCAAGCAAAATATGTGAGCCTCACTGAAAAACGCCTCCATCACCATTCGTGGATCTCCTTGTGTTTCAACCACCATCAACAGAAACCACCTGCAAGTGCAGCGTCTTGTTGACCCAGAACGCAACTCTGCCAGTTCGCAAAACCTCAACACCTCGCACGTCCAAAATCTCGTGCCAACAACCATTCAATCAACCACTATGTGAAGTTCACCTGCACAAAAACGTGAGGAAATGCAAGAATACGAATCCCAACCCTACAGGAAAAACACCCAAGAAAATGGATTCAAATCGCAAAATGGAAACGCAAAAAATACCCCAATGTGCAGACGAAGGTGGCGTAGCTGCTGTTCTCGTCGGAGGAGGCGCAGCGCCGGCAGCAAGTGGAGAAGGAGGGCATGGTGGCGGATCTACGATGGTGGGTCGCGGGACTGAACAGTGAAGATGCATCTACAGTGGTGGCGGAACGGCGTGGAGGCACATGCAACACTGATTTTCGAAGGTAGAAGATGCTGTTGGTATCGCGCAGCGGAATGTTTGAGCATGCGAACAAAAACCAAGAGGAGGATGAATTGGGTTCTTAATAAAAATTGTGCTTTTAAAGTTCTCCCTTTTAATATCAAAGATCAATTAAAATTATTTCCTTTATTTTAATAAACACAATAAAATAAAGAGAGTAGAGAAGAGAAAATTGCACAAAGTATTTATACTGGTTCGGATCAAAAGAGCCTACGTCCAGTTGTTAATCTCTCAAAAACGAGATTAACTCAATCACTAAAATAAACCAAACTTACAATCAATGATAAGAAAGATTAGGGTTTAGAAAACACCTCTCTTGAATCACACAAGAGATGAAGACACCTCCCTTGAAATCCACAAGGGATGAAAACACCTTCCTTGAATCACACAAGGAATGAACACCTCCTTTGAATCCCACAAAGGATGATCGGCTTCTCCTAGCAACAGCAGCAGCACTCAATCACTCAAGATCCCACTTGATGAAAGTTATCGCTCTACCCACACTAGGTTTTTCAAAGCCTTTCCACAGAGAGTTCTCAAGTACTCAGACTTCTCTAACTTCTGTATTTTATAATGAAAGCCTACCACTCTATTTATAGAAGCCTATTTAGAAATTAGGTTAAGAATATGAAAAGTTAAGTCGCAACTGCCATAAATAATCGATTATCATAAGTGATAATCGATTATCACAGAAACTTTTATGAAAATATTTTTCTTGCTGTGATAATCTATTATCAGTCAGGATAATCTATTATCAGCAGGTGATAATCGATTATCAGCAGTGATAATCGATTATTCCAGAGGCTTTTCTCAAAAATTAGTTTTAATTGAGATAATCGATTATCACTAAGAATAATCGATTATTCCAGTGAGTTTTGCAAATAAATAAAATTCTCTTAGTGCTCTACTCCTTGGGTTTTGCCTTTTGACTCTTGACATACTAATTTAACTATTTCAAATAACATACACATATTACAAGACCTAAATAACTAAACCCCTAAGTCTTCAATGTATCTCTTGAATCGAAGCATTCTTTTAAGTCTTCAACATTTTTCCATGCATCATCATCAAGTCTTTCATACTTCTTCATAAGTCATCATCATCATCAAAACTCCTTATTGAAGAAAGATGTTCATCTTCTTCTTTTTGTCAACAGATGCATCTACAGTGCAGCGGATTTGGGTTTTTAAAACCTAACTGGCCTTACTGCCTCGATTGATTCGAAACTGAGGCATATACTCACGCAAAAAAAAAAATCAACCACATGGAAAAATTCAGGCACTGATAGGCCTCGGGTGAAACAGCCCGCTGCAGTAAACCATTATATGCCTCGGTTCAATGGGACCCGAGGCATAAAACTGCCCAATTCTTTTTGAATTTTAAAAAAAGCGGGAAAGTGTAAGTTTCTGGCATCGTTACTGCCTCAGTTGAATTTATAACCGAGGCATAAACATTCATAGGCCTCGGTTGTTTGGTTAACCGAGACATAAAAGTTGTTTGAAATCACAAAAATGCCACCGCATCCTTATCTACCTCGTTTGTGCGAAAACCGAGACATATAGGGCGCTGTCTAAACATAAAACTGCACTAGTGAATTTAGCTGTTTACGAAAACGATATCAAATGTCTAACCGACATATATGAGGCTTATAGAACTAGAAAAAAATATGGAATATGAAAAAAATTCTTCGAGTTGAGGTTTGTTGCCATAACACAAGTATAATCTTGTGTAGACTATACCTTGCATGTTAACACATGGATTTCTTCCATTGCAAATGAGCCAGAATGCGCAATCCACACAAAATTCTAAATAATTTTCTTGTTATTGTGAGAAGATTAGTAGTAATTAGAAGAAAAAACTAACCGCTTATAATAATGTTAAAAATAATAATATTAAAAATTATACTAATATTATTATTAATTATTATAATGATAGTATTAATATTCATTATAATACTTTTAAGTATTTATTGACATCTAATTATTACTTAACAAAATTTAATCAACTTTATTTCTACAAATCCCTTTTTATTTTAATACAATTAATCATTTTTAATTTTTTTACTTTAAATAACAACTCACATTTCATTTTAATTAATTAACATTAATTATATTTAATTTAATTTTTTTGTATAATCAAGGACAATATGATACTCTTTTATTTTTATCAATTAAAATATTTTTTAATTTATCAAACCTATAATATTATAAACTTTAATTTCAAATTTCTTTGTTAGTCTTTTCCTTCTGATTTGAATATAAATTTAGGGGAGTAAATTTAAGAGAAAAATAAGGTGAAATTTTGGTTGTTTGAATTAATGGAGATATGATGAGAAACGAAGAGATTTAATCGTGAGTTTATAAAAGTTAGAAAATGATGTGTTAGAATTAATCAATTAAAAAATCATTCAAATTAATAAAAATACAAAATTAGTATTATCTATATTCATTATTATTATTATGAGTTAAATTTGTTTTTGGTTCTTCAACTTTTATTAAAAATTGAAATTTGTATCTCTTGAGAATTTTGAACCAATTTGATCCATCAACTCTGTAAATGTGTGGATTTAGTCATTTTAACCAAATTTTATTAAGTTTCTCAGGTAACTTAGAGTAAACATGTGTCAAATGATGTAAACAAATTAAAATACTATAATGAAATGTGTTTGAAACGTCAAATCGTCAAATAAATTTAACAAAATTTGATTTAAAAGACTAAATCCACGTATTTATAAAGATAAGAAATTAAATTGGTTAAAGGTTTCCAAAAGAGACCAATTCCAATTTTAAATAAAGATTGAATGATAAAAATATATTTAACCATATTATTATTTATTTTAAAAATTGACTTTATTTAAAGATAAAATTATCACACTTTACAAATGTCTTCCATATCAAAAAGAAAAAGTTAAAACAAAATAATTTTTTTGATTTCCACATTTATTTTCTCATTTTATTTACTCTTCAAAGTGTACATTTCACTCCATATAAATCATTAATTAAAATAATTCTACATTCACTTTCTCTTCTATCAAATTTACTCTTTCAAATCCACCTACAAAGCGTAACACACAGGTAACTGAGAAAGTATTGCCTTCATAAATCTATTAACTCTTCTTTACCTGTGCATGTTTCCTAAGAAAGCTATTATTAAACCATTGACCTTTAATGACTTTCCAGAAAACGAACACAGTGCGAAACATTTGTCATCATAACAAATAAAAAAACAGAGGAGGAAATATATTTTAATGACAAAGTAATGATAATAATTATACGAAATTATTTTTGAAAATGAAAAAGTTAAGTACTCATTAATTTTAATAATAAATATATTTTAATGTTAATTTTTCGAAACCATCAACAAAACCAGTTCACTTTTTACTTAGAACAAACATTACATTAATGCGATGTGGAGGGAAACAACAACCTACGGGTGTCGGTCTCGTCACTGTCTCCAATCCGAAAGGACCGATCCTTATAACGGGATGTCTTATTGTCTGTGACCGGCTATTGCCTATTGCCGCGTTCCTCGTTTGCATCGCCTTCAACGACACGTTGTTCCAAACTCAGCACTATAAATCTCGACACTTGCCAAGTACTCCAACGCTATCTCTCAACCCAACCCTTTCATTCTCATTTTCATTTTTCAATCACTTCACTGTCACCATGGAAAATGGAGGCTTTCATGGCTACCGCAAGCTCCCCAACACCACCAACTCTGCTGGTAAACCATTCAAATATTTATGTGGAATAACACTACCAATATTTTTATTCTCTCTCTCTCTATTGCAGTCATTTTCATCTTTCTTTTCATTTCTAATCAATTTTTTAACTTCATATATGTATATGTGACTCCAGCAGTAGTATATATTAATATACTTCTGAAATATATCTATGTATATTTAATCTGCAGTAGCTGTCTTGGTGATTCTTCCATGCATGTAACCTATTTCTCTTTTCAGTCTTCACCTAATTTTCTTGCCAAATCCACTGACCCGTGATGCCATTTAGTGGATTCAGTTCTTTCATTAATTTCCAGCATTTAATTTCCTGATCTCTTTCTTTTTCGCAAAATCTGCGTATCCTATATATAGATATATGTGTGTGTGTGTGTCACTTTGAACTTAGAAGCTGCGCGGTTGATTTTTATTTTTATTTTTTTCTTCATCGGTTTCCCTAATCTGAGTGCGCGCCTGCGAGTGGTTTGGTTTCTGTAAAGCAACAAGGTGAAATGAAGATGATGACAATAGTGGGTTATGGCTTTACATTTTAGAATAGAACAAGTGGCACGCATGCATGCATGCAGTTTCTGACTTGCTTGTTACAAGTGGCATTCATGCATTCTGCAGTATCATATATCAGAATACAAGGATCTGTCTCTCACCACAACTCTTCTTTTTTACCCTCCTTCCCGGCCAAGACAATGCTGTGTTCGCCGGACAAATATATCTACATACATTATGCAGATTCCAATCCAACCATAAATATTTTTGAACGAGCCCTAACCCTTCTGTTTTTTGTTTTTTTTTTTTATAAATACATTATTTTGAACACTATAGTTTCCTCTCTAATGGTGTGAATGAACTGTTTTGATTTTTCTCCTTGAAAGAAAAGTTTGAAAGAAAAAACGAGTGTGGACCATCCTGGTGCGTTGCATGCAGATGCAGCCAGCCCCTTGTCTTTGAAATGCGTTTCACACTGACGAATGCATGAAAACAAAAATAAAGCCGTGAAAAAGAGGACCGTTTATTTGAATCCTCTGTCCCCTTTAATATTAATCTTATGACTTGAGAGCTGTTTTTTGTCCTTTTCCCCATATTCCTCTTCTCAAGAAAGCACAGTTTGAAGCTCTCAAGTGAGTCTCTCACTCCTTTTACTCCTTTTCGGTTTTCGGTCATATCACCTTCGTTAAAACCTGACGTGTATCCCCTAACTTTTTCTATCCACCACCGATTCACTTTCAGGTAGTTTTTTCGGTAACATAAAATGAACCAAAAACTATTATATATGCATAACCTTAACCTTCACGTATTCACAGGGTTGAAGCCGTCAGTGCCAGACATGAACGTGAGGCAGCAGGCATCAGGAGAGAACAGCAGCAACAACAACAACCACTCTGCTGATGAGACCAACGAATGCACCGTGAGGGAGCAAGACCGTTTCATGCCAATCGCAAATGTGATTAGGATCATGCGGAAGATTCTCCCCCCACATGCCAAGATCTCTGATGATGCCAAAGAGACAATTCAAGAGTGTGTGTCTGAGTACATCAGCTTCATCACCGGAGAGGCAAACGAGCGTTGCCAGAGGGAACAGCGCAAGACCATAACTGCTGAGGATGTGCTTTGGGCCATGAGCAAGCTTGGATTTGATGACTACATGGAACCACTGACCATGTACCTTCACAGGTATCGTGAGCTTGAGGGTGACCGAACCTCCATGAGAGGTGAATCGCTGGGGAAGAGGACCATTGAATATGCCCCTATGGGTGTTGGGGTTCCCACTGCTTTTGTGCCTCCACAGTTTCACCCCAATGGATACTATGGTGCTGCAATGGGGACTTACGTTGCGCCACCCAACGCTGCGTCCTCTCATCACCATGGAATGCCAAGTACTGAACCGAATTCTCGCTCCATGTGAATTAATGATGGTGACGAGTGTTGAGTAGTTCTGAGTATGAGTCAAGAGAAGAAGAAGAAGATGAAGACAACGACTTTAATTAACTAGCTTAACTCTCGGTAATTAAAGTACTGTTGGTAGTAAACTTTTATAATGGATGGGATTAAGGAGTTGTGATATTCCTAATCCTAATTATGTCTATGTTAATCTATGCAATAACTTCTCTTGTGTGTTGGATATTCTGATGTTTTTTAATGTGGTTTGTCTGTTGTTCCCTTAAAGTTGCCACTGTTTCAGCCACTAAAAATGAGATACTTGTTAGATAGTACTGTCATTAACGTATAACATGAATAAATAAATAAATAAAACGATTTTTCAAAAAGAAAAAGCTCCCAGCGAGGATCGAACTCGCGACCTTTCGCTTACGAAGCGAACGCACTACCACTATGCTATGGAAGCACTGAACGAGATGGTTTTGGAAAAGCTTTTAGAAATTCAATAACTATTTTCTATAAAAGATTGTTAAGTTAGAAAACATAAAATATGAGTGGGGGCATTGATTTTGGGTTGAAATAATTAATGTGAGTAATGTGTGAGATGGTTGAGTAGCGTGTGGTGTGACATTACTATTGTGTCAGGTGGTTGATGAGATTGAGCAGTGAGTTGACTTAGGAAATGAAATAAATTCTTGAAATTCGTTGGAGTCTCTTCTTTTGTGGCTAAGTAATTAATTAATTAATGCGTGGAACCGAAGCAGCAGTTTAATGTCACTGATATTGCAGTCAAACAGTACACAACATTTCTCTTCCCATTCTCTTAACGTGCAGCAGGGGAATTGCATCTTCCATTTACTGGATCTGCATGCATATAACTTTCAACCACACTTCTCTTCCATCCAATTTCATTCGCAAACATGCTTCATAACATTTAAGCTTTGGGGACATGGAGAAGATATGCATGCTCAAAAATACACAAACTCATGAAAAAAATTGTTTCAAACATGAATCACCAAGTCTTGGAATCTTTATCTTGTTAAAATGGATCGATCCAATTAATATTCAAGAGTTTGAGAGACTTAAAACAAATTTAAAAAATGAAATCTTTTATTTTAATTTTATTTTTTAAGTTTTTTTATGCAAAATTATTTATTAAATTGTTATAATTAATTTTATTTAACATTTATTTTTTAATAGATAAAATAGATAATAAGGTTAATTTATTTAATCTTTCTTAAGTCATGGCTAAGGATGACAACAGGTCGGATTGGACACGAATAGTGTCTACCCGCAACAAAAAATTGTCTGCTACCTGTCCCGGCACCCGCGTGGGTACCTGTTTAAAAAATATCCACGAATATTTTAAAATCCGCGGATACCCGTGGATATCCATAAATATTTTAAAAATATTTAAAATTAAAATTAAATAAAATTACAAAAAAAATGTAAAACAAAATATAAATTAAATTTTAATTTAATTTAATCTAATCTAATAAAATACAAATTGAAATTTAATTTTAATTCAATTTAACCTAATAATACATAATTTTAATTTTTTACGGTTAACTGCGGGTACGGAGAATATGATATTCGCACCCGACCCATTTATAAGCGGGTATTAAAATATCTACTACCCACAGACAGAAAATACTCGTGAGTACCAACTATCTGTTACGAATTTTATCGATGGACACCCACGGGCACGAATATTTTTGCCATCCCTAGACATGGTTGACCCACCTGTATTTTCTAATTCATTTTTCGTATAAATTTCTATGAATTTATTTATAGGTCATTTTTGTGATGCAATTAAAACCTCAATTTTTCTCTTTTTTTGAATTTTTGAATAACCTGATTAAAATTTTCTAATTGATATGTTTATATATTTTTATATCAAATAAAATATTATAATATAAAAAACTATTAAAGATAAATATATAAAATAAATGTGTTAAAACAATAAAGCCTAGTTCTAGTTATGAAAGAAGTAAAATCAATAGTAGACTTGTAGAATCTTGAAGTTTAAAGTATTTTACTTTTTTAAAGTCTCAATTTTTTCACAAAACCATGTAGAGTTTATTTTAAGATTAATCATTAATAAAAATAATTAAAAAAATATTAATGTTCTTCTCAACTTGATAATAATTTTTTTTCCTAAACTTGAATTATCTTTTACAAAATATCAAACTTTAAATTATGTTTCAATTGATTTATTATCCACCAAAAAACTAAACCCTAATTCAATTAATAGTTTTGTAAAAATTTTACAGTTCTTCGTCCATACATATACAAAAACCTTTACAAACTTGTAAATAAAAAGTACCGAAATATTAATAATAAAATATTTTTTTGTGATTTTTTTTAAACATAATTTTATAATCAATTTCATAAAAAGTATATTAGTAAAAAAATAATAAAAATGTTTTTTAAACCTAATTTTATAATTAATTTAATGGATAAATATTAATAATAAAAATAATAATTTTAAAGCCTTCTTTTCTCAAAACATAAAACAAATGCTTTACTTGATTTATCTTTAAGCCGCTCGGATTGAAACCAATGCTGAAATTATGAAGATTGATTCAAAGAATGAAAATATTATAATCAACTAAAATATTAATCAATTGTATTCGTTGCAGTGTTTATAACTTTTAATCATGAATGTATAAGTTGAAAACATTTTTTACTTTACTAGAGAAAATTAAAGTATTGTACCATGATACAGAAGTTCTTATATATAAATATATATACATATATATTGTTTTAGTTGCTTTTTGAATTAATATTAATATTTTTAAGCATATAATTCAGCACATTTTAGAGCTTAAATTAAAAGAAAAATTACACGTATATTATTGATTTGACAATTTGGATTATTTGCATAAAAGAATTGTTTTTTTAATTCATTATTTTATTTGCGTAAACTTTATAATTAATCGTGACATTTTGGAAATGTTGTACTGGGAATTTGACTTAAATTACATTTAAATATTATTCATTTATAAAATTATAGAATTGCTGTTTTTTTTATATAAATTGTTAATATTTAATGAACAGGGTAGTTAAAAATGGATAGGATGAAAATAAAAAACAATACTACTTATAAAATGTGACTGATGTAGTTCAAAACCGTAGTTATAAAAGACCAATTCGGTTCACTCGTTTGAACCGGAAATTGGGTACATGACCGGAACCAATTGGATATTGGATCTCTCTTTACGCGTAAGACGACAAATACATTTACATCAAATATACGGCCCTAGCCAAAGATTACGATTCATAATCTATAATAATATATAAACAGATATTATCTTTTATGTTCATATATTTTGATATTTTAATTTTATCTTTAATTATTATTTTAAATACTGATTATTTTATAAATAGTTTATTTTAAACTGTTAGCCTAAAAATCTTTTTTTTTTTAATTTTTTTTATGTACATATTTCATTTTCTTAATTTTACATATAATAATTATTTTAAAAATTTATTATATATTCTTTGTTGAACTGAATTGAACCGAACTGAATCAAATTAAATCGAACCGAATCAAATTGAACAGAATGAACCGAACCAAATTGATCCAGACCGAATTAAACCGCACTGAACCGAATGGAACTGAATTGAATCAAACCGAACTGAATTGAACCAAACCGAACCGAACCAGACCGGGCCGAGCTGAACTGCACTTAATCAAACTGAACCGCAATGAAACGAACTGAACCACACTAAACTGAACTGAACTAAACCGAACCAAATTGAATTGGACTGAATCAAACCAGACCAGACCGAACCAAACAGAACTGCATTGAACCGAATCAAACTGGACCGAACCAAACCAAGCCGCACTGAAATGAATCGAACTGAACCGCACTGAAATGAACCGAACCGAACCGCATTGAACCGAACCGAAACGAATTGAACGGAACCTAACTGGACCAAACCCAACCGAACAGAACCGAGCCGAACCGAACCAGACCAAACTGAACCAGATCGGATCAAACTGAACCGAACCGCACTAAACCGAACCACACTGAACCGAACCTAACTGCACTGAACTAAACCGAACCTAACTGCACTGAACTGAACCGAACCTAATTGCACTGAACTGAACCGAACCTAACTACAATGAACCGAACCAAATTGAACCGAACCAAATCAGACCGAACCGAACTGAAACTAACCAAACCGAACTGAACTGAACCGAATTGACTAAACAGTTGGGTGGATGTGAGGTGTTAGAATTACAGTGAAGGTGGTAAGGTGGGATGATGAGAGTAAGGCGACATGACCTTATATAGCAGTGACAAGGATGAGAAACTCATGATCATTGTCTCAATGGTGGTGATTGAATTAGAAAATGAAGTGTGCGCGGTGTTTAGGATAAGAGATCATTGAAGAGAAATGAGAAAATAAAATACATAATTCAATTAGTGAGCAGTTAACCAATAAAAGTTCAATTTTTCAAAAATAAACGATAAAACAATACTGTTTAATTTTTGTTATTTTTTTACTTTAATATTTAATTTTTGTTATAAATAGTTTACTTTTTTTTACTTTAATATTTATTTTTTTCTATAACTTATATTTTTTTATTTCACATATTTCCATGGTTCAAATTGATGTTGATTTAAAAGTATGAAAAAAAGTATTTAAACACAAGCATCCATTTTTTTCTATTAAATTATAATTTTTGTAAATTAAAGTATGATTTGTGTCGTGTATATTTAAGTTTGTCAAGAAAATAATTTATATACATTGAAAAAAAAAATATAAATATTACATTATTTTAAGGGAACATTGTGTATACATAGAGAAATATAATTAGTTTTGACCGACTTTTGTGTCCACTTCTGTGTCCCATTCAATATATAAAGAGAGTTTTCTCTTTTGTATCCACTCTTTGTTTTCCAATTTTATCCTTAATTATTATTTTAAAAATTAATTATTTTATAATTAGTTTATCTTTAACCATTTATTTAAATCTCTTTTATTTTGACCGTTATTCTATTTAATAACTATTTTAAAATTTATTATTATATATATATATATATATAAAGCAAATATTATTGATCTTAACTCAAATTCTTATAAAAATTAAAAAATACGAACACATAGGTGCTGTCGCACTTGTGTTTTCGCTAGTTGTATACAAAATATATTATCTTTACTGTTCTTACATTTATTTTTATTTAAATATTACATATTTTATATGAAAATATAGTATGGAATATGGATAAATAAAATTATGTTATGTATATAAAATTTATTTTTAAAATATTAATGGACCAATATTTTTAATAATATATATATATATATATATATATATTAAATAAAAAAAATTATGTAATGTAATTTATACATTTTAATAAACTTAAAATTATAAATGTTGAGGTATTTAAAGTAGTTGAATCACTAGATTAATAATTAAACGAATTGATTCTATTGTTGTTTTAAAATTAATAAATTAAATTATGTTATGTATATAATTTTTTTTAAAATAAGAAATGTATAAAACATCACAAATCCACAGTTCATATTCCACATAAATAGTAAATATATGCAAGAACACGGTGCAAATAAATAAAATTAAATTCTTACACCACTAACTCATTAACATTGTACTTTAATCATCGGGTGATTGATTGGATTTTCCAAGAAAATTTATTTAAACCCATATCAAATACTAAAATAGACTTGCTTGTTCTACTAATTATAAAAACCTTAACTCATGGTCAAGGTAAAACGATTAAAGCACTTGTTTTACGCTTAAAGATAAGAAGGTTCTAGTTTTTTTTATTACTAATATTTTTTATTAAATTAATTATAAAATTATATTTAAAAAAAGTTGAGTTTTATGTAGAAAGATAATTTAAGTTTATGAAAAAAAAAACTTACTATTGAGTTTAAAAGAGCAGTACTTTTTTTAATTATTTTTTTTAATGATAAATCTTAAAATAAATAACTTTGCAAGTTTGTAAAAGAAGTTGAGACTTAAAAATGAACAAGAGACTTTAGACTTCAAGATACTGCAAATCTACTACGAGTTTATTTTCTTAACAATCAAAACATATTTTATTGTTTTAATTCATTCATTTTATATATTTATCTTTAGTAGTGCTTTATATGTTATCATTTTTTATTTCATATAAAAATATATAGATATGCCAACTAAAACATTTGAATCAATGTATTCAAAAATTCAAAAGAAAGGAAGAATTGAGACTTTAATTATATAACAAAAATGAACTATGAACAAAAAAGAGCAAATGTCTTGTGTATTACGGTGTATAGATATTTAATTTTTGAAAGAAAAATGCTTAAACCTTGAAATTTTTTTAAAACATGATAATTCGTTAGATATTGATGGATCTGATTTAATTTAACAATTAAATATCTTAAGAAAAATTATAGATTTGGAAAATGATAAACCAATTGACATTCTTAATTATATAAAAAGAATATATATTTTTTCAAATGCACATATAACTCATAGAATAATGTTAATAATCTTAGTGTTAGTTTTAGTTGAAAAGAGTTTTTCAAAGTTAAAGATAATAAAAACTTATTTAAGATCAACAATGTCTTAATAAATAGATTAAATGGATTAGTCCTACTATCTATCTAGAAAGAAATGTTAAATTAAATTAATTATGATAATTTTACAAACAAAAAATAACTCAAAAAGTAAATTTTAAATAAAAGACTTCATTTTTTACATTTTAAACCTTCCAAACTATTGAGCCGTCATGTCTTAACAACCATGCAATTAAACATACAAAATTTGTAATAAACTTTCTTTGATCCTAAATTTCATGTTCAATCCCTGATTTTTACATATGACAGTTTATAAATGAGAACCAAAAGGACACAATTTATAAATCTGTACGAAAAATTAAGTTTTTTATTTTAGCACTTTCAATTTTTTTTTTAATTTATTGTTTTTTTTTTCGGTAAGCATATGACTAGCAATTGGTTGCCTTTCATGCATGTCAAAACAGCCAAAGCAAACCACAAAAACATAAACCAAAAGTGAGAATATTGGAACAACAATAGCATGGTTATTTCAACAGTAATTATAGTATATTTTTAATTGATGGGATGGAATAGATTTCACACACTAAATTCATATAAGTTTTTTTTTTAATTGATAGCGTAATGATTCAAGTTCATATAAATGGAAATAAATAAATAAATAAGTATTAAAATTAGTTCAAAACTTTGGAATTAAATTATTATTTATCATATATAGTAAATTTATTTAAATTTAGTATCCATTTATAATTTTAAAAGACAATTTAACAAGTGTCCACATGTGATACCGTGTTATATTAAGACATGTTTAATTTATTCTATATAAATATTAATTCTTGATTTATGGAAATAAACAATTTCATTAATTATTTTCCTTTTAAACTAACCAAAAGTCTATTTTGTATCTATTTCTTTGAAAGGCTGACACAAAAAACAAATGTGATATTTATAAGTATTTATAACCTAAAAAATTATAATTTATGTTTAGTAATTGCTCTCTCGCTGCATGAAAGTGTGTATGAGGCTGCGAGTGCAAGAAAAGGTTAAAAGAGTAAAACAATAAAGGAAAGATCCGAAAATATCCTAAAAAGATTGACGCCAACACAAAAGATATATTTATTATTTAGAGAAAAAAAAAGCGACGGTGTTAAGTTAATTAATTAATTAATTAAGTTAATTAATTAATTAATTAATTAAGTTAATTAATTAATTAATTAATTAAGTTAATTAATTACAATTACTGCGTGTGAAATAAAAAAGTTGAGTTGGGTGTTCGAAAATCAGAAGGCGAGTGAATGGGGTGTGGACAGAACAAAACATAAACATCGGAGCCAAAACCAAAACCAAAACCCTCTTTCTTTTCTCTTTCTTTTCTCTTTCTCTCCTCTTCCCTCCAAGTCCATGAAAGAGCACTGAAACGACAGCGTTTAGTCAATAGAGGAATTATGGCTCAGAAGCCTCACCTGCAACTCAAGGAGCTGGGATCCAAGCTCGAGACTCTTCCTTCCTCCAAAGACGCTATCGTCAAGCTCTTGAAGGTTTGCATTTTTCCTTTCAATTCCCCAATTCTCTCTCTTCGCCACCTCTCAAAACCTCCATTAATTTTACCTTTTCCAATTCAGGACTTTCTTCTCTCTTATCTCTTCCTTATATCCGTTGCTTTCTGTTTCAAAATAATAGGAAACTACACTCACGATTTTTCTTATTTGGCGATTTCTTTTTAGGAAATAGGATTGGTTTTAGCTTCGACGCATTCAATTTGGCGGGCCTTTGTTCCGCCGAATTTACTGCTTTAATGTCTTATTTGATTGAGAAGAACAATTTGCAGATTTAATATGCTCGTTGGAGATATTTATGATGATTTGGATGAGAATCTTTCGAGTTAGGGTAATTTTGAATCCGTGCGCTAACATATGAGAAGTTGTTAACCAGGGCGTTTACTTTTCTTGTGCTGTAATTTATTCTTAACAAGTTGCCTATGTTTTGGATAGTGATGATACTGATAAGAACTAAATTGTCATTTACAATTCTTTCTTCCTATTTTGCAACATTCATGTTTATTTGCATTTGAGATTGAAGGAGTTGCTCACTCGAGTTCGATTACTAGATAAACTATAAAGTCTTTTAATAGAATAAAAATATGAAGAGAGGACGTATATCAGACTGTGATTTGTTAATGATGGACTGGATTGTTAAGTTGCTCATATGGATGTAGTCTTAAGAAAGTAGTTTGTTATAAAGCTACCGGGCCTTTGGTTTTGGTAATTGCTAATCCCTCTTGGCCCTCAATATTTGTTCCACATGCAGCAAGCAACCCCATGTCTTGCTGAATTGGACCAGTCACCTTCAACGTCAACATTGGAGTCAATGAAGCCTTTTTTTAATGCAATTGTTAAGCCAGAACTGCTGAAGCACCAAGATAGGGATGTCAAGCTTCTAGTTGCAACATGTGTTTGTGAGATAACTCGGATCACTGCACCTGAAGCTCCCTACAGTGATGACATTCTAAAGGTTCCTTTCATGTACTTAGATTGTCTAATTATTGTTTGTCTTCTATTTTACTGCTCAAAATGATTTCACTTTCTGTTTCAGCCACAAAAAAAAGTTGGGAACACAATTAGCGATTATCCTTTTTCCTGATCTTTGTTGAACCTTCTTGCAGGATATCTTCCACTTGTTTGTGGGTATTTTTAGAGGTCTAAGTGATACCAACGGTGCGTCCTTTGGCCGGAGAGTTGTTATATTGGAGACTCTCGCCAAATATAGATCATGTGTTGTGATGTTGGATCTTGAATGCAATGATCTGGTGAATGAAATGTTCAGTATTTTCTTTGCAGTTGCCAGGTTTGTTTATCATAAAGTCTTTATTGAATTATGAGATGTAGGCCAATTTAAGGGCAACAAATGCAGGTTTACTCCTGCAAGTTTCTGCAATTCACTTCCAAGATTACAGAATAGATAATTTGTAGTATTTTATTTTTTTCTGGATCATTTTTTCTCTTTGCCAATCATAAAATAATGAGAAATGGAGTAAAGATAATTTGGCAAATCATACATCTTTTTGTGTCCTTGGAATTTGAATCTTTGGTTAGGGAAGTGATGTCCTGCTATATAAACTGTCTACCTAGTTGGACAAGGCTTGATTGTTGTTGTTGTTGAAACTTTAAATGACTTAGCCATTTTATTGTATGTCAGTTTTTCTTTGTTTATCCGTCTTAGTATTGTTAACGATGCCTATATGTATATTTTTTTTATGCTTAGAGATGATCATCCAGAAAGTGTTCTGTCTTCCATGCAAACTATAATGGTGGTTCTCTTAGAAGAGAGTGAGGATGTGCGTGAAGATCTTTTATCTATTCTGCTGTCTAAATTAGGCCGTGAAAAAAAAGTAAGTATTTCTTTCATAAATCAATTTCCTGTTAAAGGAAGATAGCTGATTCTCGTATTGCTCTAATATTATTAAAAAACTTGGTGATGTCAATATTTAATTCCAGGCTGTTAATATGGCTGCAAGGAGGCTTGCTATGAATGTCATACAGCAATGTGTAGGAAAACTTGAACCCAGCATTAAACAATTTTTGCTATCATTAATGTCTGGAGATAGCAAGCCGGTGAACAATCAAGTGGAATACCATGGAGTTATCTATGATCTATATTGCTGTGCTCCTCAGATCTTGTCTGGAGTTCTCCCCTATGTGACTGGAGAGCTACTGGTAAATAGTAATTTAGTTTTCTTTCCTGGCTGATGTTAAAGTGATAGAAACTGGTTCAAAGAATTGGGATTAACAAAAGAAAATAAGATTTTTATTCAACAGACTCCTCTGGATGACGGAAACCCATAGTACAAAGTAAACTTTTTGGCTGAAAATTATGGCGATTTTAGAGCCTAGTTTCTCTCAACAGCACGAAAACCAACTAGCTGCCTTCTTTTCTGTCTCTCTATAACAGCCTAATTAATTAACTTATTACTATAACAGGATGACCATCATTATGAAATTTATAGATGTAAATTAGATCATTGATAATACATATTTATAATGTTCAAATAAAAAATTATCTAAAAGTAAAGTCATTCATCATTGATACCTGAAACTCATAATGTTAAACCTATCATAGAAATAGAAATAAGTAACCAGAGTCAGTTAATATAAAAGAATGAAAATAACATAGCAAGAAACTCCTTTCTCATGTGAGCAGAACGGAGCAAAGGACATAAACAGAATAGTAATCACAGAACAGTGAGCAGGAGTGCTTTAGTTGTGAGTTAGTTGGAAATGCACCCACTGTAAACAGAGGAGAGATCTGTGAGAGAAGTGTGTGATTTAGCTTCTTTAGAAGGGTTTCACACTGTCTAATGATAAAAAGGGAGATCAATTTTGACATTATCCCTAAAAGTTTGATAGACAGCCTTCAATCAAGGGCAAAGGGTTTTTTGCCCCCATGTCACGACTAATGGTGTGACAGATGTAGAGTCAATGTTGTCAAAATTGAGGTCCTATCTAAGATCAAGAGGGAGTTGGAAAATTGGAGGAAGTAGGGTTGGTATTTCTAACATGGATTGTGTTATCATTGAAAATACAGAATTATACTTGAAGATACATTACATATATACTAAACAAACACACAACATTAATAACTTATGAATCACAAAATTTAGCTACACTTAAATTGAAGTTTCATACACATATCACCGATAAATCATAAGGACATAAAACAGAGAACAGAGTGATAGAGATGTGATAACCTCTATAGTTGAAATCAAAACTTGAGGAATAGATGCAATCGGCTGAAATCAGAACCAAGGAAGAGATCAGAATTCAGTTACAGAAGGCCAAAATCAGCAAACAAGGCATAGATGCAGATGACCAGGGACCAGAATGCAGTCACAGATTGCTGAACTCAGCTCACAAGGCAGAGGTGCATGGCCAAAGTCAGAATTCAGAATGTGCAAAGAGAAGCCAGAGAGTAGGGAGATCCCCAATGTCAGTATTTGCAAAAAGGAGGCTTTGAGTAGTAAGAAGGAACAAGGAGAGGAGGGGGTGGGGGGATTTGAGAATGCGGTGAGTGAGAGGCCACAAGGGTAGGACGTGAATGAAGGATTCATAAAATTGGGCTGGGTCATGTGAAAGCTGGTTTGACAGCCACTTTGTGAAAATTAAACACTGGCTTATTGCTGCTTCCAGCCACATTATGACATGATGCCGTCACAGCAGCTGTGTTATATTAACAAATATACTGACAATGCCCAGCTAACTGTGCCCATCCTTATTAGTCCTGCCGTACTCCTTCCTAGTTGGGGACTGGATGCTAACATGGACTGCCCATGTCTTTTTGAACAGTGCCATTTATTTCTGATATAGTAGCCTTGTTGCTATGATAAACAAAAATTTTTGGGATTAATTTATGCGTTATATGTTGTGAAGGTTCTGAGTTTTGTAAAGTATGAAGTTGTACTGTTAAAGTCATAGTTATTTTTATTTCTCGTATATTTTGTCAATGGCTTTAGCAAAATTGTTGGGATTCTCACTTGTAATTTGGAATTTGTAGTCTGACCAGCTGGAAACCCGTTTGAAAGCTATGAACTTGGTTGGCGACATAATTTCTCTTCCTGGATCTTCCATTTCTGAAGCATTTCAGCCCATATTTTCAGAATTTTTGAAGAGGTTGACTGATAGAGTTGTTGATGTCCGCATGTCTGTCCTTGAGCATGTAAAGAAATGTCTGCTGTTGAATCCTTTCAGAGCTGAAGCTCCTCTAATAATATGTGAGTGCATCAAATACATGTTCATACATTCAGTCTTTTATTTGTTTCCTTTTATTGTTGTCCTATATCTGCTGATTTTAATTGAATCAATCTTAGCTGCCCTTTGTGAACGGCTGCTGGACTTTGATGAAAATGTTCGAAAACAAGTTGTGGCTGTTATCTGTGATGTGACATGTCATGCCCTAAATGCGGTTCCACTTGAAACTGTGAAACTTGTTTCAGAACGGCTCCGTGATAAATCTGTATGTATACTCTTAAATGTTTTTTTTTTGTTTCTACATCACAATTAACTGTTTGATTATTTTAACTACAGTATCCAATTCATCATTTACCTTTGCATTTGCAGCTACTTGTTAAAAAGTATACAATGGAAAGATTAGCTGAAGTGTATAGAGTTGTTTGTGAAAAGAGCAGTGATACTGTCAATCCTAATGAATACAACTGGATTCCTGGGAGGATTCTTAGATGTTTCTATGACAAAGATTTCCGGTGAAATACTAGTGCTATATTCTTTACCGCCTTAGCACTTATTTGGACTGCATTCCATCATTATCATCATCATCATCATCATCTTATTCTTTAGTACAGTTTTTTGTGTTAACAATAAAGTAATGACTGGCCCCTTTCCTTGAAACTTTATTTTAGAAGCCTAATGGAAACACTTTGTTTAGCAAATTGATTTGAACTATTTTTTTTTTCTATTAAAATGAATTATTTATATTAAATAAAGTAAAATATTTGTTTAATCCAACTAATGCTATGTAACAAGGTTTGATTACCTCAGACTCTAGTAGAATATTGAGTAGTCACTTGAGATGAGTGCCCATCAATTATTACACAATACGATATGTCTATTTTAGTATTATTTATGGATCCATATTTTTCTACGTAAGTAAATTTTTATTTTGAATAAGCTGAGAGAATAGGTAACATTTTGAATAATCATCAACCACAAATATCTATATTTTAAGGTCAGATATATGTTTGAAATGTATTTTAGTACTATGAGTGTAAGAATTGGTCAATCCTTAGAAGAGTATGACCCCCATTTTAGTAGTAGTGATTTATGAAAATCAAACTTCTATAATGGTTTGGCTATGCATGATTGGATAGTGTAGAAAAACGGATAGAACAGTGGATTAAAATGAATCTTTAGTATATATTCTGTATTTTCATATTGATTATAATATGGATTTTGTTTTATTTAGTTTTTTTATTTTCAGTAAAAAGTTTATGCCTTTCAAGAAAAAAAGATCTCGTGATTCTTAAAATCTGTGCTGTACTACTAGGAGGGCACAAGTGTCTTTGGCTATCTATTTGTGTTACATAAGGCCAGTGATTTCCTCGCTGTAGTTTGTTGTGTTGGTTTTTTTTGTCAATACTCTACTGCATAACTTTTTAAAGTGCAAAATCGGTTTCTTTGTGTTTTTTGTAGTGTTAGAGTTCTAATCATGGATGTTTCTCTTTTTCATATTCTTTTGCAGATCTGATATAATTGAGTCTGTTCTGTGTGGATCACTGTTTCCTGTAGAATTTTCAGTCAGTGTTATTGCTAAACATTGGATCGGAGTTTTCTCTGGATTTGATAGAGTGGAGGTAAAAGCTCTTGAGAAAATACTGGAGCAGAAACAACGGTAAGCTTGATTTATTTCTGTGATGAGCAGATGGCTTATAAAACTTCAGTGTCTCAACATCAGTGAGCAATACAAGTTTTCCCTTTTAACTATACCTGTTTGGTACAGGTTACAGCAAGAGATGCAGAAGTATCTGTCTTTGAGGCAGTTGAGTCAGGTATTTGATATTGGAGATTGGAATGATATTATCAAACGAAATCTTTCAAGGAAAAGGAATTGATTCTCATTTAAATGCAGGATAAAGATATTCCCGAGGTGCAAAAGAAGATTCTTTTCTGTTTCAGAGTAATGTCTCGTTCGTTTGCTGACCCTGTAAAAGCTGAAGAGAGTTTCCTAATTCTGGATCAATTAAAAGATGCTAATATCTGGAAGATTTTGACAAATCTTGTTGATCCAAATACTAGTCTCCATCAAGCTCGTGCCCACCGGGTAAAATAACCAATAGCCGATAGATATGTTGGCGGTATTTATTTGGGAAACCATGGTTTCAAATTGTGTGCATTAGTCTTCAAAAATACGAGAACTAATCCTGTGATATATATCACTTACCTACTCCCCCTGAATTCAGGTCACAATTTTCTCCATGTATATGTCTGATTTTTTTCTGGCCCCATCAATAGTTGCTACCATAGATTGTACTGCCAATAGACTATGCCCTTCATGTGTTTTTACTTTTTTTGGCTGTGAATCTGATTAATTGTTCATTTAACCTGCCTGTGGATTCGACTTTTACTAGCCCTTGTCAACATAGTAATCTAGTGTTAACCTTATTATGTAATGCATTCTCTATTTAGTCTAATCTTCTGCACAACCAATATAATTGCTCTTTTAGCATCTACTAAACTACACTTCAACACAAAACAGTTTAACGAGGTTCAGAAGTTGATGTTGATATGTCATTTGTTTGTCTATGTGTCTTTTCTCCTTAAGCCATTATGAACATGTGTTATATGTGCCAATAACAGCAAACTGCATACGTTCAGTGCCATAATTCCAAACAGTATTTACTTTTAGGAGGAGGTCTATGATGTGGAGCAATATTACAAGTTTCAACATTTAAAATATAATCTCATTCTTATAACTCTGACAAAATTGTCTTATTTTTATTTTCCTGAAAGAAAGAAAGAAGCTGTACCTTGTAGTTTGTTCTTTACTGATTTTAGCTTTTTTTTTTGTTTGCAGGATGATTTGCTTAAAATACTTGGAGAAAAACATCGACTCTATGAGTTTTTGAATACCTTCTCTGTGAAATGCTCTTATTTGCTTTTTAACAAGGAGCATGTAAAAACAATTCTCCTAGAAACAACAGCTCAAAAATCTGCAGAAAATGCTCAGCATACACAATCTTGCATGAATATATTGGTGGTAAGAATATGCCATTTGGCTTTGTTCTTTTTGCACTGTTATTTAACATTTAACATTTGTCTATGAATTATAAGCAAATACTTCACAGCTTTTGCTTGTAATGACTGCAAAGCAAAGTAAGAATTTGTCTTTGCTGGATGCTGGTTGATTCTAATTAGTGAGCTAAGAGTATTGTGTCTGTCAAGTGCCAACTTATTCTACGAGCTTAAGTTGTTTGGGAAGGCCGAGGAATTGTGAACAATTTTCAAGTGGAAAAAACTCAAATCTGCATCTTCAGTGGAGGTGAAATTTAACTGAATTTTAGAATGGAGGTGTTATGAATTGAACTCTTGGCCTTGGAGAGGCATTGGTATGATTCAATCAATCAGTTCATCCTAATTGTTTGAGCTGATAAAAGAGAGCCCGAGAATGGTTTTCATAAATGTCACATGAGTTAGGATGGTTTTCATTTTTCAATATCATATGCAATAGTTTAATGGTATTTAACTCTGCTGTGAAGCAGCTGTATGGCCCAAGTCACTTTGGACATGATAATTAAGAATTACTAGAGCAATATTTTTATCTTCTTGGTATACTTCAAATTGCAGATAATTGCTCGCTTCAGTCCATTGCTCCTTCGTGGAAGTGAGGAGGAGCTGGTGAATTTACTGAAAGATAATGATGATACAATCAAGGAAGGTGTTCTAAATGCTGTGGCTAAGGCTGGTGCTACTATTCGTGAACAACTTGCAGTCACATCAAGGTACTACTGTTGTCACTGTTAGCATTTAAATGCATTTCCTTGATAGTTTTCTTACCATCTCCTTGTTCCATGCAGTTCTGTAGACCTTATATTGGAGAAACTATGTTTAGAAGGCAGTCGGAGGCAGGCAAAGTATGCTGTCCATGCACTGGCTGCAATTACAAAGGATGATGGCCTGAAGTCTCTCTCTGTTCTATACAAGGTTTCATTTAGTTTATTCATTTTATTACTCTGATTTTCGTTAGAGGTGAGCCTTGGCATGACGGTAATGTTGGTGCCTTGTGTGGACTGGAGGTCTCAAGTTCAAATACTGGAGACATCCTCTCTGCTTTCAGTGATAAGACTGGATACATCTACCCTATCCAAGCCCACAAGATGGAAGCCTTGTTCAATTTGTTGCCTTCATTCTGATTCTTCTGGTTGCCTTATGTGCAGAAACTTGTAGATATGCTGGAAGATAAAACACATCTGCCTGCAGTACTTCAGTCTCTGGGGTGTATTGCACAGACAGCAATGTCTGTCTATGTAACCAGAGAGAAGGAAATTGAAGAATTTATACTAAAGAAGATTCTGAAAAGTGATAGTGTAATGTTTCAAATCTCTTTATAATGGTGTGCTTGTTTATGGAATAAGCATGATTGTTGATTTTCATCTAAATGTGTTTTTCTGTTTCAGCAAGAAGATAACCCGAAAACATCTTGGGATGATGAAAGCGATCTTTGTAAGCTGAAGGTTAGTACGATGAACTGTCAACTCTGTTTAAAATACTTTAGGTTATTGTTTTTGTTCTGTGATTTGATACATAAGAATATGCTTATAAGCTGGCTTCATTTTTGGAATCTTGTTCTCTCTATTTCTCACTGATCTTTCTTGTTTTTCTTTCTTCACTGCAGATATATGGCATTAAAACATTTGTAAAGAGCTACTTGCCAGTCAAAGATGCTCATGTTCGTCCAGATATTGACAGGATTCTTGATATACTCAGGAATATTTTACTATATGGTGAAGTATCAAAGGATCTAAAATCAAGGTATATATATCAGCTTCAGATTATACTTTTTATAGATTAAATAAATTTTTAAATTTGACAATGGGTTTAAATACTATGTACTCATTTATGCTTACTTGCAGTTCAGTTGATAAGGCCCATTTGAAGCTAGCTTCTGCAAAAGCAGTTCTTCGGTTGTCAAGACTTTGGGATCACAAGATACCTGTTGATCTTTTCCACTTAACTTTAAGGGTGTCCGAGGTGGGCTGAGTCTTCTGTTTGCCAAATTTCTTCTAGACTATTAATTTGTTTTCATTGCATTATTATCAAGATAAAAGGCTACTTCTGTGCATATTTAAAGGGGGTTATTAATTTGTTAAAATTTTCAATTAAATGGGGGGAATAACTGCTTATCATGGTCATCTTTTCGAGTTTTGTAGGATAGTTTCCCTCAAGTTAGGAAGATACTATTGGGTAAAATTCACCATTATATCAAAGACCGCCTTTTGGATGCCAAATATGCATGTGCTTTCTTATTGAACATATTTGGATCCAAACCAAACAAGTTTGCAGAGGTAAGTTGCTGATTCATTGTCTTTTTCAAAATTGAAAATTTTCTTTGCTTTAACTTCAATTTTGAGTTTTTGTTATTACTTCTTTGTGTTAATTCAGGATAAACAGAACCTGGCCGACATTATTCAAATGCACCACCAGTTGAAGGCACGACAACTTTCTTCACAATCAGATGCAAATTCCTTGGCCACTTACCCTGAGTACATTCTTCCGTACCTAGTTCATACACTTGCTCACAATTCATGTCCTGATGTTGATGATTGCAAGGAGTTTGGAGCATATGATGATATATACCGGTATCAGTTCTTACCCACACTAGACATGGTTTTCTGGATGCAGTATTTGAGTACTCTTTTAATAGTTTATGAAAGGAGATAATAGAATCTTCTCTAGGAGCAGTTCTTCTAGCTTCCTTTTGGTGTTTGGTTAATGGTCCTTTTAGGAGTTTGTCTTTTGCATATCTGTGGAGAGATTTATGTGATGTGCATATTTATTTCTTTGTTTTTTTTTTCTTCTGTGTGACTTCTTTCATTCTTGCGCTTTTGTTGTCCTCTTACATTTGTGTATTCCTCTTAATAACTTCGTTGTTTACTAAAAATGGTTGTGAAAAGATTTAAAAGAGAGATCTAGAAAAGAAGGGATAGAGGAAATTTGGTTTACTTTTGGTAATTCATAAATGTTAGTGCTATTTCTAATTATTTTATGACATATTAATGTATGAAATGTTAGTATTTGACTTAAATTTGAAAGATATGAAGAATACCGCATGGTCATTATGTTGCGGCCTTCTAAAAAGTTTGCCTTTATGCCTAACCAAATTGCATTGCATTATTTCACATACTGTGGTAAGCTTATAGATTGATGCCTACTTGTGTCTCTTTAACAGATTTTTGTATTTTTCGTATGTGCTTATGATTCTGATGTGAAATATGAACGACAAATGCAACTGGGCTTATTGCCTACAAATTTATCAGACATCAAAATGTAATAGGTTGAAATGCTCATTGTTTCTGAATTTATATGTTATGAATTTTCAGGCAGTTTCACTTAATACTTTCGATGCTACTGCAAAGAGATGAAGATGTCAAGTCAGAAGTAACTACTGACAAAGAGAAGGAAATTATATCTACTATCACTTGTATCTTTCTGAGTATCAAGCATTCTGAAGATGTAGTTGACACATCAAAGTCAAAGGTTGAAATTAAATTATCTTTTCCATTATATGTTCAAAATTGCTAAAGTCAAAGTGACTAGAGACTGTACTCTTACATCTTTTATCAATGGATGTCCAGAATTCTCATGCATTATGTGACCTCGGTTTAGCAATAACCAGACGCTTAGTGCAGAAGGATGTTGATTTGCTAGGATTGTCACATTTGGTTTCTCTACCTCCAATGCTATACAAAGCATCCGAGAAGGAAGGAGATGACACTGGGGTATGCTCCTTATTTTTGGTCAAATTTTGTAGTTCCTTCCAATATGCTATTTATTCTTGTTCATAATGTGCAAAGGGCCATCCAACTAAGACAGTTTTGTAGCAGCGGAGTTGCTCGCATCATATTAACGTCATATACTGATTTTTAATTTTATTACATCGTTTTAAAATGTATGTACTGAAGTTGTAGACTTGATACTTTAACTCAACATTTGGTTTTTAATTAATAAAGTTTGCATGATGCTTGAGTTCTGCTGCATACATTGGGTGATTTTGTGACAGGGAAACATTGCCTACCAATCAAACATCGTGTTATTGATGGGTGTGATTAGGGTTGTTTTGTGTAGGTTCTTTCCTTAACAGGCAATGAAGTTGGGTTCATTCATGAATATTTATTTACACTTTAATGACACTACCTCTTCTTCGAGTAAAATCTATACTGAGTAACCTAAAAGCAAATATCAATTAGCCAAGTTGTCTTTTCATTGAATAAAAGTATTATTATTTTTAACATTTATAATAGATCTTGGAATACTTTTAATAAAAATATAGTGCTAATTAATGCCTTTGAAATATTGTCAGGTAACTGAAGTTAAAAGCTGGTTGGCTGATGAAAATGCCTTGGCTCACTTTGAATCTCTTGAACTAGATATGGTATGTGAAATTCAGTGTGAAAGTGACGTGACAACTATCATTGTTTATAAATCTTGAAACATATTATTTCTTTTGTGTCAGGTTCATTCCCAATCAGCGGAGAATGAAGCTTCAAAGGATGATGAAAAGGACGGAAATGAGATGCCTCTGCGAAAGATGTTAAAGCACATAAAATCCAAGGGAACCAGTGGCAAAAAGGGGAAAAGGAATAAGTCTGTGCCAGCTGAAACAAAAAAGGCAGAAAGTGATTTTGACACTGTAAATATGGCCAGACAAATTAATGGGGATAACTTAGGGACCTCTTCTAATGTGGAAGCAAGTAATGGCCACGGACATTCTTTGAGTAAGAAGGCCCTGAAGGATCTAGATTCTGCAGCAGGTAAAAAAAGACAAGCTAAAGAAACAACACCTGTTCCAGTGCCAAAACGTAGGCGGTCTTCATCTACTCATGGAAAATTGACATTATCAACTAGTATATCAAAGACATCCCGAAGAGTTTCAGGAGAAGAATCCCCTCAACCCAAACTTTTACTGGATGAAGAAGTTAACCCTGATGCAGATGGCAAAGCTATCCAGAAAAAAATGGTCAAAGGCAGTGAAAAAGATTTGTTATTATCCTCGTTAAAACAAAAGGTTAACGTTTTTGATGGCTATCATAATGATGAGTTGAACAAACCTGATGAGCATGACATGATGGTACAATCTTACTGTCAAGTATATTTATGCTGGTGTGAGATCTAATAGATTAATGCTGTACACTTCTGCTTATTATTCTTTGACCTCTGTTACAGAGTCTTGATCGTGTACAACTAAGTGATAAGACTGTTAGTAACATTAACAAGTCTTCCACGGGGTCCACTAAAAAGGGGAAAAGAAAAAGTATTGCAGGAATGGCTAAGGTAAGCTCTATTACTAGCCTTCTTCTTAATCATATGTGTGGATCTTTTACGCTTTCCCCCAAACCCCCTTTCCCTACCCACCTTATCTATTTTATAATTTGTGGTCATGCAAATATCTTGGAATACACAGTTTGATAATTTGAGTTTATTTACCATATGCAGTGCACAACAAAGGGAGGTGAAATTGATATCGAAGATCTAATCGGTTGCAAAATTAAAGTTTGGTGGCCTATGGATAAGAAGTAAGTGCTAATGATAAATTTTATAGGGACCAGTTACCGAATAAAAAATAAATTACTTTTGGCCATTAGGAAGCACATGAAGAATGTTCAAAGCTTTATTTGAATAAACTTCTCTACAAGCACTTACATCAAAGGAGAATAGGAATGAAAAAAGAAATAATCTTCTTCCATAAGTTACAATTAGAGTATGCATAAATTAGTTTGTAGAATTTATTTTATTTAGCTTCTCTAGAAGTTGAATTTTAAGTTAATTTTCACTTACGGGAGAAACTTATTTCAGTTTATAATTCTTATTTTCTTCTATAATGTATTTGTGGGCAATTTTAGCTAAATAGGGCCTTGGTTTTGAGTTGTTTTAGCACATTTTTTAATATAAATTGCTTGCAAATTCAGGTGCTTCTACTGGATACTGCTTTCTTATATTTCTTAGTCTTCATTCTGAATCTGTTTGCATTAACTTATGTGACATTTTTCTGGCTCTTCACGTCCTCTAAAATTATTTTACTCATTTTCTTCACATAATCTCTATTTGTTCTCATGTTGGCGCCTTTGATGTTCTGTAGATTTTATGGAGGCACCATTAAGTCCTATGATCCTTTGAAAAGGAAGCATGTGGTAAGCTGATGCTGAACTTGCCCTTAGGATTTGGTACACTGTTTTTCTCCCGGCTGTATGTTAACTATTACTTACAATCATGAAACAATGTTACTGTGGAAGATATTATATGAAGATGGAGATGTAGAAATACTCCGATTGGAAAAGGAGCGCTGGGAGCTTGTTGACAAGGGCCGCAAATCTACTAAGGTATCTGGTTTTTCTTTACTTCGCTCTTCCTTTCTTTGAAGTATTTATTTATTTTCTATTTCCAGTAAAATATATTAGTCACCATTAAATAAGTCTAAATAACTGATGTATTTCTTTTTTAAATTTCTGGCCAGAAGATAAAGCTCTCCTCACTTGAAGCGTAAGTATCCGCTTGGCATATTGATTTTTATTTAGTTGGTTTTCCAAAATACATAGTCATAAAATGGTTATTAAATTTTAAAATTAAGATAATAAAGTTAATTGAATACATGTTGTCTACTTTAAGGGAATTGTTAAAATTTGTATATACTACCTAGCTTATTACATGGTCTTATAGACCTGTACCCTGTGGTCTCCATTTTATGCACTCATTTTTGTGATATTTTCATACTTTGTAGTTCTGGGCAAAAGCACAAAGGTTCAAGTGGCTCATCACGTAAAAAAGCGAAAAAAATGTAAGTGGAACCAGAGATCCTTATTGCACATTTTTTTTTTAAACTTGTGTTAGGCATCACTATTGCACATATGTGATTTTGTTATATGTTCTATTTATTATAATTTGTATGCTTGTTTCATTCTTTTTATCGGCTTGTATACTTTTTCCTTGTAGAATCAACGGTAATCAGCCTTCTAGCAAACCTGTAAACCGTGCATCAAAAAATAATTTGCATCATGAGGATGCCAAAGAGACTTCGGAGATGTCAAATCCTAAAGAGACGGCAGCCCCTAAAGCCAATGAAATGTACTCAGGTAAATATATCTTAAAAGACATTATATAGCTGAACGTTAATTTTACTTTGGAAATGAATATTATACGTAAAATATATCAACTGCGGTGACTTTGGTTCCTCACTGTGTTAAGACCATGGTGGTCTCAAGTATGTATCACATGAATCATGATCTCCAAGTGAATCCCACAATTCTAGCAGAGTGGTGCTAACATGCCGTGTGGATTTCATTGGAAACACAAGCGCGATGCCACGACAATGTTGTTGAGTCTCCAATGACGTTGTGAAGTAGGTGATGCAGGCAATCGTAGCTGCCTTATCGTTGTAGGTTTGAACTGCATCCTAGGCTTGCATCCTCGTCAAGGGTATTTCCATGAGTTTGCAAATGTTGAATCCAGCTAGTGGGTAAGAGATAGAAGTCAGTGATTAAGGTTTTAGGAACAAAAACAAGATAAGGAAAGAAAACCAGGTCAGGTCTCGTGACACTCCCATAATTTAAAAAATGACCAGTGTCCTTGTTTATATTTTTTTGTATTATTTTCCGGGATAGGCTTCAAGAAAGCACAATTGTATTCTGGATAATGCAATCTGTCCGGAAAAAGTGCACCCTCCATAATTTCTGAAACATCTTTTTTCTTTAAATTCCAGATTAGGTCTGCGATGGAAGCAATCACAATACCCATCCTAGAGAAAAAATTCATCCCATCTCCATACTCAAATCTAACGAGTATAAGTTTTTGTTCCATTCTCATCACTACATGGTAACGGGTATACCCATACCCGTTCTTTTACTGTTTTAATATCAATTAATTATTTTTTATAAAATAATAAAAAAAAACAGTAAAGGAAAGATAATATTATTAAATATTCAAATTTTAAAAGGAATGTTGTTCTTTAATATCAAATATTTAGAAATAAATTATATTATAATTATATACATTTCAAATTAGAATACCAAATAAGATTTCATGATAACCAAAACATTTATTAAATTTGTAAACATTAATTAAACCTAGTTGGTAAAATTTAAAAATATTTAAAAAAATACATAAAAGGAAAATAAATATTGAAATTATAAATTATTTTAAATGTCTATTTACTTTAAGTTTAATAATTTAAATGGAAATGAGGATACGGCAGGAGGGTGACGGGACGGATATGTACATCCCTATTTTTATACCTAATCGAAAAAGTTGGATATTATCCGTTAATCTGGGATTTCTGTCAAAACGAGGACGAGTTCGGACAATATCCACGGGATGGGTTTATTTGCCATTTTTACTTATGCATTGTAGGTTTGAACTGGGTCGTAGGCTTGCATCCTTGTCAAGGATGTTCCGATGAGTTTGCAAAAATTGAATCCAGTCAGTGGGTGAGGGATAGAAGACATCACTAAGGGTTTAGGAACAAAGAAAAGATAAGGAAAGAAAGCCGCGTTTTGGGTATGGGTCTTTGCTGCCTTCAAACTGGATTTAAAGAAAAAGACAATAGTGTCCTTTTTTTCTATTATTTTCCGGATTAGACTTTCCATAAAGCAACAAATTGTGTTTCGGATAGAACAATCTCTAGTTATAATGCTACCTGTGGTTATGGGATTAACAGCTACGGATTGAACTTTCTGGAAAAAGTGCTCCCCTGCCACGTTCTGGAACATGTTTTTCTTATTCCAAATTAAATAATCCAGAATAAACATATTTTGTTATTCTACAAGAAACATGCATATTTTGTTATTCTACAAGAAACATGTTTCTTTAATTCTGGATTAGGTCATCCGGAATAAATTATGGGGTAATTTTTTATAAACTCATGTGTTTATTTATTTTGTGTATTATAAATAGTTAATTGGGCTGCAACTTTAACTTAAAGGGCCAACAAACAGTTTAGAGTCTGTTTTTTTTGGAAGGATAGCCTAGACGTAAAATTATGTCAATATATATTTGTTTTCATATTTCGTGTTACCTTGTGTTAAAATGATTCTAAAGATATGTTTTTAGTTATTGATCACGAATCTTATTTTTCACGTTTCAAAAATAGCCTTTAGGATGCATACTTCCTATCGCGATTCAACTAGCTTGGTTACGACTTGTTCTTCATTTTTTTTTCCTCATTTTCTTAAGAGAAATTTCTTTTCAAGGTGATTCAAAAGAGGAATTGACTGGAGGGTTTGAGGAAATCACGAGAAAGGAGAAGTCTATCAAAGGTACAAAATCAGGTTCCAGAGGAAAACGGCTACGGAAAGAGAAGAATTTTCGCTATACCGAAGAATCGAATGAAGAGAGGCAGGATTATAATGAGATGGCTTCTGAAGATAGAGAGAGTGTCCCACAAGATAGTTCCGAAGAGAGAGAATTGGATAAATCAAATGGAGCCTTGAGGAAAAATATTAATGGAGAAGAATTAGATTCTGAAAGGCGTGAAGATGATAGCGATGCTGGAAGTAGTCTTAGAGAAATGGCTAGATCACATATAGAGCCTTCAAAGAGTCGTTATGATGATGAGCATGACACAAAAGCAGAGATTTCTGATGACGTGCCTCTGGTAAATAACTCTGCTATTGCAGCACTCATGTTATTTTAGTGTTTTCTCCAAGCTCATAATTTGATGTTGATTGATGCAGAGTAAATGGAAGCGTAGGATGGGTAAGAAAAGCTCGAGGAAAGAACAATGAGCAGTTTAGCTGTTGCGATTTGTCTGTGAAGATTGCAGCGGAGTTGATGCTGTTGTACAAGTACAGGTTTTTAGCTTGAATGATGACTGCACTGCCAAATTGGAGATCTTTTAGTTATTAACATTAATAAATATGCTTAGCAAGTCTTGTAGCCACCCTGTAGAGCATAAAATAACAGCAGTCATCCCCATGTTTATAAAGAAAAAATGGTGACACTTTTGGTTTCTTTAGGGCTATGTTTCTGCTAAATTACCTTCAATTATTAGTTTAGGGGATAGGATTAGTACATGAATATGATTTATCTAGGTGCCGTTCATCCTTCCAACACAATTGATATAATTGATTCGGTCAATCAACAATGTGTACAGCTATACGTGGGGATAATTGCATCTGTATCTTTAGGACTTCAGCATATTTGTACTTCGCCGCATACAATTGAGAAAGGTGACCTTATCATCCTCTCCTTAATTTATATATTAAACCAGTTGCACCAAACTGAACGACGAGTACATGGAGTTAAAGCAAATCAACCAGTGTATCAGATTAGATACCATCTTTAATGAAGAGAATTGAGTAAATTATCCCAAGTCTGTAATAGATACAATCAAACCATTTTTAATTTAGTACAATTTATTTTATAATGATTAATTTTGGCATGTTTTTGGTGAGTAAGTCGTGAGATTTAAAGTGGAGAGACCAATGAAAATCATGAAACATTCTTCACGTAATATTGAGAATTCTGCTGCTCTCGCCGAGTTTTAACCTTACAAATGAGGGTGCAAACGTGTACGATCAATTTATCATTTCTTTAACTTTTCTTCTTAATTAAAATGTTATTCGATGGCTAAAATTAATGGACGGAAATATATAAAAAATATAAAGAGGATTCCATTATTGGATTGATGTGGTCAAGTACATGAGTAGGAAGAGTAAGATGCTTAAATCAGTTTGTAGACATAATGTTTTGGTTTTACCAACCTCATAATAGCTGGTCTGAAAATTAAACTCTTTCAGACAAGAATGGTCACAGCGAGGGTCTTTCCTGTTCATTCACAAGTTTCTTTTCGAAGTAAAGTTTTAGTAATAAATTAGTTTGAGTGGGTGAAATTATAAATAGAAGACCAAAATTTCAAACATTTGTAAACTTTGTTCATTATTAAAGAAAGATTTCTGAATATGAATGGTAAAAAGCAACAAGAAAGGAAATTTGTCAGATACAGCGAGCATTCATTTGTTCAAACCACCATCAAGTCTGGTCAACGGTCAATCCTACGACAACAATTGACCGGCACCTGGCGTTTCGTATTGTTGTGGCTTTGTATTTACCTGCAGCAGTGGGTGGACGAGGACATTCCTCTGGCATTAAATTTGAGTGAGACGAACACCAACAATCTCAAACTTTCTTTCGTATAGTTTTAGTTTACGTTATTGTTGGGTATGTGGGCATGCTAATTTAGTTCAATCTGTTGCTTCTCTGTATTCTCTATCTCAGTTCACTGCATGCTTTTTGTTGTTGTGGCGGAGTTGATTAATAGATATTTGTCACTTTTTTAGGAGTAAATGGATGAACAATTGAGGTTGCTAAAAGTCATTGTTGTGCAAGGGAAAAGATTAGTGATCCGGGATTTCAAGAGCAGTGACCCTTATGTTGTTGTCAAGCTGGGAAATCAGGTAACTTGGATATACATTTCAATTTTACCTTATGTCTATTTTTTTTCATATCAAAAGCCTTACACGTTAGAACACTGTAAATGATTCATTATCATGAATCAGACAGCGAAGACCAGGGTCATCCATTGTTCCTTGAATCCTGTTTGGAATGAAGAGCTGAGTTTCACTCTGACCGAACCTTTTGGATTTCTGAATTTGGTGAGTTTCCTCATTCACTTTGAGATTTGAAAATCCAAAACAAAATTTGTGAGATTTAAAATTCACTTCTCTTCAGTTGATTGAAAGGAAGAAAAATCTTGAGATGACCTAAAAAGAGAAGTAAAAGAGTATAGAATTAAGGGTTTATTGATTTGCAGCTTGTAATGTGGTGGGCAGTGGTAAGAGACCTGGATAGTTTGCACTGGATCTATTGTTCAAACTTCTTGTGTAAGGTTACTGATTATGTCTTAGTTACTGATGTTGTGTGAGTGCTGGTTTTTGCACAGGAAGTGTTTGACAAAGATTTTCTGAAGGCTGATGACAAGATGGGGAATAGTTATCTGAATCTTCAACCATTGATGTCTGCATCAAGATTAAGAGATATTTTAAAGGTGTCCTCTGCCTCTGGTGAGACAACATTGAGGAAGGTGACACCTGACACTGAAAATTGTCTTGCTCGTGAAAGCAGTATCAGTTGTGTTAATGGTGAAGTGGTACAAAATGTTTGGTTAAGGCTTCGTGGGGTTGAGTCTGGGGAGCTACAATTGACCATCAAGTTGATCACTTCCTCAAATTAATGTATATTGCAACTTTTTTTACTCTTTTGATCAACTCTTCATATTCAAATTAAATTGCCTGCATTCCATTGCAGCATAGTTTAGTTTTGAAGCTGCATATTCAAATGAAATTGTTTGCATTCCCTTGTATTGGATCACAGATTAGTGGATGAAAAGCTAGTTACTTCACCCTTCTTATATTAGCCATGAACAACACCTCTTTTACATTTCTGATTTTGGTGATTTGTACTTAATGGAACAGAAATGTAAATTTAACAAGTTTATAAGTCAAATAATTTAAGTACAGAAGTAAAATCTTGGAAAAATTCTATTGTTATTATGAGATATGATGGTTGGACCAATGTGAATGTGCTTATCTTTTACAAATTTATATATTATACATTTGTTTCTTTGACCTAGAAAAAAATTCTTTCACACTGTCATTTAACAACCTTATAAGAGAAAAGTAGTCTGAACAAAAATTAATTATTGTATTTCTAAAAAAAATAAAAATAATGAAGAACAATGTGAAATATGTAAAAAATAATAATTCTAGAATCAAAACAACATTATCCTTTGACTTATTAAAATTATAAATATTTCATTTCAATTATGGAAATTTATCCCATACATAAATATGTTTACAAAGTTAAATTAGTTTAGAAATTATGAAATTATTTGAAAGTGACTATTTAGTGGATCAAAGTTTACTTTAGTTAGTAGAAATCTTAGAAAGAATAATACAAAACTCATTTAAAGTTTCATAATAAGGTAACATAAGTTTTGACCACGTGTGACTTAACATTGAATTCAAATCCATTTTTAAAATTAATATTATAAATAAATTGTCAATTTTAGTGTTGATATATCCAACTTAATGAATGTAGGTCTAAACATTATTTGGGAGCAAAGTGGGTTAAGGGTCTAATCGTGAATATGGTTGCGGGTCAAATAGGAAATACTCTTTTGTCCATCTTTTATTTGATAGCATTAAGATATATTTTTTTTTGTAATTTTTATTTAAATGATAAAATTATTTTTGTAAATTTTATTCATATTTTTTTATAATTTAAAAGATTAATTGTTATAATAAAATATTATTTATTCTTAATTTTTAAATGTAATATAAATTTAAATGTTAAAAATTTACATCAACTAAAAATAAAATAAATTTACATCAATATAATAAAATATTATTTTATTAATATTAATATTAGGTCTTAAAATTAAATTTTTTATCACGTTATATGATCATATTTTAATAGATTTTTTTTCAAGAGTTATATATATTGAATTTAAAATTATAATTAACATTTTTGCATGTTTTAGGACTTGACTTTTCAGATTAACTTTATTTAATAAATTTGTTCATATTTTGATTCTTTTCGGTCCAACTTCAACTTTTTATTAATCATATTTTGACTCTTTTTCAAACCCAAATAAATAAGACCAATAAAATAAGTAGACAAATTAATCTATGGTTTTTAGTGAATAACGGACTATCCGATTGAGCCTAATTTATTTGAACAAATGCAACACTCACGGGTTTTTAATTTTATATTTCACAATTCATTTCACTTATCTATTTAATTAGTTATGCTATTTTATCATAAAATAAAAACTATAAGTGTTACCTTATGAAAATTACTTTTAAATGTTAACAGATAACTAACTTATGAAAAAATAGCCACGTTAATAATATCTACGAATATTAAAATTAGATTTTAATACTAAAATTTAACGACTTCTAATGGTTACATTTAAAATGTTTTCTTTTAAAACATTAATTCAACATATGATGAAAATTAAAATTTAAGGTAAAATTTATTGAATATCTGAACTCAGTCAAGCTTTTTATTCAACCTCACTCAATCTTCACACACTTTCTAGAAACACGATTATTCATATTATATATATTTTTTATTTTAACAAAGTAATTTTGACAAAGTAATTTTTTAAGTAAAAAAAATACTATTTTATTACTTCGTTTTGATTAAAAGATAAAAATTTATTTATTTAATTCTACTTATAAAACTTTATTAAGTTTGTAAGAAAAATTTGTCAACAAATAATTTTTCATACAAATGTTTTTATTTAAGTTTATCTTTTGAGATAACGTGTTTGTTGCTATTAAAACGTATTAAAAATATAAAGTTTTATGATTAATATAAAGTGATACAATAGTTAATGTAGATGTAATTTTTATTGTTTTTATTATCTATATAGATGATTAATTTATATTGTTTTTATTAAAAATATGTTACATAATAATGACGATTTTATTATTTGTGACGAGGATCACCTTTTGATCATTGTAAGTGATGTTGTGAAAGGTATTGAATAACATGATAATCTTATTATAGTAAAGATATAATGGGTCCTGAATTATCACTGATTTAATTGTTAAATATATTTTTAATAAAATATTACCAATTATTTTACATTAAATGTAATTTATTATTTACCATAATCTTTAGGGATGGCAACGGGGTGGGTACGGGTATCATGATCCCATCCCCATCCCCATAATAAAAATTCATCCCCATCCCCATCCCAAACCCAACGGGTATACAACTTTTGACCCATCCCCATCCCCACCGGGTAACGGGTATTTTCTTA